>ENA-ORRO01000033-ORRO01000033.1-human-gut-metagenome-genome-assembly--contig:-NODE-33-length-116831-cov-27.526418_pt1 | contig 116831 bp, 108 predicted proteins | sample MGYA00242176_ERZ509136 | MGnify/ENA primary metagenome ERZ509136 (study PRJEB26280, sample SAMEA2338644) | human gut metagenome | biome: human gut; feature: human-associated habitat; material...
CAAAGAGAGTCGTTCAAGCAACGCGCGTTTAGCTCTTTGGCAAGGATTGATTCTGAGGCAAAAAATCGGTTTAGCAGGGGCTCATCGCGCAGTGCTGGCCAGTCTCGTCCCGTCGGCTTTTTAAAACCTTTCTTTACAAAATTCAGTGGCGGCTCTCTGCCACTGCCTTGAAGGCCTTGCCTGCGGCCTCGATCGTGCGGTCGATATCTTCGTCACTGTGTGCGCCGGACATGAAGAGTGTCTCGAACTGCGACGGGGCGAGGTAGATGCCCTGCTCGAGCATGCTCTTGAACCAGACCTTGAAGGCCTCCTGGTCCGATGCGCACGAGTCATCGTAATCGTAGACCTCGTGCTCGTTGAAGAAGATGCCGAACATCGAGCCTGCCTGATGCGCCTGGATCGTGACGCCGGCTTCCTTCGCCTTTTCGAGCCAGCCGAGCAGCAGTTTCTTCGTCTTGAGCGTCAGCATGCGGCTGTAGTCCGCCTCGCCCGGTTCCGGCTCTGCCGTGATGAGCTTGAGCGTCTCGATGCCCGCCGTCATCGCGAGCGGGTTGCCCGAGAGCGTGCCCGCCTGGTAGACCGGGCCTGCCGGCGAGACCTTCATCATGATGTCGCGGCGTCCACCGTAAGCAGCGACCGGCAGGCCGCCGCCGATGATCTTGCCGAGACACGTGAGGTCCGGCGTAATGCCGTAGGCCGCCTGTGCTCCGCCGAGCGATGCGCGGAAGCCGCACATGACCTCATCGAAGATCAGGATCGTGCCATGCGCCTGCGTGAGCTCGCGGATCTTGCGCAGATAGCCCTGCTTCGGCGGCACGCAGCCCATGTTGCCCGCGACCGGCTCGATGATGACCGCCGCAATCTCGTCGCCCATCTCATCCATGACCTTCGTGATGGCCTCGACATCGTTGTAGGGCACCGAGATTGTGTCCGCTGCCGTGCCCTTCGTGACGCCCGGCGAGCTCGGCACGCCGAACGTCGCCATGCCCGAGCCGGCGTTGACGAGCAGGCTGTCGCTGTGACCGTGATAGCAGCCGATGAACTTGACGATCTTGTCGCGTCCCGTGTAGCCGCGGGCCAGGCGCAGCGCGCTCATCGTCGCCTCCGTGCCCGAGTTGACCATGCGGATGACCTCGATTGACGGATAGACCTTCATGACGAGCTTCGCGAGCTCCGACTCAAGGAGCGTCGGCGCGCCGTAGCTCGTGCCGCGCGTCACCGCCTCCTGCAGCGCCTTGACGACATTCGGATGCGCGTGGCCGACGACCATCGGGCCCCACGAGCCCACGTAGTCGATGTACTCGTTGCCGTCGATGTCGAAGATGCGGTCACCCTTCGCCTTCGCGATGAACGGCGGGTTGCAGTCGACATTGGCGTACGAGCGGACCGGGCTGTTGACGCCGCCCGGCATGAGCGTCTTGGCTTCATTGAAAGCCGCCAGAGATTTTTCGAGATTCAGCATATCTTACTCCTCTTCCTTGAGCCATCTTGCCGCATCCATCGCGTGGTACGTGATGATGATGTCCGCACCGGCGCGCTTCATGCTCGTCAGCGTCTCGAGCACGATGCGCTTCTCGTCGATCCAGCCGTTTGCTGCGGCGGCCTTGACCATCGCGTACTCGCCGCTGACATTGTAGACAGCAACTGGATGATGGATGTGGTCGCGGACCTGGCGCACGACGTCGAGGTAAGCGAGCGCCGGCTTGACCATGATGATGTCCGCGCCTTCCATGACGTCGAGGTCGACTTCCTTAAGCGCCTCGCGCGCATTGGCCGGGTCCATCTGGTACTGGCGGCGGTCGCCGAACTGCGGCGCACTGTCGGCCGCATCGCGGAACGGACCGTAGTAGCCCGAGGCGTACTTGACGGCGTAGCTCATGATGGAGACATTCTGGAAGCCGTGCTCATCGAGCGCCTCGCGGATGGCGGCGACGCGGCCGTCCATCATGTCAGACGGCGCGATGATGTCGGCACCGGCCTCAGCCTGCGAGACGGCGACCTTCTGCAGGAGCTTGAGCGTCTTGTCGTTGTCGACGTAATGGCCTTCGAGATGGCCGCAATGGCCATGCGTCGTGTACTGGCAGAGGCAGACATCGCCGACGATCATGAGCTCTGGCACTGCAGCCTTGATGGCCTTGATGGCGCGCTGCACCGGGCTCGTCGGATCCCAGGCCGAAGAGCCATCCGCATCCTTGTACTCCGGCAGGCCGAAGACCTCGACAGCGGGGATGCCGAGCGCAGCGATCTCCTTGGCGAGCTCGACGGCGTTGTCGACCGAGAGGTGGTAGCAGTTCGGCATGCTCGGGATCTCTTCCTTGACATGCTCACCCGGGACGACGAAGATCGGATAGACAAAATCCTTTGCGGAAAGAGTCGTCTCCCGGACCATGGCGCGCATGGCCGGCGTGATGCGCATGCGGCGCGGACGAAGCTTCTGGTTATACATAACAACAACATCTCCTAAATACATAGATGTCTGGCAGATACCTGCCATGGCAATCGCAAAACAGAATGAAGTGCGTCTCTCTCAGGCGAGGCTTTCGCGCATGGCCTCGACGAGGCCCTCGATGGTGTAGCGCGAGGCCACGATAGCGGGCTCGATGCCGTGCTTGCGGGCCGTCTCGGCCGTCACGGGGCCGATGCAGGCCGTCTTGACGCCCTTGAGAGGCTCGATGCCGCCGAGCAGCTTGACAAGATTCACGACGGTCGAGGAGCTCGTGAACGTCACGAAGTCAATCTCGCCGTTCTCGAGCTCTTCGCGAAGATTTGCGCGCTCTTCCACGCTCGTCTCCGCCATGACCGTCTGATAGACCGGCACGACATCGACCTCAGCGCCCTGCTCGCGCAGATTCTCGGGCAGGATCTCGCGCGCAACAGCGGCGCGCGGCAAGAGGATTTTCGCATGCGGCGGCAGCTTGCCCTTGAGCGATTCTAAGATGCCCTCAGCGCGGAACTCCTGTGGCACGACGTCGGCGCGGATGCCGTACGACTGGAGCTTCTTTGCTGTCGTCTGCCCGATGGCCGCGACCTTCGCGTAGCCGAGCGCGCGAACATCCTTGCCTGCGGCAAAGAGGCGCTGCATGAAGCGCTCGACGCCGTTCGTGCTCGTGAAGATCAGCCACTGATACGAGTCGAGCTTCGCGATGGCCGCATCGACGGCCGCATAGCCGTCATCGGGCGCGGCGATTGCGATAGCCGGCTTCTCGATGATGCGGGCGCCGAGCTCTTCGAGGCAGGCCGTGAGCTTCGAGGCCTGGCTGCGCGCGCGCGTGACGAGCACCGTCTTGCCGAAGAACGGCTTCTGGCTCAGCTTGTCGAACCACTGCAGCTTGCCGCGCAGCTTGACGACCTCGCCGACGATGAAGATGGCCGGAGGCTTCAGGCCCGCCTGCTGGACATCTTCGGCGGCCTTGCCGACCGTCGTCATGAGGACTTCCTGCTCCGGCTTCGTGCCCCAGCGGATGACGGCGGCCGGCGTATCGGCCGGACGGCCATTCGCGATGAGCTCCGCCGTGATGTGCGGCAGGTTGGCCACGCCCATGAGGAAGACGAGCGTGTCGACGCCCGTCGCGAGCTTGTCCCAACGGATGTTGCTCTTGCCCTTTGTCGGGTCTTCATGGCCCGTGACGACGGCGAACGACGTCGCGATGCCGCGGTGCGTGACAGGGATGCCGGCATAGGCCGGCACCGAGATGGCCGACGTGATGCCCGGCACGACCTCGAACGGCAGGCCGTTCTCCTCGAGCAGAAGCCCTTCCTCGCCGCCGCGGCCGAAGACGAACGGGTCGCCGCCCTTGAGGCGCACGACCGTCTTGCCCTCTTTTGCCTTGTCGACGAGCAGCTGGTTGATGTCCGGCTGCTTCATCGTGTGGTGGCTCGAGGCCTTGCCGACGTAGATGAACTCCGCATCGCGCGGCGCCCAGCCGAGGATGCGGTCATCCGCGAGGCGGTCGTAGACGACGACCTCGGCCTTCTTCAGGCAGTCCACTGCCTTGAGGCTGATGAGGCGGTAGTCTCCAGGACCCGCCCCGACCAGATATACCATACCTGCCATAATAAAACTCTCCTCTTATCAAATGATTGGACTATCGTCAGTGCACCGGGCTCCGTCACGCCTTGCGGTCGAGCAGCAGCCCGATCTCGTGCAGGATCGCGATGCCGCCCATCGCGAGCAGCTTGTCGGCAAGAGCCGTGCCGAGCGACTCGGCCTCCGCTGCGCTGCCCACAGCAGCATCGCGGTAGAGACGCGCGCCGTCGAGCGAGGCGATGACCGCCTCGACGTGCAGGCGCCCCTCTGCCTCTGGCACAGCGTAGACGCCGACCGGCACCTGGCAGCCGCCCTCGACGCGGGCCAGGAAAGCGCGCTCCGCCCTCGCACAGGCCACGGTCGCCTCGTTGTTGAGGAAGGCGATGAGATTGCGGACCTCACAGTCATCCTCACGCGTCTCGATGGCCAGTGCCCCCTGCCCGACGGCGGGCAGGACTATCTCGCGCGGCAGCACCTCTGTGATGCGGTCGGCAAAGCCGAGGCGCTTGAGGCCGGCCACGGCCAGGATGATGGCATCGAAGTGCTCGCGCTCGAGCTTCTCGAGCCGTGTGTTGACATTGCCGCGCAGGTCCGAGATCTGCAGATCCGGCCGCGCGTGCAGCAGCTGTGCCTTGCGGCGCAGGCTCGACGTGCCGACCTTCGCGCCCTGCGGCAGATTTTCAAGCGTTTTGTATTTCGGGCTCACGACGGCGTCGCCCGGGTCAAAGCGCTCTGTGATGGCGGAAATGACGAGTCCTTCCGGCACCTCCGTCGGCATATCCTTGAGGCTGTGCACCGCGATGTCGATGCCGCCTGCGAGCATATCCTGCTCGAGCTCCTTCGTGAAGAGCCCCTTGCCGCCGATCTTGGCGAGCGGCGCGTCGAGGATCTTGTCGCCCTTCGTCGTCATGAGCTTCTTCTCGACGCGCAGCTCCGGATAGCGCTTCCTCAGGCAGTCTGCTACATAGTCCGCCTGCCAGAGCGCGAGCTTACTGCTTCGCGTCCCGATAACGATTGTGTCGTTCTTCACTCGTCGCCGCCTCCCCTATGGTGTCCAGCTTGAACAAGGCCCGCATGGCCTCGATGTAGAATGCTTCCTGCGGCGTGCCGGCGGAAGCGTTGAGCTTCATCATCGGCATGCGCAGGATCTTGCGCACGATCATGCGCGTCATGTGCTCGATCTGCCGGCGCTCCGACTTCGTGAGGTCCGGCAGCTTCGACGAGGCGCGGCGTATCTCGCGCAGGCGGATGCGCTCACAGCGCTCCGATAGCAGCGCCATCAGCGGGCGGAAGGAGAGGTACTGGAACTTGTCCTCGATGGACTTCACTTCCTCCTCCACGATCGCATGCGCGAGCTTCGCCTCCTGCTGCCGCTCCTCCTTGTGTTCGTCGACGACTGCCTCGAGCGCATCGATGTTGTAGAGCGTCACGCCCTTGATGTTCTCGACCTCCGGGTCGACGTCGCGCGGCACGGCGATATCGATAAAAAAGAGCGGCCTGCCCTTGCGCTTCGTCATGAGCTGGCGCGTCTCCCAGGGCTTGACGACGTAGTGCGGCGCCCCCGTCGACGTCACGATGACATCGACATCCACCGCCTGCTTCAGTGCGCCCTCGAACGGGACGGCCTCGCCGCCGAACTCCGCGGCCAGCTGCTCTGCCTTCTCGATGTGGCGGTTGGCCACGTAAATCTTGCGCACGCCGTGCGCGACGAGGTGCTGCGCCGTAAGTTCCGCCATCTTGCCCGCGCCGAAGATCAGCGCATTCGAAGCAGAAAGCGAGCCGAGCTTTTCCTGCGCGAGTTCGACTGCCGCATAGCTTACCGAGACCGAGTTGTAGGCGATGCGTGTCTCCGTGCGCACGCGCTTGCCCGTCGCGATGGCGCGGTGGAAGAGCGTGTTGAGCACCGTGCTCGTCGTGCCCGCCTCGCGCGCGATCGCGTACGCCTCCTTGACCTGCGAGAGGATCTGGCCCTCGCCGAGCACGAGCGAATCAAGGCTCGAGGCCACGTTGAAGAGGTGGCGGATGCATTCCTCGTCGACGAACGAGTAGAGGTAAGCGTCGATGTCCTCGTCGTTGCCCGTCAGGTCGAACAGGAACTGCTTGAGCGTCGCGATATCTTCCTTCGCATCATCGACGACGGCGTACATCTCGCTGCGGTTGCAGGTCGAGAGCACGACGGCCTCCGATATCCCCTCGTATTCATTGAGATTTTCCAGACCATCGCGGACAGACTGCCGGGAAATCGAGAAGTGCTCGCGCACCTCCACCGGTGCCGTCTTATGATTTAGGCCTAAAATCAATAATTGCATGTCGAATCATTACCTCCGCCCGGTTCAAACGACCGGCCTTGACTAACTCCATGATATCCCGCGACAGTGCCATGCGCCAGAACGCCTGCCGGTCATCGCTCGTCGGCAGCTTCTCCTTCATCTCCTGGCGGATGGCCGCAAGCCTCTCGATCCAGAGCCCGAAGGCCGGCGGGAAGGCCTGCTCGAGCTGCTCTCGCAAGCTCCGCGAGAAGGCGGGACTAAGGCCGCCCGTGCCGATGGTCAGCAGGAAGCGGCCGCGCCGGATGCTCGCCGGCACAAAGAAGTCCGAGAGCCCCGGCTCGTCGGCCACATTGACGAGCGCGTGCGCCGCACGCGCCTCCTCGGCCGCCATGCGGTTGACCTCGCGATTGTCTGCGGTGCAGAAAACGAGGAACGGGCGCACGCGCTGCAAGAACCCCGCCTCATACGGCTGGGCCAGCCAGAAGAAGCATCCCGTCGAAGCCTCCTGATAGAGGAGATTCGTCAGCATCGGCGCGATGACGATGAGATGCGCGCCAGCCTGCAGCAGCACGTGTGCCTTGCGCTCCGCGACGCGCCCTCCGCCTATGACCACGCAGACGCGTCCCGCAATCTCCATATGGATCGGATACTGCACGCTCATCCCTCCGCCTATACCTGAATATCCATCAATTACGAATCTCATTCACTTATTGTAATCACCTTCTTATTATAACGGATGTTTATGCAAAAGAAAAGAAGCTCTGTCCAAAAGTCCACATGACTTTTCGCAAAGCTTCTGATTTCGTCTTTCTTGCACGTCTTTCTGCATCGCCTCAGGTCGCGCCCGCGTCGGGGATGACATGGGCCGTCAGGAAGATCATGATCTCGGATTCAGAGCGGCTCTGGCGCACGCTGCGGAAAAAGCTGCCGAGGATGGGCAGGTCGCCGAGGAACGGGATTTTCGAGAGCGTGCGTGACTCATCGCTGCCGATGAGTCCGCCAATGACCATCGTCTCGCCGTCGTGCAGACTGACCGTCGTGTCGGCGCTGCGGTTCTGGAAGCGGTAGGCCTTGATGTCCTCGACGTAGAGCGGCGAGCTGACCTCCGTGTGCACTGTAGCCGTGATGCGGCCGTCCTCATGGATGCGCGGCGTGCAGCGCAGGATGATGCCGGCCTGCCGGTAGGTGTAGGTCGTCGTCGTCGTGTTATTCGTCACGGACTGCGTCGGCACGGGCACCTCGCCGCCGATGTTGATGAGCGCCTCCCTGCCCTGCACCGTCGTGATGTTCGGCCGCGCGAGCATCTTGGCCTTGCCCTGCGTCACGAGTGCCTGGATCGTCGCACTGTAGTAGAACTCGAATGGCACGCCCTCCGGACCGCGGCCAAACTGGATGATGCCCGGCACCGTGCCGTCCTGCGTATGGCGCTTGATCTCCTTTTCCTGCACTTCGTTGGCCGAGCCCTTGTGGCGGTACGTCGTCTCAAAATCCGGGTACTGCGGCAAAGAAGACCACTGCCACTCAACGCCGAGCTTCTTCGATGCATCCTTGGAGAGCGCCAGGACCTTTGCCTCGAGCGAGACCTGCCGCGGCTTGCAGTCGAGCTGCTGCACGACCTTCGCAACGTTGGCCGCCTCGGCCGCCGTGCCGTAGAACAGCACGGAGTTCGTCGCACTGTCGACGAGGACGCGGCGCGCTGTGCCAGCCTCCTGCCCATCCGCAGCCTTATCCCCCGCGGCACTCCTCAGAGACAGTTCAGCCGCGCGCGCAAGATCTGCTGGATCCGCGTGACGCACGGGATAGACATGCACGCTCCGCAGGCCATCCGCCCGCGGCATCGTCGTCACGAGATACGTCGAGCCCTCCTTGACGAGCACGAGTCCTTTCGATGCGGCAATCATGCGCAGGAGCTTCGCTGGCTCCTCCGTCACATGAAGCGTTACCGTCCCCGCGACGCTGTCGTCGAGCACGATGTTCTCGTGCGCAGTACGCGCCAGCGACAGCAGCACCGAGCGCACATCGCCTTCGACGACCTGCATCTCAATCGGCACTGCCTCCGCCCAGCTGCTGCCCAGCAGCAGAGCACCGAGCAGGATGGCCTGCCATCCTCGTTTCCAACTGTTCATCGCCTGGCCTCCTTCTCCCCATCTACCTCTTTTCTACTTCTTTTCTCTCTCAATCTATGCGTTTGATCTATGCGGCTCAGCTGAACGAGGCCATCGTCAGCCATATCTCGCCCTCAGGCCCGCGCAGCCGCACGCCCGTCCTGCCGATCTCGACGACCTCATAGGCGAGGAAGCGCTCGCCGACTGCAAGCGATTGGCTCGTCCTGCCGTCCGACAGGATGACGAGCGGCTCCACGCCGCCCTGCACGATGCCGCGCAGGGCCAGTACAGCCCTCGGTTCCTTTTCTTCTGGTGCAGCGCGCACAGCAGGTGCCGCCCCATCCGACGGCGCAGCGGATGCTCCTGTGCCCTGCGGCACCGGGGCAAGTTGCTGCAACGGTTCTTTTCGTTCCTGCGATGGAGTAGCTTTACCGGATGGCTTCTCCTTTCCCACTGGTGCCGTCACCGTCTCGCCGCGCTTCTCATGCGCGGGCGAGAACGGATTGCGCAGGTCCTCGATGGCCACCTGGCTCTCCATGCCGCGTATCTTCTCGTAGCGCGCAGCCATCTGCTTCTTGGCCGCCTGATCAGGCGATCTGCCATCCGACGCACCCTGCTCCATCTGCACGGGCTGCTGGTCCATGCCGTCCGCATCCCCCTGCCAGAACAGGAAGAGTGCGAGCAGGACTGTCATCACAGCACCAGTGACGATGTGTTTTGGCTCGACATGCATCGTCATCCTCCCCTCTTTGTGTTTTATATTTTCATTATTCTGACTTTACTTGTGATGAAGAAAGGCTCTGCCAAACGGACAGAGCCTTTCCTGTGCCTTTGACTGCGTCTGTGTCTGCCACAGATAAGCCTCGGGTATATCTTTTTTATTTTGCAGCCTTTGCAGCCTTGAGTGCCTGGAGTTTCGGTCCCATGATGCGCTTGTAGGACTCGACGCCCGGCTGGTTGAATGCATCGACATCAGCGAGTTCGCCCTCGTAGGCAACGCTCATGGCAAGCATGTAGAGGAGTTCGCCGAGGTGGTAAGCATTGAGCTCCGGCAGCGAGAAGCAAGCGTTGTAGCGCTTGTTCGATGCGAGCGCATCGGCGTTCGACTGGCGGGCGACCTCGAGGGCCTCGCTCATCGTGACGCCGGAGATGTCGGCCAGCTTCTTGGCCTCCGGGAAGACATTCGGGATCTCGAGGTCGTTTGCCCAGTTCTCGATCTTGACGAACTGTACAACCTTGTTGAGCTTGCCTTCCTGATGCTGCTGCGTCTGGGAGTGCATGTCCGTCGTGCCGACAGCGACGAGCGGCGTACGGCCGTAGCAGACTTCCTTGCCCTCTTTGTTGAACTGCTTGCCGAGGGACTCTGCGAGCAGCTGGATGTACCACTCGGAGACGGACTTGAGGTAATCGCCATACGGCATCATGACCTCGATGTCGCGGCCGTGCTTCTCCGAAGCAGCGAACTTCAGCGCTGCGTTGAGCATGGCCGGGTTCTGCCAGATATCGTCGTTCTGGCAGGCCTTGTCCATGTCCTTGGCACCGTCGAGGAAGCTCTTGATGTCAAAGCCGATGCAGGCAGCCAGCGAGAGGCCAACTTCACAGAAGATGGAGAAACGTCCGCCGACACCGTCCGGTACAGCGTACTGCGGCCAGCCCTTCTCGATGGCCAGCTTCTTGAGGAGTGTCTGGTTCTCCATGTTCGGGTCCGTGACCGCGACGACTTCGACGTCGATGCCCGGGAACTTCTGCAGGGCATCGTAGACGACCATGAAGTTCGACATCGTGTCGAGCGTGCCGCCAGACTTCGAGATGACGAGCAGCAGGACCTTGAGATTGCGCTTCTCGTGATACTGGAGAATCTTGGACTCGTTCTCGAGGTGATGGATGAGGTCGCCCGTGCTGCGCGGGTCGATGTTGTTGCCGCTGAAGTAGACCTTCGGGAAGCCATTGCGCTCTTCCTTCGGAAGCTCATTCCAGTAAGCGCCGCACTGCACGTCGAAGAGGACTTTATCGCCGAGGTACGAGCCGCCGATACCCATCGAGACGACGACATCGACGTTGTCCTTGACGTGGTCCGTCAGTTCCTGCAGGTGCTTTAAAGAGCTCGGGCTGTTCAGATGGCCTTCCTCGACATACGGCAGCTGGGAGAACAGGACTTTTTCCGGTTCGCCATCCTTCGAGAGATGCGCGCGGATGAAGCCCGTCTCGCGCATGACCTTCATCGCCTCATGTGCTTTCTTGAGGTCTTCCTCGTAGGATTTGAGGTCCGCTTCTGTGACTTTGCCTTCACCGTAAAGGTTGTCGTAGTCGAACGTGAAACCGGATTTCAGTTTTAAACTCATGTTCTAACACTCCTCTTCTTGTTCTGCTGCAGTTTTTCCAACACAATCACATGTGCGCACACAGGAAAGGGATACCGGCAGCAGGTCGTTGATTCCATACGACTTTATTATACCATGTATCCCTTATCCTGTGAACTATTCACTTATGTGAGGATTACGCTAAGAGCGGCTTGACTGCCTCTGCGAGCTTGTCCTTCTCTGCCTTGGCTTCTTCGAGATCCTTGCCGAGCGTCGTGAAGTACGTCTTGATCTTCGGCTCCGTGCCGGACGGGCGCACGACGACGGTCGCGCCGTCATCGAGCTTGTAGATAAGGACGTTTGCCTTCGGCAGGCCCGTCTTCTCCGGTTCAGCATAGTCAATCGTCTCGACGACCTTCTTGCCGGCGAACTCCGTCGGCGGGTTCTGGCGCAGGCTGACCATGATGCCCTTCATCTTGTCCATGCCCGAGAGGCCTGGGAACGAGAAGGCATCGACCTTGTTGTAGTAACGGCCGTACTGCTGGTAGATCTCTTCAAGGCGCTGCTTGATTGACGAACCGATGGAACGGTAGTACGCTGCCATCTCGCAAATCAACATCGAAGAGACGACGGCGTCCTTGTCGCGGACGTACGGGCCGGCGAGGTAGCCGTAGCTCTCCTCGAAGCCGAAGATGAAGCGATCCGTCTCGCCAGCTGCCTCGAGCTGCGCGATCTGGTCGCCGATCCACTTGAAGCCCGTCAGCACGTGACGCAGCTCCACGCCATAGTGCTCGGCTACCTTGTCGGCGAGCGGCGTCGAGACGATGGACATGACGGCCACCGGGTTCTTCGGCATCGTACCTTTCTCGATGCGGCCCTGGCAAATGTAGTCGAGCAGCAGCACGCCCATCTCATTGCCCGAGACGAGCTCGTAGCTGCCATCGGCGCACTTCATCGCGATGCCAACGCGGTCAGCATCCGGGTCCGTCGCGAGCATGAGGTCAGCCTGTTCCTTCTTGGCGAGCTCGAGGCCTTTCTCGAGTGCCGCGAAAATCTCGGGGTTCGGGTAGCTGCAGGTCGTGAAGTAGCCGTTCGGGTACTCCTGCTCCGGCACGATCGTGATATCCGTGATGCCGATGTCCTTGAGCACGCGCGTGACCGGCACGAGGCCCGTGCCGTTGAGCGGCGAGTAGACGAGCTTGAGGCCAGCCGTCTTCGCGAGGCCCGGGCGGACCTGGCGGTCCTCGATGGCCGCGTAGAATGCATCCTTGCAGTCCTCGCCGACGAACTGGATCAGGCCCTTCTCGACGCCTTCCGCAAAGCTCATGTGCTTGGCGCCCGTCAGCACATCCGTCTTCTGGATGGAGGCGTAGACGACGGCTGCTGCGTCATCCGTCATCTGGCAGCCGTCTGGGCCGTATGCCTTGTAGCCATTGTACTGCGCCGGATTGTGCGAGGCCGTGATCATGATGCCGGCGTTGCAGTGGTAGTAGCGCGTCGCAAAGCTCAGGGCCGGCACCGGCATGAGCTCTTCGTAGAGGCGCACATGGATGCCATTCGCCGCGAGGACGCCGGCAGCTTCGCGCGCGAAGTTCCAGCCCTTGAGGCGGCTGTCGTAGCTGATCGCGACCGTCTGCGTGCCGCCCTGCGTCTTGACCCAGTCAGCGACGCCCTGCGTTGCCTGGCGAACGACCCAGATGTTCATGCGGTTCGTGCCGGCGCCCAGCACGCCGCGCAGACCGGCCGTGCCGAACTCCAGAGCGACGGCGAAGCGGTCCTTGATGGCCTCGTCATCACCGGCGATGTCATTGAGCTCCTTGTTCAGATCGAAGTCCAAGAGGTCGGCAGCCGCCCAGCGTTTGTACTCATCCTGATACATTTTGAATCCATCCCTTCCTGAATCCCTTTTTCAACTATTGGTTTATTGTTGTAGTTCCTTTTCGACAGAAATTGCCTGAATCCTGCAAATCCTGCAAAAAGGGGCTCAAGCAAGGTGATATTTTTTCTTGAAACTCCGGTGCGTCCAGTAGAAGGCGATGGCGAGCGGCACGCAGGAGCCGATCCAGGCCATCGGGTTGGCCAGGCAGGCGCCGAGGTAGCCGAGCCAGTCGCAGAGGAAGAGCGCCGCCGCCGTGCGCATCAAGAGCTCCATGATGCCCGCGATCGTCGGCACAACGCTCTGGCCGAGTCCCTGCAGCGTGTAGCGGAAGATGAAGAGGAACGAGAGGATCCAGTAGCACGAGCCGTTGACGATCAGGTACTCGTGGCCAAAGTCGATGACCTGCTGCGCGCCATCGCCGACGAAGAGGTGCATGAGCGAGGGCCCGAAGAAGATGAGTCCCGCGCCGGCGAGCACGGCAAAGGCCACCGACATGTAGCAGCATTTGCGCACGCCCTCGCCGATGCGCTCAAACTTGCGCGCGCCGTAATTCTGCGCCGTGTAGGCAGACATCGCGATGCCAAAAGACATCATCGGCATCATCGCGATGGACTCGATCTTCTGCGCCGCCGCATACGCCGCGACAGCGAGCGGTCCGAGGTCGTTGAGCGCGACCTGCAGGATGACGGCGCCGATCGCGATGATACTCGACTGGAAGCCCATCGGCAGGGCGATGCGCAGGTGCTCCCAGTAGAACTTGAGGTCCGGTCGCCAGTCATGGCGGTGTGCGTGCAATGCTGGGACCTTACGCAGGATGAAGACGAAGCAGAGCAGATTGCCGCAGACCTGCGAGGCGAGCGTCGCGAGCGCGGCACCCGGTATGCCCCAGTCAAAGACGAGGATTGCGATTGGCTCGAAGATGATGTTGAGCGAGAGCCCCGAGGCGAGCAGTATCGTCGGCGTCTTGCTGTCGCCGAGCGCGCGGATGAGGTTCGTCTGCGTCTGGAAGAAGACGAAGAGCGTGATGCCCGCGTAGATCAGGCTGATGAAGGAGTACGCTCCGTCGAGGATTTCCGCCGGTGTCTGCATCCATATGAGCAGCTGGCGGCAGAGCAGCACGCCGACAGCCGTCAGGACGATGGAGGCAAAGAGCGAGAGCACGGCGCAAGCCGCCGCGCTCCGGCGCACGCCCTGCTCGTCGCGCGCACCGAAGCGCTGGCCCGTGTAGATGGAGAGCCCCGTCGAGAAGCCGATGACAAAGCCGAGCATCAAGAACATCAGCGCGCCCGTGCAGCCGACGGCGGCCAGGGCATTGACGCCGAGGAAGCGGCCGACGATCAAGGTATCGACAAAAGCGTAGAGTTGCTGGAAGATGTTGCCCACAATCAGCGGCATCGTGAAGAAGAAGATGAGTTTGGCCGGCGAGCCTTCCGTCAGATTCTTAGTCATTCCAGATACCTCGTCACAAAGGTGCGCAGCGTCTCCTGCAGCACCGTCACATTGTCCAAGAGCGCCTCCGTCTGCGGGCGCAGCTTCGTGTAGTGGAAGACGGGATGATGCGCGACCATGTAATCCGTCGGGAACGGCTCCACCGCCACACCCTGCTTCGCGAAATTCAGCACGGAGCGCTTCATGTGGAAGGCACTCGTCACGAGGATCGGATGCGAGAGGCCGTTCTCGCGCAGGATCTCAGCAGAGAAGCGGGCGTTCTGGCTCGTGTTGATGCTCCGCGTCTCCGTCAGGATCTTGTTCTCCGGCACGCCGAGGCTCATGAGCACGCGCTTGGCGATCTTCGCCTCGGCCCCTGTATCCTCATAGACTTGCCCGCCCGAGAGCAGGATTGGCACATCGAGCTGGCGCTGCAGTCGCACGGCCGTCAACAGGCGGCTCGCGGGGCTCGCGCAGAGCGTCCCCGTGCCGTCGACATCCGGCGTGTCGCTGTAGGCGCCGCCGCCGAGCATGATGATGACATCGCCCGCCGGCCGTTCGGGCGGCTGATAGGCTGACTCGAGCCAGCCCATCGTCTTCTCCGCGACGAAGCCCGTGCAGAGCAGATAGAAAGCAAAGGTCAGCGCGAACAGGACGGCCGCCGCCCGCTTCTCCCCGCGCTTCTTCCAGAGCCACCAGGCAAGGACAAAGAGCGCCAGGATGAAGATGCCGGGCGGCAGCACCCAGCTGGCCCCGAATTTCAAGAGATAAACCATATTGCATCCTCCAAAAAAATAAAGCGCAAATCCCATCCACATAGAGGAATCCCCGCATTTATATAGAGGAATCCCCGCATTTATCTAGAAACTATAAATTGTATATCCATTGTAACAAACTTGCCGCGCTGCGGCAAGGCATCGATTCGCGAAAAGGAGAGTTTATCATGGCATTCATTGAACCAGCACCCGGACAGGCCGAGAAAGGCATCGGCACGATCACGATCGTCAAGCTCCTGACGCCAGCAGAGCTCGACGGCAAATGCGACATGTACGCGAAAGTCATCGTCCCGCCGCTCTGCGGCATCGGCGTCCACCAGCACGTCGGCAACACCGAGACGTACCACATCCTCTCCGGCCATGCACTCTACAACGACAACGGCAAAGAGGTCGAGATTGGCGCCGGCACGACGACGTTCTGCCCAGACGGCGAGACTCACGGCATCAAGAACACCTCCAAGACGGAAGACCTCGTCTTCATGGCGCTGATCATCCGCAAATAATCATATATCCAACTAAAAAATGCGGCCCAGGAATCTGGGTCGCATTTTTGTGTTCACTTTGAATCAGCGAAACCATCAGTTGCTGTGCGGGACCATGTCCTCGTCGCGCAGCTTGCCTTCCTTGGCGCGCTGGGCAAACTCAGCCGTCGCCGTGAAGAGCACGTCCGTCGAGCTGTTGAGGGCCGTCTCACAGGCATCCTGGATGACGCCGATGATGAAGCCGACACCGACGACCTGCATCGCGATGTCGTTGCCGATGCCAAACGATGCGCAGGCAACCGGGATCAGCAGCAGGGAGCCGCCGGCCACGCCCGAAGCGCCGCAGGCACCGACGGTCGAGACGAGGCAGAGCAGCAGGGCCGTCGGCAGATCGACGCTGATGCCGAGCGTGTGAGCTGCGGCAAGAGAGAGCACGGCAATCGTGATGGCCGCACCGCTCATGTTGATCGTCGCACCGAGCGGGATGGAGATGGAATACGTGTCCTCATCGAGGCCGAGGCGCTCACAGAGATCAAGGTTCACCGGGATGTTGGCCGCCGAGCTGCGCGTGAAGAAGGCGTAGAGACCGCTCTCCTTCAGCGTCGTCCAGACGAGCGGGTACGGGTTGCGGTGGATGTGCAGGTAGACAATCAGCGGGTTCATGATCAGGGCCACCGAGAAGAAGGCCGCGAGCAGGACGCCGAGGATCTGGACGTAGCCGAGCAGAGCACCGAGACCGTTCGTGCCGATGGCATTGGCGACGAGGCCCATGATGCCGAACGGTGCGAAGCGGATGACCCACTGCACGATCTTCGTGACCGTCTTCGCGAAGTCATTGAGCATATCCTTCGTCGTGTCACTGGCCGAGTGCAGCGCGATGCCGGCAAGGCAGGCCCAGCCGAGGATACCGATGTAGTTCGCCGTCGCCAGCGCATGAATCGGGTTGTCGACGACCGAGAGGATCAGATTGTGCAAGACCTCGATGATGCCGGACGGCGGCGCGAGCTGCGCATCGGCGACCTGCAGGTGCAGGGCCGTCGGGAAGGCGAACGAGAAGGCGACAGCGACGAGCGAAGCGCAGAACGTCGCGAAGACGTAGAGGCGCACGATCGGCTTCATGGCAGCACTGGCATCCGAATTCTTCTGAGCCAGAGCGTTCATGACGAGCACGAAGACGAGGATCGGTGCGATGCCCTTGAGGGCACGGACGAAGAGATCGCCGAGCACCGCGACGGCCGGTACGGCCTGCGGCGCAGCCAGCGCAATGATGATGCCGATGACGAGACCAGCAGCAATCAGCTTGATGAGCGCTGTCTCCCGGTATTTCTTACCAATCTTATGGAACATATGAATCCCCCTTGCAGAACGTTTGGACCGCTTTGGACACCAAAGGCACCATGAAACGGTTTTCGTTTCTCTCAAAAATACATGTGTTAGTATACACTAAACAGTGACGGGATGCAATACTTTTTCTGTAATTTGTTTTTTATACGTGTACTCTGTATTCCAGCAATATAAAAAGCGTGTACATCTCAAAGAGATGTACACGCTCAAAGGACAGTCTCTGTAATATACTCATTCTGCCAGAGCTTCCCTCTGCTCCTTCATGCTCTCGAGCTCGATGAGGTAGCGGCCGACGGCGTCTTGCCAGCGCGGCAGCAGCGCAAAGCCCGCCTCTGTGAGGCTCTTCTTGCTCATGCGGGAGTTCTTGGGCCGCACGGCGCGCGTCGGATAGGCCGAGGATGGCACGGGCGTGACCTCCACGGGCATGCCGGCCTGGCGGAAGACCTCTGCTGCAAGCTCCGCCCACGAGCAGAAGCCTTCGTTCGTCGCATGGTAGACGCCGTATCGCTCCGTCTGAATCATGTCAGCGAGCAGCACGGAGAGATCGCGCGTATACGTCGGCGAGCCGACCTGGTCGTCGACAACCGTCAGCTTCGCGTGCGACTCACCGAGGCGCAGCATCGTGCGGATGAAGTTCTTGCCGTTGATGCCAAAGACCCATGAGATGCGCACGATGAAATAGCGCTTGAGGATGGACTGGATGGCCTCCTCGCCCATGAGCTTCGACTTCCCGTAGACGTTCTGAGGTCCCTTCGGCGCATCCGTCTCGTACGGCGCATCACCGTCGCCGGGGAACACGTAATCCGTGCTGATGTAGACCATCTTGGCATGGAACTCGCGGCAGAGCTTGGCGAGATTTGCCGTGCCTTCTGCATTGACGGCCATGCATGCTGCCTCATCGTCCTCCGCGCGGTCCACGGCCGTGTAGGCCGCACAGTGGATGACGCAGTTCGGCTTGTAGGCGGCCATGACGCGCCGCATCGCCTTTGCATTCGTCAGCGGGAAATCCCTGCTCGACACGCCGCGGACTTCCATCCCTCTATCCTTCAGCTCTACGACACAATCGTGCCCGAGCTGTCCTGTTACACCTGTGACAAGTACCCTCATCCTCATGAATCTCCTTCCGTTCTGATGATCCCGTAATCCCGGATTATTTCTTAAACTATTCTTGCATGACCGGCTGACTTCCTGCCTCTTCCGCATAAAAGTATGCAAAAAGTAGCAAAGTACCAGAGCCATGCCCCTAACGGGCGGTGATTGGCTGGATTTGCTGGATGGATATGGTATACTTAGTCCATCGGAATTTGCCGATAATCGGTTCACACAATCCACACATTCAGAAGACTGGAGACTTTTATGGAATATTGCAAGACCTTGATCCTGTCTATTCTCGGCGGCATCGCCATGACGTATCTCAATGCCCCGCTGCCTTGGACGCTCGGCCCCATTGTTTTCGTCGCGCTCGGCTCTCTCATCCGCAAACGGCCGTTCCACTGGTCCCTGCGCATCCGCAATACGGCACTCATCCTGCTCGGCTACGCCATGGGACGTCCATTCACCTTAGAGACGGGGCGTGCCATCATCGCCCAATTTCCCTTGATGATCACCGCCACATGCATCACGGTCGCAGCCGGCGTCCTCACCGCCTGGCTCATGTTCCGCCACACCAAGATCAACTTCACGAGCTGCCTGCTCGGCTGCGTGCCAGGTGGTCTCTCGCAGATGGTCATCCTCGCCGACGAGATCCGCGACGCCGATCTCACAGCCGTCACGATCATGCAGACGCTGCGCATGCTCTCTGTCGTCTTTGTCATCCCCTTCCTGACGATCCATGTGCTTGCGGGCAGCAGTCATGCGGCTGCATCCGCTGGGACAGCTGTCCACGCAGCAGGCTCACTCGCCGAAATCCTGACCTATGCCGCCGTTGCCGTGCTTGGCGCCGTCTTCGCCAAGAAAATCCATCTCCCCACCGCACCGATGCTCGGGCCCATCCTCAGCACTGCCGCGTTTGTCGTCATCACAGGGACAGCCGCCCCCGTCGTCCCAGTCCATTACATCAACGCGGCTCAGGTCCTCGTCGGCGCCTACATCGGGTCCAGCGTCGATCTCACGCGCCTGCATCAATACCACGGCATGGGCAAGGTCCTGCTCGGCGGGGTCCTGCTGGTTCTCCTGGTCAGCATGGGCATGGGCTGCATCATCTCGGAAGTGACTGGCACCGATCTTGCCACAGCCTTTCTTGCCACGGCCCCCGGCGGCCTGACCGAGATGGGAATCACGGCACTCGTCGTCGGGGCGGACAGCTCGACGATGGTCGCCTACCAGCTCACGCGCCTGCTCTTCATCATGCTGGTCTTCCCGTACATAGCCCGCGCAATCGTCGCCCTCTACCGCAGGAAAACAGATAACGGATGACCTGCTGCCCCAGCTTCTCCATCCCTGCCATCTTTCTTCAAGAAAGATGGTATTTTTTTTATCTCCCCAAAATCCAAAAAGGAAAACGATGATTTACGACGAAATAATATACTATAAACTGAATTTCCTATTTTTGGATGCGATTGAAGAAGGGAACCTGATTGAATGGATCCAGCAGTATTGACCCTGATTGTCCTCGGGGTAGCCGCCTTTTTCTTTGTGACCGAGCTCATCCCGCTTGCCGTCACAGCAATGGGCGCATCGATTGCCCTCGGTTTGCTCGGCGTACTGACGCCGAAACAAGTCTTCTCCGGTCTGTCGAACTCTACCGTCGTGCTCTTCGCCGGCATGTTCGTCATCGGCGCCGCGATGTTCCAGACGGGCCTTGCCCAGCGCATCGGCATCACCGTCGTCCATGCGGCGGGCACCGGAGAGAAACGCCTGATGGCCGCCATCATGATTGTCACGATCATCCTGTCCTCCGTCTCCTCGAACACAGCTACGGTTGCCTGCCTGCTGCCGGTCGTCGTGCAGATCTGCGCCGTCGCGCGCCTCGCCGTCTCGCCGCAGCTCATGGCCCTGGCCGTCGCGGCCAACGTCGGCGGCACCATCACGATGATCGGCACACCGCCGAACATCCTCATGAGCGCGACGCTCTCTGCGAGCGGCCTGCAGCCCTTCGGCTTCTTCGAATTCGCCTGGATCGGCATCCCGCTGTCCATCGCCGGCGTCATCTACATGCTGACGATTGGCCGCCGGCTCTGCCCGCACGGCCACGTCGACAGCAACCTCAGCGACCTGACGTCTGACCTGCCGAAGGACACGCGCAAGATGACCATCTGCGCCATCATCCTCATCCTCGTCGTCATCGCCATGGCACTCTCGAAGACCATCAACGTGCCGATGCAGACGGCCGCCATCATCGGCGCCCTTGCCTGCGTCATCACCGGCTGCCTCACAGAGAAACAGGCGTACGGCGGCATCGACTGGACGACCATCTTCCTGTTCGCCGGCATGCTGCCGCTCGCCGAGGCGATGGACAAGACGGGCGCCGGCGCGATGATTGCCAACGGCGTCGTCGGCATCATCGGCAGCAACGCCTCGCCGCTCATCATCGTCATGGCGATGTTCCTGCTGTCCTGCGGTCTCACGCAGTTCATGTCCAACACGGCCGCCGCAGCACTGCTCGCACCGATTGGCATTTCGATTGCCCAGTCCATCGGCGTCTCGCCGTTCCCTGTGCTCATGGCCATCGGCATCGCCGCCTCCTGCGCCTTCACGACGCCGGTCGCCACGCCGCCAAACACGCTCATCCTCGGCCCTGGCAAGTTCCGCTTCATGGATTACGTCAAGGTCGGCCTGCCGCTCGTCGTCGTCTCGATGATTGTCTGCACCGTCATCATCCCACTCGTCTGGCCGTTCTGATGGCACTCAGCACCACCAACAAAAAACAATACCACAAAAGTGAGGTAATTATATGGACAGAGAAGAATTACTGAGCACACTCAAAAAGCTCGATGAAGAAGTATTCGCCGAATTCCAGGACGAAGTCGAAGAGCAGCGCTTCACCTTGTCGCTGATCCCGACCGTCAATGCCGAATCACCGTTCGCCGCCTACCTCGAGGGCAGCATCCTCGCCAACGTCAGCACCGACTACCACGGCATCAGCCGCACGGGCCGCTTCGAGCGCATGGCCGTCGAGCGCGCGCTCAAGTGCTTCCATGCGGAACACGCCATCGTGCGTCTCGACAGCATCAGTGCCGCCTCACGCGTCGTCTTCAAGGCGCTCTTGAAATCCGGCAATCCCGTCCTCTCGTTCAACGGCCGCAAGCAGGAGCTCTGCCATGGCCTCTCCTACCGCTTTGCCATCTTCGGAGCAGACTGGGAGAACCGCGACATCAACTGGCAGGAGCTCGATGAACAGATTGCGCGCCATCAGCCGAAAATCGTGATCTTCTCTCCGACGAGCTTCCCATTCGCCATCGACACGAAGCGCCTCGCAAAGGTCACCCACGATGCCGGCGCACTGCTCTGGGTCGACATCGGCCAGAACGTCGGCCTCGTCGCCGCCGGACTCATGCCATCACCCGTCGATGACGCCGACGTCGTGACCTTCCCGACGAATGACTCACTGCAGGGCCCGGAGGGCGCCATCATCCTCTGCAAGAAAGAGCTGGCCGAGACGATTGAGCGCGCCGTCATCGACAACGGCCACTCAGCCCTGCACAAGAACCGGCTCGCAGCCCTCGCCGTCGCGCTGCGCGAGGCCTCCGAGCCGTCCTTCCGCTATTATGGGCAGCAGGTCATCGCCAACGCGCGTGCCCTGAGCAAAGCCCTGCAAGAAAATGGCATCTCCATATGGGGCAATGGCACAGACTGCCATCTCGTCGTCGCCGCCCTGCCCAAGGACGCCGACCCACAGCAGATTGAGCAGCACCTGCACCGCGCGGGCTTCCTCGTCAAGACGGCCCGCCTGCCGGATGAAGAGGAGCGCAAGCCAGCCCATCCTGTGCTGCGCCTCTCCAGCCTCAATCCGACGACGCGCTCGCTCAAGGAAAAGGACATGGAGAAGATTGGGCAGCTCCTCGCCGCTGCTCTGAACGTAGATGATCCGGCCGCACTCGAGGTCATCCGCAAGAAAGTCAGCTCCCTGCTCATGGACAAGCCAATCTACTCGGAGGAGTGGGTCGAAAGCATCGCCAAACCCGATATCTTCTTCAACGGGGCCGACGAGCTCAGCGTCCGCAACATTGCCTCGAACGAGAAAAAACACCTCTTCGGACGCCTGTTCCACTGACAGCAGCATACATGCAGCGCAATAAAAGAGCGGCCACGGGAAAATTCCCCGTGGCCGCTTTTTCATGCCTGTCATGCGTCGATATGCGATTCGCCATCATGTGACAGCGGGATGGTCAGGATGAACTTCGTCCCCTTGTCGAACTCGCTCTCGACCGCGATATCGATATCGTGCTGCTCGGCAATCCAGCTCGCAATCGAAAGGCCGAGACCCGTGCCGCCGACACTGCCAGCCTTCTTCGTGCGCGAACTGTCCGCGCGGTAGAAGCGCTCGAAGATCTTGCCCTGGTCCTCCTCGGCAATGCCGATACCGTCATCGCTAAACGTCAGCTGCATGGCCTCTTTCTCGGGCAGGCGGCGCGAGGCGACCGTGATGTGGCCGCCTTCCGGCGTGTACTTGACCGCATTCTCGAGGAAGATGCGCATCATCTGGCGCATCGTGGCCGGATCCGCATAGATGATGCCCGGCTCATTGGCCTCGAGCCGCAGCGTGTGCTGCTTGGCGACGAGCTTCATCTTGCGCACGGCATCGTCGACGAGCTCGTCGAGATGGACATTCTCCTTGTGCAGGACCTGGCGCTTCTGGTCGGCGCGCGCGAGGAACAGCAGCTTCTCGATAAGGTCCTGCATGTCCTCGGCCTCCGAGCGGATGGACGAGATGCCCTCCTCGAGGATCTTCGCGTCAGAGCTGCCCCAGCGCGCGAGCAAGTCTGAATAGCCGAGGATGACCGTCACCGGCGTCCTGAGCTCATGCGAAGCATCTGAGACAAAGCGCTGCTGTTGCTGGAACCCGCGCTCCAAGCGGTCGAGCATGTGGTTGAACGTCAGCGCGAGTTCCGCCATCTCGTCCTTGGCTGGCGGCACCTCGATGCGCTTATCCATGCGCTCCACCTCGATCTTGCGCGCCGTCTGCGTGAGGTTGCGGATGGGCTGGAGTATCCTGCTGCTCAGGAAGTAGCCAGCAACAAGCGCAACGAGGAAGCCCGCAATCGTGATGAGGAAAAGCAGCCTCTGGAGATCCACGAGAAAGTTCTTCTCCGCTGTGATCGTGCGGAAGAAGTGGATCTGATAGATCTGGCCGTGGTCGGCCACATCCATCGACGTATAGTACATCATAAAGCGGTTGAACTCGACGACCTCCATGTCCTTGGCCGCCCAGAACGGCGGGTCCTTCACGCGATGCGCCTCCACCGTGTCGAGCGACGGGTAATGCGAGTCGTTCTCGTAGATGACGCGCCCCGTCAGGTCGGTCACGCGGATCACGACGCCCGGCGGGACGATGTCGCCCTGGACCAGGAACTCCTGCAGGCTGCGCGACGAAGCCAACCCCTTCTGCACGTTCTGCATCGCGAGGTGGATCTCGGTCTCCGCCTCATGGTAGAACGAGAAGTAGATGCCGAGGCCCATGATGGCGCTCGTCAAAAGCAGCACGACGAGCAAGATGGCCCCATAAAGGCCCGTGATCTTCGTCGAGATCTTCATGCGCCAGAAGGGGCTCCTGCGGACCCACTTACTCCTTGACCGCATACCCTACGCCCCGCACCGTGTAGATATACTTCTCGTGGAAGCGGTCATCGAGCTTGGCGCGCAGGTAGCGGATGTAGACATCGACAACATTCGTATCACCGCTGTAGTCGTAGCCCCAGACCTTCTCGAGGATCTGGTCACGCGTGAGGACCGTACGCTTATTGCGCATCATGTACTCGAGCAGCGAGTACTCCTTCTTCGTCAGGTGGACCGTCTCGCCGTCAACTTCGACTTCATAGCGTTTCGGATACATGACGAGGTTCTTGACCTGCAGGCGTTCCTCGAGCGGCACGCCGCCGTTTTCTGGCACGTGCTTGCGCAGGGCATTGCGGATGCGGGCCATGAGCTCCTCGATGGCGAAGGGCTTCGTCATGTAGTCATCGGCACCGATGTCAAGGCCCGCCACCTTGTCTTCGACCTCATCCTTGGCCGTCAGCATGATGATGGGCAGCGACGAGACTTCGCGCACGCGCTTGCAGATGGTCATGCCATCCATGCCCGGCAGCATGACATCGAGCAGCACGAGGTCGAAATTGCCCTGCATGATGCGTTCATAGGCGCGCGTGCCGTTCTCCTCAATCTCCGTCTCGAACCCTTCATGCTCGAGCTCAATCTGCAGGAAACGCGCGATGCGGCGCTCATCTTCTACAATAAAGATGCGAGTTGGTTTATCCATGAGATTCCCTCCATGTCAGCAAACAAAAGATAAGAAAAAAAGAGATATATTTTTTAATATATCTCTACTATATAGCAGGTCCGCCCAAAAAGGAAGAGTTTTTGAGCAAATTAATTCGATTCCAATTGCTTTCAAACAGGCTTCTCAGCAGACGCCTGCGGCTCACTTAGGAACATCTCCCGGAACAGCTTGATGAGGTGCTCGCTCGACGAGGAAAGCGTGCGGTTCTTGAGCCAGGCGACGACAGTATGCGTGCTCATCTCCGGTGCCACGAGCTTCTTGTAGTAAAGGTTGCCGTCCGTCAGCAGCGTGCGCGAGGAGACCGGCAGGATGGCCGCGCCCATGTCCATCTTGACGAGCAGCAGGTCCTGCACGATGCTGTCCGAGACGCAGACGATGTGCGGCTCGAAGCCGAGCTTGCGGCAGTTCGCGACGAAGAGGCTCTGCCAGCGCAGCGGGATGATGATTGGCGTGTCGCGCAGCTCCTCCATGCGCACTTCCTTGTCGGATGCGCCGATGATCTGGTCCTTGTTCATGACGACGACGAGCGGCTCGTTCGGCAAGACAATCGATTCGTAGACCTTCGAGTCCACCTGCGTGCGCGTGATGGCGATCTCGATGACGCGGTTGTCGAGGAGCTCCAGGATGCGCGCGCCCTCCGCTTCCCAGATCTGATACGTGACCTGCGGGTAGCGGCGGTGGAACTCGGTGATAAGCTCCGGCAGCAGTAGCGCGCCCGACGTCGTGATCGTGCCGAGCTGGATCGAGCCCGCGACGCCGGAGCCGATCTCCGTGATCTCGCGTACCGTCCCGTCGACCATGCCGAGGATGTGTTCGACGCGCGAGTACAGCACGCGGCCGGCATCCGTCAGGCGGATGCGCCGGCTGCCGCGCTCAAAGAGCTGCACGCCGAGCGACGACTCCAACCGCTTCATCTGGCGCGAGAGGGCCGGCTGCGCGATATCGAGGCGCTGTGCTGCATGACTGATGTTTCCCTCTTCCACGATGGCATAGAATGCCCGCATATCCTTGATTTCCATATGATTCTCACTTTCCGATCAAGATACTGTCTATAGCAAATATTCATACTTACTATATCTCTTTCTTGCTATTATACTTTTTCCTGCAAAAATAGGCAAATACTTTTCCTCAAAATTATAGGTTGGAAGAGTTTATGTTCTCCCATATTTCTGTCAATTCACTCTTGTGATTTTTCAGCCACATGTTATAATAGAATATCATTGGTGTTAACGATTATCACGATACTCGGTATCGGTGCAGCATAAGGCAGAAAAAGGAGTTTTTCACATGACACGAATCAAAGACGCACTCGACGCAGTGGCCGCCGCGATCATTGCCCAGAAGGATTACCTGACAGACCTCGACCGGCAGATTGCCGACGGCGACCACGGCATCAACATGACCCGCGGCTTCCAGGCGGCGATGGACGCCGTCGAAGAAATGGACGATACGACGAAGCCGGGCCCCGTACTCGAGACGATTGGCAAGGCCTTCATCCACAACGTCGGCGGTGCCGCCGGCCCGCTTTATGGCACGGGCTTCATCAAGGCCGCAGCCGTCTGCGACGAGGACACGAAGCTCAACGTCGCTTCCTTCGAGAAGCTCCTCGGCGCCGCGATTGCCGGCATCGAGAAGCGCGGCCATGCCAAGAAAGGCGACAAAACCATGCTCGACACGTTGATCCCGATCCATGCGTGCTTCCTGCCGGAGAATGCTGAGGGCAAGACGCTCTTCGAGGTCCTGCAGGACGCTTCGCATGCCGCGAAGGAAGGCGTGGACTACACGAAGACGATTGCCGCGCGCCGCGGCCGCGCGAGCCTCGTCGGTGAGCGCAGCATCGGCCACGAGGACCCGGGCGCCGTGAGCTCCATGCTCATGTACCGCGCCCTCTACAATTTCCTGCGTAAGTGAACCATCAAGACATAGAGAATCGTACCGACCAATCAGGCAAGGGGCTCTCTCCCCTTGTCTTTTCTTGTCTCACAAGCTGTTCTGTAGTATACTTTGTAAAGATATTCCGCAATGCATACGTCTCATATAAAGAGGAGGAATTCCATTGACTAAGCAGACTGTCCGCACGCGCTTCGCGCCGAGCCCGACGGGCTACATGCACATCGGCAACCTGCGCACGGCCCTTTACGGCTACCTTTACGCAAAATCTCAGCAGGGTCAGTTCATCCTGCGCATCGAGGACACGGACCGCACGCGCTATGTCGCTGACGCCGTCGATTTCATCAACCGTACGCTCGAGATGGCTCACATCGTCCCGGATGAGAGCCCGTCGCTCGGCGGCCCGTACGGCCCCTACGTCCAGAGTGAGCGCATGGACCTCTACAAGAAGTACGCCGAGGAACTCGTCAAGACGGGCCACGCCTACTACTGCTTCTGCGACCCGGACGAGGATCACTCGGCCGGCAAGTTCGGCGGCTACGACCGTACCTGCCGCAACCTCGCACCGGAGGTCATCGAGGAGCACCTCAAGAACGGCGACCCCTACGTCATCCGCCAGAAGATGCCGCTCACGGGTGAGACGACGTTCTTCGACGTGCTCCACGGCAACATCACGATCAAGAACGAAGAGCTCGAGGACCAGGTCCTCCTGAAGCGCGATGGCATGCCGACCTACAACTTCGCCAACGTCATCGACGACCATCTCATGCACATCACGCACATCATGCGCGGCGCTGAGTTCATCACGTCGACGCCGAAGTACATCCTGCTCTACGAGTCGTTCGGCTGGGACGTCCCGACCTTCATCCACCTCGCCCCGGTCATGGGCAAGAACGAAGACGGCTCGATCTCGAAGCTCTCAAAGCGTCACGGTGCCACGAGCTTCGACGACCTCGTCAAGGCTGGCTACCTGCCGGACGCCATCGTCAACTACGTCGCCCTGCTCGGCTGGAACCCGAAGACGACGAATCAGGAGATCTTCTCGATGGCAGAGCTCATCGAGCACTTCAGCCTCGAGGGCCTCTCGAAGTCCCCGGCCGTCTTCGACTACGACAAGCTCGGCTGGATCAACGGCGAGTACCTCAAGGCCATGAGCGATGAGGACTTCGCCAAGATGGCGCGCCCGTTTGCCGGCGAACTGCCAGATTACCTCGAGCAGAGCTGGGCACACCTCGCTTCCCTGCTCAAGACGCGCATCCAGCGCCTCGGCGACCTGCCGCAGGAAATCGCCTTCCTCTGCGAGCAGCCAGCCTTCGACGCAGAGCTCTACGTCAACAAGCGCAACAAGGTCACGCCAGAAAAGGCAGCTGAGCTCCTGCCGGGCATGATGGCCCTCTTAGAGGCGGTACCGGAGCCCGACTGGAACAACGATGCGCTCTATGAGAAGCTCAACGCCTACATCGAGGAGCAGGGCATCAAGAAAGGCCTCGCCATGTGGGTCCTGCGCATCGCCGCAGCAGGCCAGAAAGTCACGCCGGGCGGCGCTACAGAGATTCTCTCTCTGCTCGGCAAAAAAATTTCCATGGAAAGAATCAAAAAAAGCCTTGCAAAATTGCAAGAGCTGTAATATAATAAATCAAGTCAGTTACGTGGCACCTTCGTCAAGCGGTTAAGACACCGGCCTCTCACGCCGGGTTCATGGGTTCGAATCCCATAGGTGTCACCATTGTAAATAACAGCCAGGATGCAGTCGCTCCTGGCTTTTTTGTTTGAAAGGATGGTCCTCATGCTATTTGCCTCCATGCTCGTCCTCGGCGCCCTGATTGGCTTTGTCGGTGCCGGCGGCGCCGGCGTCACGATTGCCCTGCTGACCGTCGGCTTCCACGTGCCCATCCATACGGCGCTCGCCGTGGCACTCGCCTCGATGGTCTTCACGATGCTGTCCGGCACGATCAGCCACTTCCGCCAGCATGAAGTACTCGTCAAGACGGGCGCCATCATGGGGCTCGGCGGCATCACGGGTGCCTACCTCGGCGCCAACTTCTCCAACATCGTGCCGTCTGGCATCCTCAGCATGATCACCGGCTTCATGCTCGCCTCGAGTGCCGTGACGCTCTACATCAAGATGTACCAGGCCGAGTGGCTCAGCCGCCACATCAAAATACGCCAGGAGCCCCTGACGGGGCGCAAGCTCTGGGTCTACGGCATCCTCATCGGTCTCTTCATGGGCTTTCTCTCCGGCGCCTTCGGCATCGGCGCAGCGGCTTATATCCAGCTCGCCCTCATGGTCGTCTTCGGCGTGCCGCTGCTGCAGACCATCGGCACCTGCATGATGGTCATCCTGCCAATCTCAGCGGCCGGCGGTCTCAGCTATCTCTTCAACGGTCGGCTCGACTTCCCGATCTTCATCCAGACGCTCGCCGGACTCATGATCGGTGCCTGGTTCGGCGCCAAGTGGACGCACCTCGCCCCGCTGCGCCTGTTTCGCGTCTTCATCGTCGGCATGCCGGCTGTCGGCGGCATTGTCATGATATTATTCCACTGATCATCTCATCCCATCATGCACAACCTCACAGAAAAAACAAGGCCATCTGCACGCGGCCGCGTGCAGATGGCCTTGTTTTTATTTATTTTTTTCCTGCTCCAGCAGCGCGCAGAGCGCGCCGAGCATCCCCGCATCGTTGCCGAGTGCGGCGAAAGCGAGGCGCGTCTTTGCGCGCATGGCTGGCATGACGAGCTGTTCGAGCCGTTTCTCGAGCAGCGGGCCGAGAATCTCGTGCTGTGCCATGACGCCGCCGCCGAGCACGATGACCTCTGGATTGAGCAGGCAGCAGACGGCCGCGAGGCCTTCGCCGAGATTACAAGCGAGCTCCTCGATGGAAGCCATGGCCTCCTCATCGCCCTCGCGCGCCCAGTCGAAGACCATCTCGCCGGTGATCTCAGAAGGGCTCATGTTGTGCGAGAAGGCGGCCTCGCGGATCATCGCGCGCGTCGAGGCGACGTCCTCGAGAATGCGCTTCTCATTGTGCAGGCGCAGGTAGCCGATCTCGCCGGCGCTGAAACTCGCGCCATGCCAGATCCTGCCCTGCTGCACGAAACAGCCACCGAGGTTCGTGCCCACCGTGATCATGAAGGCCGATGAGGCGCCGCGCGCCGCACCGAGCCACGCCTCGCCGAGCGCTGCGGCATTGACGTCGTTCTCGACGAGCACGGGCAGATGCACGGCCTCACGCACGAGGCGCCCGAGCTTCGTGCCGCTGTAGCCGGGGAACGTCGCCTCACCGGCGAAGACGATCTCGCCGTCCTCGCCAGGGCGCACGATGCCGGCTGTATCGATGGCCACGCCCGCGAGCGCATGGCGGCTGGCCATGTTCTGGACGATTGCGATGACTTTCTCAGGGATGCCGCCCTCCCCTACCTGAGTCGGGCAGGAGGCTTTCTCGAGGAACTGGCCCTCCTCTGTCGCACAGCCGTACTTGATGGCCGTGCCGCCGATGTCGATGACAGCATACGCGTTCATAGCACCTCTCCTTTCGCTTCCTGGTGATTCCTCTGCCCCGCCTCACCCGCCGTGCTGACGATGATGGCGGAAGCCCTTGTCCTTCGCGACGAAGCGGCCCATCGCCCGGATGCGGCCGCTCATGCAGCTGCGGCAAGCAGCCGGCGTGTCCGCCACGCAGACCTTGCCGGGATACAGTGCGTAATTGCGGCGCGGGTCGCCCTCCGTGACATTCGGCATGACGACATTGGCCCCGGAGGCGAGGATGAGCTCACGCCCGTGCGGCATCATCGTCTCCATGGCCGTCGTCGCCGGGATGTTGGCCTCCGGCAGCAGAAGGCGCAGCAGAGAGACCATGCGGCGCGTCAGGTGGAAGTCCCCCGGCGCGGCCGTGCCGAGCGGCGTGTCGGGATTCGGTATCAGCGGGCCGATGCCGACCATGTCCGCATCGATCTGCTGGTAGAAGAGGATGTCGTCGGCAATCGAGGTGAGGCTCTGGCCTGGCAGGCCCACGAGCGTCCCCGTGCCGACCTCGTAGCCGAGCGCGCGCAGGTCTCGCAGGCAGCGCACGCGGTTCGCGTAGGCCATGCCCGGGTCCCAGCGCTCGTAGACCGCCTCGTCCGTCGTCTCGATGCGCAGCAGGTAGCGGTCTGCACCGGCAGCGCGCCAGAGTGCATACTCTTCATAACTCCGCTCTCCGACCGACAGAGTCACCGCGAGATCGAGCGCCTTGATGCGTCGGACGATGGCGGCGAGACGCTCCGCCGTGAAGTAGATGTCCTCGCCGGACTGCAGGACGACGGTCTGATAGCCGTAGCCCTTCGCCTTGCGCGCAAGCTCCACGATGGCATCGGCACTGAGGCGGTAGCGCTCGACCCTGCCGTTATCGCGCCGCAGGCCACAGTACATGCAGTCCTGACGGCAGAGGTTCGAGAACTCGATGAGGCCGCGCAGGTGCACGCCATCGCCGACAAAGGCCCGGCGCACGCGGTCAGCCGCCGCGGCGAGGCTCTCCTCCGCCTCCGGCGCCGCCAGAAGGGCCGTGATTGCCTCGCGCGAAAGTCTGTGCTGCGCTTCCGCCTGCCACACGAGTGCCTCAAGGCTGCCATCCTGCTGCACGATGCATCCCTCCATCAACCGCCTGCTGCTCCATCTCGTTTACTTTGCTACGCTGCCAGAAGCCGAGTACGGCGTGACGACCGGCTGGAACAGCGGGTCTTTCTTGGTCTTCAAGATCTTGGCATCGGCAGCACTGAGCTTGCCCTTCGTGCGCGCGATGAGCTCATCCTGATGCTTGGCTGCATACTGCAGGATGGCGTTGTAGAACTTCGACTCGACGTCCTTGCCCGACGATTTCTTCAGGTCGAAATCCGGCTCTTCGCCGTACGTGCCCAGCGTGGACCACGTGCTGTCGAGGTCATCGTGCTGCGTGACCTTGACTGTGCGGTTGCGCAGGTCGATGGCGAGGTACTCCGCCGAGCCCACGAGGTCATCGTAGCCCTTGACGGACTGCATGTTCCAGCGGCGCTTGTCGACGACATCCTGCTTCTGGACATCGTCGAACGTGCGCAGTGTCGGCACGATCAGCGTGCCGAGGTCGATCTCACCGTTCGGCTTGACCGCATAGCACATCTGCTCTTTATTGAAGTAATAATTCTGCCGTGCAGTCGACTGCACCCACTGGAAGATATTCTCCGGTACTTCTATGCTGGCTGCCTCACAGGCCGGCACTGCCGTGAAGAGAGCGGCAGCAGCCATCAGGCCGAGGCAGGCGTTCTTGATCTTGTTCATAACGGTTCCTCCTGTATCGTGATAGTATCAGTATAGGACTGTCGGCTGAAAGTTTAGTGAAGCGCGCCCTCAGTCATCCTCTTCCTTGTAGAGCTCATCGAGGACGTACGGCGTCTCCTGGTAGACGTAGTAGTTGAGCCAGTTGGCGAACAGCAGATGCGCCACACTGCGCCAGCGCACGACGGGCTTCTTGGTCGGGTCGTCGTCAGGATAGTAGTTCTGCGGGATCTTCGGGTTCATGCCGGCCTTCTCGTCGCGGTCGTACTCCTGCTTGAGCGTCAACGGGTCGTACTCCGCATGGCCCGTGATAAAGAACTGGCGCTTCTTGAGGTTGGCGATGGCGTAGACGCCGGCATCGCCCTCCGCCTCTGCGAGGATCGTGAGCTCCGGCACCTTCTCGATGTCCTCGCGGTGATTCTCCGTATGGCGCGAATGCGGCACATAGAACTCATCGTCGAAGCCGCGGAAGAGCTTCTCGTGCTCGACGCAGAGGTGGTGCTTGTAGACGCCGAAGATCTTCTCCGGCACCTGATACTTCGGGACGCCGTAATGGTAGTAGAGGCCGGCCTGTGCGCCCCAGCAGATGTGGAACGTCGAGTAGACGTGCGTCTTGCTCCACTCCATGATTTCCGAGATCTCATCCCAGTAGGCGACCTCCTCGAACGGCATCATCTCGACCGGCGCGCCCGTGATAATCATGCCGTCGTACTTCTTGTGGCGGACTTCGGCGAACGTACCGTAGAACTCCGTCAGGTACTCCTGCGATGTGTGGCTCGGCGTGTACGACTCCGTGTAGATGAAGTCGACCTCGATCTGCAGCGGCGTATTGCCGAGCAGGCGCAGGAGCTGCGTCTCCGTGATGTACTTGATTGGCATGAGGTTCAGGATGAGGATCTTGAGCGGGCGGATATCCTGGCTGTAAGCACGGTCGGAATCCATGACGAAGATATTCTCTCCCTCGAGGATATGAGCGGCCGGCAGATTATTCGGTATCTTGATTGGCATGAAAACACTTCCTTCCACATGCCACGGACAGTAAAACATAAACAGATGCAATATTTTTTATTATACCACATACCACGGGCTGTATACAAAAAGGCAGACCCCTCGAAAAAGGAGGTCTGCCCAATCGATTCACGTTCACCAAGTCACCAGATACTGTAGCGATGGACCCAGCTGGAATTTGCCTTTGCATAGGCGCGCAGCTGCAGAACGCCCTGATATGCCGGCGAGTCGGCTGCAATCATGTGGTAAGCACCATCGAGGCCGCTCTCCACCGTCTGCCATCCTTCACTCGGTGTCCAGGTCTCCGCGCGGATCAGGCGTTCCGTCCCCTGTGGGAGGTTGACTGTCCGCTTCACGAAGGTAATCCTCATGACATTGCCGTCGGCGTCCTTATGCTCAGCCCACTGCCAGAAGATCATATTGTCGCCCTTCATGCGCATCGTCGTCGTGTCGGCCGTTACATGCAGCTGCGTGCCGTCGACGTCCGCATGCGAGTAGAGCGTGATCCAGCGATCCTTCGCACTGGCCCGCTCCAGCTCACCGGCACCGAAGACCGAATCGACGATGGCATCGTAGAAGGCCTCATCGAACTGCTGGCTCGTGACCTCCTTCACACGGCCGTCCGTCTTAGACCAGATGACCTCGCCCTGCGGGTTGTAGAAATCCTCTTTCGTGTACTGGATCGTGCGGTTCTGCGGGTTGATGGCCACTTCCGCCAGACTGTAGGCGAGCTGCGACGGGTCCGTCAGCAGGTGACCGAGCCCGTAATTCTCGATGGTCTCCTGCGCCCCCTCGTAGCTGTACGAGGTCTTCGTCCAGGCCTTGATCTCCGTCGCAACTGAGCCGTGGCTCGTCTCAGTGCTGTGCGAGACATGGACGGAAGATGGTTCGAAATACTTGCTGTACTTGCTGTCCGATGACAGCCAGTACCAGCCATCCGCCCGCGCAATGCCGAGCGGCATGAACAGGAAGCAGACGAGCAGCAGGAGCAGGCTCGCCATGGTGCAGGATGCGTGTTTCATGTCGTTCACCTCTGTTTGGATTGATGATTTGTATGGTATTTCTATTCCATTGTATCGTATCCATCTGGATACAGCAAGGAAGGCCAGCGTCAGTCCACGCCCGGTATCACGACATCGTCAAGGATGCCTAAGAGTGCTGCAATCGCCATGCCGTAATTCGTCATCGGCACGTGCGCGCACCGGCAGGCGGCGACGCGGCTCATGACATAGGCGCGGTTGAACATGCAGGCGCCACAGTGGATGACAAGGTCGTAAGGCGCGAGGTCTTCAGGGAAATCATGGCCCGCTGTCACCGTCACAGCAATCCCCTCACCAAGCTTCTTCTTGAGCAGGCGCGGCAGCTTGACGCGCCCGATGTCCTCGCGCAGGGGCTTATGGGTGCAGGCCTCGGCGATCAGGATATGCGCGTCTCTTGGAAGTGCGGCAATCTTGCGGGCTGACTCCGCGAAAAACGGCGCATCGCCCTTGTAGGCTGCAAACAGCACCGAGAACGAGGTCAACCGGCTGCCAATGGGCAGCTGCGCATGGACCGTGCGGAAGGCCTGCGAATCCGTGATGACGAGGTCCGGCGCCTTGGCAAGCGACTGCAGCATCGCGGGCAGGCAGTCCGTCGTGCAGCACGAGACGAGGCACTTGCGGTCGAGCAGCTCGCGCAGCGTCTGGGCCTGTGGCAGGATCAGGCGGCCCTTCGGCGCCTGGATGTCCTGCGGCATGACGAGCAGGACCGTCGCCCCGCTCGCGCAGACCTCCGCCGTGATGCTGCGCGCCCGGTAGTCCTCAGGCAGCCTTCGCGCGATTTCCGTGCGCAGTGCCTCGATACCCGCTCCCGTCACAGCGCTGACGCACACAGGCCGCACGCCGGTCTTTGTCTCGATGGCCTCGGCAAGCGCATCGGCCCCGCCGCCCTCGTCGATGCGGCTGATGACGGGAATGACGGGAATGCTGCGCTGCTGCAGCCGCTCGAGCCAGTCGAAAGCGTCCTCATTTCCCACTCCCGCACGCTCGTCCGGCATGCATGAGAACAGCACCAGCGCGATGTCGGTCTCCTTTGCCGCATCGCGCGTGCGCTCGACGCGCAGCGCCCCGAGGCTGCCGATGTCATCGAAGCCGGCCGTGTCGATGAAGACGACGGGGCCGATGCCATGGAGCTCCATGGCTTTGTAGACCGGGTCCGTCGTCGTGCCCGGCACCGACGAGACCGTCGCAACGTGCTGCCCCGTCAGGGCGTTTACAAGAGACGATTTGCCGCTGTTGCGGCGGCCGAACAGGCCGATGTGAAGGCGCATCGCGCGCGGTGTATCATTGAGGCTCATGGCCATTCCCCCTTTTCCCTAAGTATAGCACAACCATGCTGTGGGATTCTCCCCCGCCGCAGAATGTGATAGAATAGAACCAAGACACGCCAGAAAAAGAGGGGTATAGATATGAGTGAGTACACGAATTTTGAAGTCGGCCAGAAATTCCCGCTGCCGATTGCCACACAGGCCGACGGTGCCATGTTCCAGGTCGACGCCAATGGCGCGATGTTCATCCTGCAGCTCTCGCGCACCGATGTCATCGCGCGCGAGGCCTTCCGCACGGGCGAGATGGAATTCGCCTTCTACGAGCAGGACGGCCTGCTCTTCCTGCTCTACCAGATCGACGGCATCTTCAAGGAAGGCTGGGGCGACGCACCGCTCTCCCTGCACAACCTGAAGGCTGAGCTGCTGCCGACCGAGAAGAGCCTGCAAGATAGGACCATGCACCTCTATCTCGTCGACACGACGCTGCAGATCCTGCTCGCCCAGCGCGACATCGAGCTCTCGGACAAATGCCAGGCCGTCATCAAGAAGCACGTCGCCGCCCAGAAGAGAAAGCCCTTCTCCGACGAGGGCTTCCGCAAGAAGGTCCAGCGCATCTGGGCCCAGAAATCGCCCGCGATGATGCGCAAAGAGGCCGCGGCCGTCCAGCACGTCGCGCTCTCCATCCCGCATGCGCCACACGCCCCGCAGGACCCGAAGAAGCTCCACTGAAACGGCTCGGACCGTCTCAAGACACAAAAAAAGACTCGCCAGATGGCGAGTCTTTTGTGTTATTGAATGGTCTCAGGCAACGCCTTCGGAAGCGATGGCTGCCGAACGCTTGTTGATCCAGGTCTCGACGAGCTGGCGCTCATCAGCCTCATCGGCTTTCACATCCGATGCCGCAGCGTACTCTTCAAAGCTCTTGCCCATGAGCTTCGCGGCCTTAGCGAACTGTCTCACGCGGACTGGTACATAAACTTCTTCCATCCACTGCGAATAAATCTGTACTTTCACGATAATCTCTCCTTGAAACTGCATGAATAACAAAAAAGTAATGGTAACAAACACCCACGACTCACTTCTGTCAATCATCCAGACCACAAGACAAACTTCCCTACATGTGATGGCTCTCAAGAAGAACTCGCATGTGGCTCATCAGTCTGTGCCACCATCTTGCTAATCAGATGACTTTCCTCGAGCGGAGTTGTTTTTCTTGGTTCTTGTTTATTATAACGTTACCGGTTCCATTCGTCAAGTAAAAAGCAATAATAATTATGATACAATATGTGAAATTCATTTCAAATCGAACGGAACAAGAGTCCTCTTGCGCTTGTCAAAGCGGATGCTGCCCTCGTAGCCGAAGCGCTTGGCGTAGTCGACCGCCATCTGGTTGTAGTTGCCGCAATCCTCCGGCTTGTGCGCATCAGAGGTCGTGATGATGGGCAGGTCGTATTTTGCCGCAATCTCCATGAAATCCGGGTACGGCGAGATCTCATGGATGGGATAGCGGTAATACGTGCCCGTGTTGACGTCGATGACCATGTTGGCCTTCTTGAGTGCCTTCGCCACGCGCGTGAGGTACGGCGTCACATCGAAATCCGGCAGGTAGCGGAACAGGCGGATGTTGAACGGATGTCCAAGCACATCGTAGAGGCCCGAGTCCGCGAGCTTCTCGACTTCCTCCGTGTACCACTCGTAGATGTCCTCGAGCGGATGCTTCTGCCACTCCGCCTTGATTTCCGACGAGTCATAGGCCCAGCCGTGCAGGAAGTGCACCGAGCCGATGATGTAGTCGAAGTCATAGTCCTTGAGGATGTCCCGGACCTTTGCCTGGTCCTGGAAGTTGCAGACCTCGATGCCGATCTTGACCTGGTGCTTCTGCTGGAGATTGTGCATGAAGGCGAAGTACTCGTCAAGCGTGTACTTGAACTTGTTCGTCTTGAGCCACTGCTGCTGGAACTTGCCGATGAACGAGTCATCGAGCACGAGGTCTTCGTAGTAGAGTTCCTTGAACTCCGGAAAGGTGTGCGAATGCTCGGAGATGCCGATCTCCGCAAGGCCGCGCTTCTTCGCCGCCTCGAAGAAGCCCTCGACCCATGCCTCATCGTAGGAACCCTTCTCGAAATGCATGTGATAGTCCATGCGCATTTAAATCAGTCCTTCCTTTATCAGGCGCTCGATGCCGCGCAGAACGCCGTGATCGACATTGCTCTCCGTCTGGAAACGGGCGAGCTTCTTGATTTCCGGATAGGCATTCGCCATGGCGAAGCTGTAGTAGACCGACTGCATCATCTCCGCATCATTCATGTAGTCGCCGAAGGCCGCACATTCCTCCGGCCGTATGCCGAAGCGCTTCTGCACCTCCTGGACAGCGACACCCTTGTTGATGCCGGGATTCATGATGTCGACCCAGTAGTCGCTGGCCAGCACGACCTGCAGGCAGTGCTCGAACTGGCGCATCGTCGGGTAGATCGTCTCCTCGGCATGGCCCGTCGGGTCGAAGAACGACACCTTGACCGGTTCATCGGGAACATCGATGAACGACGGGATGGGCGCCGAGTGCGTGTAGTACTTGTGGAGCTCCGCGAGGAATTCCTCGGTGTACTGGTGCTTGAGCACATAGCCGTTCTTCGTGCCGCAGAAGACGCTGTAGACGTTCTCGAGCGGCTCTGCTGCCTTGAGGACCTGCTGCGCGAGCTGCTTGTTCATCGGGCACGTGAAGATCTTCTCTCCCTTGTACATGACGACCGTGCCGTTCTCCGCGAGGAACAGGAAGCGGTCTTTGTACTTCATGAAGCTGTCCTCGAGCGAATAGTACTGCCGCCCGGAAGCCGGCGCAAACATCACGCCGCGCTTCTCGAGCTCCGCGATGGTCTCGTCAAATCCCTCTGGCACATTGCCGTGCTCGTCGAGCAGCGTCCCATCCATATCGGAAAAAATGATCTTGATCATACGGTCCCTCACAATCTCAAAAGTTCAAAACGCCGCCCGCAGCGGCCATGCAATACCACGAAATCACCCCCATTATAACAGGAACCGACCGTTCTTTTCAATTCCTTCCCGAAGATTGAGTGAGGGTGTATAATGGAAACGATTTTGAGCATAGCGAGCACAGTTAGGAGAAATATCCATGAAGGCAATCATCAATGGCAGATTCATCATTCCCGACGAGACGGGATGCTTTACGGTCGAGGAAGGGCTCGCACTCTTCTTCGACGAGAAGATACGGGCTATCCGCCCCGCCGCCACCGTCTCGGCGGCCGAGCGCGAGGAGCTCGAAGCGTGCATCGATGCGCGCGGGGCCTATGTCTCGCCGGGCTTCCTCAACGTCCACATCCACGGCTGCGTCGGCGCCGACACGATGGACGATGACCCGGAGGCCATCCGCAAAATGCAGCTGTTCCAGGCAGAGACAGGCGTGACTTCCTTCCTGCCCACGACCATGACGTACGACTTCCCGACGCTAGGCCGTGCCCTCCGCCATGTGCGCGAGGCCATGGCGCGCGAGGAAGGCGCCCGCGTGCTCGGCTGCCATATGGAAGGGCCGTTCATCAGCCCTGCCAAGAAGGGCGCACAAGCCGAGAAGAACATCGCCAAGGCAGATTTCGCGAAGATTGCGCCGTATCAGGACATCGTCAAGATCATCACCGTCGCGCCGGAAGAGCTGCATGATGGCGGCCAGTTCATCGCCGACTGCCACGCGCACGGCATCGTCGTCTCACTCGGCCACACGGCGGCCGACTACGCTACGGCACGCCAGGCCATCGAGGAGTACGGCGCCAAGCACATCACGCATCTTTTCAACGCCATGACGGGACTGCACCAGCGCCGTCCCGGCGTCGTCGGCGCAGCACTCGACACGGACGCCAACTGCGAGCTCATCGTCGACAACGTCCACATCCATCCGGCAGTCCAGCGCATCGTCTACCGGCTCAAGAAAGACCACCTGATCCTCATCACCGACTCCTTGCGCGCCTGCGGCCTCGGCGACGGCCCCTCCGAGCTCGGCGGCCAGAAGGTCTTCGTCAAGGGAACGCTCGCGACGCTCGAGGACGGCACGATTGCCGGCAGCGTGCTCTGCATGAACGACGGCCTGCGCATCTTCCGCGAGAACACCGGCGCGCCAATCGAGGAGGTCGTCGCCACCGTCACCAAGACGCCCGCCAAGGAGCTTGGCCTCTACGGCGAGCTCCTTGGCTCGCTGAGCGCCGGCAAGAACGCCGACATCACGATCTTCGACGATGCGCTAAAGATCCAGCGCACGATCGTCGCCGGACGCGACGCTTACTCAGCCTGAACGCACAAAAAATGGCGCCTCCCTCAGATAATGAAGGAGGCGTCATTTTTATCGCTCTGTCCCACGCGCGACGGACGGCAGGATGCCGATGAGGCAGAGAAGCGTGAAGACGATGAACGAGATCTCGATGTTGCGCACGAGCCCCTCTAGCTGAGGCAGCCGGTTCCAGTCCAGTGACAAGACCATCGTCACGATGGCCACCGAGATGACCTGTCCGACGAGGCGCACGGTGCCGATCATCGACGTCGCGAGGCTGTAGTACCGCTTCGGCACCGCCCCCATGATGGCATTGTTGTTCGGCGCCGCAAACAGGGCAAAGCCGATGCCGATGACGATGACGACGGGCACGACGAGCCAGAGCGACTCAAGGTGGACGACTGCGACGAGGCCGAGGATGCCAAGGGCCGTGATGGCCATGCCGACCGTCGCGATGCGCGTCGGCGAATGGTGGTCAGAAAGCTTGCCGGCCGTCGGCGAGAGCATGGCCATCACGATCGGCTGGATCAGCATCACGAGACCTGCTTCGCGCGAGGAGAGGCCGAGCACCGACTGCAGGTAGATGGACATCAGGAAGCTGATGGCAAACGTCGCGCTGTAGTTGACCATGGCCGTGAGGTTCGACAGCGAGAACTCGCGGTTCTCCACGAAGATGTGGACAGGCAGGAGGGGATCCTGTGCCTTCATCTCATGGCGGACAAAGGCGATGAGCAGCAAGAGGCCGAGGGCCAGTGCCATCCAGCCCCAGGAGAGCTCCGCGAGCTCGGAGAGGCCGAACATCGCAAAGATCATGGCCAGACCGTAGAGCAGTGCGCCACGCCCATCGACACCTTGCACCTCCTCTTCACGCCACTCCTGATGCAGGTAGAGCCCCGTCATGACGACGCAGGCCAGGCAGGCCGCCGTGATGAAGACGAAGATGCTCTGCCAGCCCGCATAGTAGTTCAGGAGGCCGCCGAGTACCGGGCCGCAGGCAAGGCCCACGTAGACCATCGAGACCATCCAGCCGAGCGCGCGCCCGCGCTGCTCAGGCGGGAAGCTCAGCGCGACAATCGACATGTTCGTCGCGTAGAGCATCGCCGCTGCCACGCCCTGCAGCGCACGCGCCGCGAGCAGGAAGCCCATGTCCGGCGTCACGATGCAGAGAGCTGACGACAGCGTGAAGAGGACCGTGCCCCAGAGGAAGACGCGCCGCTTGCCGAAGCGGTCGGCCAGCTTGCCCATCGGCAGCAGGCAGACGATGGAGGCGAGCAGGAAAATCTCGAGCACCCAGCCGAGTTCATTGGCCGAGGCGCCGTAATCCCGCCCGATGTCCGGCAGCGAGAGCGTCAGCGCACTGCTCGTGAACGGCGTCACGAAGGACGACATCATCATCGTGAAGAGGATCTTCGTGCGGTCCGTGAGTTGCGTAAGTATCATAGCATCACCTATTTCCAAAATTTGCATATCACATGGCGTTCATTGTAGCAGAGCGTCCTGAGAATCACATTATGCCAGCAACGGCAGACATTCGCACAGCATAAGATAAGAAAATGTAATTTAATTTTCATAGATTCGCCATGCATTTTTCAGCCATCTCTCGTAAACTGGAACCATCGAGATACCCAGTCAGAAAGAAGGGATCACCATGAAGAAGAACTTTTACCTGGACCTGCTGCTGTTCGTCAGCGGGCTCCTCTGCATCGTCACGGGCATCGTGCTCGACTTCCACCTCTTCGCCGGCTTCGGCGACGGCCGCGCCCTCAAGGGCATCATCACAAATATCCACACCTACAGCGGCTACATCATGATGGTCGGCCTGCTCTTCCACATCGTCTGGCATTGGAAGTGGGTCAAGGCTGTGGCCAAGAAAGAAATCGGTCAATAAAAAACGCGATCCCAACGGATCGCGTTTTTTGCTGCTTCAAAGTGGCTTCATTCGCCGCGACGGCCGTGGTAGAGGCACCAGGGCTCTTCGCTCATGTAGTCACCGCCGTGGTAGTAGGCCGCGCGCGCGCGGCAGCCGCCGCAGGCGCCCTTGTAGTTGCAGGAGCCGCAGCCGCCGCTGTAGTCGAGCGTGCGGAGCTTCTGCAGGACTTCGTTCTTAGCCCAGATCTCGTCGAACGGCGTCTCGCGTACGTCGCCGAGCTCCATGTTGAGGTAGGCGCACGGCTGCACCTTGCCGCGCGGGCTGATGATGCAATACGAGAGGCCGGCGAGGCAGCCGCGGTGGAAACGCGTCTTGTAGCCGAGCTGATCGGCGATGCGCAAGAACTGCGGCGCGCAGGTCGGCTTGAGCTCGATGTCGACTTCCTGCTGCTTCTTCATGATGCGCGTGAGCACATCCTCATACTGCTCGGCGCGCAGCGATTCCTCCTCGATGGTCTTCGCACGGCCCGTCGGCACGAGGAAGAAGAAGTGATGCGCTTTCGCGCCAATCTCGACGGCAAAGTCCGTCATAGCCTCGAGCTCACCCTGGTTCCAGTCCATGACCGTCGTGTGGATCTGGAACGGCAGGCCGACGGCCGCGCAGTTCTTCATGCCCTGCACGGCGCCTTCCCAGCCGCCCGGGAAACTGCGGAACTTGTCGTGCTTCTTCGGGTCGAGCGAGTCGAGCGAGATGCCCATCGCGCGCGCGCCGGCTTCCTTGAGCTTCTTCGCCATGTCGAGCGTGATCAGCGTGCCGTTCGTGCCGAAGACCGGAATCATGTGCAGGTCCGAGGCGTACTTGACGAGCTCGAGGATGTCCGGGCGCATCAGGGGCTCACCGCCCGAGAAGATCATGATCTTGAAGCCGGCCTTGGCGATCTCGGAGAGGAGCTTCTTGCCCTCTTCCGTGTTGAGCTCCTCCTCTGCCCGGCAGCCGGCATCGCGGTAGCAGTGCGCACAGTACATGTTGCAGGCATTCGTCGTATTCCACGAGATGATCTTCATTTCTTCTCCTCCGTCAGTCCAATCTCTTCATCCGTCAGGTAGCAGCTCGGGTCCGACTCCCAGAAGTCGCCCGTGCGCGCCTCAGCGCGCGTGCGGAAGTTGCCGTTGCAGTTGTCGAGCCACTTGCACTTCGCGCAGCGCCCCTTGAGGAGCGGCTTGCGGTCCTTGAGGCCCGCCATGATGGGGTTCGAGGTATCCTGCCAGATGTCGCCGAACTTGCGCTCGCGCACATTGCCGAACGTGTGATGCTGCGTGAACTGGTCCGGATGGACGTAGCCAAGAGGATCGACCTCGCCGAAGGCGATGCCGGAGCGGTTGCCGCCGTTCATCGAGATGTATTTCTTGATCTGCGCCGCCGTCTCGAGGTCGCCCGCCTCGAGCGCCTTGAGGTACATGTAGGGGCCGTCGCAGTGGTTGTCGACCGTCAGGATCTCCTTCTTGAGGCCGCGCTCCTCGAAGTCCTTCGTGCGGCGGATAATCATGTCCATCGCGCGGCGCGACTCCTCCGGCGTGACGTCCTGGTCCATCATCTGCTCACCGCGGCCGGAATAGACGAGGTGGTAGAAGCAGACGCGGTTGATGTTCTCCGCCTCGATGAAGTCGAAGATGCGGTCGAGTTCCTGGATATTGTGGTGGTTGATCGTGAAGCGCAGGCCGACGCGCTGGCCGACGGCCACGCAGTTCTTGATGCCCTGCATGGCCTTCTCGTAGGCGCCGTCGACACCGCGGAACTTGTCGTTGACATCCTTGAGTCCGTCGAGCGAGATGCCGACGTAGCCGACGCCGATATCCTTGATGCGCTGGGCGACCTCGCGCGTGATCAGCGTGCCGTTCGTCGAGAGCGTCGGGCGCACGCCTTTCTCCTGCGCGTAAGCCGCGAGCTCGAAGAAATCCGGGCGGATCAGCGGCTCGCCGCCCGAGAACAGCAGCACCGGCACGTGGAAGTCCGCGAGATCATCGATGAACTTCTTGGCCTCTTCCGTCGTCAGCTCATCCTTGTATTTCTTGGCATCCGACTGCATGTAGCAGTGCATGCACTTGAGGTTGCAGGTCTTCGTCGAGTTCCAGACGACGACAGGGCCGACGCCCTCCGCCGCGCCATTGCGCATCGTGTGTGCATTCTTCGTGTAGCGCAGGCGGTCACCGAAGTAGTCCCGTGCGAATAAGAGTTTCGTTACACTGATCATAAAACTTCTCCTAAAATCCGATAAACAACATCATCTCACCATGCGGCATATCGTCACTGCTTGCGTATCCCCGCGAGCAGCAGGCGCGTCTTGAGTGCCACATTCTCCTGAAAACCAATGGAGAGCTTGCTGAACGCCGCCGCCTGATAGATCGAGTGGAACATCTCGGCGATGAGCTCTGCCGAGACATCGTCGCGAATCTCCCCGGCGAGCTGCCCCTCGCGCAGGATATCCTCGAAGATCGGCTTGAACCTCGGCGTCACCATGCCCTTGGGCATCTTGGCCTGCGGCTTTGCCGAATGCTCCGCCGCGGCGAGGAACAGCGGCAGCAGGAAGCGGTTCTCGTCGAGGAAGCGCGCCGTGATGCGGCTGCCCGCCTCTAGGAGTTCATACGAGGGCCGCCTGGCCGCGCGCATGCCCGTGAGCGCCTCATCGACTTCATCCACGAGGCGCCCGAGCAGGCACATGAGAATCTCTTCCTTCGACTCAAAGTAGTTGTAGAAGGTGCCGATGCCTAGGTCTGCGGCGTTCATGATATCGGCCACAGAAGTCTCCTTGAAGCCCTTGCGCGAGAACTCGCGGACGGCGGCATCCAAGATTGCCTTGCGCGACAGCAGTTTCTTCCGCTCTCTGCGCCCCATTTTCTCTTCCATGTCCATCGCTCCAGTCCATAAGAATCCATTTCCTTTATCATTGACTCTTCTATTATAAAGGAAAACGCGCACTTTATAAAGAGAAAAATGAATAGAATTCATCTTTTTATATCCAGCCTCCCCTTCTCCAAGAATTTCGCCATGTTTCGCTATGACGGATTTTTTTTCGAAAAAAGTGTTGACACAGACAGCAAAGGGTGCTATTATAATATGCGTTGACAGCGATAAACGCCAACAAGAACATGACTCAGTAGCTCAGCTGGATTAGAGTATTTGACTACGAATCAAAGGGTCGGGGGTTCGAGTCCCTCCTGGGTCACCATTTGAAATCAGAAGCACTTGCTACGGCAAGTGCTTTTTTCGTATATCTGTACTATAATAAGAACATCATCGACAGAAAGGAACGATCACATGCTCTACATCATCACGAAACTCGTCACGGAAGGCCAGCAGAAGGCCTTCTCCATCATCGGTGCTTCCGAGGACAAGAAGCGTGCCGCTGCCATCGCCGCAGACGTCTACAAGGACTACAACAAGAACGCTTCCTTCCAGAACATCGAGATGATCACGGAGTGGCTGGCCACGCGCCAGAACTACTCCTTCCGCAAGGACAAGGACCACCGCCTGCAGCTTGCCATCACGGCGCTCGAAGGCGAAGTGCAGCCGGAGGAAAAGCAGCTCGTCTTCAGCGCCGCTGCCGAGGAAGAAGAGCTCATGCGCCGTGTGAGCCAGGCGCTCTTCGAGGGCAAGCACACGGCAGAGCGCGGACAGAATGGCCAGACGCACTCCTGCCCGCTCGAGTCGTGAAATCATGCGCACATAAAAAAATCCGCTCTGCCGTGAGCGGATTTTTTTGCGTATTCAAGCTTTGAGCACTGCGCCGTTGGAGGCGATAACGTCCTTATACCAGTAGAATGACTTCTTGGGATAGCGCGCGAGCGTGCCCGTGCCGTCGTCGTTGCGGTCGACGTAGATGAAGCCGTAGCGTTTGCTCATCTGCGCCGTCGAAGCCGAGACGAGGTCGATGCAGCCCCAGGTCGTGTAGCCCATGACGGGCACGCCGTCCGCGATGGCCTCACCGACCTGCACGAGGTGATCGTTGAGGTAGGCGATGCGGTAATCGTCCTCGACCGTCTTGCCGCCTCTGCCGTCGTCGACGAGCACATCGCGCGCCCCGAGTCCATTCTCGACGATGAAGAGCGGCTTCTGCCAGCGGTCGTAGAAGCGGTTGAGCGTGTAGCGAAGCCCCTGCGGGTCGATCTGCCAGCCCCATTCACTCGTCTTGAGGTAGGGATTCTTCTTGCCGCCGAGCAGATTGCCGCCACCCGCCTCTCCATCACGCCCCTCGCAGATGCTGACGTAATAGCTGAACGACACGAAGTCGACCGTATTCTCACGCAGCAGCCGCTCTTCCTCCGGCGTCATCTTTATCGTGATGCCGTTCTCGCGGAAATAGCGCTTCATGTATCCCGGATAGCGGCCGCGCACGTGCATGTCGCCGAAGAAATCGTTGAAGTGATCCGCCTGCATCACCGCGATCATGTCGTCAGGCGCAGGCGTCAGCGGATAGACCGGCATCGCGAGGACCATGCAGCCGACCTTGGCGTCCAGCATGATCTCGTGTGCGAGCTTCGTCGCAAGTGCCGAAGCGACGAGCTCATGATGGCAGGCCTGATAGAGGTCAGAGAGGCTCAGCTCTTCGCGCGGCGTCATGATGCCACCCGAGAGCAGCGGCTGGTGCAGGACGGAGTTGATCTCATTGAAGGTCAGCCAGTACTTGACCTTGTCCTTGTAGCGCGCAAAGATCGTGCGCACATAGCGCTCGTAGAAGCCGATGAGCTCGTGGCTGGCCCAGCCGTTGTAGGCCTTCGCGAGGTGCAGCGGCGTCTCGTAGTGTGAGATCGTCACGAGCGGCTCGATGCCGTACTTGTGGCACTCGTCGAAGAGGCGGTCGTAGAAAGCCAGCCCCTTCTCGTTCGGCTCCGCATCGTCGCCGTTCGGGTAGATGCGGCTCCAGGCGATCGAGGTGCGGAAGACCTTGAAGCCCATCTGTGCGAAGAGCTTGATGTCCTCGGGATAGCGGTGGTAGAAGTCGATGGCCTCGAGCTTGAGGTTGTCGGGCGTCGGCTCCGCCGTCGGCCCCGAGAGGATGCCCTTCGGCATGACATCCTGTATGTCGAGCCCCTTGCCGTCCTCACGGTAAGCGCCCTCGCACTGATTGGCGGCCACAGCACCGCCCCAAAGGAAATCGTTCGGGAAATTCATCAGTAAGCCTCCTTGAATAGCTGTTTTGCCCCTATCGTACCATCTTTCCCCACAGGCGGCAAGAAGACATGAAAAAAGCGCCGCTTGCGCGACGCTATGCATTCAAGGTGGTGGGCAGGGATGGATTCGAACCATCGTAATCCGAAGATGACAGATTTACAGTCTGTTCCCTTTAACCACTCGGGCACCTACCCATTTCTCAACAAGTGCGTCAAGAACAAGTATTATTATAGCGGCTCCCCACGCACTTGTCAACACTTATTTCAATTTTTATTTCTTGCGCATCCAGACAGGGATGTCGATGAAGCTGTCCGTACCGACCGTGCTGCCGATGGAAGGATCCGGTGCCTGGGTGTTCTGGGCAGGGGACTGCTGCGGCTGTGGCTGCACCTGCGGCTGGACCGGCTGCGCCTTGGTGTCAGGAATACCGACAGTCTCTTCCGGCGCGTCAAAACCCGTGGCGATGACCGTCACGCGTACCGTGTCACCCATCGAATCGTCGATGGACGCACCCCAGATGATGTTTGCCTGCGAATCCGCAGCCTTCTCGATGGCTTCCGATGCCTCGGTGACCTCGAACATGCTGAGGTTCTCCTCTGCACCCGTCACGTTGAGTAGGACGCCGCGTGCGCCGTCGATGCTCGTCTCGAGCAGCGGCGAAGCGATGGCGGCCTTGGCGGCCTCGACAGCTGCATTCTCGCCCGAAGCCTCGCCAATGCCCATGAGAGCAGACCCCGCATTGCTCATGATGCTCTTGACATCGGCAAAGTCGAGGTTGATGAGGCCCGGCAGGGCGATGAGGTCCGAGATGCCCTTGACGCCCTGGCGCAGGACATCGTCAGCGATGCTGAAGGCCTGCGTGATTGGCGTCTTCTTGTCGACGACCTGCATGAGGCGGTCGTTCGGGATCGTGATGATCGTGTCGACATGCTTCTTGAGGTTCTCGATGCCGAGCTCCGCATTGCGGCGGCGCTTCATGCCCTCGAACGAGAACGGGCGCGTCACGACGCCGACCGTCAGCGCGCCGATCTCACGCGCGCACTCTGCCACGACCGGGGCAGCACCAGTGCCCGTGCCGCCGCCCATGCCAGCCGTCACGAAGACCATGTCCGCGCCGCGCAGCGTATCGAGGATGTCGTCGCGGCTCTCCTCAGCAGCCTTCTGGCCGATCTCCGGCTGTGCGCCGGCACCGAGGCCGCGCGTGAGCTTCTCACCGATCTGCATGCGCTTCGGTGCCAGGGATTTGAGCAGCGCCTGTGCATCCGTATTGACTGCAATGAACTCCACACCCTGCAGTCCAAGATTGATCATGCGGTTGACGGCGTTGCTGCCGCCGCCACCTACACCGATTACTTTAATTTTGGCTAATTGATCGAGCCCGTTATCGTCCAGTTCAAACACTGCCTTAACCCCCATCATCTATGATTCGATACTATATCCTGTATATTTTCCGGCATCTCTGAGATGTCTATTTCATTTAGCAATAAGATACCTCTATCAGTTTACCATCATTTTATACTGAATTCCATAGGCAAAGTGAAAAATTTATACAGAGCACATCATCAGGATTTCCCATCCGTCTTTTCCAGGTCTGGATTGAAATCCTTGAGCTTGATGAACGGCGCCTCGTAGCTGAAGTCGACGTAGTCGATGGTATGGCGGCTCGTCTTGAGTGACTTGACGAAGTCGGCCGTCAGCACAGCCTTCTCGTCGAGCCGGTCGAGCTTGCCGAGGCGGATCTGGACGGAGCTGTTCGCGTAGGCGACGACGGCCTCTGGATTGGCGATGTTGACCTCTGAGATCTGGTTGAGCGCCTCCGCGTCGATCTGGTTGAGGAAGTAGAGGACCTTCTTGACATTCTCGTCCATGACCTCGTCGCCGAGGTAAAGCCCCTTGACCTCCATGCCTGTGATCAGTGGGATGGGCACGCTGTGCAGCGCGCGGTAGGCCGCGATGATCGTGCCGCTGCGGTCGAGGTCCAGGTAGCCGTAGTCACAGGCGACCGTCGCGACCGGCTTGCGCTCGACGACCTCGATCTCAAGGCGGTCCGGCAGGCGGCGCCGCACGACGGCCGACTCGATGCGCAGGTCGTGCATGAGGTTCTGCGCCACGGCATCGGTCTGCAACTGGAAGAGCGGCTCGCCCGTGTGGATGCGGCCGATCTCGCAGATCTGCTCTTTTGTAAGGTAGCTCGTGCCGCTGACCTCCACGCGCTGCAGCGTGAAGATTGGCGTGTAGACGACGATGGCCATGACGAGACCGCAGGCCGCCAGGAACAGGAGTCCCTTGAAAAGCCGCCTACCGCTGCGATGTTTTTTCTGCTCTTGCTCCTTCAATATCGTTCCCCCTATAGAAAAGCGCCGGACAATTCGAGGTCCGGCGCAGCAGATCACATAGAATGCGTGAGCTTATTTCTGGAAGCCAGCCATCTCGAGGATGCGCTCGCAGAGCTCTGGGAACTCCACACCCATCGCGCGGCCAGCATCCGGCACGAGCGAGAGCTCCGTCATGCCCGGCACCGAGTTGACCTCGATGACGTACGGCGTGCCGTCCTCGCTGAGCATCATGTCGACGCGGGCAACGCCCTTGCAGCCGCAGGCCGTGAACGTCTTGATGGCGAGGTCCTGGATCTCCTTCGTCTTCTCCGCGGAGACGCGAGCCGGGATGATGTGCGTCGAAGCGCCCTTCGTGTACTTGCTCTCGTAGTCATAGCGGCCCGAAGCCGTCGTAATCTCGATGATCGGGAACGCCTCTTTCTTCTCCTCATTGCCCCAGACGGCGACCGTGAGCTCCTTGCCGCGGATGAATTCCTCGACGAGGACCTCATCGTTGTAGGAGAAGGCTTCCTTGAGCGCATCCTCGAGCGCGTCCTTCGTCTCGACGATGTAGACGCCGATGCTCGAGCCCTGCGAAGCGGCCTTGACGACGACCGGCAGCGAGAAGCCCTGCTCGATCTCCGTGGCGAGGTCGCGCTTCATCTCATAGCGGTAGTACGTGTGCGAGCGCGGCGTCGAGATGCCCTCTGCGACGAAGACGCGCTTCGAAGCGGCCTTGTCCATCGTGACGGCAGCAGCCAGGACGCCCGAGCCCGTGTACGGGATGCCGAGCATGTCGAGCGTGCCCTGCAGGACGCCGTCCTCGCCAAACTTGCCGTGCAGCGCGTTGAATACGATCGCGCAGCCGCTCTTCTTGATGTCCTCAGCAAACGTCGGCGGGTTGAGCTCCATGCCCTCCGCGTTGTAGCCCTTCGACTGCAGTGCCTTGAGGATGGCCGAGCCCGTCTGGCGCGAGATCTCTGCTTCCGTGGACGGACCACCCATGACGACGACGATCTTATCCTGATTCATGATGAAAATTTCTCCTTTACCCTCTTATCGTATCTCTTACCGGCAGTATGCGCAGCGCACGTCTCACTTTGCCTGCAGCAGCGCGACGAGCTCTTCGCCCGTCTTGTAGATGTCACCGGCGCCCATCGTGATGACGAGGTCGCCCGGCTGCACGAAATCCTTGAGATAGGCGGCGAGTTTTTCGCGCGCCGGCTCGTAGACGACATGCTGACCCGACTGGCGCTTGACTTCGTCGACAATCGTCTGGCCGCTGATGCCCGGGATTGGCGCCTCGCCCGCTGCGTAGACGTCCGTGAGCACGAGCACGTCAGCCGAGACGAAAGCCTTGCCGAACTCCTCGTGCAAGAGCTGCGTGCGCGAGTAGCGGTGCGGCTGGAAGACGCAGATCAGGCGCTTCGGGTTCGTCTCCTTGGCGGCCTTGAGCGTCGCCGCAATCTCCGTCGGATGATGCGCGTAGTCGTCGACGATCCAGACGCCATTCACGCGGCCCTTCGTCTGGAAGCGGCGTTTTGCACCGTGGAACGCAGCAAGGCCCGATGCCATCTTCTCGAAGCTCACGCCGATTGAGAGGCCTGTGACGATGCAGGCCATCGCGTCGAGAACATTGTGACGGCCCGGGATGTTGAGGTCGACGTGGCCGAGCTCTTCTTCGCCGTGGAAGACGTCGAACGAGATGCCCGTGCCGCTGTGCGTGATGTTCTTCGCGCGGTAGTCGGCCTCATGGTCGATGGCGTACGTGATGTACTTGCGGTCGAGGTTCTTGGCCATGTTACGCAGGTTCTCGTTGTCGAAGCAGATGACGGCGTAGCCCGTCTCCTTGTCGACGTTCTGGATGAACTGCGTGAACGCCTTGATGATGTTCTCCATCGTGCCGTAGTGGTCCATGTGGTCGTCCTCGACATTCGTCACGACGGCGATGTGCGGGTGGAGCTTGAGGAAGGAACCGTCGCTCTCATCGGCCTCCGACACGAGGTAGTCGCTCGCGCCAAGCTCTGCATTCGTGCCGAGGTCGGGGACCTCGCCGCCGACGACGACCGACGGCGAGACGCCAGCATGCGTCAGAGCGACACCGAGCATCGAAGTCGTCGTCGTCTTGCCGTGCGCGCCGGCGACCGCGATGCCCTTGTACTCATTGACGAGTGCCGCATTGATGTCCGAGCGGTGTAGCTTCGTGATGCCGAGGTCCTTGGCCGCCAGGACTTCCGGATTGTCGAACGGGATGGCAGTCGAGACGACGATGGCATCCACGCCGCGGACGTTCTCCGCCTTCTGGCCGCCCAGCGTGATCTTCGCGCCCATCTGGCGCAGTTTCTCGATGATGCCGGAATCCTCGCGGTCCGACCCCGACACCTCATAGCCGAGTTCCACCATCATCTTGGCCAGCGGGCTCATGCCGGCGCCGCCGATGCCTACGAAATGAATCTTCTTGATGCCTTTCAGCTCTTTGAGCTCTTTATGCACTCCAATCACCTTTTCCCTTTTACCCTTTACCCTGTGATTCAATCTCTATGCACTCGTATTTCGTTCTCTATCTTTGTCTGTCTCTTATTTCTTGGCGATCTCGAGCACGAGGTCCGCGATATCGCTGGCCGCCTGCGGGCGTCCCATCGCGCGGCTGGCCTTTGCCATCGCCCGCAGCTTGTCCGGCTCGCTCAAGAGCTCTGTGAGCACGGAGCTCAGGCGTTCCGGCGTCAGGTCACGGTCGAGGATCATGCGCGCCGCACCAGCTTCCTCGAGGGCGCGCGCATTGTGCTCCTGATGGTTCTCCGCCGCATACGGATACGGGATCAGGATAGCCGGGATGCCGCGCGCCGTGAGCTCGGCAAGGCCCGTCGCACCAGCGCGGAAGATCGCGAGGTCCGCCATCGCCATCGCCTGCGGCATGTTGTAGAGGTACGGCTTGACGAGAAGCTGCGGGCACGATGCGAGGTCGACGCCCGCCTGCTTGAGGCCGTCCAGCACGCCCTGATAGCCGCGCTTGCCCGTCACGTGCAGGAACTGCACCTCAGGATGCGGCGCCGCATTCTTGAGCACGCCGATCATCGCGAGGTTGATGGCGCGCGCACCACGGCTGCCGCCCGAGATGAGCACGGTCAGCTTCTTTGGGTCGAGACCGAAGGCCGCTGCCCCCTGCTCGCGCTGTGCCGAGAGCACCTCGCTGCGGATTGGGTTGCCCGTGAAGACGACCTTGTCCGCCGGGAAGTGCTTCATGGCCTCCTCCGTGCCCGCCGCGATCTTCGTCACGAACTTGGAAAGGATCTTGTTGGTGATGCCCGGCACGACGTTCTGCTCCTGGATCAGCGTCGGGATGTGCATGAGGCTGGCCGCGAGCAGGATTGGCCCGCAGACGTAGCCGCCCGTGCCGATGACGACGTCCGGCTTGAAGCGGTGGACGATGCGCGTGGCCTTGGCCACGCCGACCATCGCGCGCCCCGCGCGCAGGATATTGTCGGCCGTCAGATGGCGCTCAAAGCCCTGGATGTCGACCGTCGTAAAAGGCAGCCCTTCCTTCGGAATGATGTCCGCCTCGAGGCCCCGCTTCGTGCCGACGTAGAGGAATTTCGCGTCAGGGACCTTCTGCTGGATGGTCCGGATGATGGTGATGGCCGGGTAGATATGGCCGCCCGTGCCGCCGCCTGAAACAATGATATTCAAGGTAAATCCTCCCGCTCAGCGTCACTTCTGCTGTTCTAATTCATGTACGAGGTGCTTGAAGTCGCGGCCGCGCTCCGCCATGTTGTGGTACATGTCGAAGCTCGCGCAGGCCGGCGAGAGCAGCACGACGGCCGGCTCCTTGGCCAGCGCATGCGCAATCTCGACCGCCTTGCGCATCGAGTAGCCCGCCGCGTAGATCTGGTCCTCGGGGAAGCCATTGTCGACGGCCGCCCCGTAGAAACGGGCCGCCGCGCGGCCGATGAGGACGAGCGCATCGACGCGCTCGCAGACGAGCTTCATGAAGTCCGTGAGGTCTGTCATCTTGTCATCGCCGCCCGCGAGCAGGATGATGTGGCCGTCGAACGTCTCGAGTGCCTTGATGGCTGAGTCCGTATTCGTCGCCTTCGAGTCGTTGTAGTACGGCACGCCGTCGATCGTCGTCACGTACTCGATGCGGTGCTCGACGCCGCGGAACGATTTGAGCACGGGGATCATCAGCGCGGGCTCGCAGCCGGCGAAGAACGCCACAGCGATGGCCGCGAGGGCGTTCTCGACGTTGTGAGGCCCCTTGATGCCGAGCTCATCCGTGTGGCAGAGCTCGTACTCCTTCCCCTGCCAGCGGATGACGATGAGGCCGTCGCGCACACTGCCGCGCACGAAGACGCCCTCTTCGAGTTCCTCGCGGCGGCTGAAGTAGCAGACCTGCGCCACCGTGCGCGCCTTCATGCCGCGCGTCTTCTCGTCGTCGTAATTGAGGACAAGGTAGTCGTCCTCCGTCTCCTCGCGGAAGAGGCGCTCCTTCATGGCCTGGTAGACCTCCATCGAACCGTGGCGCACGATGTGGTCCGGCGTCACATTGAGCACGGCCGCGACGTGCGGGTGGAAGTGCTCCGTCGCCTCCATCTGGTAGCTCGAGATCTCCGCCGCGATGCAGCCGCCCTTGCCGATGCGCAGGGCCTCCTCCGACAGCGGCACGCCGATGTTGCCGCCGACGCCGACCTTGTCGTAATGCGTCTCGAGCAGCAGGCCGAGGAGCGTCGTCGTCGTCGTCTTGCCATTCGTGCCCGTCACCGCGCAGATCGGTGACTCCGCGATGTCATAGGCGAGCTCCACCTCACTCATGACGCGGATACCCTTTTTATAAGCTGCCTGGATGAGCGGGATGCGCACCGGCACGGCTGGCGAGACAATGACCGTATCCACGCCCTCGAGCAGGCTCTCCTGCTGCGGGCCGAAGGCAAGCGCGATGCCGAGCTCGCGCAGCTTCGCGAAGTCGTCGCCGAGCTTCGTGAGTTCTTCCTCCGTCTTTGCGTCGCTCAGCGTGACCGTCGCACCGAAGCGGCGGGGCAGGCGAGCTTTGCCGCCGCAAAGCCGCTGATGCCCGCACCGATGACGAGCACGTTTTTCTGGTTCCAATCCAACTCCATGACAAGTCCCCCCGGATATACAAGAAAATATGATTTCCCGACTTTAAGTCTACGATCGCTGTTACGGCATCATCAGAAGTCCGACGATGCTCGCGATGAGTCCGACCATCCAGAAGACAAAGACGACCTTCGTCTCCTTCCAGCCGCCGAGCTCGAAGTGATGATGGATTGGGCTCATGCGGAAGACGCGCTTGCCCGTCGTCTTGAACGAGATGACCTGGATGATGACGGAGAGCGCCTCACAGACAAAGACAAAGCCGATGACCGCGAGCAAAATCTCCGTGTGCGTCAGGATGCCGACCGCCGCGACAGCGCCGCCGAGTGCCAGCGAGCCCGTGTCGCCCATGAAGACCTTGGCCGGATGCGCGTTGAAGCGCAGGAAGGCCAGGCAGGCCATCATCATGGCCACGCTGAAGATGGCAAGGTCGTAGTGGCCCGTCATATAGCAGACGAGCGCATAGGCACCCGAAGCGATGGCCACCGTGCCTGAGGCCAGGCCGTCAAGGCCGTCCGTCAGGTTGACCGCGTTGCTCGTGCCGACGAGCACGAAGAGCACGAGGAAGTAGTAGCCGACGCCGATGTCGACATTGACATCCGCAATCGGGATCCAGATGGTCGTGTCGATGCCGAGCACGCGCGTGCCGACGATCATCGTCACGATGGCGATGAGAATTTGGCCGAGCATCTTCTGCTTCGCCTTGAGGCCGAGGTTGCGCTTCTTGACGACCTTGATGTAGTCATCGAGGAAGCCCAGCACGAAGTGGCCGAGCGTGATGAAGAGGGCCAGCAGCACAGCCGGCGTCAACGGCGCCGCCGCCACTGTCGCGACCACGATGGCCAGGATGATCATGATGCCGCCCATCGTCGGCGTGCCGCTCTTGGCCTGATGGCTCTTCGGCCCTTCCTCACGGATGCTCTGTCCGAATTTAAGCTTGTGCAGCTCCGGGATCAGTAACGGCCCAATGCAGAGCACGAGGCCAGCGGCAAAAATCGCCGCAAGAAGTATCTTATCCAAAATCTAACGTCTCCACTCTCTTTATGATTTCCCGCCTCAAGCAAACGCTCAGAGCAGGTCGATGATCTTTTCCATCTGCATGCCGCGCGAGCCCTTGAAGAGGATCGTGTCGCCCGGCTCGAGGATCTTGTGCAGGTAGTCGGCCGCCGCCTCGTGCGAATCCGCACGGAAGACCTGCGGCACGCCGCCCTCCTCCGCGCCGTCTGCGATGAACGCGCCCATCTGGCCGCGCGTGACGACAGCAGCAAAGCCGTGCTCCGCGAGCTCATGGCCGACCTCGCGATGCGCCTCTTCCGAGACACTGCCGAGCTCGAGCATGTCGCCCATGACCGCGATCTTGCGTCCCTTTGTGAGCTCCGAAAGCGTCTCGATGGCCGCCTTCATCGACATCGGGCTTGCATTGTAGGCGTCGTTGATGACGTGGTACGTCTTGACGTCCTGTACCTCGAAGCGCATCTTCGTCGCCTTGAGGTTGCGCAGGCCAGAGGCTGCCTCTGCAGGCGTCAGGCCGAGCGCAAAGCCGGCCGCGATGGCCGCGAGGGCGTTGTAGACATTGTGGCGGCCGACCATCGCGAACGTGAACGTCTGCTCGCGGCCCTTCCATTCGATCTTGAAGCGCGTCTCATGGCCGTCGATCGTCTCGATGGTCTCTTCCTTGGCGCGCACATCGGCTTCCTTCTCGATGCCGAACGTCAGGACGCGGACGCCCTCCTTCGCCTGCGAGCGCATGGCCGCGACGTACGGGTTGTCCGCATTGAGGACGACTGTGCCGCCCGCGGGGATGGCCTCGACCATCTCCGACTTGGCCTTCGCGATGTTCTCGATGGAACCGAGGAGCTCCATGTGCGTCTCGCCGACATTCGTCACGATGCCGACCGTCGGCGCCGCAATCGGGGCCATTGCCTCGATCTGGTGCAGGCCGCGCATGCCGATTTCGACGACCGCAGCCGTGTGCTCCTTGCGAAGGCCTAAGAGCGTCAGCGGCAGGCCGATCTCATTGTTGTAGTTGGCCTGCGTCTTGAGGACAGGGCCGCGCGCCGAGAGCACCGCAGCCGTAAGGTCCTTCGTCGTCGTCTTGCCGTTCGAGCCCGTGATGGCGACGACCGGCAGCGAGAAGCGCATGCGCCAGGCATGCGCGAGCTGCTGGTAGGCCGTCAGCGTATCTTCGGCAATCAGCACCGTCGTCTTGAGGCCGGCCAGCTGCTCCTTCGGGCAGCTCGTGCTGACCATGACGCCGTTTGCGCCCTTCTCGACCGCATCGCGCACGAAATCCTCGCCGTTGAAGCGCTCGCCCTTGAAGGCGAGGAACAGGATTCCCGGCGTGATCTTGCGCGTATCCGTCACGATATCCGTGAACTCTTCATGCTCCATCTTGTAGAGCTGTGCCCCCGTCGCTTCGCGGACCTCATCAAGCGTAAATGCTGGCATCGGAATACTCCCTTCTGCACTATCGCAACTGTTGCAATTCGTCAATTCTTCTTGGCCAGCTTGGCAGCGACAGCTGCGCGGGCCTCTTCCTTATCGTCAAAGTGGATTGTCTTATCCTTGAGAATCTGGTAGTTCTCGTGACCCTTGCCGAGGATGACGACGATATCGTCCTTCTCCGCCATCTCGATGGCGCGGTAGATGGCATGGCGGCGGTCCACGATGAGCTCGTGGTGTTTCGTGCCGATGGCCTCATCGACACCCTCTTCGACCTGCGAGAGGATGAACTCTGGGTCCTCCGTGCGCGGGTTGTCCGACGTCGCGATGACGACATCCGCAAGCTCCGCCGCGAGGCGGCCCATGATCGGGCGCTTCGTGCGGTCGCGGTCGCCGCCGCAGCCGAAGACCGCGATGATGCGCTTCTTCGCGATCTTGCGCGCCGTCTTGAGGACGTTCTCAACGCCGTCCGGCGTGTGTGCATAGTCGACGATGATCGAGAAGTCCTGACCCGCCTTGACGAGCTCGAAGCGGCCCGGCACCGCCGTGAAGGCCTCGAGCGTCTCCTTGATGATGGCCGCATCGATGTGCTCCGCCAGAGCCGCGCCGACCGCGCTCATGACATTGTAGACATTGAAGATACCCGTGATGTGGAGTTTCAGCGGCATCTCGCCGAAGCTCTCATGATGCAGCACGAACTCCGCACCGTTTGCGTGGACGAGGATGTCCGTCGCGCGCAGGTCGGCTTCCTTCTCGATGGCGTACGTCAGGTGCTGGCACTTCGCGTGCTCGAGCATCGTCGCGCCGGCCGCATCGTCGATGTTGACGACGGCCGTCTTGCCCTGCTTGCAGCCCTGCTCCGACACGTGGTCGAAGAGCTTCGCCTTCGCGAGCATGTAGTTCTCGAGCGTCTTGTGGTAGTCGAGGTGGTCCTGCGTGAGGTTCGTGAAGACCGCCGTGTCGAACTCGATGCCCGCCACGCGGTTCTGGTCGAGTGCGTGCGACGAGACCTCCATGACGACGTAGTCCATGCCCTTGTCGCGCATCATCGCGAGCGTGTGCTGGAGCTCGACGACATCCGGCGTCGTATTGTGGATGGGCAGCACCTCATCCTCGATCATGATCTGGATCGTGCCAATCAGGCCGACCTTGTAGCCAGCCTTGCGCAGGATGGCGCGCGTGATATAGCTCGTCGTCGTCTTGCCGTTCGTACCCGTGATGCCCACGACGCGCATCTTGCGCGCCGGATAATCATGGAAGTACGGCACGATTGTGTCGAGCGCCGGCTGCAGTTCCTTGACGCGCAGCACCGCGATGCCCTCCGGCACCTCGACGTCCTCGCGCGTCGTCACGATGGCGCTTGCACCCGCCGCGACTGCCTGCGGGATGAACTTGTGGCCGTCGACATGGACGCCCGGGATGCAGACGAAGAGCGTACCCTTCTGCACCTTGCGCGAATCATGCTCGATGCCCGTGATGACCGTATCGCGATTCCCGATGACGACAGCATCCTTCAAGAGATCTGCCAGCTGACCGATAGTTTTCATGTTATTATTTCCTCCCCAAGGCTCCGCCTGCAGTCACATGCCGCCGCGGGCCGTTCTTTATTATAGCGCAACTGTCCGGATTTTGCACAAGCAAAATGGTCCAATCGGCGTTCCATCAGCGTCCTGCAAACACAAAAGAAGCTGCTCATTGTCTTTGCAGCCTCTTGTCATCTTATTTACTTTCATGCGCGAAATACGTCTTCTTCGGGACCTGCATGCCGAGCTGGCTCTCCGCAATCGACTTGATGCGCTCCGGGTTCTTGAGCTTCGCAATCTCCACATTGAGACGCTCGTTCTCCTGCTCGATGCGGGTGGCCTCACTCTGCGTCTCCACGAGCGTGTAGCCACGGCTCGCACTGATGCCGCTGCCGATCGTCACGAGCATCGCGAGCAGCGCCGTGACGAAAAAGAGCACTTGGAAATGAGAGCGCAGCGACGTGTTGAGCACGTGGTGCACGAACTCACGACGGTCCGAGCGCTTGCCCTCGCGCTCTGCCTGCTCCGTCGGTACTTCCTGATACGGTTCCTCTGGTTTTTCCTGTCTTGCCAGCATCAGCGCTCCCCCTTTCTTGTCTCTTCCTGATCATCCGTAGCCAACTTCTCCGCGATGCGCAGCTTCGCGCTCTTCGAGCGCGAGTTGTGCGCGAGCTCATCCGCCGTCGCCTGCTTCGGCTTGCCGAGCAAGCGGATCTCCGGCTTGTGATGGCAGACGCAGACCGGCAGCTCCGGCGGGCAGATACAGCCGCGCGCCATCTCCTTGAGCGTCTGCTTCGCGATGCGGTCCTCCAACGAGTGGAAGGTGATGATCGCGATGCGGCCGCCCGGCTTCAGGTGATGCACCGCCGTGCGGAATGCCTTCTCGAGGATGCCGAGCTCGTCATTGACCTCGATGCGGATGGCCTGGAAGATGCGCTTCGCCGGGTGGCCGTTCGCCGCCTGGCGCACCGCCTTCGGCACGGCCTTGCAGATGATGTCAACGAGCTCGCCCGTCCGCTCGATGGGCTTCTTCATGCGCTCCTTGACGATGAACTGCGCGATGCGGCGGCCCCAGCGCTCCTCGCCGTAGTCGTGGAAGATGCGGTCGAGCTCCTTCTCGCTGTACGTGTTGACGACATCGTACGCCGAGAACTTCGCCTCCGGGTCCATGCGCATGTCGAGCGGCGCGTCGTGCATGTACGAGAAGCCGCGCTCCGCCGTGTCGATCTGATGCGACGAGACGCCGAGGTCGAAGACGACGCCGTCGACGAGCGGCGCCCCCTGCGCCTCGAGAATCTCCTCGAGATGCGAGAAATTGCTGTGCACGATGTCCACACGGCACTTGACGTCCTTGAGGCGTTCCTTCGCCGCCTCGATGGCCTCCTCATCCTGGTCGATGCCGATGATGCGCCCCTTCGATGAGAGCAGTTCCGCGATGCGGTGGGAGTGGCCAGCGCCGCCCAAGGTACAGTCGACATAGATCCCTTCTTTATTTGTCACGAGACCCTTGACTGTCTCCTCCAGCATGACGCTGATATGATGAAACTCCACGTTTCCTGCCCCCATCTGTCTTCATTTCTTGCTTCGTATCTTGCTTCTCTTGCTTCAAATGCCGAGCTCTGCCAGCGACGCCGCAATGGTCGTCACGTCCGGCTCGACTTCTTCGTTGTAGCGGCTCCACTGGTCCTTGCTCCAGACCTCGATGCGGTTGTCCGCGCCCGTCAGCACGACCGACTGGCGCAGCGTGATGTCCGCATACGCGCGCAGATTCGCCGGCACGAGGAAACGCCCCTGCTTATCGCACTCGAGCGTGCGCGCCCCCGAGAAGAAGAAACGCACGATCGCGCGCGCCTCCGGCTTCGCGAGCGGCAGCGCTCGCAATTTTGCCGCGAGCTCCTCCCAAGCCTGCTGGCCGTAGAGGAAGAGGCACTTGTCGAGCCCTTTCGTGATGACAAAGGAAACGCCGAGCTCCTGGCGGAAATCAGCCGGAAGGATGACGCGGCCTTTCGCGTCAATCGTATGGGCATACTCACCCATGAACATCCTTCTGCACCGCCTTTCCACCAATCAGACATTTTTCCCCACAATTCACCACTTTATCTATTCTTTTTTATAGCAGATAAATCCTGCTTTTGCAAGGGGAAATTCATTTTCCATAGAAAAAGGAAAGCCTTTCTCATCGAAAAGAAGATGAGAAAGGCTTTCCCGAAGGCATATCCTGCCCTTAATCTTTGCCGAAATGGATGTAGACACCGTCGAGGTCGGCCACCTCGAGGCCCATCTGCGTGAAGGCCACATGGAGCGCCTTCTCGAAGAGCGCGCGATTCTTCGTCTCGTCACCAACGACGATGAGCTTCATGGCCGCATCATCGTCCGGCAGGATCGTGAAGCGCGAGCCGTTGTACTTGAGCGTGAACTCGCCCATGCCTTTGTCCGTCGTGAGCTCCGTCGTCAGCTCGCGATACTGCGTCGCAGGCTGGTTCGGCTCCGGCAGGACCTGAGCCGACGGCTCAATCTTGACTTCCGTCGTGCGCTTTGCGACATCGTAGGTGCCGTAGCGGTGCGTCGTCTTGTCCTCCAATACCTTGAAGAACGGTAGCGTCACCACGCGCTTGTCCTCCGGACGGTCGCCGCCGCGGTCGCCATCCCAGACCGTCTTATGGCCCGTCGTCTCCGTCGTGTTCTCCGGCGTATTCGAGAACGAATGCGTCGGCTGTTCTGGCAGTGGCGTCACCGTGCCCGTACCAGGCGTCACCGGCGGATTGACCGGCGGCTCGAAATCCGGCTTGTTCGGCATGCTGACCGTGATATCGCCATCATAGTGATAGCGGTAATTGCCATAGACATCCTTATCCGAGATCGTCTTACCATCGAGCGACGTGCTGACACCGTAATGACCATTCGGGAGCAATCCGTCCGGACGGTACGACGGCGTCACCGTCTCACCGTAGACCAGCTGCCCGTTGATTGGGTTCGAGCTCGACGGATGGTTCGGATCCGTGACCATGTAGACCACATCGCCAAGCGTCGTGCCATTACCCGTGACATGGAAGTAGACATCCTTCGGGTCAATGGTCAGCGTAGCATCGCCGCCAGAGATCGTGTAGTTCTTGAGGAAATCCCCCGACTTGTTGCCGACCGTCGTCTTGAAATCATAATCGCCGACATGGTTCGTCTTCGTATTGCCCTCGATATAACCACCGCCGTAGTTGCCGTAGTCATAGAAGATATCCGACGCCTTGTCCTGGTCACCATTCGTCAAGCCCATGACCGTCGACTTTGTCTTTCCGACCGTCGTCGCGTAGTCCGTGCCATAGTCGATATTGACATCATTTGTCGCCACTGTCAGTTGTTTCTTGTTCAGCGTCACTTTGCCGTCGTTTACATCAACGATGTAGTTCTTCAATTCATCTTTCTTCGTCGTCTTGATCTTATAACCAGTATCGCCATTGACGTCCTGCGTGTGCTGACCATCATCGGTCAGTGCAGCCGAGACATCATTCTGGACATTGGCCTCTTTGATCAGCGCGTCTTTCTTCGTGGCAGTATCATCGCCGTTGACGAAACCGCTGACCGTATAGGCATCTGCTGCAGCCGCAGCATCCTTGATACCTTCGACATCACCGTAGTCTTTGTTGATGTTCTTGACGTCGACGGTCAGGTGCTTCTTGTTCAGCGTCACCTTACCCGTATTCGTTTTTACGACATTATAATTTGACAACGTATTTGCATAGCTAGTATCAATATCATAACCTGTACGTCCATTAACATCCTGTGTGTGCTTACCTTCGCCAGTCAATGCGTTAGAAATATCATTTTGAACATTTATCTTCGAAATCAATGCGGATTTTGTCTCAGGATCATCATCGCCGTTCACAAAGCCTTCAATCTTGTAGGAACCATCTGCGTTTGCAGCTTTTTTAATGCCATCAACATCACCATAATCTTTATTGATATCAGCAATTTCCAATGTCAAATCAGCTTTATTTACTTTGATTTTTCCAGAGCTATTTTGCGTATCAAGCGTATAATTCTCATCAAAGAAGTCTGGATTTTCACTATTATCCTTATTCTTTTTCCCAGAAATATTTAAATTATTATAAGAGACAGAAGCGTTATACTCTCCTGCATCTGCAGTAACTCGACCAGGTGTTTTATTCAAACTAGCTTCATAATCGCTGCCATTCTTGATACCATGATCATATGTAAATGTAGCCTCATCCCCATTAACAAATCCTTTTTTTTCATCCTGCCAAGATGTATACTGACTATTTCCATAAGTTTGTTCACCAGAACTCGTAATAGAGACTTGTCGTTTCTTGATCTCAATTTTAGCATTTTCATTGATAAGCTTGTAACCATCCAGAGCCGTGGCTCCGTTCAGGTTAACATTCAAATCATAGACCGCTTTCTTACCATCTTTGCCACTCTTCTCTGTAGCAAGATAATCACCATTATTGCGAGTAGCCGTTCCTGCCGCACCTTCGCTAGTGACAGTAACACTCTGGCCTTCAGGAAGTTTTATATATTTGAGATAATCCTTTTCCTGGAAGGCATCCGTGAATTCATTGACATTATGGTTATTCCCATCTAAGCCTTTGAACTCTTCTCGACTCTTTAAATAGCTTGGAAGTTTCTCAGTCAAGTCATCGCCATAGGTTTTTAACTGATCTTCTGCATAAAGCGTGATGGTTGGCGTAGTCTGGAAAATAAATTTATTTTCATTCGTACTATTGGCCGCAAATTTGGTCGACTTCGAAGTCCACTGGGCATCTGTTTCACTATTCAAGTTCTTCCCGAAGGTATTTTGCTCTGGGGAAGCGCTGTAAATCTTCCATTTGCCCTGCGTATCAATAGCTTTCGTACTAGTGGTCTTATTCTCAAATTTGCTCTTTGTTCCTTGAGCATCAATTACTACAGCATCATTTGCTGTGCTGGTAGCTTTCAGGACACCACCATTGGTGTTCTTGCCATTGTAGTCCACGCCATCGCCGAGCGTGATGACACCTTCCGTACCGGTGGAAGTCAGCTTGATTTTGCCACCATTGCCATCAGTGCGTGACGTAGGTGCACCAGTAGAGTCTGTCGGAGAATTGACCTCAATTCCATGAACGGTAAGATTGCCAGCGGAGTTAATGGTTACATTGTCCAGATAGTCTTTAAAGGAAGCCTCCGTATTCTTGGTTGCTTCTACATCGGTGCCACCAGAATGGATTTCGCCACCTACATTGACCGTGCCACCATTGATGTATACGCCATGATCTGCGTAGATGGTGCCATGGTTATATTGGGTGGCATTGTTAGCTTTGTTACCTGTAGTAACAGAACCGGTACCCGCATCAATACTTACAGTATCCAATCCAACAGATTTGCCGATATCACCCTGAAGCATAGCATCCCCGCCGCCGGTCTTGATATTCAGACTGGAGTTGTACAGGTTGGTTTCCTGAACAAAACCGACAGTAGATTCACCACCTACAGAAGCATCATCCCAAGCATTATTATTGCCATAGCCGACGGTCAAGAAAGGAGCGCTGTTATCCGGCTGACCGCCACCGCTCCAGCTAGACCATTTTGTATAACCATAGACCTGCTTACCATAATTATTCTTTGTGTAATCTGAATCACTAGTATCCCAGAATTTTGTTCCTTGAATTGGAACTTTAGTTCCATCTGATGTGGTATACGTAAGCGTATTCGTTACCAAGCCCTCCGGTCCAGTGACCCAATAGAAACCATCTGGATGGGTGGGATCTGCCGGAGTATGGGTGAAGATACGAACCTTATCGTTGGTCTTGTTCCGCACGCCAGATCCCATACCGCCTACCCAGAGTGTCTTCTGGGAGTTAGGCGTGGACAAGGAATTCTCCAGGGCTGTGGTAATCGTAGCCAGATAGCTGTCACCCGGATTGGCGCCCGTACCAGATTTAGCCAGAGTCTCACTGGCATACCAGTTATGAGCTAGAAGGGCGCTAATATCAGCTTTTAAATTATCCATTCTAGTGGTAGTGGTGTCAGCTTTTATTTGATCATAAGTTACTACGTTGCTTGCATTACCATTGGCATAACGAGTAGCATAATTTGCCGGATCTGTCCGACGGTAATAAAGTAACCAATCATCAATGGACATCTTAGAAGTAGTCGGCGTAGTAGCTTCCATCAGAAAAGAATTGTATCCTTTTCCGGCCGTATCGGTTGTGTACCAGCGAGTATCCTGAGTATCCAATGTCTCCTCAGTAGTAGGATAAGTCCAGTTGGATTTTACTGTATCGCCAGATTGGAGCTCATGGAAAGCATAGTGGGTTTTACCCTGCTTAAAGTCATGTGGTGTGGTGGTATAACTATACGTCCCATCTTCATTCTTTGTATAATAAATTCCTACAAAATGATACGAAGGAACAGTTCCTGCCTCAATATATTTTTCTACTGTATCGGAAACCAGTTGATTCCATTTATCTGTCCCATATATGAGGGCATCATAGCTATTACCAGAATTAATAATCCCTGTGATATTGACAAGGCCACCCTTTTCTCCAGTTTTGCTGGTGTCCAAGGTCAGCGTACCACCATTCAGTCCAATGGACACTTCTCCGTATAGATTGATGTCACCGCCATTGGTTGTAATGCTGCGGTCTTCTGATACCTCCGTGACTTTCTGCCCAGCCGGAGTCTCATAGCCAAAATAAGTACCTACCGTATTGCCCTCTATATTGGCCGTGCCGGAATATACGCCGCCACTGCTATAGCCAGCAGTCAGATACTTAGGTACCTTGTTGCCAAATGCATCTACTTTTACTTTTCCATTCTCTGTCTCATAGATTGTATTTCCATTTTCTTTCTGCGTTGCATCGAACTTCACGTTACCACCGCTGCCGGAAGTAAAAGTCCCGCCATTGGTGGAAATATCCGCATTGATGATGACGGCACCGACACCGTCTCCATCAGTATCGGAGTTTAGTTTGACATTGAGCTTACCGCCGCTGGCATCTGCCTCAATTTCCTTATTGATGGTGATATTTCGCTGCGCTTCCAGTGTCAAGGTAGCTTCGCCGTCGCCTTCTACTTTCGGCTTGATAGCAGAGTTAACCGTGATACTGGCCGCCTGGCTAGTAGACGCAGCCTGAATCGTCACATCAGTCCCGTTGTTCAGGATCTCTGTAATGAGACCAGTCCTGATCCAAGAGGTAGAATTATAGGTAGAATCAGCGTTCTGTGTAGCAGATGGCGGGTCATTGTAATTGATCTGAGTTTCGCTGCCTTCATTCACCGTGCTGACAGTCTGATCCATACTACTTTGTGTCGGTTGATCATCCTGAATCAGGATCTCGAGTGGGTCGAGCAGCCATTCGCCTGTCTTGCCGTTCTCGCCCTTGGCATCGATATTGAGATTGTTGCCGAGGTTCAGGACGTCGCCGGAGGTCTCGATCTTGCCGCCGTCGATCGTGCCGCGTGCTAGGAGATTGGTTCCATCATTGATGACAGTTTTCTCTCCGATGACTTTGATGGAGCCTGCGCTCTGACCGGCCTCCATGCCGGATGCGTTGAGCGTGCCGCTGACTTCGACCTGGCCGCTTGCGCCGCCGTCGAGCAGGATCTCACCTTTGTCGTTCGTGTGCAGGGTCTTGGCCTCGATGATGCCCGTGTTGTTGACGACGGTGCTCATGACATCGCCGGCGCTCTTGGCCGTCATGACGATGTAGCCGCCGTCGCTCTGGAGCATGCCGCTGTTGAGGGCCTTGGCGTTCGCAAGACGGCCGTTGACCGTGAAGTTAAGCTTGCCAGCCGTATCGGCCGCGATGTTGAGGTTCTTGGCCGCGGCGAGTGCCGTCGTGCCGCCCTCATTCGCAATCGTACCCGTGTTCTCGACCGTGGTCGCGTGCAGCGCGACAAGGCCGCCTTCGGCCTTGATGGTGCCGGCGTTGATCACGCTGGCCTCCCTGCCAGCTGCAATCTGCAGGCCGAGGTCGCCCTTGCCCTGCGTGAAATTCTTCAGGTCGTCGTCGGTCACGTGGGCTGTCGAAGCGACGAGTCCGCCGACGTCGACGCTGCTGTTCTTGCCGAAGAGCACGCCGTTCGGGTTGATGACGAAGACGTTACCCGTTGCGGAGAGCGAGCCGTCGATGATGGACCGGCCGTCTCCTACGACGCGGTTGATGGCGATAGCGCTCTTGCTGTTCTGGTCGAAGTGGACCTTCTCGTCTTTGGCGATGTTGAACTTCTGCCAATCGAGAGCGAGGCGGTCGGTCTTCTGGTTGATGACCATCGTCTTGTCGTCCGGGCGCGCGATCTCCCCCTGACCGGCGACAACCTTGCCCTGTTCTGGCATAGCCTGGACACTGCTGCTGTGCAGCGACATGGCCATGATGGCGATGGCGACGGCGGCCGACTTCGACTGCCAGTTCATGGTCTTCCGATGTTTGTGCGTTTTTCTCAACATAATATCCTTTCCCCTTTATTCGTTACGCCAGAGGCGTGGCGTCTTACTCAATGATTTACCTCACGAACATTGTATAAAAAAACAGGGTGCTTTTCTTTAGCATCGGATTAAATTTGCCGATTTATGAAAGAAAAAACATCCTGTTGACGGAAAATGCTTCTTAATTGTGTATATTTCGTGCAGTCATTTGTACAGCTCAGTGCTTCGTCCAGCCGAAGCTCTCGAACTGCGGGGTGTAATGGATACGCTCGACGAAGTCGCGGTTCGTCTTCTCGGTGTGGAAGATCGGCACGCGCTCGAGGGCGTAGATGTTGCTCTTGCGGCTGACGCCACCGTACTTGATGGTAAAGGCGGCCTTGTAACCGGCCTCGCGCACGAGCTGGGCGATGTGGAGGTTGTAGGTGCCGGTCGGGTAGGCCATGTACTTGACCTCGTGGCCGAGCTCGGCCTCAGCCTTCTTCTTCGACTCGACGAGCTCAGCGCGCAGCTGGTCGTTCGTCAGGTCGGTCATCGACTTATGGTCGACGGTGTGCGAGGCGACGGTCATGCCGTTCTTCTCCATCTCGCGGCACTCTTCCCAGGTCAGGTAGCCCTTGCGCGTGCCGAGGAAGCTCGTGACGACAAAGACCGTGCCCTTGAGGCCGTACTTCCTGAGGATCGGGTAGGCGTTGTCGTAGTTGTCCTGATAGCCGTCGTCGAAGGTGATCAGCACGGGGTTGTCGGGCAACGTCCCTGTCCCCTCGATGGCATCGTAGAGTTCGTCGGGCGTGATGGCGTGGTAGCCATGCTCCTTGAGGTAGCGCATCTGCCAGTCAAAGTCGGCCGGCGCGACGGCGAGCGACAGGAATTCGTCGCTGACCTTGTGGTAGTTGAGCACGAGGATCTGCGGGCCATCTTCCGCCGTGTCGGGCTTTGGCTCTTGTACTGCTTCTTGCGTGCTATCGGTGCCCCCTGCCATCTCGGCCTCGTGCACCGCCGGCCGCAGCAATGTCACCGCCGCCAGACAGATCACCGCTGCCACCACTATAAGTCCCAGCAAACGCCATGAACGCTTCATCAAATCTTCCTCCTGCATGTGTTCCGTGATACTCGCATCTATCATAACACAAAATCTGGAAAAAAGCGGAAAAGTTTTTGGCTATCTAGTGCATTTCTCGAAAATGTGGTATAATCCTCTTGATGGAAATATACCCCATCCACGTATATGTGATGAAACTCACAGCGATTTTATGTTACCCATAGGAGGTTTTTTCATTATGGCAATCACGAAAGACATGAGCATCCTCGAAGTCGTCCAGAAGTACCCGGACACGGTTGACGTATTCGTCAACGCTGGCATGGGCTGCCTCGGCTGCGCTGCTGCACACTTCGAGAACATCGAGCAGGGCGCGATGGCACACGGCATCGACGTCGACCAGCTCGTCAAAGACCTCAACACGGTCGTCGGCGCATAAGACAAGCCAATAAAAAAGAGCTGCACCAGATGGTGCAGCTTTTTTATTGCATTTTTTCAGGCTCAGAGGTCTTTGAGCAGTTCCCGGACCTTCTCGAGATAGTCGGCGCGCGTGAAGTTGTAGACTTCGCCGGTCTTGCGGACTTTGACTTCGATGATGTCCTCGTCGACGGCCTTCGGGCCAATCGTCACGCGGACCGGGTAGCCGATGAGGTCGCAGTCCTTGAACTTGACGCCGGCGCGCTCCTTGCGGTCGTCGAGCAGGACGTCGAGGCCGGCCTTGCGGCACTCGTCGTAGATGCCCTCGGCATACGTCAGCTGCTCTTCTTTCTTAGCGTTGACGGCGACGACGACGACCTCGAACGGCGCGATGGCGCGTGGCCAGACGATGCCCTGGTCGTCATTGTTCTGCTCGATGGCGGCAGCCATCGTGCGGCCGACGCCGATGCCGTAGCAGCCCATGACGAGCGGCTGCTCTTTACCATTCTCATCGAGGAAGGTCGCACCCATGGCCTTGCTGTACTTCGTGCCGAGCGTGAAGACCTGGCCGGCCTCGATGCCGCGCGTCATCTTGAGCGGTGCGCCGCAGTGCGGGCACGGGTCGCCCTCTTTGACCATGCGCAGGTCGGTGACGATGATGGCATCCTTCGCGAAGTCGCGCTGCGGGTTGACGTTCTTGTAGTGGACGTCGACTTCATTGGCACCCGTGACGGCGTTGTGCATGTTCATGACGGTCGCATCGACGAGCACGTGCGTGCCCCTCTTGATGCCGATGGGGCCCATGAAGCCCGGGCAGCCGCCAGCGGCGCGGATGGCCTCTTCGTCGGCCATGCGCAGGTCGAGTGCGCCCTCGATCTGGTTGATGACCTTGACCTCGTTGACGTCGTGGTCACCGCGGATGAAGGCGAGCACGAGCTCGTCCTTGTCCGTCTGGTAGGCGACGGCCTTGATCGTCTTGTCGGCCGGCACCTTGAGGAAGTCGCAGAGGGCTTCGATGGTGTTCGTGCCCGGCGTGCTGACCTTCTCGAGCGGCAGCTCATCTTCAGCCGGAGCTTCGACTGGCTTGAGTTCGGCCTTCTCGTCGCTTGCGGCGTAGTCGCACTTCGTGCAGACGGCGATGTTCGACTCGCCAGCGTCGGCGAGGACGGTGAACTCATGGGAATGGCCGCCGCCGATGGCGCCGTTGTCGGCCTCGACCGGACGGAATTCGAGGCCCATACGCGTGAAGATGTTCGTGTAGGCGTCGTACATCTTCTTGTAGGACTCGTTCATGCCTTCGACGTCCTTATCGAAGGAGTAGAGGTCCTTCATGATGAACTCGCGGCTGCGCATGAGGCCGAAGCGCGGACGGCGCTCATCGCGGAACTTGTCCTGGATCTGGTAGAGCATCAGCGGCAGCTGCTTGTAGGAGCGGACTTCGTCGCGCACGAGCGCCGTGATCATCTCTTCATGCGTCGGTCCGAGGCAGAAGTCGCGGCCATGGCGGTCCTTGATACGCATCATCTCATCGCCGTAAGCGCCCCAGCGGCCGCTCTCCTGCCAGAACTCTGCCGGCTGCAGGATTGGCATCATGATCTCCTGGCCGCCGGCGGCGTCCATCTCCTCGCGGATGATCTGCTCAATCTTGCGGATCGTGCGCCATGCGAGCGGCAGGAAGGTGTACATGCCGCCGGCCGTCTTGCGGATCATGCCGGCGCGGTACATGAGCTGATGGCTGGCAATCTCCGCCTCAGCTGGCGTATTTCTAAGGGTTGGTGCATAAAGGTTACTTGCTCGCATGTTTGCGTTCCTCCAATATCTGGTCTATTTCCTGGAATAATTCGTTCACGAGGTCGGCTTCGGGCACTTTGCGGACGATCTCGCCCTTGCGGAAGATCAGTCCTTCGCCGTTGCCGCCGGCGATGCCGACGTCGGCGCCGCGCGCCTCGCCCGGGCCGTTGACGACGCAGCCCATGACGGCCACCTCGATGGGCTCCTCGATGTCCTTGAGCTTCTCCTCGACCTGTGCGGCGATGGCCGGCAGATCGATGCTCGTGCGGCCGCAGGTCGGGCAGGCGACGAGCGTCGGACCGTACTCCTTGAGGCCAAGCGACTTCAAGATCTCATTGGCGACGCGGACCTCGACGACGGGGTCGCCCGTCAGCGAGATGCGGAAGGTGTCGCCGATGCCCTCAGCGAGCAATGCGCCGATGCCGACGGCCGACTTGATGATGCCCGTGTTGACCGTGCCGGCCTCGGTGATGCCGAGATGCAGCGGGTAGTCGACCGTCTGACTCATGAGCCGGTAGGCCGCAATCGTCAGCGGCACATCGTGTGCCTTGAGGGAGATCTTCATGTCGTGGAAGTCGAGCGCCTCGAGGATGCGCACGTGCTCCATGGCCGACTCGACGAGAGCCTCCGGCGTGACGCCGCCGTATTTCTTGAGGATCTTCTTGTCGAGGGAGCCGGCGTTGACACCGATGCGGATTGGGATGCCGGCCTCCTTGGCCGCCTTGACGACGGCCTTGACCTTCTCCTCGCCGCCGATGTTGCCCGGGTTGAGGCGCAGAGCATGGATGCCCTGATGGATGGCCTCGAGCGCGAGCTTGTAGTCAAAGTGGATGTCCGCGACGAGCGGTACCGTGACCTGGCGCAGGATGTTGCCGAGGTTCTTGGCGGCCTCCATGTCGGGTACGGCGAGCCGCACGATGTCGCAGCCCGCGGCCTGCAGGGCGCGGATCTGGGCGACGGTCGCCTCGGTGTCCGTCGTCTTCGTATTCGTCATCGACTGCACAGAGATGGGCGCCCCGCCGCCGATGGCGACCTTGCCGATGTGGATCTGGCGCGTCGGACGGCGCTTCTTTAAATCGTACAAATCGTACACTTCCTTTCGGATGAGTCGGATGAATTGTTTAAGAGAGTCAGCCGCCAAAGATGACGCGGACGATGTCGTTCTTCGTCGCGAGCAGCATCAAGAGGAGCAGCAGGATGATGCCGACGTTCTGCGTGTAGCGCAGAGCCGTTGGACTCAGCGGCTTGCCGCGCACGGCCTCGACGCAGAGCGTCAGGAAGTGGCCGCCGTCGAGCGCTGGTATCGGGAAGAGGTTGACGATGCCGAGGTTGAGGCTCAGGAACGCCGCGAAGTTCAGCAGCGGCACGAAGCCCATCTGGGCGACCTCCCCCGCCATCTGCGCGACACCGATTGGGCCCGCGAGCTCCGCGCCCGACAGCTCGAGGATGATCTTGTAGAGCGCGTCGACCATCATGTAGAGGATGGCCCCCGTCTTCTGCACGGCAAGCTGTGCCGACTCGACAAAGCCCGGATAGCGCGTGTTGACGGAGCCCATGACGCCGACCATCGCGCGCTGCGTGCTCGAATCGTAGGCCGGCGTGACCGTCGCATCGAATGTCTCACCGTCGCGCTCAACCGTCAGCTTGACGGGCTCACCCGCGCTGTCCTTGACACCGCCCACGAAGTCGGACCACGTCGCAATCGGCGTGCCGTCGATGGCCAGCACGCGGTCGCCGTCCCTGAGGCCCGCCTCTGCCGCCGGCTTGCCCGCGAGCACCGTGCCGAGGACCGGCTCGGGACTCGGCGTGCTGACGCCGGCGAAGAAGAAGATGCCGAAGAACAGGAACAGCGGCAGGATGAAATTCATGATGGAGCCCGCGAGGATCACGATCATGCGCGAGCTCACGGGTTTCTCGCAGTAGCCGCGGCTGCCCGCGTCGTTCTGCTCGGGGTCCATGCCGGCGATGTCGTTGAAGCCGCCGAGCGGGATTGCGCGGATGGAGTACACCGTCTCGCCGCGCTGGAAGCTCACGAGCTTCGGGCCAAAGCCGATGGCGAACTCGTCGACGCGCATGCCCGTCATCTTCGCCGTGGCGAAGTGACCGAGCTCATGGACGAGGACGAGCAGGCCGAAGACGAATACGGCGGCTGCTATTGTCAATACCATTGCTTCACCGTCCTATAGTTATTATCGATCTGATTCTTATCATATTCCTCACTTCTCAAGGAGCGAAGCGGCGTATGCGCGCGCCCAGGCGTCTTCCTCGAAGAGCTCCTCGAGCGTCGGCTCGAGGATGCACGCGCGCTTCATCATCGTCTGCTCGATGATGTCGTAGATGTCGAGGAAGTGGATGGCGCCCTTGAGGAAGGCGCCGACGGCGACCTCATTGGCCGCGTTGAAGATGCAGGGCATCGAGCCGCCCATCTTGCCGGCCTCATAGGCGAAGCGCAATCCCTTGAACGTGTCGGTGTCCGGCTTCTCGAAGGTCAGGTCCTTGAGCTTCCAGAAGTCGAGGCGCTCGAAGTCGGACGATTGGCGCGTCGGATACGTCAAGGCGTACTGGATTGGCAGCTTCATGTCAGGGCAGCCGAGCTGCGCGATGACGGAGCCGTCGCAGAACTGGACCATCGAGTGGATGATGCTCTGCGGGTGGACGACGACCTGGATCTGGTCATAGTCGACACCGTAGAGCCACTTCGCTTCGATGACCTCAAGGCCCTTGTTGACGAGCGAGGCCGAGTCGACCGTGATCTTCTGCCCCATATTCCACGTCGGATGCGCGAGGACCTGCGCCTTCGTCGCGCCGATGAGCGCCTCGCGCTTCTTGCCGCGGAACGGGCCGCCCGAACAGGTCAAGAGCAGCTTCTCGATCGTCTCGCGCTTCTCGCCCTGCAGGCACTGGAAAAAGGCGCAGTGCTCACTGTCGACAGGCAAAATGGAGACGCCCTGCTCCTTCGCGCGGCGCATGACGATCTCGCCGGCGACGACGAGCGTCTCCTTGTTGGCGAGCGCGATGTTCTTCTTGGCGTCGAGCGCCTTCATCGTCGGCTCGAGGCCGGCAAAGCCCATCATCGAGGTCACGACCGTGTCGACGGCGGGATAGGCCGCCGCATCGATGAACGCCTGACGGCCGCCGGCGAGCTGCGTCTTGCCCGTGTAGCGCGACTTGAGGCGCGCGTAGGCCGCCTCGTCGGAGAGCACGGCGAGCTCCGGCTCAAACTCGCGGATCTGCTGTTCGAGCAGTTCATCGCTCGAATTGGCAGCGAGCACGGAGATGTGGAAGAGCTCGCGGTGGCCGCGCACGACGTCGAGCGTCTGCGTGCCGATGGAGCCCGTGGAGCCTAATACGGCAATATTCTTCATTTCCTGCCCTCCCTTATTTCAGGCCGAGGCCCGAGATCAGCACAAAGTAGTAGACGAGCGGTGCCGTGAAGAGCACGCTGTCAAAGCGGTCCCAGACGCCGCCGTGACCCGGGATGATATTGCCCGAGTCCTTGATGCCCGTGTAGCGCTTCGCGACGGACTCGACGAGGTCGCCGAGCGTCGCGAGGAGCGAGATGCAGAAGCCGAGGCCAGCCATCTCAGCGACGGGCAGCGAGAAGAAGACACCGAGGCCGGCGACGGCTGCCGTCGTGCCGACGACGGAGCCGAGGAAGCCCTCGACCGTCTTGTTCGGGCTGATCGTCGGGCAGAGCTTGTGGCTGCCGATGGCCGAGCCCACGAAGTAAGCAAAGGTGTCACTGGCCCAGGTGCCGATGAACATGACCCAGATCATCGCACAGCCGAACTCAAAAGAACCGAGCGAGGTCGCAAGCGTCGTCTCAGGGTAGAGGCCGCGCAGCATGACCATGTGCGCGAAGGGCAGGCCGAGGTAGAGGATGCCGGCGACCGAGGTGCAGGCATCGACAAAGGAGACGCGGCCGTGCAAGAGGACGCTCTCCAAGAGCACGATGAGCACGATGCCCGTCGTGACGGCCATCGACTCTTCGGCATTGCCGAGCCACGCGCAGCCCCAGAGCAGGAAGAGCCCGAGGATGCCCGTCAGGAAGGTGAGATTGCTGCCCTTGCGGTGAAAGGCGCGCGCGTATTCAAACCAGGCCAGTATCGAGAGCACGAGGGCAAAGCCCGCGAACAGGGCCCCGCCCGTCTGGATGACAAAGGCAGCCAGCGCGATGCCGACCACTCCTGTGATGATTCTTGTAAGCAACGAAAACGCTCCTATCTACTATCTTATTTGTTGGTGAGACCACCGAAGCGGCGGTCGCGTCCGGCGAAGTCGACCATCGCGTCGACGAAGCAGGCCGGCGTGAAGTCGGGCCAGTTGACATCTGTGAAATAGAACTCCGCATAAGCTGACTGCCAGAGCAAGAAGTTCGAGAGGCGCTGATCACCGCTCGTGCGGATGACGAGGTCGACAGGCGGGTCGCCTGCCGTGTCGAGCTCTTGCTCGATGGCCTCTGCATCGATGTCCTCGGGCGCGATCTTGCCCTCGGCTGCCTGGCGCGCGAGCGACTGGGCAGCGCGGATGAGCTCGTCCTGCCCGCCGTAATTGGCCGCGACATTGAAGCGGATGCCAGTGTTGTCCTTCATGAGCGCCTCCGCCTCGCGCATCTGGCGCTGCAGGCCCTCGGGCATGCCCTCCATGCGGCCGATGAAGCGGATGCGCACATTGTAGTCGTTCATCTCCTCGAGCTCTTTGAGCAGGTACTCCGAGAAGAGCTTCATGAGGAACTCGACCTCCGGGCGCGGGCGCTTCCAGTTCTCCGTCGAGAAGGCGTAGACCGTCAGGGCCTCGATGCGCAGGTCAATGGCCGTCTTGAGGACGTTCTTGAGCGTCTTGACGCCCGCCTTGTGGCCCGCCGTACGGATGAGGCCTTTGCCCTGCGCCCAGCGGCCGTTGCCGTCCATGATGACGGCGACGTGGCGCGGCAGGCGCTGCCAGTTGATTCTATCGTAGAGCGGATTCATCCCCTCAGGCGCTTTCTCTTCGCCGGAAGAGCGTCCTCCGCCAAATATCTTTTTCCACATACTATATCCCCATCCTGAGATTCTTGCGTGCAGAATAACGAAAAGCCCCTCTCAAATAGAAAAGAGGGGCCGCTCGTCATCCATCAGGGAGCTTCGATTGCGGATACCGGGCAGCCGGCAGCGCAAGCACCGCACTCAACGCACTTGTCTGCGTCGATTTCGTAATGCTCAGCACCCTCGCTGATTGCCTCAACCGGGCACGTAGCAGCGCAGGAACCGCAGGAAATGCAGTCATCATTGATCTTATAAGCCATTCATCTCGCCTCCTTTCCGAATTCATTCTGCTTCCTCTGCTTTTCCGCAAGAGTCAGCATGATCGTGCCGTCCGCCTGCTCGCGCACGCGGACGACATAGAGACAGGTGTTGTCTGTCTTGAAAAAATCACGCGTTGGGCGTGTAATTTCCGTTTGCCATGAACGGCCGGCCTCTCGAAGCAGCGATTCGGCCTCGGCGAGGGGCCGTGCCAGAACGTCAGGCGTCATCGAGTCCATCGGAGCCATATCAGACTTCCATGACCTCTTTCTCCTTGACCTCTTTGGCTGCATCAGCGAGTTTGACGTACTTGTCGACGAGCTTCTGCATGGATTCCTGGCCGCGCTTCGATTCGTCCTCGGTGATCTCCTTGGCCTTCTCGAGCTTCTTGATATCCTCGTTGCCGTCTCGGCGGATGTTGCGCAGGGCGACCTTGGCCTCCTCCGTCTTCTTGTTGACCGTCTTGACGAGCTCCTGGCGACGCTCCTGCGTCAGAGCCGGGATGGAGAGGCGAATGGCCGTGCCGTCCGAGTTCGGGCTGAGGCCGAGGTCCGACTTCATGATCGCGACTTCGATGTCGTGCAGGATGGATTTCTCCCACGGCTGGATCATGATCATGCGCGGCTCCGGCACCGTGACCTTCGCGATCTGGTTGACCGGCGTCGGTGCACCGTAGTAGTTGACCATGACCTTATCGAGCAGGGACGGCGTAGCGCGACCTGCACGCAGCGAGGCAAACTCGTGCTTGAGGGCCTCGATGCTCTTCTTCATGCGTTCCTCATGGGACGCGAGAATGTCTTTTACCATTATTCCTCTCCTCCTACCGTCGTGCCGATCTCCTCGCCGAGTGCTGCACGGAAGATGTTCTCGTGATCATCGATGTTGAAGACGAGAAGCGGGATCTTGTTGTCCATGCAGAGGCTCGTGGCCGTCGTGTCCATGACGTGCAGGCCCTTGTTGAGAATCTCGATGTACGTCAGCGAATCAAACTTCTTCGCATTGGCATTCTTGTTCGGATCGCTGTCATAGATGCCATCCGTACCCTTCTTGGCCATGAGGATGACATCGGCTTCAATCTCAGCAGCGCGCAGAGCAGCCGTCGTGTCCGTCGAGAAGTACGGATTGCCCGTGCCGGCGCCAAAGATGACGACGCGGCCCTTCTCCATGTGGCGGATGGCCTTGCGGCGGATGTACGGCTCTGCGACCTGGCGCATCTCGATGGCGGTCTGTACACGCGTGTCCACATCGAGCTTCTCGAGTGCATCCTGCAGGGCGAGTGCATTCATGACCGTAGCCATCATGCCCATGTAGTCCGCCGTTGCGCGGTCCATGCCCTTGGCCGAGCCAGCGAGCCCGCGCCAGATGTTGCCGCCACCGACGACGATGGCGACATCGACGCCGCGCTCGCGGATCTTCTTGATCTGCTTCGCGATGTCCTCGACGACAGCCGGATTGATGCCGAAGCCCTGATCGCCGGCGAGCGATTCACCACTGAGCTTCAGGACAATGCGTTTATATTTTGCTGGTTCCAAAATATTACCCTCCATCTAAATGTCACTGCATCTTTCTTTACTATTATAACCTTAAAAAAAAGAGAACACAATCCATTATGTGTTCTCTTTCCATTCCGTTTTTACGGTTTTTGCAAGCGATTACTTCATCTGAGCAGCGACTTCGGCAGCGAAGTTCTCCTGCTTCTTCTCGATGCCTTCGCCGAGCTGGTAGCGCGTGAATGCCGTTACCTTGACGTCGCCGAGGATGTCCTTGACCGTCTTGTCGGAATCCTTGACGAAGATCTGCTCATTGAGGCAGACTTCCTTGTAGAACTTGTTGATGCGGCCTTCGACCATGCGCTCAACGATCTTCTCCGGCTTGCCCTCTTCGAGAGCCTGCTTGCGGAGGACTTCCTTCTCGTGCTCGAGAGCTGCTGCATCGACACCGCTGCGGTCGATGGCTGCCGGAGCTGCTGCAGCGATCTGCATCGCAACGTCCTTGCCGAGCTCTTCGTCGCCGCCCGTCATGTCGACGAGGACACCGATCTTGCCGCCCATGTGGATGTAGCTGGCAACGCGGCCTTCCGTCTCATAGCGGACGAAACGGCGCAGGGAGATCTTCTCGCCGATCGTAGCCGTTGCTTCCGTTACGAGAGCAGCAACCGTCTTGCCGTCGATCTCGCTTGCGTTGAGGGCATCGAGGTCAGCCGGGTTCGTAGCAGCGATGTGTTTTGCAATCTTCTCTTCGAGGGAACGGAACTGCTCATTTCCAGCAGCGAAGTCCGTCTCGCAGTTGACTTCGACGAGAACGCCGACTTTAGCATCGTCGCTGATGTAAGCTGCGACAGCACCCTCTGCAGCGATGCGGCCAGCCTTCTTCTCAGCCTTCGAGATGCCCTTCTCACGGAGCCAGTCGATTGCCTTTTCCTTGTCGCCGTCCGTAGCCGTCAGGGCCTTCTTGCAGTCCATCATGCCTGCGCCCGTCGTCTCGCGCAGCTCTTTTACCATTGCAGCCGTAATCTTTGCCATTGGTTCTTTCCTCCTAATAAAAGAGAGGGGTAAGGGATAACTCCCTTACCCCTCTCGGTCTTCTTATCGAATCTGGATTGCTTATTCAGCAGCCGGTGCTTCTGCAGCTTCTGCTTCGCTATCCTCACCCTGACGACCCTCGAGGACTGCATCAGCCATGCGGCCCGTGAGGAGCTTGACAGCGCGGATTGCGTCATCGTTGCCCGGGATGACATAGTCGATCTCGTCCGGATCGCAATTCGTGTCGACGATAGCAACGATAGGAATGTTGAGCTTGCGAGCCTCTGCAACGGCGATGCGCTCCTTGCGCGGATCGACGATGAAGAGTGCGCCCGGCAGCTTGTTCATCTCTTTGATGCCGCCGAGGTACTGCTCGAGCTTCTCCATCTCATGACGGAGACCCTGGACCTCTTTCTTCGTGAGGACTTCAAACGTACCGTCTGCTTCCATAGCCTCGAGCTCTTTGAGACGAGCGATGCGCTTCTGGATCGTGCGGAAGTTCGTCATCATGCCGCCGAGCCAACGCTCGTTGACATAGAACTGGCCAGCACGCGTAGCTTCTTCTTTGATGGCTTCCTGAGCCTGCTTCTTCGTGCCGACGAAGAGGACGCTCTTGCCTTCCTCTGCAACGCTGCGAAGGAATGCATAAGCCTCGTCAACCTTCTTGACCGTCTTCTGAAGGTCGATGATGTAGATGCCGTTGCGCTCCGTGAAGATGTACTTTGCCATCTTCGGGTTCCAACGACGGGTCTGATGTCCGAAGTGGACACCTGCTTCAAGTAACTGTTTCATGGAAATAACTGCCATGTTGGTGCACCTCCTGTTTTTTTCTTCCGCGCCTTTCATTTCTCTGCACCACCCAGTTTCGGGCACAGGGCAGCGATCGAGGCGCGTGCTATTTTTACACCGTTAGAAATTATATCATAAGAGTCCTACCTTGACAATCACCCCGCGCGAAAAATTTTACGTCTGCCGTTTGCTCGCTTTCTTGTGTATATAAGGAAGAGAAGCGGCAGGATTCAGTCAATGAATTGGATTCAAGTTACAATGATACAGAATTACAAGGAAGTATGTCCTTTCACGACGTATGTATACCGTATACTTATACCATATGGGTGGACAGGCGTACATGTTTTCTCTATAATTAGTTACTGTGATAAGGAGTTGGCATTATATATCGTACAAATATGAAAATGCACGCCAATGAGAAACACCCAAGGAGTGATTTGCATGAACTTATCCATCAAGATTTTTATTTCGCTTGTGCTGGCCGTCATCGTCGGCCTCATCGCTGGTGAACCGGCCCTGCCGTTCATCAACTGGTGGATCGCACCGATCGGCACGATCTTCATCAACCTCATCAAGATGATGATCGTCCCGGTCGTCCTCTGCTCGCTCGTCGTCGGCATGACAAGCCTCGGCGACACGACGAAGCTCGGCCGCATCGGCATCAAGACCATCCTGCTCTACCTCGTCACGACGGCCATCGCGATTGTCATCGGCTTTGGTGTCGCGGGTCTTGCGCATCCGGGTGTCGGCCTGCAGATGACGTCGGACGCTGTCGTCAAGGTCAAGGAAGCACCGTCAATCATGCAGGTCTTCGTCGCGATGATCCCGGCAAACCCGGTCGCCTCGATGGCTAAGGCCGACATCCTGCCGGTCATCGTCTTCGCGCTCTTCATCGGCGTCGGCATCCTCAAGGTCGGCGGCGAGCGCGCGGATATCCTGATCAAGTTCTTCGACGCCTGCGCAGAGGTCTCCTACAAGATCATCGGCATCGTCATGAGCTTCGCTCCTATCGGCGTCTTCGCCCTGCTGCTGCCGGTCGTCGCCAAGAACGGCCCGTCCGTACTGCTGCCGCTGATCTCCGTCATCGCCTGCGTCGCCGTCGGCTGCATCATCCACGCGGTCGCGGTCTACTCGACGCTCGCCAAGGTCTGGGGCGGCCACACGCCGGCACAGTTCTTCCGCGGCATGAGTGAGGCGATGTTGATTGCTTTTACGACCTGCTCGAGTGCAGCAGCGCTGCCAGTCAACATGAAGAACAGCCAGGAGAAGCTCGGTGTATCGCGCGATGTCTCCTCCTTCGTCCTGCCGCTCGGTGCGACGATCAACATGGATGGCACGGCCCTCTACATGGGCGTCTGCTCGCTGTTCATTGCGAATGTCTTCGGCATTGACCTGACGTACGGCCAGATGGCCATGATCGTCCTGACGGGCACGCTGGCCTCCATCGGCACGGCAGGTGTCCCGGGCGCCGGCCTCATCATGCTCGCGATGGTCCTGCAGAGCGTCAACCTCCCGATGGAGGGCCTCGCCCTCGTCGCCGGCATCGACCGTGTCCTCGACATGTTCCGCACCTGCCTGAACATCACCGGTGACGGCGCCGTCGCCATCGTCATGGATCAGGAAGAAAAGAAATACGCCAAGAGACAAGCTGCGGCATGATCTTACTCCTATAAATACATAGACACATCTACAAGAGAGCCCTCTGCATTGCAGAGGGCTTTTGATATGCGCATTTCGATTCGATTTACATCGTGTAAGATAAGCCGCTGCAGCGAGCAGACAACGCTCCGCAGGGCAAGCTGCTGAAAGAATTTTTTTGCCCTTCAATTTATCCCTGAAAAAGACAAAAACGCGCTGCGCTTGGACGCTTGTCTTTTTCAGGGTAGCCGGTCGGCAAAAAAATTCTTTCTTGACGCAGCTCTGCCAATGCTCCGCTTATGTCTGCCCGCTGCGGCTCAGTGCCTTCCCGCCTCATTCGCTCGTCTCATCTATTTTCTTTTTATCAGTATCAGTTCCTCGAGACGAAGTCAGGCCTCCGCCAGTACGCGGAGCTGCCTAGCGATCCAGATGTCCGAAAATCTCAGTTGCTCGAAGAGAGGCGGCAGCAGCACCCCAGTAGCGGAGCGTTCAAATGCCTGCGTGAAGAAGCGATTTTGTCTTCCTGTCCCCTCCGATGAGAGATTCGAATCTTCTACGCGAGAAGCGGCGCACCAGCCGCCTGCTGGAAGTGAGCCGCAGCTGCTTGTCATAAGCGGAGCGTTAGCAGGATTGCGTGAAGAAAGGATTCTTGCCGACCAAGTCCCTTAGAAAAGACAATCGTTCAAGCGAAGCGCGTTTTTGTCTTTTCTGAGGCTTAATTATCCGGCAAAAAATCCTTTTAGCAATCCTGCGTAGCGGAGCGTTGACAAGCAACTGCGGCGTCTTTCTTGTGCTGGATGTCCGCATAAAAAAGCCGCCCTCTATGCGAGGAGCGGCTTTGTATCCTATTCAGTGGATTGCGCGTGCGGCGCTGGTGGCGCGGCGGCGCTGGCGCAGGCGGTACCATGCCATCGGGAAGAGGAGCATCGGGATGCCGGCGTAGAGAGCCTCGCGGAGCTCTGGCTCGAAGACCATGACGATGAGACAGAAGACCTGTGCCCAGATGCCGAACAGCGTGACGTACGGGAAGAACGGCGTCTTGTAGCGCAGTGCGCCTTCCGTGCCCTCCGCGATCTTGCGCTTGCGGCTGCGGTACTCACTCCAGCAGATCGAGATCCAGGCAATCGCGCCCGTAAAGCCCGAGACGGCTAAGAGGTACGTGTATAGCGCCGAGTTCGGGTCAAACGAGTAGAGCAGGATGACCGCCCAGCAGGCGCAGATCGAGACGAGGATGGAGCGCGACGGCATGCCATTCTTGTTGATGTGGCCGAGAGCACTCGGTGCCATGTCCATGCGTGCGAGCGCGTGCAGCGCACGTGCTGCGCCGTAGAGGCCCGAGTTCGAGCACGAGATGGCCGCCGTCAGGATAACGAAAGCGAAGAACGCGCCGAAGCCCGAAAGGCCGTACTGCGTGACCGCTGCCGCGAAGACACTCTCATCGAGGCCCGCCTTGTCCCAAGGCAGGATCGAGATCAGGAGCGAGATTGGGATGATGTAGAGCGCGATGATGCGCCATGTCACATTGCGCACCGCAATCGGGATGCTCTTCTCCGGCTTCTCGCACTCGCCAGCCGCCAGGCCGATGATCTCCGTGCCCTGGAAGTTGACGAGGATGATGACCATCGTCAGCACGATGGACCAGTAGCCGTTCGGCGCGAAACCGCCGCTGCCGAGAAGGACCTTTGTGCCGATATAGCCCTGATCGCCGATGAGGCCGAGGCAGATGAGGCCGGCCACGATACTGAAGGCTGCAAGAGCGACAATCTTGATCAAGGATAACCAGAACTCACTCTCGCCGAACTTATCGACATGAAACAGATTGAGAATCGTCACCAGAAGTCCGAAAAACACAGCCCACCAGAGCTGGCTGACTTCCGGTATAAAGTTATTCATGATGATGCCCGCGGCAATCATCTCGGATGGAACGTACGCAACCCAGGTCGTCCAGTAGGCCCAGCCCACACCACAGGCCCAGGTCGGAGAGATATGCTCCCTGGCATACGTGACAAAAGAACCTGATACAGGTTTTTCCACCGCCAGCTCCGCAAGGCAGAGCATGACGCAAAGCACGATAACCCCGCCCAAGAGATAGGCGAGTATCGCGGCCGGGCCCGCTTTTTCGAGAACATACCCGGTGCCGAGGAAGTAACCACTGCCGATGACCCCGCCCAGCGAGATCAGCTGCAGATGGCGATTCTTTAACCCTCTGTTCATTTTCGACTCGTTCATTACCTTAATAACACAACCTTCCCAGTGCCGCTTCGATCTGTGATTTGTATAGCATTGCCATCCGCGACACTTCCATTATTTCTATTAAAGGATACTACAAAACGAGGGCAATTACCATAGCCATACAGATAAAATTTTCAGATGAGGACATATGGGCAGAAAATAGGGTATAATTATAAGAAAGAAACAGATCCAGGAGGCAAATATGAACTGCTATCGAACCATCCGCGAGACGGACGACTCCGTCGAGACGCTCTATGAGATACAGAAGTCGAGATTCATCACGCACATCCGTCATGTCGAGACCGAGGAAGAGGCCCGCAGCTTCATCCAGGCCATGAAGAAGCAGTACTTCGACGCGCGCCACAATTGCTCCGCCTACGTGCTCGGCGAGCACGCCGACAAGCAGAAGTCGAACGATGACGGCGAGCCCGGCGGCACGGCGGGCAATCCCATCCTCGAGGCCATCAAGAAGAACGAGCTGACCGACGTCGTCATCGTCGTCACGCGCTACTTCGGCGGCATCAAGCTCGGCGCGGGCGGGCTCATCCGCGCCTACGGCCATGCCGCCGTGCTCGGCATCGAAGCGGCCACGCGCATCGAGATGACGCCGTTCACCGCGCTCCACGTGACGATTGGCTACGACCTCTTGGCCACGGTCGAGCACTGGATCCGCCAGCAGGAGATCCGCACGGAGGAAGCCGACTACGCCGAGCGCGTCACGCTCCATCTCTTGCTGCCACCCGAGGAAGTCGAAGCGCGGCTGACGGAGCTCCGCGACCTCACGAGCGCCAACTTCCAGGCAGAGAGGGGCGAGACACGCCGCATCGCCCTGCCGTGCTGACAAGCCGAGAGTCTATATCATTGACAAAAGGGGCCGTTTTCCCTTATAATATCAGCTATACATACTAGAACGATATGTCTTTAGGAGTTTTGCTCATTCTGCCCATCAGGAGGGATTCTATGAACGACTACACCCTTGAAGTGCACGGCTGTCACCAATACGATGCAACCGGTGCCATCAGCGAACCAATCTACCTCTCGGCCACCTACCGCCATCCCGGCTACAAGCAGAGCACGGGCTTTGACTACGGCCGCGTCGCCAATCCGACGCGCAAGGAGCTCGAGGACGTCCTCGCGAAGCTCGAGCGCGGCCAGCGCGCCTGGGCCGTCTCGTCGGGCATGGCCGCCATCAACATGGTGCTCCACCTGCTGAATCCCGGCGACCACATCCTGCTCTCCGAAGACCTCTACGGCGGCACAGTCCGACTCGTCAACGACATCTACAAGAAGTACGGCCTGACTTTTGACTACGTCAACACGGCCGACCTCGAAGCGACGGCCGCGAAAATCCGCCCGGAGACGAAGATGATCTTCATCGAGACGCCGTCGAATCCGATGATGCTCGTCAGCGACATCCGCGCCATCGCCGAGCTCGCCCACAAGAACGGCGCCCTGCTCACCGTCGACAACACCTTCCTCTCGCCGCACTTCCAGAAACCGCTGACGCTCGGCGCCGACATCGTCGTCCACAGCGCGACGAAGTACCTCTGCGGCCATAACGACATCATCGCGGGCGTCATCGCGATTGCCGACGCCGCCTCCGACTACGGCCAGGACCTCGAGCTCTACATCAAGTCGGAGGGCCCGAACCTCACGCCGATCGACTCGTGGCTGCTGCTGCGCAGCATCAAGACGCTCGGCATCCGCGTCGAGCGCCAGGCGGAGAACGCCATGAAGGTCGCCGAGTGGCTCCAGACGCAGCCAACGGTCACCGACGTCTACTACGTCGGACTGCCCGACCATCCGGGCCATGCGCTCCACGAGAGCCAGGCCACGGGCTTCGGCAGCATGATCTCGTTCAAGACCGAGTCGCCGGAGCACGCCGTGCGCGTGCTCGGCCGGCTCAAACTCATCGCCTTTGCCGAGAGTCTCGGCGGCGTCGAGAGCCTGCTGACCTACCCGATTGCCCAGACGCACGCTGAGATGCCAAAAGAGCTGCTCGCGCGCACAGGCCTCGATGACCGGCTGCTGCGCCTTTCCATCGGTATCGAGGCAGTCGATGACATCATCGCCGACCTTGACCAGGCCCTGAACGGCTGACCCCTTTTCTCGTCAACTACCCGCGACTGAAGTCGCGTCGCGAGCTTGAGGGAATCTTTCGATACCTCAATTTGCTTAGATAGGCCAGGCTTACTGCATTCGCAGTCTTGCGAGGTACAGCAGAGGTCCGGTAATTACCAAAGCCATTAGCGTCCGCAAGTTGCCAAACGGACAAGATAGGTTTGCATCAATGCATGGATACGAGCTTTGCTTTGGCTCGCGCTAGGATGTTCTTGGCCGCATTCACGTCGCGAATGTGGTGTATCCCACATTTCGGACAGATCCACTCGCGGTCCTTGAGCGTCAGTTTCTCTTTACCGCTCATGATATGGCCACAAGCGTGGCAGGTTTGCGTCGTATTCCGTGGGTCGACGGTGACGAAGTTCTTGCCGTACAGTGCTGCCTTATAAGTCAGCATACTAAGGAACATCCGCCAGCCATTGTCTTGGACGCTCATAGCCAAGGCATGGTTCTTCAGCAAGTTCCGGCTCCGCAGTTCTTCTGCTGCGACCAGATCGTGGTTCTTGATCAGTGTCGCGGAAGTGCGGTGCAGGAAATCTTTGCGGCGCTGCATGACTTGTGCCGTGAGCCTGGCGACGAGCAAGCGCTGTTTCTCGACGTTCTTTGCCTCACGGAGCGGGCGATGCTCTTTCTTGGCACGGACAATCCGACGGCTCAGCTTGCGCTGTGCGTTGGCCAGCCGTCGTTTCTGCCTGCGGTAATAACGAGGATTGGCCACAATCTCGCCATTCGAGTCGGCATAGAAGTTCTCGATGTTCAGGTCGATGCCAATCTCTGCCTTTGTTTTCGGGCTGGCTTTCACGAATGGTTCATCGGAGCCGAGTTGGAATGACGCAAAGTAGCGGTGCAGGCTGTCTTTCGTGATGGTAATCGTGCCGATGCGGACTTCCTTCATGGCAAAAAGTCGGTCCAGTATTTTACGCGAGCCTTGGAAGCGGATGCGTCTGAGCTTGGGCAGCATCAGATGATGCTTGTCGAGGAAGCGGGCGTTACTGGTAAGCAGAGAAATCTCCGTACACTTGCTGTAATGCGGATTCGTCTGATACGACTCGACGGACGTTTTCTTGTGGAAGTTCGGCACACCAGCATGATGGACGGCACGGAACTGCTTCCAAGCATGCTGGTAGTTCTGCCGTGCATTGGCAATGGACTGCGCATCGATATCGGGATGCCGGAGCCATGGATAGCGGTCTTTCAATGCTGTTACCGTGCGGATTCGCTCGCGCAGTGCCTCGATGCGCTTCTCGATGACGTCGATGTAGATGCTCCGTTTTCCGAACCGCGCAATCTCCTGATTCACAGCGACATGCTCATTGTAGACGCAGCGCGCCGCATCCGCGTTGCGCTGAATCATCTCTTTCTGTTGTTGGCTGGGGTAAATGCGGACTTTCAGGCCGTAATGATAGGCATAGTCCGCCATCTTCTTCTGGTCCATTTCATTCGCCTCCTTCCTATTTCTATTATACAACATATGAGATTGCCTAACAAGCAATATATCGCTATAATAAAGGAAAAGGAGTGTGATACACATGAAACGGAAAGAGCGCATCCCAGATGCAATCTATGAACGTGGATACGTCTACAATTTCCACTTCCATCTGATCTGGGTGACGAAGTACCGGAACCCAGCCTTCACGACACCGGAGCTCGTGCAGGAGATGAAGGATATCTTGCTGCGCATCGCGCAGCTGAACGATGTGACCGTCGAAGAGCTGGAAGTCATGCCAGAGCATGTGCACATGCTCATCAGCTTCAAGCCAAAGTATACGCCGACAAACATCGTCAAGGCACTCAAAGGCGGCAGTGCCAGACTGTTCCTAAAAAACCATCCCGAGATCAAGCATGATAAATTCTGGGGCGGTCATATCTGGTCACGCAGCTACTATATGAGCACACTTGGCAACATGAGCAAGGAAGTAGTCGCAAAATACATCCAGAATCAGTATTCCAAGTGACTACCGTTGCGGCCATTCCTCTCCTGACTGAAGTGAGAAGATTCCTAGCCGCATTTTAATTGAAACCGTACAGAAAGCGAGTGATTCTATGCCTACCGATTTTGATGCAGTCATCGACCGCCGCGGCACCTCGTGCCTCAAATACGACTTTGCCGTCGAGCGCGGCTACCCGCAGGGCATCCTGCCGTTCTGGGTCGCCGATATGGACTTCCGCACGCCGCAGCCCGTCATCGAAGAGCTCACGCGCCGCGTCCAGCACGGCATCTTCGGCTACACCGACCCGAAGGAATCGTACAAGCAGACCATCGTCGACTGGATGACAAAACACCACGGCTGGACGCCCTCGACGAAGGCCCTGACCATCACGCCGGGCGTCGTCTTCGCACTGGCCACGGCCGTGCGCTGCTTCACGGAGCCCGGCGACGCCGTCCTCCTGCAGCAGCCCGTCTACTATCCGTTCAGCGAGGTCATCCGCCAGAACGGGCGCCAGCTCGTCAACAGCCCGCTCGTCCTCAAAGACAGCCACTACGAGATTGACTTTGCCGACTTTGAGGAGAAGATCATCAAGAATGAAGTCAAGCTCTTCCTGCTCTGCAGCCCGCACAATCCGGCTGGCCGCGTCTGGACGCGCGAGGAGCTGCTGCATATCGCCTCGATCTGCCTCAAGCACAGCGTGCTGATCGTCTCCGACGAGATCCACGAGGAGTTCGTGCGTCCGGGCTTCCAGCACACGCCGCTCGCCTCCCTCTCGCCGGAGATTGCGGCGCAGACCATCACCTGCACCTCGCCGTCGAAGACCTTCAATCTCGCCGGCCTGCAGATCTCGAACATCTTCATTGAGAATGATGAACTGCGCAAGCGCTTCCGCGCCGAGATCTCGGCGGCCGGCTACAGCCAGCCCAACGCGCTCGGCCTCTTCGCCGCCCAGGCCGCCTATGCAAAGGGCACCGACTGGCTCAAGGAGCTCCTTGCCTACATCGAGGGCAATTACCAGAAGACAAAGGCCTTCCTCGCCGAAAAGATGCCTAAGGTCACGTTGATTGAACCTGAGGGCACGTATCTGCTCTGGCTCGACTTCTCGGCCTACGATCTCTCTGACGAGGAGCTCGACGACATCATCATCAACGACGCCAACCTCTGGCTCGACTCCGGCCACATCTTCGGCAAGGCGGGCCGCGGCTTCCAGCGCCTCAACATCGCCTGCCCCTGGAGCACGCTCGAAGACGGCCTCGAGCATCTCGCCAAGGCGTTCGAGAATCGCTGAATCCACTGACACACGCATCTAGAAAGGTCGCATCAACATGCTCTGCATCGGCCTAAGGCCCAACATCGATAAAGACTGCCGCGCGCTGATTCTCGGCTCCATGCCCGGCGTCAAGTCGCTCGAAGCGCAGCAGTACTACGCCCATCCCCAGAACCGCTTCTGGCCGATGATGGCCCACCTGCTCGGTGAGGAACTGCCCTCCGCCTACGAGGAAAAACTCGCCATGCTGCTGCGCCACCACATCGCCCTCTGGGACTCCATCGGCAGCTGCGAGCGCGAGGGCAGCCTCGACTCCGCCATACGCAATGAACAAGGCAATGACTTTGCGGCGCTCTTGCAGGCGTACCCCGGGATACGGGCCATTTACTTCAATGGCGGCAAGTCGGCGCAGGCCTTCAAGCGCTACAACAAGGCGCTGCTCGCGCGCCCCGACATCGCCTTCCACGCCATGCCCTCGACGAGTCCGGCCAACGCCCGCTGGCGCCTGCCCAAGCTCGAAGAGACGTGGCGAAAAGCTTTGACAGAGTCGGGAATCCTCTGCTATACTGAGAGCAAGAACTAGCGGATTGAACACGCATCCGCTGCCGAATCACCCCCGTGCCATCATCGACAGGAGGTCTATATGCCATCTTCCATCTGGCTGATCTTAGCCATCATCGTCACCGCGTTCTTCTTCTATCTCGAGACACGGGACGTCGAAGATTGACATGCAGAAAAGCGGCTGTACATCGCGTACAACCGCTTTTTTAGTATCTCGATATTTTTTAGAGGAGCATGCCGATCGTGTGGACGATGAAGGCGACGATCCAGGCGACGACGCACTGGAAGATGACGACCCAGATGGCCCACATCGTGCCGAGCTCGCGCTTGACGGAGGTGATGGCGGCGACACACGGCGTGTAGAGCAGGCAGAACGCCAGGAGTGACGCAGCCGAGAGCGGCGTCAGCACACTCGAGATGGAGCTCGTGCCGAACAGAACGCCGAGCGTCGAAACGACGCTCTCCTTAGCCATGAAGCCCGAGATCAGCGCCGTCGAGATGCGCCAGTCGCCGAAGCCCAGCGGCGCAAAGATCGGCGCGATGATGCCCGCGACAGCAGCGAGCATGCTCTCCGACGAATCCGTCACCATGTCGAGGCGGAAGTTGAACGTCTGCAAAAACCAGATGACGATCGTCGCGATGAAGATGACCGAGAACGCGCGCTCGAGGAAGTCCTTCGACTTCTCCCAGAGCAGCTGCATGACATTGCGGCGGCCCGGCATGCGGTAATTCGGCAGCTCCATGACAAACGGCACGGCCTCGCCCTTGAAGATGGTGTTCTTGCCGAGATAGGCCACGACGATACCGACGAGCATCGCGCCGAAGTAGAGCACAATCATCGGCAGAGCACCGTAATCGCCGAAGAACGCCGCGATGAAGAAGCCGTAGATCGGCAGCTTGGCCGAGCAGCTCATGAACGGCGTCAGAAGGATCGTCATGCGGCGGTCGCGCTCCGACGGCAGCGTGCGCGTCGACATGATGGCCGGCACCGAGCAGCCGAAGCCGATGAGCAGCGGCACGATGCTGCGGCCCGACAGGCCGATCTTCCTGAGCCACTTGTCCATGACAAAGGCGATGCGCGCCATATAGCCCGTGTCCTCGAGCAGGGACAGGAAGAAGAAGAGCGTCACGATGATTGGCAGGAACGACAGCACGGTGCCGACGCCCTGGAAGATGCCGTCGATGACGAGCGAGTGCATGGCCTCATTGACGCCGACCGCCGTCATGGCCGCATCGACCTGATCCTGCAACAGGCCGATGCCTGCCGCCAAGAGGTCCTGAAGCCCCGCGCCGATGACGTTGAACGTCAGGTAGAAGACGAGGCTCATGATGGCGATGAAGGCCGGGATGGCCGTGTACTTGCCCGTCAGTACCTTGTCGATGCGGCGGCTGCGCTCGTGCTGGCGGCTCTCGTGCGCCTTGTGGAACGTGCGGTCGACGAGCTTGCCGATGAAGGCAAAGCGCATGTCCGCGATGGCCGCCGAGCGGTCGAGGCCGCGCTCCTTCTCCATCTGGCAGATGATGTGCTCAATCATCTCCATCTCGTTCTGGTCGAGCATCAGCGCCTCGATGACGCGGCTGTCGCCCTCGACGATCTTCGTCGCAGCGAAGCGGACCGGGATGCGCGCTTCCTTCGCGTGGTCCTCGATGAGGTGCATGATGCCGTGCAGGCAGCGATGCACGGCGCCGCGATGGCTCTCCGCATCGCAGAAGTCCATGCGGCCCGGCTTCTCCTGGTAATGTGCGACGTGCAGCGCGTGCGCGACGAGCTCCTCGATGCCCTCGCCCTTCGATGCCGAGATCGGCACGATCGGGATGCCGAGCAGGGACTCCATCGCATTGATGTCGACCGAGCCGCCGTTGCCCGTGAGTTCGTCCATCATGTTGAGCGCGAGGACCATCGGCCGGTCGAGCTCGATGAGCTGCAAGGTCAAGTAGAGGTTGCGCTCGATGTTCGTCGCATCGACGATGTTGATGATGCCCGTCGGCTGCTCGCGCAGGATGAACTCACGCGAGACAATCTCCTCGTCCGTGTACGGCGACATCGAGTAGATGCCCGGCAAATCCGTGATCTTCGTGTTCTCGTGGCCGCGGATGCTGCCGCTCTTCTGGTCGACCGTAACGCCTGGGAAATTGCCGACGTGCTGGTTCGAGCCCGTCAGCTGGTTAAAAAGCGTCGTCTTGCCGCAGTTCTGGTTGCCCGCGAGCGCGAACGTCAGCAGCTGGTCATCCGGCAAAGGGTGCTCGCCCTCGCGCACATGGTAGCGGCCGCCTTCGCCGAGGCCCGGATGGTCCGTCGGCTCGTGCGGGATCTTGACGACCGGATGCTGGTCCGACTCCCACTTCGGCAGCTTCTCGATGCCGATCTGCTTCGCATCGTCGACGCGCAGCGTCAGCTCATACTCGTGGATGCGGAACTCGATCGGGTCCCCCATCGGGGCGAACTTCACCAGCGTGATCTCCGCCCCCGGTATCACGCCCATGTCGAGGAAGTGCTGCCGCAGCGCCCCCTCCCCGCCGACCGAGCGCACCACCGCCCGCTCACCGGCTTTCAATTCATTTAAAAACATGTTATTACTCCTTTGATATTGAACACACATTTTTATTCTACTCTAAAACGAGCAGAATGCAACTCCAACGCGAAAAGGCCATGCAGGAATGCATGGCCTTTTGTGATGTAAGCGTTCTTCACTTGTCTGACTTGTTCGGTCCAGGTTACTGTGCAATGTATTCGCTTTTTTATTTTGCGGCGGTTTCCGTCTTCGTTTCCGCCTGGGCAAGCTGCTTTGGCTCAGCCTTCTCGTCTTCGGAGACGGCGGATTTGAACTCGCGGACGCTCTTGCCGAGCGATTTGCCGACAAGCGGCAGTTTGCCCGGTCCGAAGACCAGCAGACCAATCCCGAGGATCAGCAGGAGTTTTGGTACGGTAAGACCCATCAACATAAGAAGCACCTCTATCTTTCATCTATCCACTGCGAGTGACGGTTTTATCTCATTGTCTCTCATTATATCATGAATCATGATATATGGAAAATATGGAATCCCTATCGGGTGTATAGCAAATATCTATGCGGTCACGCCTCGAGGCACGAGACGATGCGGGCGATGGCCTCCTCGAGGCAGCTCTCCTCCATACCGGAGTAGTTGAGCACGAAGGTGTGTGCCGCGCCGTCGGCCGTGCCGACGTAGTAATCGCGCAGGGGGCGCATGCGGATGCCCTTCTGCGCGAATTCCTGCTGGAGTGCACCATCGTCCTTATCCGTGTGGAAATGCAGCAGGAAGTGGAGGCCGGAGCCGCGCTCGATGAGGTCGACATGGCGGAAGAGACCGCCCGCCTTCATCGCGTGCAGCAGGGCCTCGCGCCGCTTGCGGTAGCAGTTGCGCATGCGGTTGATGTGCTTCTCGAAGTAGCCGCCGCGGATGAAGCGCGCGAGCGTGTACTGCTCGAAGTTCGAGACGGTGCAGCTGTAGAAGCCGAGCTCGCGGTGGAAGACCTCGACGAGCTTGTCGGGCAGGACCATGTAGCTGATGCGGATGGTCGGCGTCAGGGTCTTCGAGAAGGTGTTCATGTAGATGACGCGGCCGCTGACGTCGATGCCCATCATCGTCGGGATGGGCCGGCCAGTCAGGCGGAACTCGCTGTCATAGTCGTCTTCGATGATGTAGCGGCCCTCGGCCGCGCTCGCCCAGCCCAAGAGCTCATAGCGGCGGCTGATCGGCGTGATGCAGCCCGTCGGGAAGTGGTGCGACGGGCTGATGTGCAGGACCGCGACGCCCTTTTCCTCGAGTTCCTGCGGGCAGATGCCATGCTCGTCCATCGCCACGGGCACGCAGCGCACGGCGTGCTGGCGGTAGACCGCGCGGATCTTGTCGAAGCCGGGATTCTCGACGCCGAAACACTTGTCGCGGCCCAGGAGCTGGACGAGCAGGCCGTAGAGGTACTCTGTGCCGGCGCCGACGACGATCTGCTCGGGCGCGACGTCGAGGCCGCGGAAGCTGCGCAGATGGTCGGCAATCGTCTCGCGCAGGCCCATGATGCCCATACCCGGCGATCGCACTAAGAGCTCCTCGGCCTGCTGGGCCATGACCTGGCGCAAGAGCCGCGTCCATGTCTTGAACGGGAAATCCTCGGGGCGCAGGCTGTTGGCTGTGAAGTCGGCCAGATACGCGGCCTTGTGCGTTTCTGGCTCGGCAGGTGCGCGCCGTGGGCGTGCGGGCGGGACGGGCAGGCTCGCGAGATGCGCGACGAAGAATCCCTTTTTCGGCACAGACTGACAATAACCTTCGGCCACCAACTGACCATAAGCCCCCTCGACCGTGATGACGCTGATGCCGAGCTGGCGCGCGAGCGAGCGCTTCGACGGCAGTTTCTCGCCCGCCTGCAGCCGCCCGGCGAGGATGTCGGCGCGGATGCAGCGGTAGAGGTGCTCGTAGAGGGATTCCTCCCCGATGTTCTCGAATGAATAGGTCAGCATGGCAGTCCTTCTCTCATCTGGTACTATCTTGTCATCATACTTTGAGTCTTTTTCTAAGGTCAAAATCAGTATATACTATCTACCAAAAGGACACAAGTCCAGATTGACAAAACAAAAACGAAAGAAGGAAATCCTCATGACCTCATCTGTACATCCATCCTCATCCTCTTCCTTCACGGTGCGCGAGCTCTGCCTCGCGGCCGTCATGGCGGCCGTCGTCTTCCTCGCGACCTTTGTGCCGCGCATCCCAATCCCGCTCGGCTACGCCCATCTCGGCGATGCGGTCATCTTCCTCATGGTACTGTTCCTCGGCCGCCGCGAGACACTGATCGCGGCCTGCTTCGGCTCAGCACTCTCGGACCTGCTCGGCGGTTTCCCGCTCTGGATCGTGCCAACCATCATCATCAAGTACTTCATGGCCGACATCGCCTGGCGCGTCATCCGCCCCGCCCAGAAGCGCGCTTCGCTCGCCCGCCTTGTCGTAGGTTTCCTGCTCGCCTCGGCCTGGATGGCGGCGGCCTATACGCTCTTCGGCGCCATGCTCTACGACAGCCTCGCGGCCGGCCTCGCCTCGGCGCCCGGTCTCATCGCGGAAGGCGTGCTGAACAGCGCCATCGCGATCGTCGCTGCGGGCATCCTGCAGAAAACGCCGCTCGGCCGCCGTTAATGGCGCTCAAGGTCGAGCAAGGCCTCTTTCATCGGCAGGCCCCAGGCATAGCCAGTCAGGCTGCCGTCCGTGCCGATGACGCGGTGGCACGGCACGACGATGCTCAGGGGATTCGCCCCGACAGCGCCGCCGACAGCATGGTAGGCGCCGGGCCGCCCGATGGCCTCGGCCAGCTTCTTGTAGGTCGTCGTCTCGCCGTAAGGGACTTTCTCAAGCTCGCGCCAGACCTTCAGGCGGAACGGCGTGCCCACAAGACGGTATGGGAACGTGAATACCTGCCGCTCACCCGCCAGATACTCTGCGAGCTCGCGCGCCGCGAGGTCCGTCACCTCGCTCGGCGCCTCCTCTCCCTGCCGCTCTTTGACGACATCGATGGCGACGACTGCCCCCTCTTCCTCCACGATGCGGAAGAAGCCGAACGGGCAGGCATAGATGCCGATATGCTTCTCTTTCCTCTGTTCCATCAGTATCACCTCATGTCCATTGTAGCAGGCCGCACCGCGTTTTGCTACGAGAAAGCTCACCAAGCTCACAGAACGCACAAAAAAGAGATTCCCCAGATTGAGGAATCTCTTTTTGCGTTCGACTATTTGAATCACTGCCAGCCCTGCATGGTCCAGTAGTCCTCGACGCCCTTGACGATGGGGTCGAAAATCTCCTCGCCGTTCGTGATATGCGTGACCTGGAAATGGCCGTCGTCCTGCTGCGCAAGCTCGACCTTGACGGTCATCTGCGGCACGAGCCGCCCGTAGTCGGAATCGTCGCCAGTCACGAGGAACGTCGCCTCGGCCCAGTCGCCCTTGCGCTCGACGTTCTCAAGCTTGGCGCTGTAGTGCTGCGCGAACTTCTCGGCTTCGCCCGCGATCCACTTCGCCTGCTCGTCGCTCTCACCAATCGGCGCGATGGTCGGCGTCAGGAAGAACTCCATGCTGCGGTGGATGAAGACGAGGTCGTTATCGCGGCGGTCGGCGATGTACGATTTCATGAAAGCCGTATCGTGGCAGAAGAACCAGTCCTGCGGATACGCAGCGTGCAGCCGCTCGATATCACGCGCGAGGATGGCCGTGCCCGTGTCGTAGCTCGTCGTGATGATGGCGGATACGTCCGCATAGCGCTGTACTTTCTGCGTGTCGTGGTCCTTGACGCCCTCCATGAGCTGGTCCAGGGCGTACTCCGGCGTGCGGGCCGATTGATAGCTATAGCCGCTGACGCCGATGGCCACCAGCAAGAGGATCAGGATTGCCATGAATCCCTTCCTGCGCTTCATAATAAAAACCTGCTACTAAAAACATAGAATAACATAGAAATTATCTATGCCTAGAAAAATTCCTTTTTCATCGTGTATGCTTTTGTCCAGGCAAGCCTGAGACTACTCACAAGTTCTTGTACACTCCAAAGGCGTTGGCCGTCTTCTTCGCCTCGCAAGGCAACGGCCTGTTCCCGACTAGCCATCGGTACATTTATCAAGACGTAACACGTGAATCAGGCGATGCGACAGTTCTTTGTATCGCGCAGATTCAGCGCTGCATTCAAGTCGCGGTCTTCCGTGTAGCCGCATGCGTGGCAAATATAGACACGGTCTTTGAGTTTCAGGCCGCTATGCACATGCCCACAGGCGTGACAGGTCTTGGAACTCGGGTAGAATCGGTCCGCGATGCGGAACTCGATGCCGATGGTCTCTGCCTTGCGCCGCAACTTCTCACGGAAAGTGTAGAATCGCTGCTGCGCTACTGCTTTTGCAAGATAGCGGTTCTTCATCATACCGGTCACGTTTAGGTCTTCCACCGTGATGAAGCGTGGTTTTTGCTCGACCAGTGCGTGGATGACCTGATTCTCGTGATTGCGGCGGAGATTCGTCAGCCGCTGATGCAGTCTCTGTACCGATGATTTCTTTTTTGCTATGTTTGCAGAGGCAGTAGCAGTACTACCACCTTTCTTTTTTCGCATCTCGTACTTGCGGCTGAGACGCCTCTGCTCTCTTCTCAGCCGCTTCTCGAGCCGTCTGGCTCGGGAAGACGTATTGATATTCTCAAAAATCCTGCCGTCGCTGACGATGGCAAGCGATTTGACACCGAGGTCTACACCGATGCCACCCGACTGCGGATGGTACGATGCTTCCAAGTCATTGTTATAGCGGCTCATCTCTTCAATCTCGGCCGTTACTGATACGTAGTATCGGCCCGCTTCGCAGGAGACGTGCCCGTTCTTGATGGTCACGCCTTGCGGCAGATAGCCAAACTCTTTCAGACGCACCTTGCCGATGGTCGGAATCTGGATCTTGTGACGCCAGATGGTCCAGTCGCCCTTGTTGTTCTTCGGGAAGTAGAGCTTCACATTCTGCTGATTCTTCCGCTTGAAGCGCGGGAAGTGTGCCTGTCCTTTGAAGAAACGCCTGAATGCCTGCTCCGCATTGACTAGGATTTTCTTGCGCGCCTTGGAGCCGCACTGGTCAATCCAGGGAAATTTCTTCTTCAGCACATGGTTGACGTACCTGTCGAAGTCATTGGCGGTAACGAAACGGCGCTGTTTCTCATCGAGAACGCCGCGCTGGTACAGGCGGTACAGCCAGATGTTGCGGGCGATGTACTGGTTCGCGAGGAAGCGGCAGATGCCGAGCGAACGGCGAACCTTATCCGTTTGGCTTTCGGTGAGCCGAAGTTCGGTCTTGAAGGATTTGAGCAACAGTTTCATCCCCTTTCAACTGTCCTTCGTATTTCCCCAATCCATGGATACGGATGGAAAACATGCGGATGATGCTGATAAGGTCTTGGATTATCTCGCGTTCCGGACTGAGGTCCTCGTTGTTGACGACAATGATCTTTGCCCCGTGCTCGGCTAGATGGCGCTCGAACCAGTCAAAGCCGAAGCGGACGAACCGGTCCTTATGTGCGATATAGATTTCGGCCACTTTGCCTTCCTCTGCCATCTTGATGAGTTCATTCCATTGTTTCCGCTTGAGATTCAGGCCACTGCCGATATCCGTCATGACACGGTCGACAATGACACCGCGCGCATTGACAAACTCGCGCAAAAATGACACTTGGTTCTTCAAGTCGTCACGCTGCTTTGCCGTTGACACTCTGGCGTATAGGATCACTTTCTTCTGATTCTGCACTCTCGTGCTGTTCCCCATATACACATCCAACTGCTCCTGTGTATAAAACCTCCGATTCGTCGGGGTTCTGAAAGCTTTCAACTTGCCCGTAACATCCCACTTCTGGAGCGTCCGGACCGTCACACCGAGCATCTTGGCAAAATCTTTCGGTTTATAGGTATTCATGCTTATATTATACCATATATACCTATTATATTCTACGTTTTAATTAACAGTTATGTGCTCCTAAAAATCAAGCAAAAAATAGATAGAATTCCACGATTGTACGAAGCCATTCTAGCAGGCTTCTCTGATTATTGTCTGGAATCATCTGGAACGGCTTGACAGATACCCCCAACTGGTATATAAATAAAGATGAAGTTGATTTTCAATTACATGATACAGACTCATCACGATACAGGAGGAATCCATCATGGCTACAGCAATCGTCGGCATACTCGTCCTCGTGGCATTGTTCTTCGCACTCAAAGGTGTCGTCAAGCATTGGCGTGGAGAGAGCAGCTGCTGCGGCGGCGGAGACGTCAAGGTGCCGAAAAAGAAACTCACGGGCACGATCGTCGAGACGAAGATTGTCGACATCGAGGGCATGACTTGCGGCCACTGCAAGGCCCGCGTCGAGCAGGCACTCGACACGATTGACGGCGCTGCCGCTGAAGTCAACCTGCACCGCAATCACGCCGTCGTCAAGATGACGCGCGAGGTCAGCGACGACGAGATCCGCCGCGCGCTCGCCGGCAGTGGCTACACGATCACGGGCATCCACATCAAGGGCTGAACAGACACGCAAAAGCCGCATTCGAAAAGCCGCATTCCAGGACAGGGAATGCGGCTTTTTTGCGTATGGCGATAAACTCGGTCAGGAGTTCGTCTTCTTCGTCAGGCTCTGCGTGACCCATGGGAAGGTCGACTCAAGGTACTGGCCGATCTTCTCGCCCATCGACTTCTTGGCGAGGTAGTCGGGGTGCAGGCCGTCTGTCGTGTAGTCGGACCGCAGCCAGCCGCGCTCGTCTGCGAGGGCACTGGCGACATCGACGGAGTACGGCTGCTTCTTGACCCAGGCGCAGACGAACTGCTGATGCGTGAGCCAGTCGGGCGTCGGATGCTCGATGCCGGCACGGTGTATCATGAGGCTCGGGTTGATTGGCGTCGGCGTCACGAAGACCGGGATGATGCCGTAGGCCGCACATTTCTCCTTGAGCGCCTTGAGATGCTGCACGACGGTCCAGCCGTACGTGCCGGCGCGGTAGTCGTTGACGCCGCCCATGATGACGAGGATGCGCGGCGAGAACGGCAGGACATCGTGCTCGAAGCGGTCGATCATGTCCTGCGTCGTATTGCCGCTGACGCCGAGGTTCTTGATGGGCACCGGGGAATACGTCTCCCAGTTGTAGAGCGGGTCCGATGGCGGCACGCTCATGACACCGCCGCCATGCGTGATGCTGTCGCCGAGCGCAGCAATCGGCGTTGGCGCAGTCACCGTAAAGCCGTTCTTCGCCGACCAGTCGCTCAGCGGTGCGCCGTCTGCATCCACGGAGCGCACGCGCCAGTAGTAGCGGCCCGGCGTCGTGTAGGCATCCCAGTCGTAGACGTCGTACTCACCGGCCTGCAGCGTCTTGAGGTACATGTCCTGCGAGCCCTCCTCGCGATAGACCTGCACTTCGTGGTGCTTGGCGCCCGGCATCGGGATCCAGGCGTAAACGGGATACTCGGCCGCATAGTCCATCTTGTCGTACGCTGACGTCGCAAGCGGCGCCGTCGGGTTCAGCGTACCAGAGGCTATCGGCTGCGGCGCAGAGTACGAGTTGACGGGATTGCCGTTGTAGTCGAGACCGCGGACCTTCCAGTAGAAATTCGCCGCGGCCTTGCCGTAACGGCTCACATCGATGTCGACGCCGTTGGCGAAGATCTGGTTCTGCGTCATGATGACATTCGTCAGCGTGTCGTCGGCCGAGCCGAGCAGCTCGACCTGGTACTTGACGGCTCCCGGCACGTGGTCCCAGACGAGCCGGACACTGCGGATATCGACAGACGGCCCCTTGGCGGCCTCGGCTTTGGCCGCTGCCTCAAGCTGCTGCGCCGCCTGCGTCTCCGTGACGGCCGGCTGATGGCCTGCCTTCTCCGCGAGCACCGAGGTCGCCGTGACATGGCCGTTATCGCCCGTAGCTGCCTGCGTGGCCGTCGGCAGCGCCAGTCCCGCCGTCAGGCAGCAGAAGCCCAGCAGCTTCGCGATTCTCTTTATCTTCATCGTATCTCTTCCTTTCTGACATTGCCTTTTCATCTTATCACGCCTGACACCGTCAGGCAAATTTTTCGACGTGCCCATAAAAAAAGGATGCACTCAACCATAGAGTGCATCCCAAGACCAAAGGAATATCGGATATAGATGTAGATGTAGGATATAGCGGAGGATGTAAGGATCGTACGGGGAGTGGCTCAGCCTCTCGTCTTGCCGCCTGCGACGTTATAGGTGACACCGTGGATGTAGGAAGCGCGGTCGCTTGCGAGGAAGAGCACGAGGTTGGCGACTTCGGTGAGCTTGCCGCTGCGGCCGAGCGGCGTCGTCTTCGTGTTCTTGTAGCCCTTGCGCAGGTCCTCGACGGTGATGCCGCGCGTGTAGGAGAGTGCCTCTTCGTAGGCCAGCGTGCGCAGGCCCGTGGCCTCGAGGATGCCCGGTGCCACGCCGACGACGCGGACGTTGTAGCGGCCGAGTTCCTTCGACCAGGAGCGCGTGAAGGAGTTGACGGCGTTCTTCGTCGCCGCGTAGATGCTCTGGCCCTCCGAGCCCTCGAGGCCGCTCTCGGAGCTCATGTTGATGATGACGCCCTTGCCGTTCTTGACGAATTCATGGCCGAGGGCCTGCGCCATGAGGTAGACGCCGCGGATGTTGACGTTCGTGACCTTGTCGTAGACACGCTCATTGAGCTCGTACTTGCCGTACGGGTCCTTGGGGTCGACGAGCAGGCACGGGATGTTGATGCCGGCGTTGTTGACGAGGATGTCGAGCTTGCCGAACTTCGCCTTGGCCTTCTCGACCATCGCGCGGACACTGTCGGCCTTCGTCACATCCGTCACGACGTAGAGCACGTCGCCGCTGCCCTCGCCGCGCTCAAATTCCGGCTCTTTGGGGTTCATATCGCAGACGACGACATTCGCGCCGTTGTCGAGGAACGACTGGACCACCGTCTTGCCGATGCCCGAAGCACCGCCCGTAACCACTGCTGTTTTACCTTCCAGATTCAACCATGAAGCCATGACTATCTCTCCTATCTTGCTTGTCTTTTTGTCTTGCTTTACTTGTTCTTGCCGGACTTTCCCCGGGCACTCAGGGCTTATAGATGGCAATCTCCTCACCCGGCTCGATGTCGCCGACCTCTTTGTTCTCGAGGTAGAGGCTGCCCTCCAGATTCTCTCCTTCTTCATTGGCATTGAAGCGCAGCGTGATGTGGCCGAGGTCGCGCAGGTTCTTCTGGACCTGGCTGCCGACGTAGACGATCTTGTAGTCCGTCTTGCCGAGCCGGAAGATGTCACCTGGCTCCACCGTGTCCTCGAGCTTGTTACCGCGATGCAGGACGCAGTACTCGCGGAGTTCCTGCGGCGCGTTCTCATTGAACAGGATGAGCATGCGCGCGCCTTTAAACGCGTGGACCTGTGTGCCGAGTTCCTGCACGATGGTGCTGTAATACTTTTTCATGAGATGACCTCCTGTTTATATGCAATCAAATGGTGTAAGAGTTCGTATATTCGCTCGCGCTCTCAGCCCTCATAGAGTCCAAAACTGGCCAGCCAGGCGAGGATGACGGAAAGCGGGCCCGTGATGAAGCGGGAGTAGAGCACGGACGGCACGCCGACTTCGACGGTCTTGGCGTCGGCTTCTGCGAGGCCGAGTCCGACCGGGATGAAGTCGCAGGCGCACTGTGCGTTGATGGCGAAGAGTGCCGGCAGCGCGAGGTGCGGCGGGATGGCCCCCTTGCCGATCTCAACACCGATGAGCACGCCGATGACCTGTGCAATGACAGCGCCCGGTCCGAGGAACGGAGAGAGGAACGGGAAGGAGCAGATCAGAGACAGGATGATGAGGCCGCCGACGTTGCCGGCCAGTGGCACGAGCAGATGCGCGATGATGTCGCCGATACCGGTCGAGAGGATGATGCCGATGAGCATGGAGACGAATGCCATGAACGGCAGGATTGTCTTGATCATCGTGTTGATGGTCTCGCGGCCGGCCTGGTAGAAGACGGCGACGATGCCGCCCATGAACTGCCCGACCTTCGCCATGAAGCCGGCCTGCTGCTCTGAGATCTTCTTCGACGTGTCGTAGTGGCGGCCGCTGATGCCGCCCGGTGCCGCTGTATCTGCTGCCTGCTCTTCTGCCGGTGCATGGTCAATCGGGACTTCCTGCCCCTCGGCAAAAGCCAGGTCCTTCTCGCGCACCGCCGAGACGTAGATGTCCGGCTTGATGTACTGCGCGAGCGGGCCGCTCGGGCCAGTCGGGTTGAGGTTGATGGTCTGGATGCGCTTCTGCGGGTAGATGCCGCAGCGCAGCGTGCCGCCGCAGTCGATGACGACAGCGAGGATCTCGTCGTCGGGGACGCTCGTCTTGAAGCCGTCGACGAGCTCGCAGCCCGTCATCTCAGCCAGCCGTTTGGCGACGGGCGAGATGACGCCGCCCGTGATATTGACGATCTTGTTCTGCTTTGCGTCAGGGTGCAGCTTGAGCGGGCCGCCGAAGCCGCCGGAACCAGCCGTGACGATGACGTCTTTATACTCTGCCATGATGCTCTTCTCCCTTTTCATATGTCACATATGTTCATATAATGTACTATCATTGAAAATTTTTTACGCAGCCGCATTTCAGTCCTTCGTCGCAACGAGCTCCTTGCTGAGCTTCACGCCCTGCTGCTTCTGCACGTAGGCCGTCATGAAGTCGGTGATCCAGCCGCGCAGGAAGTTGATGACGATGCCGATGAGGAAGTAGCGCAGCGCGAGGTCGACGGTCGGCAGTCCGAGCGCCGAGATGCCGTTGGCAATGCCGAGGAAGACGAAGAGCTCCGCTGGGTCGACGTGCGGGAACAGGCCGTTGAGCGTGTGGCAGGAGGCCGAGGCCGCTGCGTAATACGATGGCTTGTAGTACTCCGGCAGGAATTTGCCGAGCGACAAGGTCATCGGATTGCAGAAGAAGAACGTGCCGACGACCGGCAAGAGGATGTAGCGCGTAACGACGTTGCCACCGCAGATGCGCGCGAATTTCTCGATCTTCTCGTGGCCGACGAAGGCGATGATCGAGTTCATCGCGACGAGCAGGCAGACGAGCGTCGGGATGATGCCGCTGACCCAGCCGACGAAGGTCTCACCGCCCTTGTTGAACATGCCGATGAAGCCCTGTGCCAAGAAAACCATTGTGTCCATCAAAATCTCTCCTTTTTCTTTTTCCCTTATTTTTTATCTTCTAGCGGGAGTAAGTTGTTGCTCCCGCTGGAGTTCCTGATACGAAAGATAATCCTGACGCGCACTCAGGGCCGCCTTGATCTGCTGGCGCGTGAGCCCCTGCTCCTCGCAGAGCGCTTCGCTGAGGTCGAGCAGATTCAGCCCGTTCAATGCGGAGAAGGGGCGGCATTTGGCAAAGACGGTGACGCCCTCCATGATCTCGCCCTTGACGATGCAGCAGTCCGCATCGATGCAGAGCAGCACGATGGCACCTGCAAGGAAGCGGCCCTTCGCCTTGCCGATGGCCACGGGTCCGGATTGACGGAGCTCCTTGAGCCGACGGTTGAAGCGGCGGAACTGCCAGAGCGTCAGTGCCGTCTGCAGCACCCAGATTGCGATAGCCGCGATGAATAAGGTCCACATCATGAATCTCTCTCCTCTCTCGTCATTCATGCAGCAAGATGGTCGCTGTCGACTCATCGGTGATCAGCACATTGATGAGGTGGCCGTGCAGTGCGCCCATGATGGCCGGCACCTTTTCGCGCGAGGCAGCCATGCCGATGCAGTACGGCAGATTCCGCAGAGTATCGAGCGGCACAGCGATCGTGCGGTCTGTGAACGGGGTCTGTACGGGATTGCCGTCCTTGTCGTAAAAGACCGAGCAGATTTCCCCCACGGCTCCGGTCCGCCGCATCGAGTCGATGCCATCGCGTCCGAAGTAACCGGCCCAGACGAGGTTCGATGACTTGACCGGCGCGCCGATGCCGACGATCGCGATGTCGAGCCGCTGCCAGAGCTGCGAGATTTTCTCGTAATTCGCATCCTGCAGGATGGCATCACGTATCTCCGACGTGCGCGTGATGGCCGGCGCGTAGATGAAATGACTGCGGCCGCCGACAGTCTTGGCCATCTCGTAACAGATGGTATTGACGTGGTGGTCACTGTCGATGCTCTCCGGACCGCCGTCAATCGGCACGAAGTCGATGTCGAGCTGCGGCATCTTCTCGCGGTGCGCGCGCTTCGTGAGCTCCTGTATCGTGGAGCCCCAAGCCATGCCGATGATCTGGCCGTCGGCCATGATGCGGCGCAGCAGGTTGAGCCCGGCCTGCGCCATGCTCTGCTTGATGGCGAGCATATCGTAGCTCTTGGGCACGACGTACGCCTCACGCAGGCCGAAGCGCCGCTCCAGCGCCGCTTCGATCTCCTCATACGAATCGCTCTCGACCTCAATCTTGACGATGCCGTTGTTCATCGCCTTCTTGAGGTACTTGCTGACCGTCGTGCGGTCGACACCCATGCGCCTCGCGATCTCGCTCTGCTTCATGTGATCGAGGTAGTACATGCTGGCCGCCTTGATCAGGATGCGTTTCTCCACTGGCACCATGGTGATCTCCCCTCCTCTTTTCTCGTTCTTCATTCTCTATATCTGTATTCACATTTGTGAAGCTCTTTCTCGTTTGCTCTCTTGTTGAGTCTTATCTTAGCAGTGAAAAGCCACACTTGCAATCATTTCCCTATGTTTTCTAAGGATTTTTCTGCCATTCTCAATGAATTTCTCAATTACTTTCACATATGTTTCAACTCTGTCACTTCTGTGCACAAACAAAAAAAGCCCCTTGCGGGGCTTTTTTATTTGCAGCAGGCCGCGAAGTCTCGGCAGAGCACCCGAGTGGCATGTGGCTCATTCAGCTGAGCGCCGAAGCCGAAACAGGCTGAACAAGGGGCGGGGGCATCTATTTCGCCTGCAGAAGCGAAGCGACCACCCGAAGGGCTGAGCCCCAAGCAGAACCGGGCTAAGCAGGCGATGTCAGAACGCCGCGGCAGGCGGCGAAGTCTCAGCAGGCCCCCAAGTGACATGGGGCTCATTCAGCTGAGCGCCGAAGCCGAAATAGATGCCCCCGCCCCCGCTACGATGTCACTCAATTTTCGAAGAAATCGCCATGAAGGTTCCAGCCGTGATCGACGGGGCCGTTGCCCTTGCCGAGGTCCATCTTGGCGAGCAGGGCTCCGAACAGGTACGACTTCGCGCGGCCGATCGACTCGTCGAGGTCGAAGCCCTTCGCGAGGTTGGCGGCAATGGCACTCGACAGCGTGCAGCCCGTGCCATGCGTGTTGGGATTCGCGACACGCGTGCCGCGATACCACTGCTCCCCCTCGCCGCCTGCGAGGACGAGCAGGTCGCTCGCGTCGTCCGCGAAGTGACCACCCTTGGCGAGTACATTAACCTCGGTCTCTGCGGCGAGTTTCTTCGCCGCCTGCTCGAAGGCAGCTTCATCGGCGATTTCCGCTCCGGTCAGGACGCTGAGCTCGGGGATGTTCGGCGTGATGACCTCGGCGAGTGGGAAGAGCTCCTGCACGAGCACCTCGATGGCTTCGTCCACGAGCAGCTTGGCGCCACTCGTCGCGACCATGACGGGGTCCACGACGACATGCTCGGCCTTGTAGGCCTTCAATTTATCCGCGATGACATGGATCAGCGCAGGCGAGGCGACCATGCCGACCTTGACGGCATCGGGCCGTATGTCCTCGAAGACCGCATCGAGCTCTGCCGCCAGGAACTCCGGCGTGGCTTCCTGCACCATGCGGACGCCCTGCGTGTTCTGCGCTGTCAGCGCCGTGATGGCGCTCATGCCGTAGACACCGTTGGCCAGCATCGTCTTGAGATCCGCCTGCACGCCGGCGCCGCCGCTCGAATCGCTGCCCGCGATTGTCAGTACTTTCTTCATATGAATCCCTCCTGCATGTCACGAAAAAATTTAACACATCCATCTTACAACGCAAGTCCCTGCTCTGTAAAGGAAATCCGTCGATTCCCTTCGGTTTCACTCGGTTTCGCCCGACTTATCGATGAGTTCATCCGACTTCGCGAAGGCCTATTGCATTTTGCCCAAAATCGACTACAATAACAGTAATGTAATCAGCTGTCATGACAGCTAATTAAAAGATATCATCTTTATTTTTCGTTCAGGGATTTCAGGGATTTTGGGGAAAGAGGTTATTTGCATGATTCTCGAACGCTTGGAAGCGCTGCCTGTCGGCTCCTTCCAGTACAAGCTGCTCATGGTCACGGGCCTCGGCTGGCTCTTTGACTCGATGGACACGGGCTTGATTGCCTTTGTTCTGCCTGTCTTGACAAAGGACTGGGGGCTCTCGCCCGCGCAGGCCGGCTGGATTGGCTCGATTGGTCTCATCGGCATGGCGCTCGGCGCTGTGCTCGCCGGCACGGTCGCCGACCGCATCGGCCGCAAGAAGGTCTTCACCATCACGGTGCTGCTCTACAGCATCTCGACAGGGCTCTGCGCTCTTGCTTGGAGCTATGAGTCGCTGCTCGTCTTCCGCTTCCTCGTCGGCTTCGGCCTCGGCGGTGAGCTTCCTGTCGCCGCGACGCTCATGAGCGAGTACGCGCCGAGCCATCTGCGCGGCCGCTTCATCGTGCTGCTCGAAAGCTTCTGGGGCGTCGGCTGGCTCGTCGCAGCTTGCATCGCCTATCTGCTGATCCCGCGCTTCGGCTGGCAGATTGCCTTCGTCATCGGCACGATCCCAGCACTTTACGTCTTCCTGATCCGCTTGCACATGCCAGAGTCCGTGCGCTACCTGATCTCGCACGGCCGCATCGATGAGGCCAAGGACATCATCCTCGACCTCGAGCGCAAGCTCCACGTCGAGAGCCGCCCGTTTGCAAAAGAGCTCAGCCCGGCTGAACTCGAGCAGCCGAAGGCCGCTGCGACGCGTTTTGCGACGCTCTGGACGAAGCCCTTCCGCACACGCACGGCTATGCTCTGGCTCGCCTGGTTTGGCATCGTCTTCAGCTACTACGGCATCTTCATGTGGCTGCCGTCCATCGTCTTCGCACAGGGCTTTGCCGTCGTCAAGACGTTCGAGTACGTGCTCATCATGACGCTCGCTCAGCTGCCCGGCTACTACGCCGCCGCCTGGCTCGTCGATGTCATCGGGCGCAAGTACACGCTCTCGCTGTTCCTGCTGATGTCGGGCATCTGCAGCTTCTTCTTCGGCAATGCCGCGAGCGCTTCCTCGCTGCTCGCCTGGGGCGCGGCCATGAGCTTCTTCAACCTCGGCGCCTGGGGCGTCATCTACACCTACACGCCGGAACAGTACCCGACGACGATCCGCGCACTCGGCTCTGGCTGGGCCGCCGGCTTCGGCCGCATCGGCGGCATGATCGCCCCAATGCTCGTCGGCCTCATGCTCGCCAATGCCTTCGGCATGAGCACGATCTTCCTGATGTTCGCCTCCGTCTTCGTCATCATCTCCGCCGTTGTCCTGACGCTCGGCAAGGAGAGCAAGCAGAAGACGCTCGAAGAGCTCGAGGAAGCTTACGATAACTGATTCTCACCACATGTTGCAGTTCCCATCTCACATCTCACATCTCACATTTCACATTTCACATCTCATAAAAAAGAAAAAGAGCTTGACCGCCAAGCTCTTTTTTCATGATTATTTACATCGTGAACAGGACTTTCGGGCAGGGAGCGCGAAAAAGATAAGCAAACAATCATCATCTTATTTGCAGAGGTAATCACTATGAGCAAAATCCTTTTGATCAACGGAAGCCCCAATGAGAAGGGTTGTACCTACACCGCCCTGGCAGAGATTGCCGCCACGCTCCACGAGCAGGGCGTCGAGACGGAGATGATCTGGCTCGGCAAGAAACCCGTGCAGGACTGCATCGCCTGCCACAGCTGCATGAAGACCGGCCGCTGTGTCTTTACGGACATCGTCAATGAGACGGCCGACAAGCTCGCCGCTGCCGACGGCCTCGTCGTCGGTTCCCCCGTCTACTACGGCGGCCCGACGGGATTCATCACGAGCTTCCTCGACCGCCTGACCTTCAGCTGCACAAAGGATGCCAGGATGTGCGGCAAAGTGTCCGCTTCCATTGTCTCCTGCCGCCGTGGCGGCGCGACGGCAGCCTTTGACCGCCTGAACAAGTACTTCCAGATGTCCAACATGGTCGTCGTCGGCTCTCAGTACTGGAACCAGGTACACGGCTTCACGCCGGACGAAGTCCGCAAGGATCTCGAAGGGTTGCAGACGATGCGCACGCTCGCGCGCAACATCGCCTGGATCACAAAGTGCATCGAGGCAGGCAAACAGGCTGGCATCGACTACCCCACACATGAACCCGTCATCATGACGAATTTCATCGATTGATTCCTTGCAAAAAGATTGCCATAGAAGAGCAGGAAAACCGCTCCTCTATGGCAATCTTTATTTCTTCTGGGCAAAGAGCCAGTCGCGGATGGCGTCGATGCCGTAGGCGAACGACCAGGTGTACATGTGGTTGCCGTTCGCAAAGACCGTGTAGTTGATCTTCTTGCCCTGGGCGGCGAGATCACGGACCTGCTCATCGAGCTCGGCGACTGGAGACTTGCTGTTCCACCACGGCGAGGCGTTGCGCGCGACGGGGCTGCCAAGCGATTCCCAGAGGGCCGTCGCTTCGTTCATGCCCGAGAAGGCCTTGTTATCACCCTCACAGACCGTGATCCAGAGCTTCTTGTCCTTCATCGCGGCCATCTCCTGCACGTTCCACTGGCAGGCGACGAGCCACTGCGCGGCAAAGAGGTCCGGATAGCGGTCGCTGATGGCGATGTTCGTCATGCCGCCCTGCGACTGGCCCGTGCCGTAGATGCGCGTCTTGTCGACGGCGTAGTTCTTGATGGTATCCTGCAGCAAATGCGTGACGAGCGTGAGGCCCGGCGTCCAGACGTTCTCGTCCGTCGTCATCATGCCGATGCTCTGGACGAGGTCCTGCGTGTACTGCGGTGCAAGGACGATGCACGGATGCTTGGCCTGCTCCTCCGGCTCCGTCCAGACCGTCGCGCCGTTGCCCTGGAACAGCGGCGTCTTAGTATTGTTGATGTTCGCACTGGCATCGGCCACAAAGAAGACGAGCGGATACGACTTATTGGGGTCATAGTCCTTCGGCAGGTAGAGGTTGTAGGGCATCTCGCAGCCCGTCTCCGGATCCTTGTAGACGTGCTGCGTGAAGCGGTCGACATCCTGTTCGACGATTGAGGACGATGTAAGCCGGCAGCTCACCGTCGCCATAGCTCTTGGAGATGACCGTCACCTGCTCAATGCCCTGGACGCTCGCCACGGCAGCTGCCTGCGGCGCCTCAGAGGCCTCTGCATAGAGTCCCCCGTGAAAGATCGTGCCGGCAGCAATGCCAGCCAGTAAAATCGCTTTTTGCCAACGCAAAAAAATCCCCCCTGTACCGAACTGAAAAATAAAATCAGGCTCAGTATAGAGGGGCGTGGTTACAGGACAATTACAGTTTGCCGGGATTTTCTATGAAAAAATCAGTTGAGCACGACGTAGCCGATGACGAAGCTGATGATGAAGATCATGAAGTAGATGACAATGGCCTTGTTGCTGAGCCAGTCACTCGAGAGGTCGACCTCGGGCATCTCGATGTGCGGCTTTTCGAGATGCGGCATCGCGACGTGCGGGACCTCAATGTGTGGGGCCTCGAGATGTGGCTTCTCGATGTGTGGCAGCGTGACATGCGGCGCCTCAAGGTGCGGCTTCCCGACGGAGGGCGCCGAAGGCATCTGCGGCAGCCTGCCTTGCTTTACCCGCGCGCGCAGCTCCGGCACGAGCGGGACGAGGAAGGCGAGCGCGGCGAGCACCACGGCGCCGCGTGCCCCCAGCAGCTTCATCGCGATGACGCCGAGCAAAATGCCAATGGCCATGCCGAAGCACAGGACTTTCTTTTCTCTATCATTCATCATGATTTAATTCACATCCTTTTCCTGAATGAAGTATAACACTGCGGCCACATTCCGGCAAGGATGCGAGTCGCCATCAAATCTTTTGCAGCTTGACGCGGAAGGCGATGCTGCGGTTCGTCGCGAGCTCGTCGAAGTGGATGACGTAGGCGCCCTTCTCGTGGTCGATGGCGACGATGGTGCCGTCACCGAAGACGCGGTGCGTCACGCGGTCGCCCTCATGGAGGGCAGGCGGCTCTGCCTGGCGCAAGAGGCGGCGCGCGGAGGCCCGGACGAAGTCGCGCGCCGCGCGCACGAGGCGCTCGGGCAGCGGTGCGGTGAAATCAAGAAGGGCCGGGTCGATGTCGAGGATGAAGCGCGAGGGATAGCGCATCGAGCCGTCGATGTTGAGCCCCTCGGCATCCGAAAGGTAGAGCCCCTTCTCCGCCCGCGTCATCGCGACAAAGGCGAGGCGCCGCTCCTCCTCCATCGCCTCGGGCGTGCGCGTCTTGCGCGAGGGGAAGACGCCCTCATTGAGTGCCACGAGGAAGACATAGGGGAACTCCAGTCCCTTGGCCGTGTGCACCGTCATGAGCCGAACCTTGTCGCCGGGGTCACCCGCATCCTGATTCGTGAAGAGCGCCGCATGGGCGAGGTAATCCGTGAGCCCCGCTTCCTCGCCGCAGCTGACCTCGTACTCGCGCACGGACTGCTTGAGCTCCGCGAGGTTGTCGAGGCGCGCCTGACTGCCCTCCGTGCGCAGCATGGCCTCGTAGCCGCTCCGGTCGAGCACTTCGGCCAGCACCTCCGAGACCGACGCGCCTGTACTGACCTCTGCGAGGTCATCGACGAGCTTCAGGAACGCCCTCGCCTGTGTTCCCTTCCAGATGGGGTCCTCGATGCTCGCCTGCATGGCTTCGTAGAGCGTGAGACCATGCTCTTCTGCGTATTCCGTCAGGAACTTGCGCCGCCGCTGGCCGATGTTGCGCTTCGGCACGTTGACGACGCGCAAGAGCGAGAGGTCATCGCGGTAGGCGAGCAAACGCAGGTACGAGAGCGCGTCCTTGATCTCGCGCCGCGCGAAGAACTGGACGCCGCTGTAGATGGTATAGGGAATCTCCGCTTTGAGGAGTTGTTCCTCGATGCTGCGCGTGATGTAATGCGCACGGTAGAGCACCGTCATCTCGCGATAAGCGACGCCCTCTGTGTGAAGCCTTGCCATCTCGCCAGCCAGCCAGCTGGCCTCCTCGCTCGCCGCGCCCGCATGATGGCAGACGACCTTCCTGCCATGCTCTTTCACGGGCACGAGATCCTTCTCGATGCGGCTCGTGTTCTTGGCGATCAGCGAATTGACGACAGAGAGGATTTCCGGTGTCGAACGGTAGTTCTCGAGCATGAAGATGGTCTTCGTCCCCGGGAAGTGGGTATCAAAGTCCAGGAGATAGCGCCCCGAGGCCCCACGCCACGTGTAGATGGTCTGGTCGGGGTCGCCGACGACGAAGAGATTCTTGTGCCAGCCGCAAAGCACGTTCATGAGCCGGTACTGCGGCTCGTCGATATCCTGGAACTCGTCGATCATGATGTACTCGAGGCGCTGCTGCCACTTCTTGCGGATCGCCTCGTGCTCGGCGAAGATGTGCAGCGAGAACTTGATGAGGTCATTGTAGTCGAGCCCGAAGCACTTCTTCTCTTCATATAAGTAGCCGTAGAAGAGGATATCCTGCTTCGACTGCGCCCGGTCGTACTTCTCCTTGAGCGAAGCGAGCGGCAGAGCGATGAGTTCTTTGTAGTAGTCGGGCTGCTGCACGAGCTTGCGCATCTCGAACATATCGCGCGCCTGGCCGTACGTCATGTCGCGCAGGGTCAGGCCGCGCTCCTCGTAGATCTTCGCGAGCATGTCGTCGATGTCGGCGTTGTCGAGCACGAGGAAGCTCTTCGGGTAGCCGACGGCATGGCTGTCCTCCTGCAGGATGGAGACGCAGAAGCCGTGGAATGTGTTGATGTAGCCCGTGTCATTGTCGCCGGTCAGTGCGTGGATGCGGCTGCGCATCTCCGTCGCTGCCTTGTTGGTGAATGTCACGCAGAGGATGTTGCCCGGCAGGATGCCGAGCTCCTCGACGAGGTAGGCAAAGCGGTGCGTGAGCGCCCGCGTCTTGCCAGAGCCAGCGCCCGCCAGCACGCGCACGAAGCCCTCTGTCGTCGTCACCGCCTCGCGCTGCGCGGCATTGAGCCCCTCCAGTGCATCCTCCATATACATCCCGCCTTTCCATTTGTTTCCTTCTCGATTCTCGACTTGTATTTCCTTCCATTCTACCACAGCCAGCAAAAATCGCATCTGCTGAATAACAAAAACTTTACACAGTGGTAACAACGGACAGCTGTCCTGGTGGTAGAGTTAGCATAGGAAAGAAAAGCCAATCATTAAAGTTCTACAACCTGATCCCGCAGCAGCAGGATTACATCGCTGCGCGCAGCCAGAACTGGAGACCGACCTACTCCGTCGTCCACATCACGAAAAATGAGTTCAGCATCATCACCTACGACGCTGAGACGGGCACGCCAATCGATCAGAGCTACAGCATCGTCAAGGACTGAGTGACGGACTCCCTCTGATTTCTCTACTTCGCCGGCATCCTCTTCGCGAGCCTCGGCGCGGTGCTCGACTACGTCTACGACCTGCCGTTCCTGCAGCTGCTGAACTCCAACAGCCTCGACATCGTCATCATGCAGGGCCTGTCGGGCGGCATCGGCGTCATCCTGACCGTACCTATCGCCGCCGGCTTCTCGGCCGTCCTGCTCAGCCGTCACCGTCAGCAGCAGGCAGACGAGCCGGAACAAGCAAAGGCATCTCAGGCCTGATACAGCCAGTCACAAAAGAAGGGCTTCGCTTTGAGCGAAGCCCTTCTTTTTCCCCTTTTTTCCTTCTCTTGTCGAGCAGCATCGCCGGCTCAGTGCATGAGCTGGCCGTTCTCCGATACAGCTACGACACCGGCCTTGCCGCCCTCGTAGTAGGCGACTCTATAGGCTCTGTCGCTGCCGACGGTCGTGTCCGTCACATTCTCGACCTCAGCCTGCGGGTGCAGGGTCTGCACGACGTCTGCCGCGATTTCCTCGCTGACTTTCGGCGTGCCCTGCAGCATGAGCAGGCCGCCCCAGACACACAGACCGATGATTGCCAGAATCCCGTTCTTCATAATACCAATCCCCTTCCATAGGACCATAAGATGATTTCTTCTTTCCAGGGACCAGTATACTCTATTTTACATCAATTGTTTACACTTTAAGGGTAAGTATTATGTATTCTTATAAAGTTGCGTTACAATTATGATTAATATCTGCGCTTATACTGTATGCAGGATGATTCAGCGCTCGAATCCGTAGTAGAGGCGCTCGGCAAGCAGCGTATAGCGCTTGCTCGTGCGGTTGTTGCCGACGGCCGTGTTGAGCGCGGCCTTGGAGCCGAGCAGGATGACCTCGCGCTTGGCGCGCGTCACGGCCGTGTAGAGCAGGTTGCGCTGCATCATGATCGTGTGCGAGCGGACGAGCGGCAGGATGACGACGGGGTACTCGCTGCCCTGACTCTTGTGGACGGTCAGCGCATAGGCGAGCGCGAGCTCGCCAAACTCACCATTCTCGTAGTCGACCTCGAGTTCATCGCTGAAATGGACCGTCATGCGGCCCGGCTCGATGGCCATGACGAAGCCGATGTCTCCGTTGAAGACCTGCTTCGTGTAGTTGTTCTTTGTCTGGATGACCTTGTCGCCGAGGCGGAAGGTCTGGGCCGCGTTCGTGAGCTCCGGCCGCTGAGGGGATTTCGGGTTCAGCGCTGCCTGCAGGACCTTGTTGAGGTTGTCCGTGCCGCAGGCCAGCCGGTGCATCGGCGCGAGCACCTGGATGTCCGTCAGTGGCGAGAAGCCCTGCTGCGGCAGGACCTTCGTGCAGAGCTCGACGATCTGCGCGGCCACCGCCTCCTCATCGTCGATCTCCCAGAACTGGAAGTCGCCCTGCGGCGAGCAGACGGGCAGCCGGCCCGCGTTGATGGCGTGGGCGTTCATGACGATGCTACTCTCGCCCTTCTGGCGGAAGATATCCGTGAGGCAGATGCTCGGGATGACGCCGGAGCGCAGGATGTCCCGCAGGACTGTGCCGGGTCCGACGGACGGCAGCTGGTCGACATCGCCGACAAAGATGACATGCGCGCCGTCGGGCACGGCCGCAAGGAAGTGCTGCATGAGCGAGATGTCCATCATCGAGACCTCGTCGAGGATGATGACGTCGGCCTCGAGCTGCTCGTCCTCGTTCTTGCCGAACGTCGGCGCGCCCGAGCCGCCTGCGCCCTGCGCCTCGAGCATGCGGTGGACGGTCACGGCCTTCTGGCCTGTCGCCTCAGCGAGCCGCTTGGCGGCGCGTCCCGTCGGCGCGCCGAGCAACACCGTGAGGCCCTGCAGGTGCAGGAGGTCGATCATGCCGCGCACGACCGTCGTCTTGCCCGTGCCGGGGCCGCCGGTCAGCACGAAGACGCCGTACTGCAATACGTCCTCGAGCGCCTCTTTCTGCTTGTCAGCCAACCGGATGCCCGCGATCTGCTCCCAGCGCGCGACGAGCGTCGTCGGGTCAGCCTCCATCGCGATGGGGTCGGCGTACTTCTGCAGGTAGAGCAGTTTGCGCGCCGCCTTGATCTCCGCGCGGTAGAGGTAAGGCGGGTAGATGAGCGTCTCTGAGCCGATGTACTCGACAGCGAGCTGCTTGTCCTGCAACAGGTCCTGGAGGACCTTGCGCACGGATGCCTGCTCGACTTTCAAGAGGTCAGATGCCTGCTTCTCGAGCGCCGCCTCTGGGATGCAGCAGTGGCCCTGCTGCGCGATCTTCTGCAGGGCGAAGTCGATGCCCGCGGCGATGCGGCTGCGGTCGTCAGCGGCGATGCCGAGGCTCATCGCGATGGAGTCCGCGATGACGAAGCCGATGCCCTCGACCTCGCTGGCCAGCTGGTACGGGTGATTCTCGAGCGTATCGATGGAGAACGAGCCGTACTTCTTGAAGATGCGCGCCGCATACGTCCCTGAGATGCGATGCGTCTCGAGCCAGAGCATGATGTCGCAGAGCTCCGACTGTGCGGCGTACGAGGCCGTGATCTTCTCGATGGTCTTCTTGCCGATGCCCGCGACCTCGCCGAGCCGGTGCGGCGTCTGCTCGATGACGGTCAGCGTCTTCTTGCCGAATTTCTGCACGATGCGCTTGGCCAGCGCGGGCCCGATGCCGTCGACGACGCCGGAGGCCAGGAAGCGCTCGATGCCCTCGGCGCTCGACGGTGCCTCGATGCAGAGGCCCGTGACCTGGAACTGCTGTCCGAAGCGCTTATGTGTCGTCCAGTGGCCGCGCAGGCGCAGCTGCTGGCCGACGAGGGGCGCCTCGACATTGGCGACTGCTGTGATGCGGCTGTTCTTGCGCAAGGGCTTGAAGGAAAAGACGGTGAACGGAGTCGCTTCATTCGTAAAGACGATGCGCTCGACGACACCCTCGATCTCCTCCTCCATCTGCAGCCCCGGCAGGGACGGCTGGACTGGTCTGCTTTTTTCGTTCTTCATCTTGCTGCCTCCTCTCACAGGGGATGTCTCAGGCCTCGGTCAGGCGCTCCCACTTCTCGTAGCGCATCTCGATCTCCTTTTCCTTTGCCGCATAGGCCTCAGCAATCGCCTGGCTCTGCTGCGGGTTGGCCTGGACAGCCGGGTCGTTCATCTGGAACTCGAGACCCTTGAGCTCCGCCTCAGCCATCGCGATCTCGGCTTCGGCACGCTGCACCATCTCCTCGCGCTTTGCGTCACTCATGCTCTGGATGCGGCCGATCTCCGCGCGCTTCTTCTCCTCCTCACGGCGCTTCTCAGCGGCCTCATGGGCAGCAGCTGCCTGCTTTGCATCCACGGCAGCATGCTGCGCCTCTTTCGCCGAATGGCGCTTTGCCTGTGCCTCTTTCTCGCGCTCGTGCTCTTTCTCGGCCGCCTCGCGCTCTTCGCGCGCCTCCTCCTCGGCAATCTCCTTCTTCATGAGGTAGTAGCTGTAGTTGCCGAGGTACTCGGTGAGCTTGCCGTTCTCGAGCTCCAGCGTGCAGTTCGCGACCTTGTCGAGGAAGTAGCGGTCGTGCGAGACGGCCAGGAATGTGCCGGGGAACGCCATGAGCGCTTCCTCAACGGCCTCGCGCGCCGGGATGTCGAGGTGATTCGTCGGCTCATCGAGCACGAGGAAATTCGCGCCCGTGAGCATGAGCTTGAGGAAGGCCACGCGCGACTGCTCGCCACCGGAGAGATCGCCGATGCGGCGCAGGACCTCGTCGCCGTGAAATAGGAAGGCGCCGAGGTAGCGGCGCGCCTGCTCCTCGTTGATGCCATACTCGTAGATGAGTTCATCGAGGATGGTGTTGTCCATGTGCAGACCCTCGTGCTGCTGCGAGAAGTAGCCGATCTTGACGCGGCTGCCGATCTTGACGCGGCCCGTCGGAGACTCGAGCTCGCCGACGAGGACGCGCAACAGCGTCGTCTTGCCCGCACCGTTGGGGCCGACGAGCGCGACGCCGTCGCCGCGGCGAATCAGCATCGAGAGGTGGTCAAAGATCTTGTGGCTGCCGAACGCCATCGAGACGTCCTCGAGCTCGGCCACGCGCTCCGCGCACTCGGGCGGCTTGTTGAGCGCAAAGTAATTGAACGAAGCATCCTCCGGCGGCAGCACGATGCGCTCGAGCCGGTTGAGCTGGCTCTGGCGCCCGCGCGCCTGCTTGCTCTTGATGCCCGCCTTGTACTTGCGGATGTACTCCTCGGTCTTCTTGATATGCTCCTGCTGCTTCTCGTAGGCTGACTGCAGAGCCGCGCGGCGCTCCGTCTTGACCTTCATGTAGTAGGTGTAGTTGCCATCGTAATTCGTAACCGTGCGACCCGCAAGCTCCAGGATGCGCGTGGCCACTCGGTCGAGAAAGTAGCGGTCGTGCGAGATGATCAGCACGCCGCCGGAGTAGTTCTTCAAGAAGCCCTCGAGCCACTCAATCATGTGGATGTCGAGGTGGTTTGTCGGCTCGTCGAGGAACAGGAAGTCCGGTTCGCGCAGCAGTGCCTTCGTCAGGCAGATGCGCGTCTTCTGACCGCCGGAAAAATGTGCGACATTCTTCTCGAAGTCCTCTTCGGTAAAGCCGAGGCCGAAGGCCACGCGGCGGATGCGGCTCTCGTAATCGTAGCCGCCGAGCAGTTCGAAGCGCTCGACGACCTTGCTGTAGGCCTTCATCGTCTCTTCCGCATGGTCGACGGCAATCTTCTTCTCGAGCGCCTTCTTGCGCTCGCCGAGCGCGATGACATCATCAAAGGCGCGCAGGAATTCCTCGTAGAGCGTGCCAGTACCGAAGTCGGCCTGCTGCTCGACATAGCCGATGGTCGCGGCCTCGTCGAGTTGGATCGTACCGCCGTCCGTCTCTTCCTGACCGAGCAGGCAGCGCATGAGTGTCGTCTTGCCGGCACCATTCGCCCCGACAAAGCCGACCTTATCGCCGCGCGCGACCTCGAAACTGACATCGTGGAAGAGCTCATCGATGCCGAACGATTTCTTGAGCCCCGTTACTCGTAGCATTGCCAAAGTATTCACTCCTAAATTATTGCGAGAAAGACGGAGCATCTGCTCCGTCTCCTTCATCTATCATTTCCCTTTTTTGTGGTAATCGCGGCCAATATTGACCACGGCCTGATTCGAGCTGCCGCCATCGCGGATGACACAGGCAAACGGCATGCCGTAGAAGACATCCGTGTTGCGCGTCGAAGTCGTGATGGTCGTCGTCGTATTCGAGCTCGTCTTGCCCGTCTCCACGCCCGAGATGATGAAGCCCTTGCGCTGCAGGACGGCGGCGACCTCTGCGCCGGCACCGTCGATACCGCTCGAGTTGATGACCATGACCGAGATCTCCTCCGGCTTCATCGGCTCATCGTCTTCATCCTTCTTGTCGTTCTCCGTGAGTTTTGTGCCGCCGCTCGTCTTATGGGCGAGCATCTTGAGGTCCTTCGGCAGGTCGGCATCGTACTTGTCCTCAGCCGCCTGCGCCTCCTGCTTCGCCGCATCCGTCAGGGTGAGCCCGAGCTCCGAGGCCAGCAGGTCGCGCACATCGGTGATGTCCGGGATCCAATAGCTGATATCCTTGTGGTAGGCCGGCTGCCCTGGTACCATCTGCGCCTCGAGACCATTGGCCTGGAAGGTCTTCATCATCTTCGTGAAGCTCAGGAGCTCCGTCACGGACATATCCGTTTTGACTGCCGAGCTGACTTCCTTGACGATGTCCGGCAGGCGCGGCAGGATCTCTGGCGAGAGGACCTGAGCCACGACGGCTCTCATGAACTTCTGCTGGCGCCCGATGCGTCCGATATCGCCCTCGCCGTCGCGGTAGCGCACGTACTGGATGGCCTTCTTGCCGTCCATGTGCTGCTCGCCCGGATAGAGATCGATGACGAGGCCACCATTGTCATCCCAGGGGTCTTCGTAATGCATGCGCTTCTCGACATCGATGTCGACGCCGCCAATGGCGTCGATGATGCGCTCAAAGGACTTCGTGTCGATGATGACATAGTGGTCCATCGGCACGCCGAGCAGGCCCTCGACAGACTTCTGCGTGAGCTCATGACCGCCGTACGCATAGGCGTGATTGATCTTATCGTAGCCATGTCCGTCAATCGCCACACGTGTATCGCGCGGGATTGACAAAAGCGCCGCTTTTTCAGCTGTCTTGTCGATGGAAGTGACCATCAAGGTATCACTCCTGCCCACATCATCCTTGCGGCTGTCCACCCCCATGATCATGACATGGACGATCTCATGGTCCGTATCGCCGATCTCATGGGCCGGAGGCTTGCGACTTATACCAGCGTAGCAGCCAAGTACGACAGCTACGATGACGACGAGGATGAATCCAAGCCATTTGACTCGTCGCAAGCTGCGTTTCTGTTTGCGCACTTCAGGCATCCAATTTCGCCCCTTATATCTAAAATGAAACGTTACAACTTATTCAGTATATCAAATATCATATCTATCTGCAAATACGAAAGCCATCTCCGATGGATAGCAGATGCGAATACAAGAAAAAGAGCTCCGCCTCAGCGGAGCTCCTGCTTAACCGGCAACTTCCTATCCTCCCAGTCCGTCTCCAGACAAGTACTTTCGG
>ENA-ORRO01000034-ORRO01000034.1-human-gut-metagenome-genome-assembly--contig:-NODE-34-length-112445-cov-6.839123_pt1 | contig 112445 bp, 110 predicted proteins | sample MGYA00242176_ERZ509136 | MGnify/ENA primary metagenome ERZ509136 (study PRJEB26280, sample SAMEA2338644) | human gut metagenome | biome: human gut; feature: human-associated habitat; material: faeces...
TCATTATATTAATATAGTATTATATATACATGATATACTGAAAATATTGAATTTACCAAATTTTTTTCTAATAAAATTTATATAAAAATGAGTTACAAATGTAACTCATTAAAAATTAATCATTTAAACCTCGGTAATACAATACCACCAGTATATGTTGACCTACCACCATTGATAGTTTTATTTATACTTTCAGAAATTAACTGAGTTAATGTTCTTAATAAAATCGGATTATTTTTAACTTCATTAATTATATCAACTGATTGACCATTACTATTATTTAATTCCAATTTGCCATTTAATTCAATTTTTAATGGTTCAATTTGGATTTTTGAATTATTTGCAGTACCTTTGGAATGACTAATTTCATTAAATATTCTTTCTAACGGCATTATGTATTCCATACTCCTAGGTAACACACTTGATATTTCATTAATTTTAGCAAATATTCCATTGAATAATGTATCAAATGGTCCTCCTGTTTTTGCAAATAAGGCAACATCCTGTGGGTCTGATTGAGCAAGTTGAACTGAACCGTCATTAATTGGGGTAATATTAGAAGCAGATGTTAACATTGAATTACCATTAGATGAGAGAATACCATCTTTCATTGAACTTGCCCCTGCAGCAAAACCATATACCATTGCTTGTCCATAATTACCATTATTTACGGCTTCAGAGGTTAATTCTGCTGCAACATCACCAGAAGTTTTTGGATAAGAAGGTGCATTATTATATGCTGATTTATAATCATCTGTATTTTTATTATATGTTCTGTCAGTTTCAGAAACCCATTTATTAAATACACGATAACCCCTGCCAAATCTTGCTACTAATCTATTATTATCAATTTTATATGTACCGTCTTTATTATAGCCAGTAATAATACCATCTTTTGCTAATTGGGCAACAGAATAATTTAAATATTGTCCTTTTTTTTCACCCGTACCAATTGCTATTGTCCTTTCTCCTTGACCAGGATTTCTCACCATATCTTTTGTATCAACAAATCCATTTTGTTTTAAATAAGCAAAAATTCTTTGCATGGTTGTATTATAGTCATTCCGAAAGCCTTCTAAATCTTCTACAACTTTGCCCATTTCCAACGTTACTATTTGTTCAATTCCATTGGCATCTTCTATAATTGTTTCTGCAAAATTTTTGGAAACATCAGACATGTTCCCTAAAACTTTTTCCGTGTAAGTATTGAAATTTTCATTAAAATCTTTTTGCCAACTTTCTCTACGTGCTTGATATTCTTTATCAAGGTCGCCGCCTTCCGTAATTTCTTTAGACAAACGAAGTTGGCCAGATTCAGTTGCTCCCGTCAATAAATCCAAACTGCTGACTATATGTCCTAATGATTGCTCAATAGTACCTTCAAATGTATCTGCTTGAACGTTCTTAATATTTTTACTTGTTACTTGGCTTAATTCCATCTCACCATTGTCAATGGTATTAACCATCCATTTATTGTCTTTATAATAAGCTTTATTTATTAAAGCTGATTTTTGGTCTTCATCTAAATCGGAACTAAGGGATGTACTGGCAGTAATTTTTTCTCTTTTCATATCTTGAGAAGCCATATTTCGTAAATTTTCAACTGAAAGTCCTGTGATTTTTGCCATTTGCCTTATCATCAACCCAGAAACACCTCTAAAATCAACCTGTCCAGTTTTACTATTCCATGTTCCCATCCCTTTTAACATTTCAGCATAACGTTTAGCCAATGCTTCTGGATCATCTATCGCTTCATACATCATTGCCAAAGGATCAGCACCCATCGCAAAATTACCCCCTAAAACTTGTAATTGAGCACCTTGTGTAATAGCACCTTCTAAACCACCATCTAATAATTTATCAAGAATTGTCGGTAATTGCGTCATATCAAAACGAACATTTTGTGCCCATTTTGCCATTTTCATTAGTCCTTCAACCCCACCTCTGAAGGTGTATTTTTGCGCCATTTTAAGATTCTTAGCCAAATCCTTCATATATTTACGCCCATCAAGACCTATTTTATTTGCTTGTAATGCTATTTTATTAACTTTTTCTAAAGTATCTGACATTCCCATATTGAAAATTTCAGTGGAATTAGCAAGTTCTGCAGGTAAGTTCAAATCACCACTAAATCGTCCTAATAAAGCACCCTTCATTAAATCTGTGCCGTTTGCAGTAATGGACCTTCCCGTCGTACTTCCATATGCATTTTGCATTGACATAATTTCTTTGTGTGTCAAACCTGTTTTGTTGGCAATATTTTCCATTATGCCCTGCATACTTACATTGTAAGCATCTAATTGTTGTTTGGATGTTAAGCCTTTTCCATAACCTGATTCATATAATGATTTTTGCAATTCTCCTGCTAATTTTTCAATAGTATGTGAAAATTGCAACATTGATTTTTTTCTTTCGTATTTACCATCAATAGCGATTTCCTCTAAACTTTTAGTTGCAGTTAAAACTGTATTAACAATATCTGTTGATACTTTAGCATTAGTAATTCGGAGTTCATTAATGTTTTTAGATAGACCTTCTGATGAATCAAGTAAATTTTGTCTACTAGTCAAATCACGTTCAACGGCTGCCTGTTGATGTAATTGTTTATCAGTAAATGACCCAAAACCACCAAGTTCATCTAAAGCACCAGTTATACCAGCATTATTTGCGCCTGCAGTATACAACCCTTGCACAGCACCGAAATCTTGGCCAGATTTACCAATGGATGCTTTCTGTTCATTAGACATCATTTGCATAAACCAATGATTTTTTCTAATTTTGTATTCTTCTGCTTGTAATTGTGTGGCTTTTGATAATGCATCAAGTTTAGTTTGTTCTTCTTCAAAATAACGTTCAGTACTTCTGACAGATAATTCCTGTTTTGCCAAATTTATTTCATTTTCTAATTTACTTCCTCCATATTTTTCACTGAGTGATTTTTTTTCTTCTGCTTTATCTATATCCAATTTTCTGCTTAATGATTCCCAAGCAGTGTCATTAATACCTTTTGTAATAGCATCTAAATGAGTAGACAAAATATTATTTGCCTTCATATTAGCAATATTTACACCTTGTGTTCCAATTTCAGCAGCAAAATTTATACGTTTAAGAATATTGTTACCTTCTGTTTGTAAAGTATCAATTTGTTCTTTGTAAGCTAAAGTATTTAATTTTATATTTCTTTGAGTTTGTAATTTAGCTTTTTCATTTTCAATTTTTTGAAGTTCGTTAGTTGTTTCATAAAAAGAACGAACAGATTTACTAAGTAAGTCAAGAGCTGCCATAGCCGCAGCAAAGTAAGGGCTAATTTTAGCTAAACCCGTACCAAAACCACTTAAAGATTTGCCAAATTTGCCCCCTAATAAATTACCAGCATTAGATAAACTTCGTCCAAAATTGTCAACTTTATACATACTTCTATCAAAAGTATTATTAATACCCCCGAATTTTTTATGGTTATCTTTAATAATATCTTCTATGGTATTAACATTATTACTGCCAGAACCAGTAGAATTGTTGCCACCAGTAGAATTAGAATTATTACTACCAGAACCAGTAATATTATTAACACTGTTATAGATATCTGTCAATCTATTATATACGTCATCAATTGTTGCCATTGGATATTGAGTATAATATTGATATTATATAATAAATAATAAGGTATTGAGTTTTGTATTTCAATACCTTATTATTTATTTTCTTTTTTTATTTAACCTTTGTTTTTCTTGTTCTATCTGTTTATTATGTTCTCTTATGAAATATTTTCTATCACGTATTGCCATTCTTTCAATTTCAGTCATTGATAGTCCCATATTTTTATGACAAAGCCATAATTCTTTTTTTAAATCTCTTTCATAATTGTCATAAATTAGTGAAAACATAATCTCCGATGTTAAGAAACGTGCTGAACGAGCCTCCTCCATCCGACTCAGGCACATTAATAGTTATTTCAAAATCAACACCTGGTTTATTACTATTTACCAAATTACGATATTTATAAGCATCATTAGAACGCATATTTTCAATGTATCTTACTATGTAATCATGATTAGTATTACCATTAATCGACTTGGTAAACAATATCATTTGTTCGGTTATTAAATTCGAATAAATACGTTTTTCATCCAAATCATCCTTAACATTTTCATTAATAATATCACGTATATCATTGATACAGCCTTGTATGTCATTTCTATCACTGTCTTCAAAATCAGTGTTTGATAAACAATCTTCAATATTATAAAGATATTTATTGATATTGAATTTTTCTATATTAACATTATTATTTATTATTTCATTCTTAAAATAATTTTCCATTTCCTGAGTTAAAAAATTAAATTTAATAATATCACCATTCAATGCAGTATATGTGAAATTACCATCAGTATCACTTTCAAGTTCAAATGGTTTATATTTCAACTCATTTAATTTAACATTTATGTCATATTTTTTACCTGTTTCTGGATGTGTTGCAATAATAGGATAATCAGTGTCATAACCTGTTGCTCTCAACCATAATACAATAGCATCTCTATCGCCTTTTACCAAACTCTGTATATCAATAGTTTTATCAAGTATTTTACGTTCCAATATAATATCAATAATTTTTCCATCACGATACATATTAGGTGAAGCAATAATATTTTCATCAGATGCAGTCAGCATTGCAACAGGTACTCTACCACATCTTAAAGGTGAGGTCATAGGATAACATTTACCACCAGAAGGTAAAGGAATAACGTCATATTTAACGTAGTCAGGAATAGAAGAAGCATCGAAAGAATATTTAACCATATTGGTTTTATTTTTCTTTACTGTTTTTTCAACCTTTTCTTCTGCACGAACTTCCTTTACTTTGGTATTATCTTTGACTTTTTGTGAATCTATTTGTTTTTTAATAGTTTTTTCTATAGTGTTATTACCACTAGTTTTCATTTCTCTTTCCAATTGCACCTTACGCTCGTCAATATCCTTTTGTGTAGCCATAGACTTACGCATAAGTTCTTCCTCATTAGGAAGCCTTACAATTTCTTCGTCAACATCTTTTTCAGTCTTTAAGGCTTTTTTTCTTTTAACTGTATGCTTTCTTTTGGATTCAACTGGTTTTGTATTTGTTGAAACTGTAGCAATGTCCATACGTTCAACCTGTTCTTCTGTAAGACCTCTTTTTTCAAGGCGTTCAGCATATTTTCTTTTTGCTTCTTCCGACGGTTCAGTATAAGTTATTGCATCCATTTCTTCCTTGGTTGCACCATAAGCCATTTTTGCTCTTTGTTCATTTTCACGAATCGCATTATCAATCTCTTGCACTCGTTCAGTACGCTCAACGTCACCAAGTTTATCTGTTTTTAATACAGTAGCCTTTGCCTGCTCAAGCATTTCATTACTTGCCTTTATTGCGGCAAGTTGTTTCTTACGTTTTTCTCGTTTTAATTCTTCTGCTGATAACAATTTATTTTCGTTTGCCATAATAGTATATTAATTATCCTATATCTAAAAATTTATTCATTTACAAAGATTATCTTACTAACGATAATTGCAAATACATTATATGATACACTGCTCATTATCTTTAAGAATTTGCAATCCTTTAATATGAAAGTCTTTTTATCTTCTGTTCTTAATCTGAAATCTTTTTTAGGCAAATGATACATTACCTCGACATCACTTAATTTCTTACAATTAGAAACCTTTTGACTATCACTTATCCATTTCTTAATTTCGGTATCAATATCACCGTCTTTAATAATTTCCTTTTCATTAAGATTAAGTATCAATACAAATTGCTCTTGTGTCTTTGCATATCGTTCCAAATCAGACATACTTTGAGGTCTACCCTCGTCATTAAGCACTACACAATTGCATTTAAAATATTCATATTGTTGTTTTGTATAATTAAATTTACGTTTATCGTAATTATTATATGCCATATTATTGCCATATCTGGTGAGCATCATAGTATCCACACCATGTTTATGGTCATTGTATTCTTTGGTTTCCATACGAACATATTGTTCGGTGGTTAATTCTCCATTATATTTAAAACCACGAACACAACTACTATTGGCGTAAGGTATAAATAGTGTTCCTTTCATCCGTTAAAAATATATTAAATCCTAATATTATATATTTTATAAACTAAAAATAATTATATTAATTATTAATTTTCAAATTACTTTTTTCTTTTTTCATTTATCTTTCTTTTCTTATCACCAAAAGCGATATATTTTCTTAAATTTTCTAATACTAAATCAGGATTGTGCCTTATATCATATTCCCATACTCTTAATAACGGTACACAGTGCATAGCAGCATATTGGTCTTTTAATTTATCAACAAATTGACTGTGTTTCTGCATTGAATTTAATTTCTTTTCTCCTATTACTCTTGGGTCAGAGTGATAATAACTACCGTCAACTTCCAATAAAAAACTGATATAACTTTCTTGTCCTTGTTGACGTACTGATTTAAGTCCGTCTTTTTCTTCCATTATAAGACCACCTATACCGTTTGATATTATAGCAAAATCAAAATAACGTTTAATTTCTTTTGCTTCAAATTGATATATGAATTTAATTCCATTTTTTTCAAGAAAATTATGGGCAAAATCCCTCTCTAATTGAGAAGTGCCATATTCTTGATTACTGTGATTGGTAGAAGTAAAAGGTGTCCATTTCTTTTGTAATTTAGGTTTTTTCCTCTTAATTTTACCTTGACCTTTAATAGGTTGTTTCATTTGAATAGATTAAATCCTTATTTTATTTAATAAATAATATAAAATAAATTTTTAAAATATTTGTTTTTGAAAAATAATATGTATAGTAGTTATTCTTTTTATAAACTATTTATTTATAAAAGTGTAAATTTTAAATTATGGAAAAGAATTTTAGAACATTAATAGAAGAAATGAAATTGATGCTTAATGATAAACCGTCAATGGTATTGGAAAATTTTATAATGCCAGAAGGATTTGAAGACCATTTCGGTGAAGAAGGTGCACATCAAGAAGAACCTGTAAATAATACCGCTTCACGAGAAGAGCAGCCTCAAAGTAAAATTAATGGCATTGAAAAAGAATTGACCGAAATCAGAAAAATTGCTTTAAGTGTTATTACTCGTTTAGCAGACCAACCTTCAAGCGAACAATATGTATTAATGAAAAAAATATGGAATACTGTTGATAAGGCAATTGAAAACGGCAATGAAAACCCAAATGGAAATATCTAATCAATAATTAAAAATATTAAGGATGTTAATTTATTTAACATCCTTTTATTATTTTGTTTTTTTCCCACACATATTTAAATAATCCACAATCCCAAATTCTATAAAACCCTAATTTCTGTGTCATTTCATATTCTGTCATATTTTCTGTTAACCCAGAATCAGGATATTTCTTTAGTAATGTATGTTTCCTAAAATTAAATTTATGCACCCTTTGAAATCCATATTCCTTTTGACAAAAATATCTATAGTCAGGTTTTAATATATTGTCTAATTTAAAACCTAATTTAGTATAAAGATTATTATCTTTATCTAAAGTCCATCTTCTATCTGCAAAGGATTTAATATAATCAGGGCCATAGTTTTGTATAAAATAAGAGAATATCTTTCCACCTATACCAATACAATGTTTGTTGATATCCGTTGCAAATCTCGTAAGTTCCCAATTACGATTATTTTCCTCTTTATTTTCTTTTTTAAATGTCATTACTGATATTAATTCATTTTGATAAAATCCCCCAATGTAAACTGTTGAGGGAGAAAATCCTTGTATATGATTTTTTTCAAGAAAATCTTTTGACATATTTTTGTCAATTTCTTTTATAACACATTTTCTTGCAAAAACTTTTGGCAAATCTACGTTTTCCTTCAAAAGATGCTTTATTTTAGAAAGTACAATTTCCTTATGTTCAAGCCATTCATCCTCAAAAATTTGAATTAATTTAATCCCTTGTTCATTACATTTATTTAATTTAACAAGATGATAATTTCTATCTTTATTAAATTCTTCTGAATGCCATTTAAGACCATTATATTCAATGGCTACTTTCTTTGAAGGAATATAAATATCAAGTTCTAACGGTGCTATTATATTTCGTGTATTATTAACTATCTCTTCATTAGAAAATGTTTTAATAAACTCACTAATGTCAGTTTCTGGTTTTGAAATAATGTTCACACATTTAGGACAGCCACAACCCCTCAAATGACTATCAGGTGTTTGCCAAAACTCTCCGTGTTCAGGACAAATAATTTTCATTTTATCTCTTGAAGAAACATATGTGTCTTCACAATAATTGTATTTTTGTTTATGTATGATATGCGCTTCTTTAAGAAATTGTATAAATGGCTTAGTTTCTGATATGCTAATTTTTAATTTTGCACATTCAGGGCAACCTTGTCCTTTTAGATGATTCTTAGGTGTTTGGAAAAAAGAACCATGTTTAAAGCAGATGATTTCAACTTTGGCATTTATACCATTATAATTAGTTTTCGAATAGTCATATTCATTACCGTGTATATTTGTTGCTTCAGCAATAAAATCTTCTGTTGTTTTTTTTATATTACCATAGCATTTTGGACATCCTTGCCCACTCAAATGTTTAGAAGGCGATTGACTAAATTCCCCATGTATAGGGCATATTATTATAATTTTTTCTCTATTATTCTTATATGTAACTTTTGTATAATCATATTTATCACCATGTATTTCTCTTGCTTTTTGTATGAATTCTTCGGTTGTCATTTTATGGCTCATTCGAGTAGAAATTTTTCCACATTCAGGACATCCACTTCCTCTTAAATGGCAGCGTGGCGTTTGCCAAAATTCTCCGTGTTCAGGACAAATTATACAAACCTTAGTATTACAATTTACATATACAACTTTTGAATAGTCATACTTATGATTATGTATTTCTTTTGCTTCATTACTAAAAATTAAAGAATTACATTTCTTAGATTCACTTATTTTTCTTCCTTTACAAAGTGGACATCCTCTACCATTCAGATGATGATTTGGTGTTTGCCAAAATTCTCCGTGTTCAGGACAAATTATACATACTTTAGTTTGACTATCAATGTATTCTACTTTTGAATAGTCATATTTATTGTTGTGCACTTTATTAAATTTTTCAATAATTTCACTATTAGTATATTTCTTTTTCATAAAAACCAATATATTACATTACAAATGTACTAATAAATAGTTTTAGATTAAAATTTTTTACATAAAAAAACCACTTTTACAATTCAATTAAGAATAATAAAAGTAGTTTAAAAAATTATATTTCTTATTGTTTAGAAACTTAAGATACAATATTGAGGACGAATAGTTAATTCGATTGTTGCAAGAGAATCATCATCATATGATAACTCACCAAAGTTACCTACTACGGGTATACAATTTTTTAAAATCCATTGACTAACAGCAACGCCTGTTGGGTCAAGCATCTCGATTATCATATCTCTTGCATAACTTGCTGCGTAACCCTGTCTACCAGTAACACTTTCAGATGCTAAACGTATCCATTCCATTACTGCTTGACTTGCTGAAGGTCCAATTGGGTCACGAAGAGTAATATTTATCTGTTCCCATACATAACGTCCTACTACCCAAGTTGATGTATTTAAAAAGGGTATTTCTGTTGCATTGTTTGTAATTGTAGGTCTTGAAGCACTTGCAACCCACCAAGCCTGTATACCTAAATCGGATGGGAAACGAAATAGGAATCTATTTTTTCTCAGAGGTTCATACTCGAGAGGCATTGACATTAATAAATCTGACATATCTATTTGTTAATTTATATCTTATTTTATATATAAATATCTTTTAAATGAAAAAATATTTCCTTAAACTTAATTTGTTATATAAATAAATATTCTAATGATTTATATTATTTTATAGAAATCATAAAATAACGGTACGCTTCTCTTTAGAGTTTCATTTAACACGCCAAAAGTCATAGCAATACTACATTCCTTTAATTTAAATAAGTCCATTTTTATTTTAATGATACATTTACCGACTTTATTTTTAAGAATATTAAGTCTTTTTGAATATATTCTGATGAATTTATTATATGTTATATTGTAATTTTGTAAAAGACTATTTAGTTCAGATATATTTTGATTATTAATTAAATTATCTAAATAATTTTGGCAATTAATCATTATATTCCAAGTTTCACTTCTTCTAATTAAATCATTTATATCTACTGTATTATTTTTAACTTTAAATATCTGAGTTACTTCGCCATACATTCCATTTACAAATGAAGATATTTCTTCTGGCTGAAGATAATATATTAATTGAGCAATTTCTTTTTGTTGTTCATCTGTAGAATTTAATTTATTGATAGAAGAAAAATAATAATTATCAAATTTATAATTATCATTTGCATATATTTGTTGAAATACGTGGTTTAACTCATGTTGCACCACATTATACAATTCTTTTTCTATAATCTGATTACCAATAGCGGGAATATCAAAAGATATATTGCACAACATATGATTTTCACCTAATTTTCTAAATAAAGTTATACCATTTGATTTAAAGCCATATTTAATTTCAGCATTTTTAATTGATTGACTATTATTAAAACAAAAAATGTTAACGATTAAATTAATATTTTCATTACAATTATTATCATTATGTATATAATTTAAAATATAATCATTATTAAATGAAATTATTTTATAACCCTCATTATTAAAATCACCATTGGTATATTTCTTTAAAAATTCATTTTTAATAAGCGTAGATATTTCTTTTGCATTTGTTTTAACATTATAATTTATAGTTAAATCTTCAAAAATAATATTATTAATTTCATTAATTAAATGCGTCATTAAAAATATAAAAAACTTTTTATATAAATATTTTTTATATTCATGAAAATAACGTATATATGTAATGACACCATATGGTGTTTTAACGAAGTTAATGCTATTTATTAATATAAAAGAGTTATTAAAAATAAAATGGGTAAGAAAAAAGATACTGAAACAATAATTAATGAAATAAAAAATATACATGGTGATAAATATGACACATCTAAAGTAAATTATGTAAATAGCAAAACTAAAATTTGTCTTATTTGTCATGAAAAGAATATACTTGGTGAAGAACATGGAGAATTTTGGGTTGTACCTAGTAAAATAACAACCCGACATGACGGCTGTCCTAAATGTTCTGGGCATTATCAAACAACCGAAGAATATATTGCAAAAGCAGAATTAGTACATGGGAATAAATATGACCATTCTAAAACCGTATACGAAGGTTCACATAAAAAACTCACGGTTATATGTCCTAAACACGGCGAATTTCAAATAATAGCCAAAGACCATTTAAATGGACAAGGTTGCCCAAAATGCAAATTTGAAAAAATCGGAGATTTAAAACGTGATACACAAGATAGTTTCTTAAAAAAATATTATGATAAATTTAAAAATGATACAATATATGATACTTCAAAAGTTGAATATAAAAAATCCAATATTAAAATATGCTTAATTTGTCATGAAAAGAATATACTTGGTGAAGAACATGGAGAATTTTGGATAACACCAAATTTACTTTTAAGAGGTCATAAATGCCCAAAATGTTCTGGACGTTATCAGACAACAGAAGAATTTATCGCCAAAGCAAAATTGATGCATGGAGACAAATATGATTATTCAAAAACTGAATATATAGATGCTCATACAAAAGTTTGCATAATTTGTCCAGAACATGGTGAATTTTGGCAAATGCCATATTCACATTTATTAGGTAATGGAGGATGTCCTAAATGCAAATATAGCATAATATCAAATAAACTATCTTCAAATACCCAAGAATTTATTGAAAAATGTAAAAGTTTAAATAAAAATGATGTTGATTATTCAAAAGTAAATTATATAAATAATTTTACTAAAGTTTGTCTTATTTGCCATAAAAAGGATAAAGAAGGCAATGAACATGGTGAATTTTGGCAAACTCCACATAATCATTTAAAAGGACAAGGTTGCCCAAAATGCAATAGTAGTCATTTAGAAAATGACATGAGAGAATTTTTAACTTTAAATGATATTAATTTTATTGAACAATACAATTTTAACGGTTTATTGAAAAGACAAACCGTAGATTTTTATTTACCAGATTATAATATAGCCATTGAATGCCAAGGTATACAGCATTTTGAACCGACTTACTCAAAGAAAAACTTTGAAAAATCGCATAAAGAATTTAACAAAATACTAAAACGAGATTATAAAAAATATAACAACTTAATACAATTAAATCTTACGGTCATATATTTTATTTATAAAAACATAAAAAAATATATTGTAAACAATGATTTGTTTAATAACATATATAGCATTAATAATGTTATTTTAGATAAAAATGAAATTTTAAATAAATTAAAAAGAGAAGAGTAAATTTACTCTTCTCTTTTTATAGATTAATATGTTAAATATTATCAAATGATACACCACTCGGAGAAATTATAAAATCTATTGTTATATACTCAAGCGAGGGGAGTAATTTTAGATATATCTTTGCAGGTAATTCTAATCTATCTCTTGCTTCCTGACTATCGTCTATTTCAATACGGAAATCTGTTAGACCACGTTTTTTAACAATATCTTGAAGAATAGGCTCTACTGCTGATTTAAATGTTTTAACTGTTGAGTTATCATTTGGGTCGAATAGCAATCCTACGCAAGCAACTGCAAGCAATTTTCTGATATGTACTAATAATCTACGTTTTGAAATTCTATTCATTTGAGATTCACGTTCCTGTAAGTTCTTATCACCCCACAGTTTCATACCTTCATCAGGGAATGAATTAATAAAGTTAATTCTTCCGTCATAAAGTGCATCCTGTTCAGCAAGTTTAAGATTACGTTTGGATTTAACACCATAAACAGTACCTCTATTCCAGCCCGCAGCGGCAAACCAGGGGTAAGTAGTGTTATCGGTCATTGCGAAATTACGTACAATATCCTTTGTTACAGGAAGATAAATATATTGACTATTGTCTTGGTCAAAATATTTAACCCAAGGATAATAAGTACAAGCATAATTACTATCAATTTCGCTATCTTCAAGATTAGCAACTGCATCGTATGGTGTGTACATTTCTGCAACGCCATCCCCTGCGCCAGATGGTTTATCAGGTGTAGTAATTACATATACAGAGTCGGCACGTTCAGTTTCAATCATTTCGATTGCTTCTCCAACGAGTGATTTGTTATTAACATAGTCAATACCAGGGGTAGCAAATACGTTAATGTCAATTGATTTTGGATTAGCAAACTGACGAATACCATGTAAGTAAGCATAGTAGTCAGAAGTGATTGCTTTATTATCGAAACCATATGCTTCAGGATTTCTGATTACTGAGAAACTTACACCTTCACCACTAATACGATTCAAAGAACCACGATATTTGTTATAAGTGAAACTATCGTCATTACTACGTTGTTCACGGAAGTAATCCCAACCATCCCATCCACCATAGAATGCTACTGTGAATTTACGATAACGCTTATCTTCGTATATAGTTCCTACCATTGTACCTTCATCGCCAAGACGAGGTTCGATACCATAATCAGTTACGTTAGATTTACCAACAGTCACCCAATTATCATAAACGATACCATCAACTGTTACTGTCTGCTGTAATTTTTCAGATTTTTCACCCCTTTCAAGTATTCTTGAATCCAAGTGGAAACAAGGTGAAAGACCTTCAGGTAGTTCATTATATGCTTCTACACCTTTATAACGTAAAATATCTTCATCAATACCAGTTAAGTCAGAAATACCGAAATACTGCTTATTGATACGAATTTCTTCGTCAACGTTAGTATTATATTGGAAATACGGACTTTGAACGTTTGGTTGTTTTTCATCACCAATATTAACCATTGCACCATCAAAGCAACGCACAGGATAGCCTAAGAAACCAGCAGGCACTGAAACCTTAGTTTTATCTGTTTCATTTACTTCAACTGTAATGTAATTAGAACGAGTTTCATAGTCCTCATTGGTAGAGCCAATTTTATAAGCAATGTAGTTAGAAGAACCTGGGATGAGATTACATTGACTATAACGTTCCAAAACTACAGGAGCACCGTCAGTATCATAAAAACTACGTACTAATACGTCAAATGTACCTTTTTCTGGGTCGATATTTGCTAACGAAACCTTAACCTCGGTATTAGAAGCACTACCATCAGAAATGGTATGGAAACGGAATAACTTAGTTAATTCAACGTTTTCAGCAGAACCTTTCATTTCAGATACAATCCAAGGAGTTGACGCGTAACGATAAGCCTCTTTATAGTTATTGAAATCAAGAGTAACAGGTTTAACAACAGTTTTACTTTCGTCTACAGTAGCAATATATGTTAAATTATCACTTAAAACTTCTACAGCATCCTCAAATACTTGTGTACCTTCTGTCAACTTGTGTTCAGTTTTCAGCCATTCAGTTTCAAAATTCTTTTCAACAGAAGGATAGAATACTTTCTTTTCATTATCAATATTTACATATGTAAATGTAGTATCCTTACCGTCAGTTATTTTATCTGAAACATATTCACCATAGTAATATTCTCTTGAACCATCTGCCTTAGTGAAAGGAACAACTGTATAAATGTGTCCTACAATACCCTCTACTGCTGTCCAAGATTTACCCTTATCAGATGATACGTGTACTTTAAGTGCTTTACCACTATTTTCATTAACTGAAAATTCAGAAGAGTAAAGGTATCTACGGCCAACATATCTACGAGTTAACATACTTTCGTCTTCAACAAGTAAATCATATACAGGTTTATGTGAAGGAACGATTTTAATGTCTCTATATGAAACAAGACGATAATAATTTGCCGCTGGATATTGAAGACCAACAATTGTTACTTTACCATCTTTAACCGTGTATTCAGTTCCACCAATTGTTACTTTACCATCTTTAACCGTGTATTCAGTTCCAACAATTGTTACTTTATCATTTACAACTGTATAGACAGCTCCAACAATTGTTACTTTACCATCTACAACTGTATAGACAGTTCCATCAATTGTTACTTTATCATTTTTAACTGCGTATTCAGTTCCATCAATTGTTACCTTATTTTCTATAACTGGGTATTCAGTTCCATCAATTGTTACTTTACCATCTACAACTGTATAGACATATCCTCCAATTGTTACTTTACCATCTTTAACCGCGTATTCAGTTCCATCAATTGTTACTTTACCATTTACAACTGTATAGACAGCTCCACCAATTGTTACTTTACCATTTACAATTGTATAGACAGTTCCATCAATTGTTACTTTACCATCTACAACTGTATATTCTTTATTGTTGATTATTGCCACCTCTTTTGCAACGGCTATATGGTCAATTTCGTCACGTTCAATTAATTGCTGTATAGCAACGTCATATAATTCTTCTACATATATTTCAGAGTCACCTTTTGAGGGATCAGTACCAAGTACATTAAGAATATAATTCTTATCAGAAGGATTAAGAGTTACAGAATATTTCTTTTCTTCATCCTCATTTGTGGTTACGACAAGGGTAAATGTACCATAATTAAGTACATCCATAGTAAATTCCTTTTTATTCTGGTCAAAGCCAGGCTTACAAGAATTACCAAGTACCAAATTAGCACTCTGTGTCATCTTGACATCTTTTGCAAAATACACAATCTTGTCATATTCATAAACATCTTCACAAATACCTGCGTCTTCATCCATTGGTTTTACGAAAGCAGCCTTTCTATGTTCACCACGAGAACGAAGCACACCGATTACAAGTGGATCATCATCAGTATATTGTTTATCACTCCTATTACTTGCTGCTGTAAGTAACCAAGCAGCACCAGCGTTTACACCAGATAGACCGAGAACGCGGCACACTTGTAACTGTTGAGATTCTTCAAGATAAGATTTTGCAATATAAGGTAATTCATATTTAGGGTACTGGCTACCACGGAATTTTTCAGTGCTTGTACCACCGAAATAATTCTGATAAGTTCTCCAACTATCCACTAATATAGGTTGAAATGCAGGACCTTTAACAGTTTCACCAACAACACCTAATGTTGTAATACCAAGAGATTTGGCAGCATAAGTCAAATCCACTTCCTTAGTATATATACCAGGACTTACGTGAGTTTGTCTTGCATTGTTATTTGTTGTTTTAGCCATTATTCTTAATTAAAATTATATTTTATTATTTTCTTATATATAAATAGTAAAGTAATTTCAAAAAAAATTACTTTGAACTATTTATTTATTTCTAAAAATTTATCAATTATACCAACCTCATCAATTGTCAATTTGACTTGTTTATTCGATATGATATCATCAATTTTTAAATCATAAATATCAATATTTACTTCTGCTTCCAATGTAAGATTATATGCTGTTATTTCTTCTTGAGTAAAAGTATCAGCATCAAAATTTTCACCAAAAAGTAATTCCCACCGTTGGAATATTAATTGTTCGATTTCATCCAATTCATTTTTTAATTTATGTAATTTGTATGCTATATTAATACTAAAATTTATTTGCTGTTCAACTAATTTAGTTAATACGTTATTGCACGTCATTACATCATATATTCTACGAGTTATCATAATAATGTTTTTTATAATAAACTGAATATAATAATTATCAGTCAAATTCCTCAACACCAATATCTTCAAATTTAGGAATATCATCACTAACTTTTAAAGGTAATTCATCTTTCACATATTGGCTATTAGGATTATAACCTATGAACTTTAACTGTGCCATTTCATTAGGGTCTAAATGATTTATAAATATTTTAATATTATCACCATTTTTTAATGTAAACCCTTTATCTGTGTAATAAGGTGTATCATTAACCGATAAACGGTAGTTTCTAATATTATATAATTCAGTCCTCTCGACAATAAAATCAGTATCAATATCAAAATTAGTCTTTGTGTGAAACGCTTGGAAATCAATTGTCAGTTCTATTTCGGTATGGCCAATTTTGTCATTGAAAAACTCATCGATATTGATTTCTGGTTTAGGTCTTCTGACATCACCTTGCATAAACAATTTAATTCTTTTAGGTTTCTTTTCTATTTTAAAGTCATCCTCACTTATGATATATGCCATTACCTTAACAGTAACAGTTTGATTATAAAATTTACGTTCAGATATTGTGTATTCGGTATTGTCATTAATTTCCTCCAAGGTTACAGGTAAAAAATGACCATTTGGACGAATATAGCATTGCCTTGCTTTGAATAAGTCATTTATTTTTTGGTTGAATGCATTAATATTCTCAAATAAATCAGTAATAATACTGATACGATATGTTAAATCAACAGCAAAAGGCTGACCCATTGAATATATTTCATAGGCTTCCTCTCCGTTATCTTCTAATACATCTCTAATTAATAGGGTATGTCTTTTATTTCCTGGAATATTCCAATATCCACCTTGATTTGCTCCTGGTTTAGGATTATTTTCACGACTGATAGTTTTGAAATTCATTAATAAGTTACCATCTTCATCAGTATGTTCCCAAGATTGCGAATACTCACTAAAACGTTGATTACTATATAGAGTAAACGTTGGTGTTGACTTGCCTTTAATTACCATAGGAATATATTCATCAACGAAATTAAACATTGCATTATCAATATCTTCATATTCCAATGGTTTAGGGAATATAGGAGCATCCTGTAATATGGTTTTAGGGTAACTTCTATGTCTATCCTTACCGTATACAGTATCATCAGTTAATTTTACTTTAGTTATTGTCTTTTTTGGCTGAAATTTTGACATTATAATAAAATTGTATTTTAATTATTTACCGTCAAATTCGACTGTAGGTGTGCAACTTATGGTTGTCCATGCTGTACGATATGCACCGACATAATGGTCATTGGAATAATTGATTTTACCGTCATTTGTAACTACAAAATAAGCAATTTTACCTGTTTCAATAGGTACACCTATATAATCACCACGGCGTATATGACAATTGTATTTTTCGAACATAAAATTAGGCACATTAATAGTTAAATTACCACTTATAGCATATACACCATTATTGGTTTGTCCATCATATGATTTTGTTTCGCTTTCTTTAATTTCAAACATACAAGGTAATTCTCTGGGTGCTTTATATCTAATAGGTTCTTTGCTTTCCTTATAAGTTGTATTTATATTTGTTTTTGCTCTATCTATCTCATAGACAATAACAACCTGATTAAGGTCTTCTTCTATATACTCTTCAATAAGTGAGAGTTCATATTGAAAATCTTCTTCGGAATAAAATTTATTATTACGTGTTACAGGTGTCAATTTATCAGTATTCATACTAATTTAACAGTCTTATTTATTATAAATAGTAAGAATAGAGCATATAATTTTTGATATTTAACTGAATTTATAGTATATTTGAATAGAGATAATATATTATATATTAATTAATTTGTGAAAATAAACGATGTTGACAAAGCATATGAGATATTAAAAACATATAACGGTACTAATAACCAAATTAAGTATTATCAATATATGTACAGCAAAAACTCTATTGTCTTAAAGGAGTTTGATATTAATTATATACTCAATAACTACGATTATAGCCCAAAGACAATTAATAAAATTGTTAAAGTCAGTGATATATTCGGTAAAAAAATACAGGAAAAATACGAACTTGATTTTACGCCTGAAAAAGTAAAAATAACTACTATTATTGGTGAAATGGGCGATAGTTATCATTGCTTCTTGCAGTTCAGACAAAGCATACCTCCTAAATTATTTTATTTAAATAAAAAATATATTTTAAATCCTCTTGAAACGATTGATTATTCTAAAATAGATATTGATTTTAATCAATTTGATAAAAAAACTGAACATTTAGGAAGAAAATTAAAGGCTTTACAAAAAGAAGGTGTAAAATTCCTTTTATCAAATAAAAAATGCATATTAGCCGATGGAATGGGTTCTGGCAAATCGATACAATCTATTGTTGCCTCTATTTGTACTAATGTAGATAAAATTTTAATTATTTGTCCTGCTTCTGTAAAATCAACATGGAAAAGAGAATTAAGATATTACGTTGATGAAAAAGATATAACAATAGTAAACGGTAATAATTGGGGAGAAACAACTAAATTTACTATTATCAATTACGATATCTTAGATAATTTTTATACTGTTCCAACAGAAAACGTCATTGAAGAAGTTGTAACAAAAGATGAAAACAATAATATTGTTACAAAATTAGTTACAAAGACTAAAAAAAGTACTAAAAAGGCTGTTATTGAGGAATGTATGAAAAATAGCCGATTATTTCAAGAGAAATTTGGTTGTGTTATCGTAGACGAAGTACATAGAATGGTAAATAATAAAAGCATTCGTTATCAAGTAATAGATGATTTATTTAAAAGAACAAGACCACCGTTTAGATTTTTACTTACTGGTACCCCAATGACGAATAAACCGATGAATCTTTATTATATTCTTAAATTAATTGACGCAGAAGTAACAAATGATTATCAGTTTTATGTAAAAAGATATTGTGGTGGAAAGGAAATGAAATTACGCACAGGGAAGAAAATACTTATTGCTAATGATGCAACCAATCTTGACGAATTAAAAGAAAAGATTAAGCACATCTACATACGTAGACTACTTAGTCAAATGACTGATATGGTTAAGAAAAATATCGAAGTTAAAGAATATGACTTAAATGAGAAGCAAACTACAAGATATAATGAATTATGGGATGAATATGTTAAAGCACAAGAAGAAAAGGGTAATAACGATAGTGAGGCATATCGTCAATTAGTAGAGGGTACTATTATTAGGCAATATTTGGCAAAAGAAATGATACCCAATACCATACATCTTGCTGAAGAAATAATTGACAATGGTGAAAAGGTTATTATTTCATGTACATATACAGAAGAAGTCAATGAATTAAAAAAATATTTTAACAAAATTGCAGTTGTTTATGATGGTAAAATGACATCTAAACAAAAAGATAAATCAGAGTATGAATTTATGAATAATCCTAAAATAAAAGTCTTTATTGGACAAATAGATTCAGCTTCTGTAGGCTTAACTTTAACTGCTGCTACTAAATTAATTTTTAATAGTTTTAGTTTTAGTTCGCATGTGTTGAAGCAAATGGAAGACCGTATTTACAGATTAACTCAAACAAAAGATGTAACTTGCTACTATCAAGTATTTACAGATTCCATATCACAACACGTTTATAATACCGTATTAAAAAAAGAATTAATGGCTAATACAATTATCAAAAGTGAAAATGAGAAATGAGCAAGAAAAAAACTTTAGAAGAGTTTATCATAGAATCTAATAAAATTCATAATAGTAAATATGATTATTCCAAAGTAGAATATGTGAATAATCACACAAAAGTATGCATAATTTGTCCAGAACATGGTGAATTTTGGCAAACTCCTAAGGCACATTTACATAGAAGTCATGGATGTCCTATATGTAATGGTGGTGTAAAAGAAAATAAAACAATTTTTATAAAAAAAGCAAAAAAAATACATTACAATAAATTTGATTATTCAAAAGTAAACTATATTAATAGTCAAACTAAGGTATGTATCATCTGTCCAGAACACGGTGAGTTTTGGGTATCACCTTCAGTTCATTTACGTGGTAATGGAGGTTGTCCTCAATGTAGATATATTTCAAGTTCTAGTAAAAGAATATTAGGAAATATGAAGTTCATCCAAAAAGCAAAAGAAATACATGGTAACAAGTTTGATTATTCAAAAGTCAAATATGATAAATATGATACTAAGGTATGTATAATATGCCCAAAACACGGTGAGTTTTGGCAAACGCCAGATAGTCACTTGCAAGGTAATGGTTGTTCAAAGTGTTCATATAAAACATCAAAAAATGAAAATGAAATAACTGATTATATAAAGAAACTATGTGATACCAATATACAAACACGTAATAAAGAAATAATAACACCATTAGAACTTGATATATATATGCCAGAAAAGCACTTGGCAATTGAATATAATGGTATATTATGGCATAGTGAGAGATTTGGTAAGGATAAACATTATCATCTTCATAAAACAGAAAAATGCCAAGAAAATGGTATAAAACTGATTCAAATATTTGAAGATGAATATCTTGAACATAAGGACATTGTTAAATCAAAGATAAGACATCTATTAAATAAAGATATTGATTTGCAGAAGGTTTTTGCTAGAAAATGCATGATTAAAGAAATAGATAAAATTTCAGCAAGAAATTTTCTTAATAAAAATCACATTCAAGGATTTTCTGCATCAACTGTTTATCTTGGTGGGGTTTATAATGATGAACTTGTTGGTGTTATGACGTTTAAGGAGGAACGAAAAGGCAATCATAATTGGGAACTTACCAGATTTGCAACAGATATAAATAAACGTTGTATTGGATTAGGTGGCAAGTTAATTTCTTATTTCATAAGAAATTATAAACCTGAATACATAAAATCCTTTGCTGATCGGAGATGGACATTGGATAAAGATAATAATCTTTATACAAAACTTGGATTTAAATTGGATAAAATATTAGCACCAGATTATCATTATGTTCAAGGCAATAAACGGATACATAAATTTAATTTCAGGAAACAAACCTTATTAAAGAAATATCCAGAAGCAGGACTAACCGAAGATATGACAGAATATGAAATGGCGCAAAAACTTGGTTTTTATAGAATATGGGATTGTGGTTTATTTAAATATTATATTAATTTTTCCAATTAAAAAGAATATAATACTATCAGAAATAAAGGATTTTGTTGAATATTATGTCAAGTAAATGGTTTATTTTAAAGAATCTAAAAATGTAGGAGAATGTGATTATACACAAAAATTTGACCCGTACAAAATGTATTTTAGGAATAAATATATAAAAAATAATAGGCTTATTAATGACACACGTAAATATACAAAAAACAATTGAAGAATTTTATAATGAAGGAATTAAAGATGAGTATCTTGTAATGAATATTGTTGAGCAATGTCTTGGCGGCAAAACGACCAAAGCAAGCGAAGCAGATGATAGATATAAACATATTGATTTTTGGTGGGAAAGTCCTAAAAAGGGATTAATTGGTATAGATGTTAAAGGAGTAAAGAAAAATCGTAGAGAAAATAAAAAGAAAGATGACAGTATTAATTGGATTGAATGTCAAGGAGTAACTGGTTATCCAGGATGGATATATGGTGAATCAACATATATTGCTTTCAGAACTTTTACGGATATAATATTTGTTAACACAGAGGTATTACGTCAATATGCAAATGAAAAAATTAAAGATAAACCGTTGACGTATAAATGTCCATCTGAATTTTATATACCTTATCAAAGATGGGGCAGACAAGATATAGTTTTTAAAATTCCTACTTCAGATTTAAGAGAACTATCAGAAAATAAAGGTTTTATCTTGAATATTAAATGAAAAAATCCAAAGAATGCAATAGATATGTGGCTTTAGATTTTGAAACTATGGATACTTGGAGGGCAACTGTATGTAGTTTAGCAGTTGTTATAATTGAGGATAATAAAATTGTTGACAAATTCTATAGTCTTGTTTGTCCGCCAAGTAAAAATGAAAATCCCTATTGTGTAATGACACACGGATTACATTATAAAGATGTAGAAAATGCACCTGATTTCCCGACAGTATGGAAGAAAGTTGATAAAATGATTAAGGGGTGTCCGATTATCGCTCATAATGTAGGTTTTGAAAAAAGTTGCATAAATGCTTGTAATGAAACATTTGATACTCCTAATGACTATACGTATATAGATACGTTAAAACTTGCCAGAAAGTATCTAAAATCTCTCACAAATCATAAACTTGATACTGTTTGTGAAAATTTAAATATTAAGTTAAAACACCATCATAATGCTGCAGATGATGCAAAAGCGTGTGGTGAGATATTTATAAAACTAAAAAAGAAATTTAAATTAAATGACTAATAGTATAGATGCAACAGAAAATGAAATGAATCTTAAAGTTGTATATGTGTTATATCTTGGCAAAAATAGTGATGGCAAAAATGTATACCATTTTTTGATTTCTGACGATGAGGATAAAATATGGGGAGAAGACTGGAATGATAAGCCTGCTGCCAACTGTAGATTTTTAACTCCTGAAAAAGAAATGTATGACTATGTAAAAGAGTTAAAGACTGATATTATTTTAGATTTGGCACAAGATAATACATATTATAGTATGGCAGATTGCAAAGATAAGATAATAGCGTTGGCTTATGAAGATATTAGTACTTACGAAGAATATCCAGAACCTGTCAGAATAGTAATACATTTCGGTGATTCATTAGAAGACGTTGAGCGAATGTTAGGGCAAAGAGATTTATCTATGAAATTTATATAAGAATGAGAATGAGAATATATTTTTTCCGAAGAATTAAACATAGTCAAAAGTAGTCAAACTACCTTTCTATACATTCACTCCTTGCATTTTCCTGCAAGTTTCTTCGAAACGATAATAATACTTCCTTTACCTTCTCACGTTTAAGTTTCTTAGACTCAAAAGCACCATTATCCATTTGTTTTAAGAGCGATTCTTGTAACACGGTTATAAGCACTCTGTTCCTTATGTTCTTTGCAGCATTGAATCCCGCTCTCATTAATTTTGGCAATGATATACTTGTTGGCATGCATTAATACAATTTCATTATTTGTAATTGCGAAAAAGGTATTATTCCATTATAGAAATAAGTTGGGGCAGTTTCCTCATCAAATTGTTGGTTGGTATCTATTGAAAGTAAATTGATGTTCAAATCATCTATTTTAATTCTAAATACTACAATTGATAATTCCTTATTATATCGTTCTTCATACATATCTGCAAGTTCTTCAAATGCTTCTGAAGTTTCGACATAAGATTCTGCAACATATTCATCAGTTGCAAGAAAACACCCTTGTACAATTTTTTCATATGGTGTTCCATTATAATCCCAAAGTCTGGCACTGGGAATTTTCCCACCTAGCCCATATTTCTTAATAGAATTGACATAACAAGCAGGTGTTGCGTGATATAAATATTGCACACCTTTCAAAAATTTTATCGCATTCTCTCTCAAATACTTTTTCAAGCACCTATCTACACACTCATTGATTAGTTGTTGCAAACCATTATAGTTCAAACTTTCTGAGAATATGTTATCGCATTTATTTGCAGTAATCAGCTTCTTGTTGTTCTGTTTCATTAATACACCTTTATCCATAGTCTATTTAATATTTTAATATAAATATATAAAGTATATGCAAATGGTATGGTGTTGTGGCACTATGTCGTGCCAACAAGTATATCATTGCCTTAATTTTTAAAGTAGTAATATTATTGAATATATAATAACCGTAGCGATACACCCTAAAAATGCCGCTAATATATCACACCATTCAAAATTATCATCAAGCCATTGTTCTTTTGCAAAACTTAATAGCATTGCAATGATAAAACCAATTAATACTCCCCACCATCCAAAAGGTGTGGCAAGAGCAACTATCCAAGCACCACCTAAAAAGTGCATTACTTTATCCGAACCAAAATGTTTTACGATTAAATCAGTTAATTTCATCTATTATATTTTTTTATATTATTATTATAAATAGTTAATCATCTAATCTCATTTCAAATTTCATTGTTCCACAATCATATATTCTGTACCATCCTTGAATATTACAAAATTCATGTTCACTTATTTTTTCAGAACAGTTATACTTCTTAACTAATTCTGATTTTCTATATTTAAATCTATTTTCTCGATGGTTATTTATTACATAAAAATAATTTGGTTTTGAATCATGAACATACTTAAATCCTAATTTTTTATATAAATTACCGTCACTCCATCTTTTATCAGCATAACTGATAATAGATTTAGGATGTACCTCTTTTATAAAATATTTAAGTAATTTACTAGCACCACCAATAACTGTTGTATTTAATTTATTGCAAAATCTAAGTAATTCAAAATAACCTTCGATATTTTTAGCATTTAGATTTCTCCGTAAACAGCCAAAAGTCATGATACTAACTAATTCTTCATTATAATAAAGGCCAAAAGCATATTTTGCATTAACATTACCTTGTAAATGATTTTTATTTAAAAAATCTTTTGCTGTTTTGGAATCAACACTTCTTATTTCACATTTTCTTGCATAAATTTTGCATTTGTTAATACCAAGGATGGATTTTAATCTTGATTTAACAATCTCTTTCTTTTCAAGCCACTCATCTTCAAATATATGAATAAGCCGTATACCTTTTTCTTGACATTTTTCTGTTTTTTCAAGATGATATGTTACAGGATTACCTTTACATTTAGATTCACTATGCCAATATAGTCCATTATATTCAATAGCAATATTTTTTTCGGGAATATAGATGTCAAGTTCACTCGATTGGATTAATTTTCTATTATTTAGAATACAGGTAAAACCTAAAGAATTAATAAAATTTGCAACCTCTCTTTCGCAATTTGAAAAAGTTTTTTCACTTGCACACTGAGGGCAACCACGTCCACATAAATGACTAAATGGTGTTTGTTCAAAATCTCCGTGAATTGGACATGTAATAATTACCTTAGTATTACCATTTACATAGTTAACTTTGTCATAATTATAGTAATTATTATGAACATTAATAAATCTTCTAACAATAGCATCTGTTGTAATTTTATCTTTGCGATTACCCCAATATTTTTGTTTACTGCATTTAGGACAACCTTGTCCAACTAAATGTCCATATGGTAATTGTTCAAAGTCTCCGTGTATTGGGCATGTAATAGTGATTTTATTTGTCGCTCCATTGTAAATAGTTTTTTCATAGGAATAAAAGTTATTATGCACTTTTTTAAACTTATTTATCATATCGTTACTATCATTTATAAATAAATGATGTAAACGTTCTTTTTGACATTCTGGACACTCTATTCTATCTTTAATAGAAGATGGCAAGTATGAAAAATCACCGTGTTTTGAACATGTAAAAATCACTGGTGTTAAATTATTTTTATAATTTATCTTTTCGAAGCCAATAGTTTCATCATATTCTTTATGCTTTAGCATTTCTATATATTCATCATTTGTAAAATTATAGTTGTTTGAACATTTGGGACAACCACATCCTTTTAAATGATTATGAGGTAATTGCCAAAATTCTCCATGTTCTGAACAAATAATACAAATTTTATGTGATGAATCTATATATTGAACTTTTGAGTAATCATATTTATCTCCGTGAACTTGTTTTGCTTTTTCTATAAAACTTTCTGTTGTATGTTTATAAATGACATTATTATATTTTTGTTCTTTTGCACATAAAGGGCAAATAGAACCATTCAGATGATTATCAGGACGTTGTTCAAAAATTCCATGAATTGGACATTTTATTTTTACCTTTGTTTTGCTGTTAACATAAACAACTTCACTGTAATCATAATTATATTCAGAATGTTTTTTCTTAGCCTTTTCTATAAAACTTTCTGCTATTAATCTTTTTGACATGTTCTAAAATTTATATGTATATCACAAATATACTATAAATATTCTCAATAATCCAAAAATAAAGGTTTATTATTCATTTTCTATTTTAAATTATGTATAAACCCAATGGTGTACCTTTTAATGTCTTAATAGAGTTATCAACTAATTCTGCTTGCTTTTGCATTGTATAATAAGGACTTAGGCGTTCTAATCTTTCTTTTAAAGAATTTAATGCATTATCTCGTTCACGTTGTCCATAGGTCATAAATTGTGCATAGTCCATTGTCAGTGGATTATTTAACATAGAAACGTTTCCTGAAAATTTTCCTCTTATAAAAGATAGGGTTTCAGATGCGTGTCCTGTTAACAATTGTCGTATTAATGCTTTTGTAGGTTCATTGAATAAACTATAATCCATTTTACTTAAAGGTACTTGGTCAGGCGTTAATAGAACATCAGGATTCTGTTTCATACAATCCTCTTCATTACCGCTATTTGTATCATAATATGTATACCAACAATAACAATTCTGTAAAGGATACATATTTACACCGCCAGCACCAAAAGTCAGTTTACTACCTGGTGTTGACATTAAATGTAATAAATGTGTACCATTAGGACCAGCCGTTACTTTATATACTAAGTCAGATCTAAATAATTGGTTTTTAGTTTTTAAATCTGCAGCCATTAAACTTACATCATATGCAGGTAATGCCCACAAACCTGCGCCCATTCCATAGCCGCTAATACCACCAAATGCTGTTGCTGCACCTAACCCCATTTGTCCTACTACTCCACCACCAAAAGAAACTCCAAAACCGCCATAATTGGCAAATAACGCTTGGTCGGTAGTAGGTGGTGTAATCCATAACACTTTATTAATAGTGCGTCCTGCTGGTATTACATAAACTTGTTTTCCTTTTTCTAATTTAATGAAATCTTTTTTTAATTCCCAAGGACCACCATTTTGTAGACCAACCTCTTTACTAAAATAATATGAATAATCTTTTGCCATATCCAGTGTTCTAACTGATAAAGCAAAAGCAATATCTGTATTAGTAAGATTTTTGCCATATAATGTTGCCCAGTTATTCTCGATAACAAAACTTTGAACATATTGAGCATAATCACCGACAGCATACTTTAGTAATCTGCACATCGTATCATCAGTCAATTCAACTTTACGAATGCCAATTCCCAATTTCACTCTTACGTCTTCGAATAATTCCTGTGTCTCTTTATCTAAAGCCATAAACAATATTTTTAGATATTTATATATAAATAAATATTATAATTATGGATAAATCAAAAGAAATAACATTAACGGATGAAGTATGGAAAGAAATTCCAGATTTTCAGACGTATATGGTTTCTAATAAAGGCAGAATAAAATCAAAAAAAATTATATTTGGAAAATATGAATAAAGTAATGCATTTAATTTTACATTGTGCGGCAACACCAGAAGGTAAATCGTTTACGGCAAAAGATATTGATAAAATGCACAAGCAAAGAGGATTTAAAAAAATTGGCTATCATTATGTAATTGACTTAGACGGTACAATCGAACAAGGTAGAGCCGAGAATGAAATAGGTGCTCATTGTGTAGGATATAATACTAAATCAATAGGTATTTGCTACATCGGTGGTGTTGCAAAAGACAGTAAAACACCCAAAGATACTCGCACAAAAGAACAAAAACAGTCAATGTATGAATTGATTGATAAATTAATGAAAAAATATAATCTTACATTACAACAAGTACACGGTCATTATGAATTTGCTAATAAGGCTTGTCCTTCATTTAAAATAGAAAAGTTTAGACAAGAATTTAATGAATGGAAAGCAAAACAAAATAGTAAAACCATATTACTTACAAATGAAAAGAAAAACGGTATTTTACCGAAAATATTTAACTTTTTATTTGATATATTAAAATCTTATTTTAAAAAATGAAAGATATATTACATATAATTGTATTGTTAACTTTATTAATCTTCAGTTCTTGTGATAGAAATTGTAATGAATGTGCAATGCAATTTAACCAATCGTTATTTTTAAAAGAGAAAACCATACCTATTATTACTTTTAAATTAGATAATGATAAAATTAATCTAATATTAGATACTGGTTCTGAAGTAAATATATTAAATGAAGATTATTATAAATCACATAGCGAACATTTCATTTTAATTGATTCAGTAAATAATCCTATTAATACTGTTAATGGAGTTGTATTGCAAAAAACATATATTGTTGAAACAACATTAAATGATAGTATCAATATACGTTTTAATGTAATGGATATAACAAATATGATTGATAATATATTCTACAATCAACAAATAATATCTGACGGACTATTAGGTATAGATTTTTTCTATGATAATAAAGTGGTAATTGATTTTCAAAATAAAAAAATTTACGATATGTAAAATTATGGCAAAAATATATTTAAAAGAAAGTGAATTACGCAATTTAATAGAAAGTTCAATAAAAAAAATTTTAACAGAACTTGATTGGAAAACTTATATGAATGCTTCAAGAAAAGCATATAATAATGACGAAATTCCAAGAAGTAACCGTTTTGAAAAAGCGGCAGAAAAATCATATAGAGATAAATATGATACCTCTAAACGTATGGAGATAGATTCAGACTCTTACAATGATTTTTATTTAATGCATCCAGTTAGTGGTACTAACGCTCACACACAAATTTCATATACTGATGACAATGATAATATAAATACGGTAACAACTGCTTTTGGAAGATTTCTTGGTCCAAAAGTACATTCTTATCTTCGCAGAGATAATAAAGATAATAATAGATATCGTTCATATACAACACAAGGCAAAAGTACAGGAGCGACCCACCGAATATAATGATGTACTTAAATATAATAATGGTACAACTAGATATGTTAAAGGAAAAGGATGGAATATATAAACAATAAACAATTAAGCAGATAAATATGCAGCAATTTAATATAGTACAAAACGCAACGTTGCCTTATCTTGAGATGGAAGTTATTAATGATGGAAGACATAATTTTAACAAAATATACGTTGCGTTACAAGCGGCAGACGTTACATTTAATATGATAGATAATAATAACGGAATTAAAAAAATAGTTAATAAAAAATGTAACATTGTTCCAATAGAAGGCAATGGATGTATTGAAAAAGTAAAAGTTCAATATCAATGGTGTAAAAATGATACGAAAGAAAAGGGTCAATTTAAAGGTTATTTTAAAGTAACATTTAAAGATAATATAGTAATGGAAGATATAACCTTCCCAAAAGGAGATTTAATTGTACCTATTGCCGAAGAATTAATAATTAATGTAATATAGTTACATATTTATAAAGTAGATAACAATATTTAAGAAATAATGAAAAAGAAAATAATATTAAAAGAAGCAGATTTAAGAAATCTTGTAAAACAGACTATTCTTGAATGGGGAAATAGTTTCGATGATGATCCACGTTTTAGATATAGTAATATAGATAATAAAGAATATGATGAAGAAACTGGTGAAGAAGGTTATCCTGCGATATTTGGTGATAAGGAAGGCTACTTACATATGAACAAATGGGGAGATACCAATACACAAATGTTCGATGATAAGAGTGAGGATAACGAGGAATCCTGGGATGAATTAGAATTTGACACTAATGATGAACTTGAAAAACGTAATAAAAGATTAGGCAGTAACGCACAGGATATATTTGACGGTAATTATGATGTTGACCCCGACATTGATTATTTTGAAGATTCCGATTATAGATATACCAATAATTATTGGGATGATAAAGACTTAACAGATATTCAAAAAGATAGAATAGCACATGACTGGAAAGAAAAAGACCGTCAACATGAAGCAGTCATACACAAAATAACTGAATCAGTAATGAAGCAGATAAAAAAGATGAAAGATTGATTTTAACATTTATTTAAAAATATTAATTAACCTCTTGAATTTTTCAAGAGGTTTTTTTATAAAAAAAATTTTTTGGTTTTTGGGCTGAAAGCAGTATATTTGTCGATGAATATGATGCCATAGATATATTAGATGGCTTAACTATTCAGTTATTAACTAATTAAAATATAAAATTATGCAAAGAAAACATGTTACTAAGGAAGAGATAGACCAATTCCTTAATGGTAGCAATCCGATGGAAAGGATTATTAAACTTGAAATTGACTACAATGACGATAAAGTTCATATCTTTTATCGTAATGAAAAAGGAGTTAAAAAATGCCAAATCGAACCCTTTTATCCATTTGTATGGGCTAAACAATCAGCAGCAAGATGTCTTTTTAATGGAGACCGTAAAAAAATCAAAGATACTTTAAATGAATATGGTATCGCTTGCAAAGGTCTAATCATTGATGATTTAAATGGAAATATCCATCCTCGTATGGAAAATGGCTATCGTGTTTTATTTTATGCCAAAATTCCTATGAGTTTTAGTAAGTTTATGCAATTTTTTATAGACGGTGGCAGACCAATTTATCCAAAACAAGATGATTTAAATTATAATCTTAGAGATTATATTGTTGTTGCTCCAAATGAACAACATATGATTTCAACAGGTAAACGATTATTTAAAGGCTATAATGATTATGATGACCTTATACGTATGCAGTGGGACTTGGAAACAGAGGGTCTTACTCCTGAAACTGATATGATTTCGCAAATAGGTATACGCACAAATAAAGGTTTTGAAAAAATTATCTGTATTGATGGACAAACAAGAGAAGAAAAAGGTGAAAAAGAACTTGAGGGAATGGCTGAATTTTTCCAGACAATAAAAGATATTGATCCTGATGTAATTACTGGCTATAATACTGAAAATTTTGACTGGAATTTTGAAGATGTGCGCCTTAAAAAACACAATAGTTCTTTATTAGAATTTACAGCACCTTATTTTAACGGTAAAGGAATATATAAAAAGAAAAAACAATCTGTACTTAAACTTGGTGGTGAAATGGAATATTATTATCCTACTATCAAATATGGTACAAATATTACTGATGGCCTTTTTTCTGTGCGTAGAGCACAAGCTATTGATAGCAATATGAAAAAAGCAGATCTTAAATATATTACTAAATATTCCAAATTAAATAAACCTAATCGTGTATATGTTCCTGGTAAAATAATTAATAGTACTTGGGTTGAAACTGATAAACCTTATGCATTTAATAACACAAACGGCCATTGGTTTAAAATTACTGATAAGTTACTTGAAAAAACTTATGAAACAGAAAAATCCAAAGACGAACAAGACTTAGATAATTTTCTTAATTTTGACAATAACAATGTTTCTCAAAAGATAAAATCTAAACTATATACATTAACCAATAATACATTATTAAATAATCAAACAGGTGAATCTTTTGAGATAAAAAACGGTCGTTATATTGTTGAACGTTATCTTTTAGATGACCTATGGGAAACTGATAAGGTTGAATTACGTTATAATCAACCAAACTTCCTCGTAGGCAAGATGCTCCCAGTGTCATTTGAAAAAATGTGCACTATGGGAACTGCCGCCATTTGGAAATATATTATGCTTGCTTGGAGTTATGAACACGATTTGGCTATACCTGAGTTAATTGAAACAAGAAAGTTTGTCGGCGGTTTGTCGCGTTTGCTTTCTGTGGGTTATGTTGACCGTATTGTTAAACTTGACTATAACTCTCTTTATCCTTCGATTATACTATCTTATGGCATTAAAAGCCCAATTGATATCTCAGGTGTTATGAATGCCTTGCTTGAATATATTTTAACACAACGAGAACATTACAAGGAGTTAAAAGGTGAATATAGCAAAAAGGCTAAAAAGATTAAGAAAAAAATCGAAGAAAATCCTAATATTGAAAATAAAGAAGCATTAATTAAAGAACAATTGCAATATGAAACAGAAGCCGCTCTAAATGATAAAATGCAATTGCCGTTGAAAATCACAGGTAACGGATTCTTTGGGTCGTATGGAAGTGGCCACGTGTTTCCGCATTCTGATATTGAGTGTGCTGAAATGACTACTTGTATAGGACGAATGTGTTTACGTTTAATGATTTCACATTTCAATAAACTTGGTTATAAACCCATCGTTGGTGATTCTTTCAGCAGTGATACACCATTGTTCATTAAATATAATGATACAAATCTTATTGATATTAAGCCAATTTCAGAATTAATAGATGAAAATAAGATAAATATTGATGCACTTGGAAGAGAATATGATTATTCTAAAAAGGGTTACAAAGTCCTATGTAGAAGTGGATGGGTAGAACCGTCATACATATATCGTCACAAAACTGATAAACCTATTTATAGAGTTTCTGAAAACAATATGACTGTTGATGTAACTGAAGACCATTCATTGTTTGACATAAATAAAAATAAAATCAAACCCTCTGAAATCAATAACAATACTGAGTTGGAATATTACAATCAGAATATAACGCAAGAACTTGTAAACAATATTTCATACAAAGAATTAGTATTGATGGTTAATGAAACAGTTAAAAATCCAAATTCAATACCAGTTGCAATATTAAACTCTACAAGTACAGTCAAACGTATTTTTGCTTCATTACTGCATAGCCAATTAAATACTGATATTAACATTAATAATTTTTCAAAAACATTTGTTGCAGGATATAATTTTTTATATAAATAAATGGGAGTTTTATAGTTGTGCATACTATCTATTATAGATAAGAAAATAATGAAATGAAAAAAAATACATTAGAAGACTTCATAAAAAAGTCACAACAGATACACAATAACAAATACGATTATTCAAAAGTAGAATATATTAACAATAGAACAAAAGTTTGTATCATATGTCCAGAACATGGTGAATTTTGGCAAACTCCACATAGTCATTTATCTGGTTGTGGTTGCTGTAAATGTAAATATGACCAATCAAAACAACGATTACTATTAACTACAGAAGATTTTATTAATAAAGCAATTCAAATTCACGGTGATAAATATACTTATTCAAAAGTTAATTATATTGGTGCTGAAGAAAAAGTATGTATAATTTGCCCAAAACATGGAGAATTTTGGCAAACACCTAGTGGTCATTTAAGTGGTTATGGTTGCCCTAAATGTTATGATGAAAGGAGAGGTGCTAATTTAAGAGATGATTTAACTACATTTATATCAAAAGCAAAACAAATCCATGGAGATAAATACGATTATTCAAAAGTTAAATATATCAATTCACGTACTGAGATATGTATAATTTGTCCAGAACATGGTGAATTTTGGCAAACACCTGCAAATCACAAAAAAGGTCATGGTTGTCCAATATGTGCTAGAAGAAATATGGCAGTTAAATCTCGTTTTAATAAAGAAACTTTTATCAAAAATGCACGTAAGATTCACGGTGATAAATATGATTATTCAAAAGTAGAATATGTTAATAATCACACAAAAGTATGTATAATTTGCCCAGAACATGGTGAATTTTGGCAAACTCCAAACAGCCACTTAAATGGAAATGGATGCTCATCTTGTAAAGGGTTAAAAAAATTAACAACAAAAGAGTTTATTGAACGAGCCAAACAAGTGCATGGAAATAAATATGACTATTCTAAAACAATTTATGTAAATAAAAGAACTAAGGTATGTATTATTTGCCCAATACATGGTGAATTCTACCAAACGCCACATAATCATGTTTATCAAAAACAAGGTTGCCCTGAATGTGGTAAAAAATATGCTATAAATTATAATAAAAATGATTATGAAAATTTCATAAAAACATCTATTGAAAGATTTGGCAATACTTATTCATTTCCTCTAATAGACAAAGAATATGAAAATAGTCATTCAAAAATTACAATTCAATGTTTAAAATGTGGTAATCTTTTTACTAAAATTGCCTGTGATCATATTACTTCTCCAAATGGGGGATGCCAACATTGTTATTCTAATAAATCTAAATCTGAAGAAGAAATTTATAATTTTATTAAAACTCTATTGCCAAATGAAGAAATTTATCTTAATGATAGGCATATTTTAAACGGCACAGAACTTGATATTTACATTCCAAATAAACATTTTGCGATTGAATTTGATGGGCTGTACTGGCATAGTAACAAGGATAAAAATTACCATTTAACCAAAACTGAATCTTGTGAAAGTAAAGGAATACAATTAATACATATTTTTGAAGACGAATATCAATATAAAAAAGATATTGTTTTATCAAAAATAAAACACATTTTAAAATGTAACACTAATAATAAAATATTTGCACGTAAATGCCAAATAAAAGAAATTTCATATAATGAAAGTAATTTATTTCTTGAAAAGAATCATATTCAAGGAGGTTGCAAATCCAATATTTATATAGGTGCTTTTTATAAAGATAATTTAGTATCAGTAATGACTTTTAGGGAAGAAGTTAAAAATAATAATAAATGGGAACTTACTAGATTTGCAAATGACATAAATTACCAAATAATTGGTACTGCTGGAAAATTATTAAATTATTTTATAAAAAATTATAATCCTGAATATATAAAATCTTTTGCTGATCGCAGATGGTCTTCTAACTTATCCGCAAATCTATATAATACTGTAGGTTTTAAACTATATAAAATATTGTCGCCTGATTATAGATATTATATTAACGGAAATTGTAAACGTTTTCATAAATTTAATTTTAGAAAGCAAACTTTATTAAAAAGATATCCAGATTCTGGATTAACCGAAGATATGACAGAATATGAGATGACGCAAAAATTAGGCTTTTATAGAATATGGGATTGTGGACTTTTTAAATATGTGTGGAAAAAATAATTATTTTTAACATTTTATTTTCTAATAAATTGGAAAATTATTAGTATCTTTGTAAATAAATTAACAATTAAAATAATATTTTATATGATTAAAGTAGAAAAAATCAGAAAGGAGGAGGTTGGTGGTGCTGTTTATGATATATCACTTGACGGGACAGTTGTCAATGCGTTAGGTATGAATATTATGAGCAACACCGATGGCTTTCAACTTCCAAATGCCAACCGAAGATAAATTTAGATACACAGAAGAACATCCCTACATAAGTAATGGAAAGGGTCGAAATTCAGAGAAAGGAAAGGCGTACACAGGTGTAGATGCTGATGTTGCTGAATTTGAAGATATGTTTTTATGTTATCCTTATACTGTGGAAAAAGGAAATAAAATGGGTTTAGGTGTAGACGAGTACTGTGATGCAACAATTAACTTCGCAAGAAAAAATTACGCTGACCTTCTTGATATACAGAGTGATAAAATCAAACTAGTAGGTAATACCATCAAATCTAAGAAAATGCCAATTTATATTGAAAAATTTTTGGATAAAGGTATTAAGTTACTGCTTCATGGTAAAGGTAAAGAATTCCTTGAATTTTATTATGATTATATTGAAAAAATCTATAATATGCAAATACCTTTAAAGGATATTGCAACTGTGGGCAAAATAAAAACTAGTATTGATACATATCTAAATTCATGTAAACAATTAACGGCTGGCGGTACTAAGAAGGCTCGTCAAGCATGGTATGAATTAGCGATTAAACATAACCTTAATGTACATATGGGAGATACTATTTATTACATTAATACAGGTAATAAAAAATCATCATCTGATGTGCAGCGTATTACTAAATTTTATTATATTAATAATAAAGGCCAAAAAGTTAATTATGTTACTAATGAGGATGGCACTCCTATGACAGATAGGAAGGGTAATAATATAGATTTAACTAAACAAATTGAAAGAGAATATAATAAAATAAAGAAAAACGCTCCCGATAGTGATTTTATAGTTAACGGTAAAACTCGTAAATATAAGATTTCTTTATTTGATTTTGGTAAAAAAAAGTATCCTAATCTGCAAGAAGAAGATGTTCTTATCTTTAACTGCGTAATGCTCTCTAATGATATTGTCGAAGACGAGGAAGACCACTTCTGCAATGAAGATTTTGAATATAATAAGGATAAGTACATTGATATGTTCAATAAGCGTATTAAGCCTTTGCTCGTTTGTTTTGATAAATCTATACGTACTACTATTGATGCAAAGGGTAAGGAAAAATCCAATATCCTTATCACTGACCCTTCAGATAGAAGGGTATTTACCGAAGAAGAAAGTAAACTTGTATCAGGACAGCCTTATAACGCAACTGACCAAGATACATATCAGCAACTTATGGCAATTGAAGATAAAGAAATTAAATTCTGGCTATCAGTCAATAAAAAACCACCTTATGCTGATGAATGTGATATTAATTGGGAAGAAATAGTTAATGATTACAATGAACGTATGAAACGTTATCAGGAAGAGGGTATTAAGGCTGAAATTGAAGAGTATGAAAAAATAGTAAATAATTTCAGTCAAGATGATGTAGAGAACTTAATTGAAGAAGGTATTCTCCCCGATAAATTACTTAAATTTGCTGAATTGGATGTAAAGACAAATTCATTTGTATCAAAGAAATTTAACATCAAAATTGGTTCATTATCGGACGTTTTTGATATACTCGGAGAAAATGAATGGAACGAAGTAGCAGAATAATATATTAGACTAATAACAAGAAACCTCTTGAAACATTTAATATGAATCAAGAGGTTTTTATTATTTAATTTAATAAAAATTACTCACTGGGAATAGGGTCAGAGGTATAAGCGCCACAATCAATAACGTCATTGCTTACGACTTCAAAAAGTTTAGCATCAAGAGCAGCAATTCCTTCTGCAATGGTTGTTGCTTGTGAAGTATATTTTCCTGCGGTTGGTTTATATGAACCGTCATCATTAAGTCCAACAGAAGCCTCAATCTTATCCTCAGCAGCCTTTGCACGATCTATCTCACTTGTAATAGTAGCAAGGATTTTATCTATTGCCTCCTGAACTGCTGTGGGTAATAAAAGATTTCCTTCTTCATCAAAAGAAGCACCTTCAAATATTTCATAACCGTTACCAATACCCTTAATACCAAGTAAAATTTTTTCACTATCACCATTTGTATAAGTAGCAATCATTGCCTCACCCTGGTTAGTGCTGTCATTCAATTTACTTTTCAATTTTTGAAGTGCTTCGGCACGATTAGTGTATGTAGATGTATTGCGTAATAATTTTAATGCTATTGCCATTTTATTATCGAATTTTATTTTATTTTATTTTTGATTCTTTCAAGATATACTAGGATGTAAACCCTAGTATATCTAATTTATTTAGTCATAAGTACCGAAATCAATTAATGAATCAAGTTTTTCTTCAATTGCTTTCAAGCGTCCTAAGATAGTGGTAGTATCGTTAGCACTACCAATCTTATTATTGATTGCAATTATTGAATCTTCAACAGATCTCATTCGATTTTCATATCCTCTCACTAATGTTTCAGCATTATTAATACGTGCGTCAAATGAATTAACTGTACTTGTTAAATTTTCAATTTTACCATTGTTAGTCTGTACAGCACCTTGAAGCATTGTAACTGCCGTTTGTAACGTATGTACATCTTCGGCAATTGATTTTGCTTCACGAACACCCTCAAATAATTTGTTTAATTCACCTTGTACACTTGAAGCCGCACCATTTTCACCTAAACAAGAATGGTATCTAGCATCTTTACTTGCGAAAAGAGTTCCATCTTCTGTAACTATAAGGTTATTTTCTGAAGGAGATATCTTTAAACGAACACCTATAATATTTTTACCCTCAGATACTGTTTTTGTTAAATTAACAGGAGAATCGGCTGTTTCTGTTTCAACATCAATTTCAGATTGTTTAACAGAATTTTTAACTTCATTAAGACTATCATTAATTGCTGTAATTGCATTTTCATTAGTAGTTACACGGTCAGCAACAGGACGAATTGCGGTATCAGTATATGTATTGCAAGCAATTTTGGCATCATCAATTTGATGTGTTAAGTTTGCTTTCAAATTAACTATACTATTATTTAAAGCAGTATCAGCATTTGCATAGTCTTTTTCGACCTGAGCAATTCTATCATTAATAACCGATTGCGTTTTACTGATTTTATCAGAAACAGAACCCTCAACCCCGACACCAGCATTTAAAGTATTAATTTTGTCTTCTGCAGCAGTTACACGAACATTTAATGCTGTTTCAGCAGCCGTAGCACGAGTTGTCTCAGCAGTAATTGCTGTGGTATTATTAGCAGCCTTAGTTGCTAATTCAGCAAGTTTAGCCTTAGTTTCAGTATTGTTATTATTAATTGTAGATGTATTTGCTGTAATTAAATCGCTTAAACGAGATTCCTCATTTGACGCCCGATCAGTTTCATCAGTAATACTATTTGCTACTTCGACAATCTTACCATTTAATTCAGTTTTAGCATCCTTAATAACAAGTGTCAAATCATTTTTAGATGTGGCAATTTCTTTACGAATATCACTGTAAGTAGTTTCTGATTCTGTCTTGGTATAAGAATCACCAATATTTGCTTTTTCACTAAGTTTTGCGTTAATACCTTGAATACAAATACCGTTTTCGCCAACTACAAGATAGCCCTCATCACCGTCCTCATTTTTATTAATGAAGAATTTATTATCACTATCCTTACCAAGACCATTACCAGCGTGATAAATTTGCACTAATGAATTCATATCAAGGTCGGCAACTTGTTCACCTTCTGGTGTATTGAAAGTTAAGAATAAATGACCTGTTGCTTCATCGAAACGTGCACTCTTGAAGAAATTATCTTGTGGTATATTAATAGTGCCACAAACTGCTTCGCCAGTTGGAAGTTTTACTAATAACTGATAGGTTAAAGGTTGTCCTTCAACACCCTCTAATCTTACTGCTTCAACCTTAGTATCAAGAATACCTTCAATTTCAGTATCTTTGTCTTGTAATGCTTTAATATCTACTTTAATACTGTCAGTTATACCTTTAACATCAGAAATTTTTTCGTCAGTATAGGCTTTACTATCCTTTAAAGTATTGCCATTAGCAGTAACAAGAGTATTAATACGTTCACCAAGCACCCCTTCTGCGGTTTCCGCACGTTCTGTTTCGTTATCAATTTTATTATTTGTAGCAACAAGTTCATCATTTATAATACTACGAATTGAACCTTCTGTATCAACAGTACCTTGTAATAACTTTAATGCATCGTGATTAGCCTGTATTGCAACGTCTTGACTTGCGTCTTTTTCAACACGATCAGCAATTTCTTTATCAATTTTTTGCTTATTTTCATTGATAACCAATTCTAATGCGTGTTCCTTTCCAGTGGCACGTGTTGTTTCCTCAGCAATTTTATCTGATAACGATGTTAAAGAATCTCCATGTATTTTAAGTTTATCTTTAATAGTATCAACATCAGAAGTTAAAACAGTTTCTGCTTGAATTGCTCTGGCTGTTTCATCGGCAATAGATTTAGCATTAATTTGTTCGTCACCTTTCGCACGGTCAATCTCATTTTGTAGTTTTTCAAGTACTTCAGCCTTAGCATCACCAACAACCTCTGTTTCAACACGAGTAATCTCAGATACACGTATATTTGTTTCTGCAACAATCTTTTCCTGTAATTTATTTTCGGCTTCTAATGCACGGTCATGTTCGCCTTTTACTACACTATCAGCATAAAGTTTAGTTTCAGCAATACTAGTTTCACGGTCGTGAATTTCCTTAGTTAAACCATCACGTAACACTTGTTCAGCACTCTTGGCACGTTCAATTTCAGTTCTGATACTTTCTACTATTGTATCAATTTCGGCGGCGGTTTTAGATACTGGAACGTACATATAACCGTTTTCATCAATTGCAATAGCATTATCAGTATCACGAAGTTTAACTGCTGTCGTAATAGTTGAAGAGCCATCACCATTCACATGTTCGTGTAGTTCAACTGTACCTGTTGTATCAAAATAGTATCCTTTGAAAATATCATCCAAAGGTATAGTAGCAGAAGAACCATTTTTAAACGTTATGATAATTTGATGATTTACCTTATCATATTTTACATTATTGATAATATCAACGCCTGGAAGTGTAACTGTTTCAGTATGTTCACCAACAGTGATAGTTAAACTATTTTTTTCAACGTCTACTTTTACATCAAATGTTGATAATGCTTCTACTTTATCTTCAAGGTTTACAATACCTTCAAAAACAGATGCTTTTTTATATTTAATATTTTTGGCTCTACCGTCAACTAATAATGCACCATCCTGTACTTTTAAGATATTATTAGGATCTTCTGAAAGTAAGGCGTTTGAAGAAATAACCTTATTACCGTTAGTATCGTTTTCAACAGTAACTTTAATTGGATTAGTGTCCTCATTATGTGCAACCACACTAGTATGCTCACCGATATTAATCTTTTCTACTTTTGCGTCAGTAACAAATACGTCATTCTTAATACCACTTGTAGTAAAAATTAACTCTCTACGTTTCTCATCAAAAGCAAGACTAACAGCAGCAAATAAACCATCAGGTTTAACACCGATAATATTATTATTAAATGCTAAATCATCGTCAGCACCTTCGATTGATAATTTAACGTCAGCAGACATTTCTTTACCGTTTTCAGTGTCTTTGTATGAAATAGCAACGGTATTAGTATCTTTTACTGTTATAGCGTTATCTGTAACGTGTTTTTGTACGTATTCAGATAATTTTGCAACGGCTTCTGCTAAAGTTTTGGTTTCACCAATTACACTGTCTTTATTATCAGGCTCATATGTGATACGGTTAGATTTCTTATTGTCATCATAAATGAAACCTGATGCAGCAATAATATTATTAACTTTATCAATCAAGTCATCAATATCAAGTCTATCTTTTTCTAATTCTTCGGAAGAATTTTCTTTTAATTCCTTAAGACTTTGACTCAATTCAAAAGTATCAATAAAGAATACTCTTTTAGAAGTAGGTGTACCCAAAGCGATAATAGCATTAGGTTTATCGCTATCACCGTAGTATGCAATTGCGGGTTCACCCACAAGAGCTTCCATTCTAAAATTATCATTTATATAACCAATTGCGTCTTCACGTGTTGCGAATAAATCGTTATGGTTAAGTATCTGAAGTCTATAATTCGAATTATTCATTATATTTTTCGTTTATACGATTTTATTTTATTCATTAAAACTGACCGAAGTTCATAGTAAGTTGAATGTCAATATCATTCGAACCATCTTTACTCTTTAATCTGATAATACCATTTTCAGCATCAAAAACTGTCTTAGCATTATCTAATAAATCGCCGTCAAGTTCCTCATCTTTTGCTTTACGTTCTTGGGTTTCAGTTGCTAATGCCTCTTTAATTTCACCATCTACACCATCAAGGCGAGTAATTTCCTCTTTAATTTCAGCAACAGCATTTATTAAATTTTGTCCATTTTCGTCAATTTTACGCTGTAACTCTTCATCAGCAGCAGCACGAGTTTCGGCTTCGGTTTGTAATGCAGTATTAATATTGTTAACACTTGTTACTATTGCATTATTAAGAGTTTCAAAAGCCTTTGCTGTTTCCTTACCAAAATTACCTAATGTAGTTTCAAGATATACATCTTTGTCGGTTGCTCTTTGTACTTCGGCAGTAATTTGATTTTGTAATTCAGTATCAGCGTTTTCTCTATTTGTCTTTTCTTGATTTAATGCCTCAGTAAACCGATTCTCCATATCGGTAATTATAGGAGTTATTTCGTTAACAACAGTATTTTCAACCATTGCAGGTACACTTTTTAATTCTCCTTCAACTAAACGATATTCAATATCTTTTTTACCATCAGGTGTAATTTTAACTACAACAGAATCTCCTTCTTTAAATTCATTACGTAACCATTTAAATCCATTCCATTCATCGATATAATATTTTTTAATTAATATATCATTAGGATTAGGTGTTGGGTCAAAATTATCGTTCATACAGTTACAACCACAATGACAACCTTTACAACTTGGGCTTGTGTAATAGATATTAATTGAAGTCCATACGGCTTTGCCATTCTTAACCGAAGGCATAAGAACTGTCGGATAATTTTGTCCTAAAATATTTTCACTTTCAGTATAATTATCACCAGTATAATCCTTTACAAGACGTAATGACATACGACATTTTGCTGGTACGATACCTTGGTAAACTTTATTTGAATTATATTCAAAACGTTTGGTAAAGATATTAGTATACTCCATATTGGTGGAAGTCCAGAAGCAGGCTCTTTCACCAAAATAATTCATTATACCACCGTCATCAGTATAACCTGAAGGTAAAACAGTGAAACCATATTTGTCAATTCCTTGTGTATTGAATTTACCTGCTTTGAAATGACAAGTATCAAATTCTCCACAATATGTAGGCTTGCAAATACGATGTTTACCACAATGGCAACCATCCATTTCTTCGTCTTCATCGTCCTTGCAATCACATTCACATCCCTCATAATCTTTCCAATAATATTTGGATTTTAGTAGTTTACCAGCCCACTTACCAAAATATCTATCTGGTGTGGATTTGTCATGATTTTTATTATCTGTGCAAGGTTCAACGGCATTGAGCATATCATCCCAATCTGCTTTTGAAGGTATTCTCCATTTTGAATGGGTATTATCCAATTCACAAGCAATTTGAATTACTTCGCTATAATTGTAAAGCAAACCGTAAGCACTTCTTTCTTCACTTACAAGTACACGCTCACCGACAAAAGGCTTTTCACTCTTTTTGTCAGTAACAATCTTATCAACAGGTTTAAATTGTCCTGTCTTATATGCTTCGGCCAATTTAAGAGGTTTTTCATTTGTACCATTGCCAGTTAATGTTTCGTTACTTGCAACAGCATCTAAATGCTTGTGATTATTATGTTCATGTATTGAAACAAAACCGTCAAACACCTCAACTTCACCATTATTACGATAAGCTTTTAAAATACCGTTTTCTTTATCAAAACTAATATTAGTAATAAAATTATCTAATACGTCAACAGCCTTTAACTGTTCACCGTTCAATAAGTTAAGCACAATATCAGTACCATCTACAGTAATAGATTTTACATCTCTACCTTCAAGAGTGAAAAAATTGTTGTCTATTTCAATACCAGAAACAGAACAATTCTTTGTAACATCCCCGTTATAAGGAGATTTCAGTTTATAGTATGTAATACCGTTTATCATCTGATTATATAATTATATCTTATTAATAAATATCATCTTTATTCTGTAAGTTAGCCACAGATAGAAATTTTAAAGTTTTTTATTAACCCTATAAATGTCCCCCCAAATTCTTTCTCTAACGGTAAGATTGACTCTGGTGGTGTCATATAGTCTAAGTCTACCATATCACATAATCCTTGAGTACCACCGCCAAGGGAAATATTAAAAGGTACGCCTTCTTGTTTAGAATATAAATCATCTAATTGACGTAAATTAAGTATAGGTAATTCTTTTGAGATTAATACTATTTTATGATTTACATAAATCATAATTCTCATATTATTATATAATGGTATGATTTTAATGTCAATTTTGCACCACTCATTATTTATAATACCACTACAACTAAATTCACTTTCTATTTTATAACTTTTATTATCACAATCTTGGGCTAAATATTTATATCCTATACTACCATCATCTTTAATTTGAAAACCAAGAGCATTTCTATAAAGGTCTTTTAGTATATCATATTGTTTACTTTTTTCATCAATAAGGCTTTGAATATTTTTAGTCGTATAACCATTACAAGTATGGTTAAATAAAGTGAAATAATTTTCCATTCCAACGGCTTTAATATCATAGATAATTGTTTCGATATTACTTGTATCGTCCTTTATTGTTAAACCGTCTTTACCGTGATTATAAGTAATAAATTTATTGTCGGTTTTAATTTCTACGATATTAGGTTGTGATACGTCATAACCTTCAGCGGTTTTTAATTCGGTTGATTTATTTAATATAATATCTTCCTCAAGATAATCATCTTCATTATAAGCAGCAATTTCACATTGTTTTTCTGCAATATAATCATCAGCAAAATACTTACCGTTGTCAACCAATTTGGAAGGGTCAAGATAAGGTTCATTTACATTTGTTTCTTTTTGCAAATAATCACCCTCAAAATAATCATTATTTTTTTCTATGCCCTTATCAACAGTATAATATTTAAACCATTTATTTTCTGCTCTTGTACCGATATAAAAAAACATACCTTTATTTCCAGGATGTTTTTTATTCAAAGTAAATCTGTCATTTTCAAAATCTTCTTTTTTAAGTTCGATTGAAATAACCCAAGGAGTATCAATAGTAATAGGTAAAACTTGATAGTTTTCATCCGACTTAAAAAATCCTTGATAAAAACCACCATTTAATTTTATTACTTGATTATCATTATCATAAATTAAATCATTTGTATAGTCAAATAATTGGTTATTACCATTTACTTTATTCATTTTAAGTCTATTATCGTTTGCGTTAATAGAATATGAAGAATTAACGAATAAATTTAAAAATTCTTTATTTGTTATCTTATCTTTTTCATATGTAATAAGTCCGTTATCAACGCCAGTATAACCAATACTGTTTAATGTAATGCCGTTATTAATTGCATCCCCCCATGTATTTTTAAAATCTGAATATATGGTATCAAACCATACACAATCAGGATTGTTAAAATCAATATTAACAACTTCACATTTTGAATGATTTAAATTAGCATTACCATTTACACCATATTGGTCAAGACAAATATGAAAATCCCAATAATTGCTCAAATCTAATTTAAAATCAAAGATATTTCTATTATGGTTTAATATATTACTCATTGTTAACAATATTTATATTATATAAATAGGTGTGAAAAAGCATGGCTAAAATAATAAAACTTACAAAAACACAATTACTGGAAGCCTATGGTACTGCTTTTGAATATTTTGATGCAGATAATTCCATACCGTCAAATGTCGGTACTAAAGAAATTGGTGTAACAGGTAAGGTCAATGATAAAGAATACGGTAATCCCGCATCAAGTGATAAAATTGCTAATACTATGACAGTTCAAGGATATAATCGTTATCGTATGTATGGAAGTAATGTCCGTCCAGATACTATCAGAGAAAATGATGATAATAATGATGGTGTTGATGACTTTTATAATCATAGCGAACTTGATATGTTAAGTGATAATGATGACCAGAATAATTTAATTAAAATACCCAAAGGGGTTGACGTTAAATTAGATTCATTAATTGATTCAATTACCAATTTACAACCAAAACAACAGGCTATAGTATTAAATAAATTAGTTGAAACTATGAAGTTGGATAGCATTCCTTATTCGTGGGCAAAAGAACTAATGCATAAAATATTATCAAGAAATAATATTCAGAAATGATACATTTTATTAATGAAGGTGGTAACAGCGAGTTAAAGCATAGGGTGTTTCCTTTAAGTAAAGGCATTAAAAAGCATCTTATAGATACTTTACGTAATTATCGTGGGGATAAAACTATTGAAGGTTATAAACGTCTTAATAATCTGCTATCAATGACTAACGGCATTTCTTATAGTGAAATGAAGCGTCTTAAAAACTTTTTTGACAATTATCAAGGTACTGATAAATCGGTTGAATTTTTGCTTAATGGCGGCGAACCTATGAAGTTATGGGTAAATAATACTCTTTATACTGCAACAAAAGCAATTCACGATTTCAAGCAAGCAAAAAAAGACGCTGGTATCAGTAACGCGTTTATTAAATCTCACGAAAAAAATCGTCAATCCAAAAAGAAAAATAAACCAACTCAAGTTAAATTTAAAACAGATAATTTATCTAATAGTATAGCAAATAATAATGCTTTAAAATATGAAAGTAAAAAGCGAAATATCTGCATTACAGAAAATCAATTTAAAATTATTAAAAATAAATTAAACGAAGCGGCAGATAATCAGTTTTCTACCGAAGAATTATCAAATTTACGATATTTTAAAGAAAGATATAATTATTGTGTTGAACATCTTGGACAACCACAAGGAAAAGGTTCTTCAAGAGTATGTTTTCAGATAGATGATGAGAAAATACTAAAACTTGCTTGGAATAATAAGGGTATTGCTCAAAATGAAAACGAAAATGATTATTATCTTGATAATATTGGAATAGTACCTCACACATATGATTCAGATGATAATGGATTATGGATAATATCAGAGTATGTACTTCCTGCTCGTCAACGGGATTTTAAAGAATGTCTTGGCTTAACATTTGATGAATTTGTGAAGTTCATTCGTAGTAGTTGCGCTTGGCGAGAAAATTATACGAGAGCGAAACAGGGTGCTTATGGTGATTATATATACTCACTTGATGAATATAGTGATATGTGTGAAAACGAAGATTTACAACCTTTTGATGAGTATATTGGTAATTATAGACCACCTGAAGGTGATTTAACCAGATTATGTAATTATGGAATGACGATGCGTAATGGTTATCCAACAATTGTATTATTAGATGCAGGTTTATCGCAAGAAATTTGGAATAATTACTATGATAAAAGTAGAAGATAAGATATTTATATTAAAATAAGACTTTAAATTAAACAAAAATATGGCTCAAAGTTGCTTAGAAATAGTTTCAATGAAAGCACGTCACGAACAAATTGTCAGAAGTGATTATACTGCTGAAAACGCATATAGTGCACAGCATCCTGACGCAATTGCGGGTGATGACGAACAAGGTAAGGGTACACAGTCTGGTGGAATGAGACACTGGTTACCAGATTGTTCTTCATATAACGGTACAAGTCAATTCAGATATGACGATTTCGACACTGGTACTACTGCAGGTAATAAAACCGATAGAGAAAGCCGTAAAACCTCGTTGGTAAGAAGTAAATATAGCGACGAAAATCCGTATTCTGCTACAATGGTTGACACAGCAGCCAATGTACGTGAAGGACAGGTTGTAGTTTATTAATTTATAAATTGAAAATAAGATTCTATTCCCTCTATTTATTATTAGATAGAGGGATTTTTTTATTAAGAAATAAATGTTTAAGATACTACGAGATATATTAAATGAAATGTTGATAACCGAAGCAGCTTCTGTTAATGATGTTAATTCGGCGATAGATAATCATGAACGTGTAATTATAAATTACCATACTAATGGTGAAGATGCTAATACTGGTGCTCGTGTTATCGAGGTATATGCTTATGGATTAACAAAAGCAGGCAATCCTGTAATACGTGCTTTTCAACCATATGGCGATACAACAACAAAAGTTCCTAATTGGAAATTCTTTAGATTGGATAGAATAACAGCATGGAAACCCACAGGACAAATTTTTGACCGTCCTGCTGATTTTTATTATAAAGGATTAGGTGAATTTAATCCTAATGGTGATGACACAATGAGTGTCGTATATAAAATTATTGATTTCAATAATAATTCTTCACAACATACTCAAAATGGTCCTTTAACTAAACAATCTGAAGAACCATATCAAACTGATACTGAACGTAGGATGCAACGATTAAGGCAACAACTTAATAACCCAATTAAATTATCTGACATTAAAGATAAAAATGGCTTTAGAACTTATGATACCGTTCCGACTGGACCGCAAACCAAAGATTTAAAACCAAAAGAAGATGACATTTATAAAACTGATACTGAAAGAGGAATGGAACGTCTTCGTCAACAATTGGAAAAACCTAAATATATACAAGATATAAATCCTTCTGTAAAACAAAAAGAATTAAATGATTTACGTAAAAAACTCGGTGACACAACAGGACCAATAACAGTAAAAGATTTAAATAATAGACTTGCACAAAAACCAGAGGAAACCGTGCCAGTATCACAAACTCAACAAACTCCAAAAGAAGATGACGTTTATAAAACTGATACTGAAAGGAATATGGATAAGTTGAAACAGCAATTAAACAATCCACAATATATAGATTTATCAAGATTTAAAAAACGTAGGTAATATTTGATAAAATCGTTTTAATATATTTATATTATAATATAAACATAAATTATACTAATAGAATGGCAAATGAAGATTTTAAAAGAATGTTAAATCTATCGAAACAAGCCGATGATATAGCAAAAGGTGTGGCTGCAGTACCGCAGCAACAAACTTCCCGAACTGTAAGAGTGCCACAAGAACAATTAATACCAGCAGATAATTTTGATAAACGTATTGCTGAATTAGATGAAAAAGTATTTGGTAAATATGAAAAACCTCAAAATACTTATGATGCCGAAGAAGAAATGGAAAAAATTAAATCTCGCAATTCGCAAAATCTTAATATAAGAACCGATTCTAAAATGCCTGCTGCTATTCTTGAAGAAATGATTAGAAATCCTTATAATTTAGACCCTAATATCGTTACTGACCCAAAAATGTCAGTTTTAGAAGATAAATTAAAGGAGAAAAATTTTAGTGGCAAAGGTATTGCTAAAGCACAAGAAATCCAAAAGCGTCTTGATGAACAAGAAAAGGTTAAAGTTAATGAAGTACAACAAAAACAACAACCCATGTCAATGCCTCAAAGTATCGGAGTTGATTACTCTATTATCAAAATGATAATTGAAAATGTAATTGATGAAAGATTAACAAAATTACAAAGTAGTATATTAAATGAAAGTAAAGCCAATAGCAATCCTAAACAGGCTTCAATGATTATGCTTGGTGATAATTTTACATTCGTTGACCCATCGGGAAATATGTATAAATGCAGTGATATTAAATTTGTAGGTAAAGCCAAATTAAAAAATAAACAATAATATTAGTTAAAGTTTTTTATTTTTTTTTTGCTCTTAGGATTTGTATTCTAAGAGCATTTTATTTTATACATAAAGATACGATATACTTGTTACTTTAAAAATAAAAAAGTATATTTGGAATGTAACCAACAAATAGAAATAAAAATGATTAGTGAAGAAAAAATTAATTTGAATTATACGAGATGGATTGATCGTTTAAAACATTATGATTGTTATTCTGAACGTTTAATAGATGAAATGGGAGATAAAATTAAAAATGCTTCTTTTGCACTACAAGAAAGTAGTGGTGCAGCATATCAAGGTTCTATGATTGATGTAGTTCTTAATAATCTTTGTGTTATTGCTTGCCATCTTAATGATCGAGCATTTGGAGTTAATAAAGATAAAGTTCTACATCCGTATTTGCAGGTTAATCAAAATTCTCTGATACGTGTGTTATTGTTACAACATATAGCCAAAGCAGAAATGTTCATATTACAAACTAATCAATGGAAATCCAAACAAGGATATCTATTTGATTTTAATCCAAATATGAATACTTGCTTAAAATGTGGTGAAAGAACGACATTTCTTTGTATGAAATATGGAATTGAATTGACAGAAGAAGAATTTGAGGCAATTCGTATTATTGATAAGGAAGATTCTGTTGCTAATCAATATATAACTCCACTTTGTCAATTAGTAAAAATGGCAAATCAACTTGTTTCGATTGAATTATATAGAAAACATAAAGAACAAAATAAAGAAAATAATTATTAAAAGATATATAAAAAGAAATGTTTGGAAAAGTAATTGATAGAATGATATGTAATGTTGGGGTGTGGGCAGTGCCTCAATATAATAAAGAAATAAAAAAAGTTAAATTCGTTAATAAATCTCCTAATGAAGACCCTAAATATGCGCATGATGGGGATAGTGGCTTTGATTTACGTGCATGGATATGTGAAACTGATAAGGAAAGTAAACTTAATGAAAATGGTCAATATACCATATCTCTCGAACCATTAGAACGTAGATTGATTCATACAGGAATTTATGTAGAATTACCTGAAAATACTGAAGCACAGGTTAGAAGCCGAAGTGGTTTGTCATTGAAACAAGGATTAATAGTGGCAAATGCACCTGGCACTGTTGACTATCTTTACAGAAACGAGGTTGGCGTTATTTTGATTAACCTTTCGAAAGAAACTGTAACAGTAACAAATGGTGATAGAATTGCGCAAATGGTTATTTGTCCTGTCTATCTTAAAGAACTTATTAATTTAGAAAAAATTGAAGAAGTTAATACTGATACTGATAGAGGATTAAATGGTTTTGGTAGTAGTGGTGTTAAATAACTGTTAAATAAAAATTTAAGAAAATTTACGAAAAATTATTTGTTTTTATGACGATTTTTTTGCAAAGTTAATGATATTTATGCATGAATACAAAGATAAATAAGTTAAAGAAAATACAGTAGGTGTCCGTAGCACCGAATTAACGCTTGTGGACTATCCGACTGCCGAAAGGCGAACCACACGAATGTGTGGGGCTATGGATGACTGATTGTAGTAATACAATGTACTAAAAAGTAGTGATAGGTTGAAGCAAGAAGTGAAATATGCTTAAATCATAGATTTTCGTAGAATTTCATATACGGTTAAATAAGTTTATAAATTAAATTTAATTTACAGAACTGGGATTTTTCTCAGTTCTTTTTTTGTAAAAATTAAAACTATCATTTATATTAAATAATATATTAACATCTTAATTAAAATATGAAACTAACAAAATTAAATATTAAAGATTTAGAAGCATATTATAATATGTCTGAAAAAATCCTTGAAATGCTTGGTAAGCAAATTAGGGCAAACCATAATAGTAATGGTTTTACAATGCAACCGACAAAAGAAGAACAAAAATATAAAGAAATATTTGCTAAAAAGACAATTTTAATGGAAGAAATAACTAAACGTTTAATGAATATTGAAATATGAAGAAAATATTTACTTGGATAAGTACATTTTGGCATGGTTTATTTTATGGAATGAAAGCAACCGATGAAATAATGCTTACAGGTAATACAGATACTATACCAGGTTCTGCAATAATTCAAGAAGTAAATGACCATAGAGTATCAAAAGCCCTATTAAAAGGAGAAGTAACACAAGAAGTTGAAGAATTACGATATCGTACATATAAAGTAGATAGAGAAGCAAAGCAATATGAATACATTGCACCTACTCTTGCATTTAAAAGAGATAAACAAGATAGTAAATTTGTCAGTTATGAAAAAAATGGTGATTTAGAATTGATAACAATACAACCTAATGAAGCAATTGTCGAAGAAATATCAAAGAGCCTTGAATATGTTGGTACCTATGGACAACGTGAAGAATATCTTATTAATTTAAAAAGGAATTTTTTCCCTCGGTATAGGTTAGAAGCATACACTAAACGACTTGCAATATTTAAATTGGATGAAACTCACGCTATCCTTGATTTCTATGTGTCAAAATATCCTAATGATAAAGATTTTAAATCAAAAGGTTTTGTACGAGAAATAGAAAAAATCAAAGATGAACAAATGCGCTCTGATGTATTGGATATTGATAACGTATCATTTACTACTTCTCACGCTTTTAAATTAAATGATTTATTACAATTTGAATTTAAGAATTTAGAATTTAAAGGAATAACAGAATTTGATGGTCATTATGTAATAAAATTCAAAGCCTTTGTTGTTAAAAATGGTTATGATTTGACGGAACAATATTATTCTGCTTCTATGGAAAAGAAGTACCAGAATAAAGAAAAAAAAGAAGTTGTTCTTGATTTATTTGGTGCTCCGCAAACTGAGGTATATAAATGTGAACGTTGCGGTAAGGAAATAGTATATGACCCTGTTGAAATGGAAGAAATGGCCACTACTAAACCCAGAGAAATTGATGAAGAGGATAATAATAGTACCCATACTACTGAATTTATGGATGCACAGATAGCACAACAAACATATGGTGTCTTATTATGCAAAGACTGTCTTAAAAAATACCTTAAAGAAAATAATCTTATTTAAAAACACTATAAAATGGGAATTTTAGACGAATATGTAAAATCTACTGGCGTAGAATATAAAGAAACAGAAATTAATGATAGTAAAATTGCTGACAATTTATCTGAGCAAGAATATGTAAGCCGTTTGAATGATAAAGCAATGCTCTCGGAAAGTGATTTTCATTTCCTCGAAATGAAAATGAAAACCGATTGGGAACATATCAAAAAAGTAATGAATCGTTCAGATGATATTAAAATTGTTAATGGTAAAAAAGTAGTTTATAAAGAAGATTATAGTAAAATGAAATAAAATGGAAAATAATAGACCTAAATATGCTTTTTTAATGATTGATTATGAAATGACTGAAATTATAAAAGATCTTCATAATAAAATTAAAAAAGATGAATTATATATACAGGATAATGACTATGGGGGATGAGTCCAAATCCAAAACTTTTAAAATTTGATTTTTTTAAACAAAAATATTATTATAAGCATATACAAATTATATAATTAAGTAGTGATAGACATAATGAGTATACTTGAAGAAATAGAGCATAAAAATCATTCTATTATAATTACTTTGCCATCGTCTGAAACGTGGGAAAATTATGAAAAAGAACTTGCTAAGGTTAAGAACTATAATAATGTAATGAATTTTAAAGTACATAATTTTCCAAAAGGTATAAATAAAGGTGATAAATGTTATATTGTACATAAAGGTCTTATAAAAGGATGGATGGAAATTGTTGGATTTTCTGAAAAAGAGTTTAAATGTACAACTACTGGTAAAATGTGGAAAGGAAAATTTATTGAACGCAGTGGTCCGTTTCACTATCTTGTTGATAAAATCCCTATGAAGGGTTTTCAAGGTTATAGATATATCAATCTTGAGGAATATAAATTGAATAATGATATAAAATAATAAAATATATAATGAACGAAAGTATATTAGAACGTTTTAAGAAACAAGTCGAAGAAGATAGACTTAATGAAAACAATGAACTTCCCCAAAATACTTCATTAACTAATCCAATGGATAAAAAAGAATACGAAAAGCGACTTGAGGCATTACGCAATAGTGAAATTGATATTGAAAATCAATACAAACAGGCAATGAATCGTTTAATTCATCTAAAAGAAAATGAATTAAGTAATAGTGATAATATTAAAGAAATTGAAATCACTAAAATAACAGTAAAACACGCCTATTGTCCTGATTGTGGTACAGAATTGGTGAGTGCTGGGCCAACGATGTTTAATCCGTTTACAATGGAAAAACAGAATATTCATACTTGTGAGAAATGTGGAAAAAAATATAATCTTGAATATGCTTATCCACGATTTGTTTTTTATGACGAAAATAACAATGAAGTCTTCGGACATTGTGAATAATTTTACTAAATTTTTGTTAAAATGACAATAGCAATTGATATTAATGACGTTATCCGTGATTTTACACGTCAATTTATTAAATATTATCAAAAAGTAATCGACCCTTCATTTGAAATTGAATATGACGATGTAAACGATTTTGAATTTACTAATATTTTCCCATTCCTTGATGAAAATGGTAATGTAGATATAAATCAATATTATCGTTTTAAATATGAAGATTGTGCTTTTGAGATATTCGGTCGTGCAGATGTAATGGAAAGAAAACTTCCTTCTGATTTTAATTTATGGACACAGAATACTCTTAAAAATTTTGAAGCGGATAATATTCCAGAAGTTATTATAGTTAGTCCTTTTGAAATGAATTTAAGTATTCAGTCAACATTATCATTTCTTTCCAGAATAGGCGTAAGAGTACGTGAATATTATTTCCCGTTAGATAGTCAAACTATTTGGGATAAATGTGATGTTCTAATAACAGCTAATCCTAATTTAATTAAAAATAAACCAGAGGGTAAGACAGTATTTAAAATTAATGCGCCTTATAATAAAGAAGCATTAACTGAATATACATTTGATTCATTATGTGATATTATTCATGATGAAAAGAAAACTTTGATAAATTTAATAGAAAAACAGGATTGATAATATGTTAAAACTTGGTAACAAAGCATATGCGATTGACATTTCAAAAATTATGCGATGGGTTTCTACAACACCACAAGAAGAGCGTAATATTTTAACAACAATTACACAAGTACAACCTTTACAGACAACAGACTATGGTATTGATGATGAAGATGTAAGTATTGAGGTTGCTTCAAAAGAGATTACTGAAAATAAAACGACTCTTAACGATACTATGAATAATGTCAGATATGATTTAATTAAAATGATATTATCTGAATTATTTACATATACAAATAATGAAAACAATAGTGATTGGACTCCGCTATCATTTACACAAAAAATTTGTTTTAATACCTTAGCAAAGGAAGGAATAATTTATGAAATTATAGATGAAGAAGATGACAAAGATAGATAAAAAACAAACAACACTTGCATTAGAACGTGTTGAAAAAGCAATTAATGACATAAAGAATAATGATTTTACTCTTTATTTCTTTGTTGTAGATAGTAAAAACGTTCCTAATGGTAGCATCTCATACATATATCAATTAGCAAAAACTCTTAATGATAAAGGTTATAATGTTAAAATGCTTTATCAGTTAGAAAATGAATATACAGAAGCTGAATTATATAAACTTAAAAAGAAAGACGAACCCATTGATTCTAATCGAATGTTCGTTGGCGTAAAAGAATGGCTTGGCGATGAGTATGCTGCTCTACCTCATATGAATATTTCTATTGAAGAATGGACAGTATCACCATCAGATATACTTTTTATTCCTGAAGTATTTTCAAGTCTTATGTTTGAAACATATAAGCATAAGATACCTTGTAAACGTTATGTAATTTTACAGAATTACGATTATGTTACCGAATTTATACCTCTTGGTGCAGAATGGAAACATTATGGTATTTATGATGTTATTTGTACATCAGATAAACAGAAACAGAAAATTTTAAACGTATTCCCATATTTAAATACTCATATCTTACCACCTCATATTGATGATATTTTCAGAAAGCCAATTAAACCAAAGAAACTTATTGTAAATGTCATAACCAAAGACCAAAAAGATATTAATAGAATTATTAAGCCATTTTATTGGAAATATCCAATGTATAAATTTATCTCTTTCAGAGATGTAAGAAATTTTCCTAAAGAAAATTATGCAGAATTTTTAAAAGAAGGTATTATTACAATATGGGTTGACAATACTACGCCATTTGGTTATTCTGCATTAGAAGCAATGCGCTGCAATGATATTGTTATCGGTAAGATACCTGAAACTGTGCCAGAATGGATGGAAGACGAAGAAGGTATCATAAATAATGGTTTATGGGTTTATGATATTAATGATATTCCAGATGTATTAGCAAAGGCTATTGGCTCTTGGATGAGAAGCGAATTGCCAAAAGAATTAACAACTGAAATGGAAAAAACCAATCAACGTTATACTTCTGAAAAATGGAATAAAAATGTTGAAAACATATTTAAAACTATTATTGATGATAATATCAATAACTTTGAAGAAGTTAAAAAGGCAATTAAAAAAAATAATCAATAAATTACTGATAATCAACAATGAACAACATAACAGTTATTATTCCTATTCATAAGTTTAATAAGGAAACGGATTTAAATTATTTTAATGCCGCATATGACAGTGTTTTTAAAAATAGTCAGTATTTTGACGGTACACTTAAACTTGCTGTCGTTTGTCCCGAAACAGTAAGTAAAGAACTTATTGAATTAGGTAAGGAAAACCTTAATATTATAATTAATAATGGTAAAACAGATTTTTGTTCACAGATTAATTTTGCTGTTGAACAAATTGATACAGAATATTTTTCGATACTTGAATTTGATGATACATATACTGATAAATGGTTTGCATCAGTACAGGAATATTCATATGGAAATGAGGATGTGAGTGTCTTCCTACCTATTAATGTACATTATGAAACTGAAAACAGCGCAAGACAGTATTGTAATGAAATTGTATGGGCTAATGAATTTTCAAAAGAACTTGGCTATATAGATTTCGATTGTCTTGAGAATTATTCGGGTTTTAATCTTACAGGCGGAGTTTTCAATACCGAAGATTTTAAGAAAATCGGTGGATTAAAATCATCTATACAAGTAGCATTTAATTATGAATTTTTGCTTCGTCTTACCAATAAAAAACTTAAATGTTTTGTCGTTCCAAAAGAAGGATATATTCATTTACTTAATAGAATTGATAGCCTTACTGATGAATACGAAAAAAGTCTTACATCTGAAATGGTTGATAAATGGTTTGAAGTAGCAAGAAGTGAATATGCATATACAACAGATAGAAATATTACTCTTAATTTTAAACAAGAGGTTTTAAAATAAAAAATTATTGTTTAATCTTTTAATGGATAATAATAATAATGAAAACATAGCAAAACAACCCGCTAAAAGAGGACGTAAACCATCTAAACAAAAGAAAGGCTATTATTTTGGTGAAGAAGAAGAGTTGGCATTTCAGACATATGTCAACTCTACTAATCAATACGAAAGGGATAAAATATTTCGTCAAAAACTATATCCTGCTTTCACTAAAATGGTAGAATCAATAATTAGAACATATATTCTTTTTGTACCAACAGAAGATTTTGATGAAACTTTCCACGATACATTATCTTTTTTAATTACTAAAATAAATAACTTTGACCCTTCCAAAGGTTATAAATTGTATTCATATTGTGGTACAGTTTGTAAAAATTATTTAATGTTTAAAAAAAGCCAAAGTAAGAAAAAAATAGATAAACAACTATCATATGAGTTATTATTTCCATCTGCCGATAAAGATACCAGAATAGATAATGATGAAGATAAACTAAAATTATCATTTCATAATGAACTTATTGACAAAACTATCTCTGAAATACAAATAATGCTTTCAGTTGAAAATATTGACAGATTAAATGAAAATGAACAGAAAATAGGGTATGCGTTATTAGAGATGTTGATGAATTGGGAAGAAATATTCAAACGTCTTGAGAATAAAAAATTTAATAAAACTTCAGTATTATTTTTCCTTAAAGAATATACAATGTTAAATTCAAAAGATATACGTGAGGGTATGCGTAAGTATAAAAACTTATATTTTTTCACTAAGGAAAAATTAATTAATGAATAATTATTATATAATATATGTTTATTTAGTGAATTTATTATGGCGAATACTCCTATTAAAAAACGTTATAGATTAAAACTTAATTCTCTCGAAAAAATAGAAGAATTATTACAAGAACTTTATAATGAAGCAGATAAAAGTATTGTAGAATGTCAAAACCAGTTGACAAGATTGACTTCTTCAATTGATATGAATGAAGAAATTGCTGATGCAAAAGCTAAAATTGCAAAGGCAATAAATGACTATATCAAAAGTAAAGATAATGCTATCGGACGTAAATTGGAAATTGCTAAATTAATGACTGAAATACATAAATATAATGGTAATGTTGCAGGTGTAATGGCAGATACTAATATTGCATATGATATTGAAAAACTGAAAAGTCAATACGCCAATATGTCTACCGAAATTGACAATAACAATACTCAAACAGATAGAGAAGAATATTCTATAAAATAAATTTAAACCTTTATGGCAAATCTACAGAAAACTAAAAGTGAAGCATTAGCGATTATTGATGCAGCATTGGCAATTTTGAATAAATTCCCTGAAATTGAAACTGCTAATAGCACGTTGTCTTTCAATACTTCGTCTAATCCCTTTCCTTTCCTTATGGACTGTTTTAAGTCTACTACTGGGTATAATATATTGATTAAAATATTATCTAAATTCATAATGTTAGGTTTGCCTGCAGTAGAAATAGCAGTCAAAGGAGTATTATTGGCTAACATTAAAAATATATTGTCTTGTGCAATTAATCCTTTTATTTCTGACGAAATACTTAGAAACGGCATAGTATTTAATTTACAACAAATTGATATAACAGATACCTTACGTTATAGTCCTTTAGATGAAATAGGTAAATATTATTATTTTGACAATTATAAAAAATCTACTGTAACTGATAATAGTACAGGTCAAAAGAAACAAATTGATGTACCTAAAGACGTTGACGATTTAAAAGTATCAAAAGATTTCAATTGTTTAATCTGGTATATGAAGCATATTGCTTCTTTTAGAGAAGTATGGGGTCAACAACCTAATGCCAAAGATGAAAGAACAAATGATATTGAAAATGACGATACATATTGGAATGATAAGAAAAAGAAATGTCGTAAAGGGGCTGGTATCGTAACACTTGAATATAATGTACGTCCAGAAGGATTACGTAATGCTGAAGGATATGGAATGTCATCTGGTGATGCGAGTTATGCAGGCTTACAAACGCCATATGGTGAGTGCTTACACGTTTTTCTCGGAAACGTTAAAGAAAAATCTAATGAAGAAGGCAACAAACAACAAAATGCATATATCGAAGCTACTAAGGCACTTATGGAAGCAAATGAACAAATTTCAATCGCCGAAAAAGCCATCGAAGATATTAAAAAACAACAAAAAAAATACGAGCAAGACCGTAAAAAAGGAAAAATTACACAAGAACATTACACTGTATTAATTGGTGATTGTCGTACACAAATTAAAGTTAAAGAAACAGAAATAAAAAACCTAAAAGACTACAATATTAAACCATCTAAAGAAAAGAAAGTTAATGCAATTAAAGAACTTCGTAAAATTCAAGCAAGTATGAAAAATACTAATTATCGTAGCATTACACAAAATTATTATTACCGTCGTACTTTGGTTGAATTTAATACAGATTATGTAATGTCTTTAAAATTATTTGATCCCAAAGTAGTAACGGCTCAATTGCTTGATAGTTTAATGGGATTACTCAATATTGACCTTAACTTAACTTATAAGCAGATGCTTATTAAAAATGAGGTTAAGAAAATGGTACAGATGATAGTAGAAACTGATGACACAGTTGTAAGCGATTGTTTTTTTACATTTACCAATGACGATTATAATGCTATGCTTGAAAAAGCAGAACTCAATCGTGCCAAGTTATTTTCAATAAATGGAGAGCAAAATACTACTACGACAATTGACCCTAAAGAAATATTAAGGTCGTTAAATGAATTAGATGATAGTGCAATACAATCGGGTGATACTACTGTTATCGAACATGCTCTTACTGAAATAAGCGGTAATATAACCACTATGGATGCTATGGAAGGTGACGCTATTAATTTCGGTGCAAGAATGAATTTCATTGAAAATCTAATGAATAATTTGGCTTATGTTATTACAAGTGCTGTTTTATCACCTAAAGTATATCTTTTAATATTAATTAATTTAGAAATACTTGGTAAAGATACTAATTTTAATCTTGAAGGTTTTATTGGACAATTCAAACAATTAATTGCTTCGTTAATCAGAACTATCAGAGACCAATTAATTAAGTATCTCGTAGATGAATTAATGAAAATTCTTGGCAATATTGCAACTGAAATTGCGGTTAAAATCGGTATTGAACAAGCGCAATATTATTATCGTTTAATGAAGAAAATCATTGACTGCTTTAAAAGAAAAGGAACAACACTTGACTTTACTATTGATAGCGTTGAACATGCAGATATTATTACGGAAGAACAAACTCCGAAAAATGCAGAATGTTAATATAATATAAAAAATATAAATTATGTCTTGGATAGAAAGTATATCATCAGGTATTGAGAAAGCATTTAGCGCGGTTAGACCTGCATTGAAGTTTATACCACCTATTTTACTTCTTTGTGAATTAAAAAGCAGACCTGGGCTTTCAGCAATAGCTCTAACTTCTGCTATTATAAGACGATTACCAGAAGCAGGGATTGAAACTGGAACTAATAATGACGGTTCTGCTAATAAAATAAATCAATTCGTGCGTATAATGTGCGAAGAAACAATTAAAGAAATAAAAGAAAATGCAAGAGTTACAACCGTAATTGAACCTGGTAGTGTTATTACAAATGGTAGTGGTGCAAATGCTGGCGGTCCAGTTGTTGTTGTATCAACGAATACTATTGTATCACAAGCACTTGGTTTAATTGAATAATTTTACAAAGGATAAAGTGAATGGAAGAAGAAATTAATTATAATATGTTAATGACTAAGGAATTATACGAAATGTATAATAAACTTAATGAAGAATTTAAGGCAGCACAAGATTCGCTTAAAGAGCAATATTTTATAATGGTGCAAACTTCACAAAAAGCGGTTAAAATTAAAGAAATAATAGAAAAAAGAGAGGGGAAAAAAATCTAATTTATGACAAATAGCAGTAATCAATTATTATTCAGATTATGTGAGGTATTATCGGTTATTGATGATAACGATGGTTTACGTATTAAAGTAAGATTATATCCAGAAGACGTAAAATACAAAACCATTGAAGAATTACCATATTGTTTTCCAATACTCCCTAAGCATTTACATATTAATCCTAAAGTAGGAGAGTGCGTACTTGTATTTCTTTCAACAATTGACCAATCAGAGAGTAACCGATTTTTCCTTGGACCATTAATCTCACAACCATACACATTGAATTTCGACCCATTTTATTATCGTTCACGTTGCCTTTTAAATGGTAAATGGGCTGATAAACCTTTGCCTAAACACGAAATGAATCCTGAAAATGACGGTACTGTTCCTGACAGAGATGATATTGCAATACAAGGTAGGCAAAATACAGATATTATATTAAAAAATAGTGAAATACGTTTACGTTGTGGTTTTAAAAAATATCCTACTGGCGATACTAAATCTACACTATTATTCAATAGAGAAGACCTTGGTTATATACAAATGCGTTATAAACGTCTTAAAGACCATAATAATAATGAATTTTCAAGTGTTGTTAATGTTGTAGCAGATAGAATTAATCTATTAAGTCATAATTCTAAGAATTTATTTACAATGAATGATAGAAAAGACTTAATAACCGATGAAGAATTATTAAAAATTCTAAAAGAAGCACATCCTCTGCCTTATGGTGATGAACTGATTGATTTTCTTAAAAAATTAATCGAAGTGATACGAACACATACACATCCATTTTCAATGGATCCACCGTGTTTTACTACGCCACAAATTGAAGTACTTGAAACCCCCTTGGAAAATATGCTTTCACAGTCAATACGAATTAACTAAAATAAAGCATCTCGGTATTCACGAGGTGCTTTTATTATATTATAACAATGTCTTAAAGATATTGATTTACTATTTATATATAAAGATTATTTTTGATAAATGATAGTAAGTAAGACATATTTAAACAGATGCAATACATTAGTGAAAGATAGTCCAGTTAACCTTTCACTTAACCCTATTATGGAATTAAATTATGGTAAAATGTTAACAAGAGGTATAATTTACTTTGACCATACTAAAATTAAAAATATGGTTGAAGATAAAATATATCCAGATACAAACAAATTACATCATATTTTAAAAATGACAAATGCAGCATCTATTACAAGTAACCGTATTAACAAACCGTGTTTGACTTCCGAATATAATGATAAAAAAGAACGTGCTTTATCTTTTGACATTATCCTTTTCAAATTACCTGTTAACTGGGATGACGGTAGAGGTTTCGATTATGTATATGATTTAGATTATATTAATCAAAAAAGTATCTCTGTATATGGTTCTAATTGGTATCAATATAGAAATTATTGTAAATGGCAAAATGAGGGTATCTATGATATAGATTATCTTTTTAAACAATATGATTTATTTACTAATAAAAATGGTAATCTATCAGAAATCATAATTGCTTCACAGCATTTTGAATACGGCAATGAAAATATTGAAATAGACATTACCGATTACTTTAATAAATTAATTAATGAGGAAGAAGTAAATCATGGCATTGGCATTGCATTTGCTCCATATTTTGAAAATATATCAATGCCCAAATCACAATATGTCGGTTTCTTTACACAGCATACAAATAGTTTTTTTGAACCTTATGTAGAAACAAGATACGATGAATATATAAAAGATGATAGAACTAATTTTTACTTAGACAAAGATAACAAATTGTATTTTTATGCCTCTGTAAGCGGTTCAAATGTTAATCTTGACGAATTACCTACCTGTATGATTGAAGGCTGTCAGAAAGTCGTTAAACAAGCGTCAAAGGGCATTTATTACATTGATATTAACCTTTCTTCTGAGGATTATGAAGAAGACGTTATGTTATACGATATTTGGGATAATATCAAATATAAAGGAAAACAATTTAAACCAGTGGAACTTAATTTCGTGACTAAATTGTCAGAAGATTACTTTTCTTTTGGAGTACCTACGAATAATACAAATGATAATAATAAAGAAATAATACCTACATTATATGGCATTGATGAAAATGAAAGAATTAAAAGGGGTGATATTCGAAAAATTAATGTTGATTGCAGAATACCATTTACCTCTGATAGAAAATATTCTGTTGACGGTTTATCTTATCGCTTATATGTAAAACAAGGTGAAAGACAAATTGATGTTATCGAATGGACACCCGTTGAAATAGGTTACAATGAAAATTATTTTCTTATTAATACTAATGATTTAATTCCGTCAAGATATTTCATTGATATTAAAATACAACAAAATAATGAAATCATTAACAAAACAGAAATGTTGCAATTCGATATAGTTAATGACGCTACAAAAGTATATAATTAATTATGAGAATATCTTTAACAGAAAGTGAATTACGGCAGATAATACTTACTGAAATACATCACGCTCTTGATGAAGGATTAATAGAAGTTGCAGATAATATCGCTTCATATTTTATTAATATGGCAGATGATATCTCAAAATATACTCAAAATCCTAATAACTATGTTGAAGATTTAAGTAAGGTATTTAATTGTGGCCAGACAATAGGTGATATGTTATTTAGATTAGTAAAGGGAACAAATTGTGGATATGATCCTGCACATAATTCTATTTATATTGGCATTGATAATATTCTTACTAAAAATCAACAAGCGTTAGCCTCGTTGATATATCATGAATTAGGGCATAAAATTAACCACATTAAATCTGATTCATCATCACAATTAAAAAAGGATTTTGATACACCTTTATTTCTTTCAATGAAAGATGACGAATATAAAGATATTTCTCGTAAAATATATCGTTTTCAAACAAGAGAACTTAAAGCAAGATGCTTTGAAGCAACTATGTGGTTAAAACACTGCAAAGAAATACCTTCATTAAAAGAATATTATGATAATCGTTGTACTGATATAATCTTAATGAAAGAATTTATAGACTATTTAAAATCTTGTAATGAAAATATAATCAATTCTTTATATAAAGAAATAATACCTGACGGATTTTGGAAAGTGATACATAATCCTAATCTTACATCAGATATTAAACGTGATAAGGTATTAACTTGGTTTATTACGCAATACAAATGGTTTAAGAAACGTATAGATAAAATCTACTACGATTATGTAAATCAGCAAAATAATTTTAAACAATAACAATATGGCTCGTAAAATAACGGACGTAAAAAAGGAAGATATTAAAATCCCAAGTTTTAAGTTGTCACTTAAATGTAAAAACCAAAAACAAAAAGAATTTGCCAATAATCTTAAAGATAAAGAAAAGGAGATATGTTTTGGCGTAGGTTCGGCTGGTACAGGTAAAACATATATTTCATTTTCAGTTGCACTTTCTTTACTAAAAGATAATGAAAATGAATATAAAACACTTTATGTTTTTGTTCCTACCTGTGAATCAACAAAAGAATTATCTATGGGTTATCTTAAAGGAGAACTGCAGCAAAAAAGTGAACCTTATCTTCAAAATAGTAAAAATACTATTATTAAAATTCTTGAAAAATCAAATAATGCAAAAGCAAAAGAATTAACTGAAGAATTAATCGATAAAGGCTTTATACAATTCGAATTTATTAATTTCATTAAAGGTAAGACTTTTGAAAATTGTATATGTGTTCTTGAAGAAGCGGAGGATTTGTCAAAAGAAGATATGTTATTAATTTTAACAAGAAAAGGTGGTGATACTTGTAAAATGTTTATAAGTGGTGACGATAAGCAAATATCACGCTCAGACCTTAGAAACAGACGAGAACGTTCTGGTTTACGTTTTGCAGCCAATATACTTAGTGATATGAAAGAAGTATCAGTAACAGAATTTAATACTGGCGATATTGTCAGAGATAAATTGCTGACTGAAATTATAAATAGATTTGAAGAAAATAAATAATAAAATATAATTAATTATGGAAGAAAAAGACGAAAAGAAAGAAATAAATCCGATGAATGGAGCAGGTGAATATCTTTATTTTACAACTGATTCAATCGTTGACCCAACTACCGAGGGTATGCCTCTTACTGGTGGTTTTGACAATGGTCATAATGCAAAAGCAGGAGAGTAAATAAATTTAAATAAAAAATATATCCCGAAATTAATAGTTTCGGGATATTATTATATATTGTCTTTTATAAAATAATTTATTACAGTCTTTTAACTATAAAATTGTCATTTCTAAAGAATGCGCCATCAACCTCAACATAATCATCTGGATATTCTTGTGCCATTTCTTCGTCATCGGCGTAATTTTCAAGAATACCATTCTCTCTCATCCATTTTACCACGGTTTCAAATGCGTCAAATTCGTCATAACAACCACCAACATAAAATCTTGACGAAGAATAATCCGAATAACCAACTTCAATCATAAAATCGGCATCGGCTTCCGATTCACAGTCAAGGAATACAGGATTATCATAATTAGGAAGAGTTGATTCTTTAATCATACTTTTAATACTCTCTTTAATAATATTACGAAGTTTACTTTCTGTAAGTCTTATAGTCTTTTTCATTTTATTTACGATTTAGTATTTATTTATAAATAGTACCGTAATTTGGATTTGTATAAACATATTTAATTAATCCACAATCCCATATACGATCATAACCAAGTAAATTAGTCATTTCTGTTTCAGTTAAACGAATATCTAAATTATATTTTTTCGATAAAGTTTTTTTATTTAATGACATTTTATGAATACGTTTATTTTTACCGCCTTTAGGTAAATAATATTTATAATCGGGTCGTAGTATTGTGTCAAGTTTGAAACCCATTTTTGTATAAATATTATCTTCAATTGAAACCGTCCATCTTCTATCAGCAAAAGAAAATACTGTTTGTGGTTTATAATTTTTTAAAAAATAATTAAACATCTTACTACCTACACCACAACAAATATAATTATAATCAGTTGCAAATCTAGTTAATTCCCATCCATTATTTTTAATACTACCATTTTTAAACGCCATTACGCCAATAAGTTTATCTTGATAAAAACAGCCCAAATAAATAGTTGCTTTGGCAGTACCTTGTATATGAAAATTATTTAAAAAATCGTCTGCGACAAATTTAAATATTTGTTTAACAACGGTTTTTCTTGCATAGATTTTGTTTTTATAAACATCAATGCCAACTAAATGTGAAATTTTGTTTAATACAATATCTTTATGTTCAATATATTCATCATCACATATTTGTATTAATTTAATTCCTTGTTCGTTACATAGTTTTAATTTATTTAAATGATAATTTCTATCTTTTTTACCAAATTTTTCGCTATGCCATAAATTCCCATTATATTCAATAGCAATTCCTTTTGAAGGAATATAAATATCAAGTTCGTTACCTTTTAAAATACTACGGTTTTTATGACAATCAGTCACCCCATGTTCATTTAAAAATTGAATGATTTCTTTTTCTGCTTTAGAAGTATATCTATCAATCATGTTATCTGTAAGAGTGGAATTAGCCTTTAATGCACATTGTTTAAATTTATCGTATGTTGATTTACACATAATATCTTCTTTTCCAAATTTTAATATATATTCTTCTTTTGTCATATTATGTAACTTTAAATGAGCATTACTAATTTTAGTTAATTTTTTACCACACATTTTACAGGTAACAAAATTATCGTCATTGTCTTCTAATTGTAAATTTACTAATGGATTGACACCATAAAAATAATTTCTATCTTCAGGATACAATTTAAGATAATCTATTTTAGAGATATTATGTTTTTTTAACAAATGTGTTTCAAACATTCCACTTTTATTATCTAAATCTATTGTAGACCAATCACAAAAAGGACAATGTTTAACATTTTGATTATCTATCTTTTCATATACGAGATATTGTTCCCACCAGTAATCACCAGTTGTCATATAATAAATTCTTCTTTCATAAAGAGTAGGGATATCTATTTTATATTTATTATGAATATAAGTTGTAAGAATGCCACCTTTATTATAAAGGTCTTTACTTACGAAATCGCTTGTTAAGTCTTTAACTATATAATAATATTCATTAGTATTAATATATTTCTTTTCTTTATAATCTTTTACTTTAAATTCTATTTTAAGCGGTTGTTTCCCCTTCTTATTTAAGGTAATATTATTCTTCTGTAAAATTTCTTTAAGTTTTATCTTACCTATGTGATACTTCTCACATATAGGATATATACCCATATTGTTCTCAATATAATCTATTACTATTTCTTTTTCTTGCTCGTTAGAAATTTTTGTCTTTGCCATAATTTGATAAATTTAATTTATTTTTCTTTTGCAAATATACGAAATTAAATCGAGACTTCCAAATTTTAATCCATTTATTTTTAATCCTTGCTTAAAATTTATATATTTTAAACCGTTTATTTTTATACCTAATTGTTTAATAAAACAATAAAAAAATAATGGATGATTTTTATAATCATCCATTATTAAAATATTCTAAAGTATTGATTTTAACGTAATTCGTTAGGATTCCAATATACAAGACCGTCAACGCGGATAGCACCATAATACTTGTTATTAACAAGTTTCTTTGCGTACCTCGTGCAAATCCCCTTAACTGGGGCAAAGTTGAATGGATTGTACATTGTTGGGGTTAAAGCCATTGGTACATAAGGTGCATAGATGTAACCTGTATCAAGAAGTGAAGTACCGTGGTGTCCCATAATTAATGACCAGTGAGGTGCATAAGGGTCAACGATTACTTTATAACGTCCTTGAAGTGAACCAATCTTTTCAATACCCATATTGTATTGGTCGCTTTCGGCAGAAGCATCAGTTACGTGGAAGTATTCAAGGTCATTAAGAACTGCGGAGATTTCAGCAGATACCACGATGAAGTCAGCACCACCACGAAGGGTTGATTTCTGAATCTGAGCGGAAATCTGATTAATCTTAGTCATTAATGTCTGGTTCCAGTCTTTCTGAGTGTATACTGTTGAAGTAGTACCAAGACGCTGCCATCCGTTGTAATCCCAACGTGCCTGCCAAGGAGCGGCTTTACGAAGGTCGCGGAGAATTTCACGGTCGATTTCGGCTGCAATCTGTTCTGAAAGGATTGCTGTTAACTCGGCTTCTGCGTCAATATTCTGGAAAGCAGATACGTCCTGTGCAAGTTCAGGTGACCAAGTTGCACGAAGTTTACGTTCCTCAACAGAAACTGTTTCTGCTGTAAGTTGGAAAGAAACTTCACCCATTTCGGTTTCAAGTTCAAGACTATCGTACTGTGCCCAAGCGATTTGGAAAGCAGTAGCAGCGTCAAGAGCGTGTCCCTTTTCAGGGTCGATACCGATATAACCGTTGATAGTTTTACCCTGTTCTTTGCAAGGTTTGGTTAAGTCAAGTTCGATATACATCTTACCTTCACCGTCACAGATATTTTCACCGTAGTCAACTAACTGTGCGCCATATTTCTGAGTTACTACACGGAAAGGAATTGCTTCACCTGCTGCGAAAGAAGTAAACTTATCGCCACCGTCAATTGCGTTAACGCAAATAACTTTTAAAGAAGCAAGGAAGGCTTCACTATCCATTTCGTTTCCATCAGGGCCTGTAAGACGACCTGCATTATATGATGAGAAACCACCAATCTGAAGCATTACGCTGCTAATAGAACCGTCTGCACTGTTAACAGGATAAGTTGCCATATCTGCTGCTACGTATTCGCCATTAGGAGCGATAGAAATAACACTTGCGGTACCAACTTTAATAGTTACACGGCCTTTTGAGTTATCGAAAAGGAAGTCATTATAGAAAAGGTCATAAAGCGATTTCTTCATATAACGAGTAACCTGTGGAGTTGTGCTGTTAGCGTCATTCTGTACAGGTTCAACTACTTCGTCAGGAAGAGCGTAACGTCCGTAAGATTCAAATGATCTACGAGTTGCGTCATCTTGGCTAAAGTCCTTAGTTTCGTCATAGAAACGATTACGTCTCTGATAACCCATAAGACCTACGTGCTTACCAGTATCACCATCGCTGATTTTGGTAGCATCCTGATAACTCCATTCACGTTCAGAAGTAACAGGTTTGATGAAGAATAACTTACCGATAGGAAGGTTCATAGCCTGTACTGAAACGATATCGTTAGCAAGTAATTTGCTGAACACACGACGGATAAGAGGGAATACTACTGTTTCGAAAGAACCAGAGTTATCTGCTGAGGTAGCCTCATAGATAAGGTGTTTTGCCTGGTTTTCATAAAGAGTAGAAACCGTTTCTTTAATATGACCCTGAAGACCTTCGGTAAGACCTAACTTGTCCCATCGGTTCTGTATATTTTCTCTAATTTTCTTTTGCGCGTTGTATTCGATATTACCAACTGCGCCACTTGTTAAAAGCTCACGCATATTTTAATATACTTTTAATTCTTATTATTTTATTATATAAATATTATATAGAATCAGAAAGTGCAAAAATTTGTTATAATTTTGACATTCTTTTCATTAAACTTAAAGTCTGTGACAAATCATCTGACTGGTACATTGGAGTTTCAACGATGTTGTTCTTGCTTTCTGCCAACTGGGAGTTAATTACATTATTCACGTTGATTGTCTTGCCTTCACGTTTAAGTTCCTCTGAAATAGTTTTATAAAGATTATCGCTTTCTTCGATTGTCTTAACACCACTGAAACGAGCGAAAATTTCTTTTTTCTCATTAAGTGAAGTGCTATTTTCCGTAACAATCTTCATAAGATTTCCCATACTCTTATTAATTACGATAGCTTCCATAAGTTGCTGTTTCATTTGTGGAACCAAAGCCTTGAGTTCTTTATTTTCATTAAAGATTGCATTGGCTTTACGCTTGATGCTTTCAAGTTTTGCTTCTGAATAAGAATTATCGGCAGTGCCACTGATTTGCTGACCACCAGCGTGTGCATTACGACCTTTGGCTGCTTTGCTATTTGTATTGGTATGAATCATACCATTTCCACGATTGTAAGGACCTTGTTCTTGTGTAGTCATAGTTTCGTCAACTTTTTCTTTATCACAATTGGTGCCGTCACATTCGATTTCAAATTCTACTTCTTCACTAACTTCTTTGTCAAAAGGTGCTATATCACCTTTATTAGCCCATCTCTTTTCAGTACCAGTGGGAGCACCGCCATCCATTGAATATGTAGTTTTTGGATTTGCAGGTTCGTTATTTGAAGGTGTAGTCATAGCAGTTTTGTTCTGAAAGTTATCAGTATAACCAAGTTCTGTTTCATTGCAGTTTGGTTTTTTGCTTTCTTCCACAGCATCGTCTGCGCCACATTCGTCTGAGCAGTCTACATCAATGATATATTCTTTTTCTGTTTCGTCATCACTTAATGTGATTGTACCATTATCATTCTTAACGACACGAACACCGTCTTCTGGTTTCAGTACCTGCATAACCTTAATTACAGCGTCTGCATCCATTCCTGTTAAGTCGTATTCACCGTCTTCTCCCTGATATTGTTCAAGATCATTCCACAAGTCTGCATTTTCATCGTCTGCACCTTCCTTATCGTCAACAACTTCTGCGTCAGCAACAGTATCATCGTCAGTCTTGGTTTCATCTCCGTCTTCAACGGGTTTGTCAAGAACTTCGGTATCATCTGTTACCTCGGTATCAGTATCAGTTGTATCAGAGGTTTCGTCATCTACATCTGTGTCAGCATCAGTCTTAACGTCATCGACTTCATCCTCTATAAAAGAATCATCACCTTCTGATAGGATTTTTCTTATTTTATTTTCAACTTTTTCGCCTATAATAGACGTAACTGTAGACTGAGTAACCTCTTTAAGTTTTTCTTCAAGGCTATTTTTGTCTTCCAGTATTTGTTGTACATATTGACTTCTTATATTATTGCTAGCCATATATCTTATAGTCTGTTTTTATTATTTATTAAATAAATATCTTATAAATTTTAAAAATTATATATTTAAAATATCCTTTTGGTTTTTATTTCAAAATATCGTTAATTTTACGAATTTTTTCGTTAATTAAATTGCAATTTTTTTGTTTATTTTCAATAAAGGGTTGCAATTCTTCTGCTGTATTTCGTATATATGCGTTAGGGGTTGATGGTTCAAGAACTGCATCAAAAGTTAATAGTTCAAAATCTTCATCAACTGCAAGTACACCACCTGGCATTTGTTTAACGCTGCCCACACCTCTGGAAGATACACCTACTAAACAATCTTCTATTAATAAATTAGCAAGTAAATCACCACTTGTTGAAGCAATACCGTAATGTCTAAAACCAGGGGAGGTATGAATTTCTGTCTGTCCTACTAATGTTTGTCCTTCCCAATGTAATTCAGTTATGATATGTGCGACATCATGTCCTGAAAGTGAAGAATAAGAAGGGTGGTCAAGAGCGGCGAATGAAGCTTTTTTCGAAATTCTTTCATTAATATATTTCTCAACTTCTCTTTTCAGTACATTTTCAGGATATATACGTCCGTTTGCATTCTTAATACCAAATTTTTGAAAAACTGCCGATACAATAAAATGCTCTGGACAAAACAGTTTAAGAGAGGGATTACTTATATCTTCACGGATTTGTTTAACAGTGTCACAATCTGTAATTATATGACCGTCATTTTCGATTAATAATCCTGTACCTGTCTGTCCTCTGCGAATTTCGTTTAGCGTTTCTATATTTTTGTAATTCATTTTATCAGATACAATAATCTACATAACTATATAATATAAATATTATTAAATATTGAAAAGAAATAATAGGCACGTAATAACATGCCCATATATTAAATTATTTATATTATATTTTATTCAGCAATGATATTTTGCACATTTATAAATGACGAAATATCTTCAAGTACTGTTTTTTCGTTATATTCTTTAAGATTTAACTTTGTTAATACATTGTTCCAATCAATTTTATCTTCCGTACTTTCTGCAAGTGATAATTGATTGCTGACAAATTTAATTGTGTCATTTTTATATCTATTGAATACTTCTTGTTTATTTCCTTCACAAAGTTCTGATAATAACTTTATTTCATCGTCATTAAGTAATTCCGTATACTTATTGACGGTTTCATTAATTTCTTTATCAAGAATATCTTTAGTGATAGTTTTATTATTCTGATTTTCCTTAACTAAATTATCAAGGTTTTCTTTTATAACTGTTTTATTAGCATTATACGCTTCAATATTATCAAGCGTTCTTTTATTAGTTATAAAATATTCAATAGATTCATATAAATTAATTTTCTCATCCGTGATTTCAATAAACTCATCAAGTTTATTTTTACGAATAATATCAATTAATTTATTATTGTTTTCTACAAGTTCTTTATTTTTATAATATGGCAAGATATTTATTGCTTCATTTATAAATGTATCACTGTCGCAATTAATTATTTTATTGCAAAATGTATCGTATATTTTAAATTGTTCATTCAATACTTTATTTTTACGAATGGTAGTGATAAATTCTTTAATTGCCTTTGTATTTTTGTTTTCACTAATTATTTTCTTAGCATTTTCGACAAAAACATTATAAATTATACCAAAATTACGGCCTTCTCCGTAAAGAGCAACGTCATCATATGTATCTTCTTTCTTTGCTTTGTCAAAAAATTCATTAGCAAGTTCCCTATCTTTATCACCGTGTTCATAATCACCTTTTTCGTATTTCTTAATTGCACTTTTAAGTAATACGATACCTTTTTCATATGCTGTTTTATTATCTTCCATTTTATTGTAAATGAATTTAATTTATATTAGATAAATAGGTAGTTAATCTTGTTCTGAGGTTTCATACTTGCGCAATTGTTCAATTGTTTTAGTCATTTCCTCATTAATAAGTAATATTTTATTGCCAAAATCTACTTTCGGTATTTGTTTACTCTCATTTTCTTTATCTATTGTCTTTTGAAGTAATCTTTCACATAATATATCCATATAATGCTGTGACTTATTCTTCATTTCTTGGCGATATTTTTCTTGTTTGATTTCGGTTAATAATTTTAATTTTTTACTAACGCTTTCTCCCATTGGTGGAATTGCGCCCCCGTTAGGGTCATTAGCATCCATATTACCCATATCTTCATTTGCGGCATCTTCCATTGGCATTTCACCTTCTGCACCTTGCTCCATATCATCTCCTGGTGCTTCATCTCCGAAGTCCATATCGCCACCACCTATGGGCATTCCACCACCTCCGCCAGGTGCGCCACCGTCAGTACCTCCTTCTTCATTAGGATTATCCTCACTATATTCAGCACCACTTTCGCCATAGATATTATCAACTGGGTCAAATAGTTTTGTACGTTTAATAATCTGACTTGTTTTGGTAAGTTCAGCAGCAAGAGCAAATTCAAGACGAATTTCTTCAAGATTACGTTGAATTTCTTTATCAGACCATTTCATAATATGTCTCCAAGCCCAAGTCATTGAAGTTAAAGGAATACCACCACCTGGGTCAGATACCGCATCTTTTGCTGTAGTGATTTTTTTAGCAAGATTTTCCAATTCGAGCATTTCTGCCTGTGAGGAAGGATTATTCATTGTTAATGTAAAATCAGTGATTTCATCAGTAAATCCTAAAAGAAAAAGATGAATCATTGCTATTTTATTTAATTCCATTAACAATGCCTGTTGAATACGGTTAGTTGTTCTTGTAAAACGCACATCCATTAATGAAAGGTTTTTACCATCACCAGTGGTTTCTTCAAAATTAAGAAAAGATTTTGGAACACGTAATGCTGTAAATAATTTATTTTGAATAAATTTAATGTCATCCATTGCTGTTAAATTCTGTCCAGCGGGGAGTGTTTCAATAGGACTTGGTTCACTTGAGTCTCGTACAGGAATGAAGAAATCTTCTGTATTACAGTTACTTACGAAGCATCCATTGTTACACCAAGACCCATCCTGTTGAAATGTCTGCAGTGCAAAATTATGTCTATCATCTTCACCATTAAGACCTTGCACAGTCATACAATATACATCATCACCGTCAATATATTCTATTGATTTGATTTTATGATTTTTCTTAATACTGTTGATATATTCAGTAATTGTATCAAAACCTTGTTCATTTAATCGAGATTGTAAAATACTACGTGAAATATAATGCAATTTATGCAACCTTTTATTAGTATTTATTTCTAATAAATGATCAATAAGATGCGTATTTATATATTCTAATAATGTTTTTCTATTATATATAATTTTATTTAAAATAGCGGTTCTTATTTCATTCCACATAAAATCATCGAAAACAATTGTCATTTTACGAACTGCTTCTTCTGCATTTTTACTTTTCCAGAATTCTTTCTTTTTTTCACTTCTGATTTTATCATGCATTTTATGCAATTCTGAATGATTATACCAAGACATATTTTTATACGAAGCACGTGCAATATTATGCTTTCTGGTATTTTCTCTACCAATTTCACTCTTAGCATAATTTGAAATATGATTCCCTAATTTTTTAAACAATTCATCATATTTTGGATCTGAAAAAGTTTTCTTTAAAGAATTAGATATTTTTTGACGTACTTCTATAGGCATATCATGTTCTTCATAATATCTTTTTTTACTTTCTGATATTTTTTTTATGGTATTTTCACGCTTAACGGGGTCAGCCCAATTATTTTTTGCTATTTGTGAATGCATTTTGTGATGCTCGTTAAAATCACACCATAATAAATTTGTTGGGGTATTATCATATTTATTAAAGTTTATATGATGAACTGTATTATGATTAATATTCCCCTTTTCAACTTCTCTTGCAATTAATCTATGTGTATATTCATATTTTCCGCTATTTGGATTGTATATTTGTTCATATCTCTTATATTTTTTTTCATTATGTATATCTTTTATACGATAGAAAGGCATTACAGATTCACCAACAACAACTTTATCAGCACGTTTTTTAGTACCATCACGCATTACAATTTCATGTTCAGGTGCCATTACCATGTATGTATCATCGTCCAAGGTAACTTTTACCATTTTATTTGGCGTGTAATTTTTCCCACACCACACAACTTTTCCTGGTACTACTTGTAATGTATTATCTTGTATAGAATAAACATAATTAGTTTTACCATTTTTGTATTCTTTAGCAAGTTCTTCAATTGTAATAGTTCTACCGTCTAAAAGAGGGATAGGTGTTTTTTTCCAAACAGGCATTATATTTTTTCTCAAGTCAATTTGACCAGTCATCGGGTCTATAATAGGTGTACGCTTAAAGTTATTGGCTATCTCTTGTACATATGCAGGAACATCCTCAGTATCAATTGCACCAACATTAATTTTAAAAATACGTCTTTCAATAGAACGGTCAAGACGATAGATAAGCATCATATCTTCCATCATTGAAAGCATTCTAAAATGTCTTCTTGCTTTATTTAAAACTGATACACCATAAGGTAAAAATTGAGAATCATATAATAATCTGAAATGTGCTATTTGCCAACTTCTGTAAGGAATATATTCTGTTTGCCCTACCCAAACAAATTTAGTATCTTCTGTTTTTGTTTCATCTACGTTATTAAGACTTACGCTTGGTGCTGATACATAAGGATATGCCGTTCCATTTTCGTAACGCTCCATTTCATAGACGGGTAATTGTTTCCATCCCATAATACCATTATCTTTATCTATATTCAGAAGCATATAATTATTACCATACTTGCACATTGCGCGACAAATCATTGGCAAAATAATATTAATAGATAAACGATTTATAAATAAATCATTCAAAATAGATTTAATTCTATCTGATTTTGAATTAACATTAATCATAAAACCTTGTTCAGAAGTAACACATGCCTCTTCTGAAAAAATATCCAATGCCGTACCAATTTCTGGGAAGCCATCCATTAAATCGCTATCACGGTACATTAATTTAATCTCATTAAGACCTGCTAACGTTTGATTATTAATATCATAAGCAGCTTTTTTCCATTGTTTTGCAAGTAACGTTTGCTGTTTGGCTTGCAATTTCTTCATTTGATATTCTTCTTGACTTTGTGCAGTATCAATTACATCATTATGTTTAATTTGATACACATTAGAATCTTTCATAAAATCAGTTCTAATCGCATCACCAGCAAAAACGCTACCTAAACGTTGAAATACTGTATATAAATTATTAGCCATTTATTCTTAAAATAATATTATACTTTTTACTTAATATATAATTAGTTCATTATTTTATCAATAAAAAAGATGACGGTTAATTAATCGTCATCCAGCTAAAAATTATGCTATTTTAATTAATTTTATTTGTAATTATTCGATGAAAGTGGTTTATGTTTAAATGCAGTATAATAACCACCAAGCATCATACAGCCATTCATATGTTTCTTTTCATTCTGTTTATATCTGTCAATAAATGGATTGAACATTTTTTCCGAACCCTCAGATATATTTTGTATGGTTTTAGTTTCTTGCTTTGTATTGTAATTAGTATTTGTATAATTATTAATTGCCCACGAACCAACCATTATTTTATCTTTTGTCCTGATTTTATCATTTTTAATCATATAGAACTGCATTACAAATAAACCCATTGCAAGACAAGTTAATAAATCGTCATTCATCCCATCCATATGGTCAGGACGACCGTTTTTGAATATCCAAGTACCTAATTCAGAGATAACTCTTGTTGAACGCACCCTAAATGAATTATTTTTTAATAATTCAATAAAATTAGAAATCATTTGTAAACGTAATGCATTTGTTCTAAACCCAGGTAATTGCTGCTTATTATCAATGCTATTTTTCTTTGCTTTTATTGTATCATTAGTATAATTCTTTAGATTAGTATCATCATAATATAAATTAGGATAACCCAATTCTTGTAATGTTAAAATAATAGAATCTCCATAACCACCTATTGCTTCAACGACAGCCAATGCATTATTATAAACAGTACCATATCTATAAACTAATTGCCCAACTTCTGAACCATTTAATTTACCATTATATTCCAAAACTTGCTCAAAAAATGGAATATTATTTTCATCAACAGCATCAACATCTATAACTTGTATTGCACTGTAGTCACCTCCGCTCCCTGAAGAAGGATCGCAATTATGAGTTGCAATATTTTTTGCACAAAACGTATGCGAAGTAGTTTCAAAATTATAAACTGTTCCTTTATAATGTTCTTGAGTTATCAGTGATATTTGTACATATATTTTAGTTTTATCATTTGATAAATAACAATTAGATATTTTTCTTCTACTTTCTTTTAATATAATATTATTCTTAATTCCTATCATATCTAATAGTAGTTTAGAATCATATTTTCCAATTGACAGCATATATTTTGATTTACAATGTACTTTTCTACCACATATAAAGCCTTCATATTCAGAATTATGTTTTTTTAACGAACTAACAATTCCAACTGAAAATAATATATCTTGTATATCTTCTAACAATTTTTGTGATACACTAACATAACAAATTGTATTATTTTTCAAAATAGAACCGTCACCCATAAGATACCCTTCTATTAATTTTAATTTCATATTAACAGGAAGATATTTAATCCAAGTTGAAATCTCTTTATTATGTGCATATTTGCCAAAATTGTTTAATAAAAACATACCAATTTGTTTTGAACAGAATTTAATATCTTTAGTGTGTTGTTCTTCATCATTTATATGATAAGGTTTTCTATTAAAGATATTAGTAATAATATTATCTAATCTATTATGAATATCATATTCATTAATATTGTGTGATGTATGTATTGTGAGATTATCGAAATTATCTTTTACAATATAACCTTCTGCTAACCACATACCACAATAATACCAAAATTCTTCTTTTAACAATGGATTGTTAATATTGAAATCTTTTCTTGTTAGTTCTTTATATTCATTCCACTTATCTAAAATTTCTTTATTATTTAACTCTTTTAATTTATAAGTATTTGGTATTTCAACCCAATCTCCTACTGATAATGTTGAAGCTTTATTAAAATCAAAATTAAATATCCTTTTCCTTTTTACATTTCGAACTATTTTAGTATCAATTGAAGACCAAATAGGATGATTGTCGGTAAATTTAGAAATATTTAAAAAATTTTTTAATTTAATGCCATATATGGTATTATTATATTCTCTTTGTATAAGACGTTTTATTTTCGTTTCATAACCTTCTTTATTAATTAATATATCATTAAGTTTAACATTCTCTACATTTTTATAACCATTATTTGTTAATACTTGTTCACCTGCTGGTAAACAAGCACAAATATACCTATGACCAGGAATCGGGTCTTTCCATATCCAAGTTTCCTTAACTAAATTATCTCTTAAATTCCAATCATCCGTAATTTCTATTACGTTTTCCTGACTATGTTTTTCAATTACTTCAATAGGAACAACAGTATCAGAAGAACCAAGGAATGAAATATCAAGTTCCTGTGCAATTTTCTGTTCATCATTATTAAATGACTTACACATATTAACATACCAAGGACTTGTAGGTTTCCACCCTTCTTTTTCTAATTTTCTCCAACGTTCTTCATCATATTTTATTTCACCCTTTTTACCTATTACAGGTTCAACAATAGTCTCAGTTTCACCAGTTTCTTCATTTTTTTTAATCCATTTAAGATTTTTATTATAACGCAAATCCTGAAACCATTTAAATTCAACAAACTCGAAGTTATTACGTTTATTTATGGCATTATCATATGTTCTCCAATATAGAGGGTCTTTACCATTAGGAGTTGATATAAGTACAATTTTAGCATGACTTACAGAGGCACAAGCAGCAACTGCAGAAGAATATACAGAAACTCCATTCTGAATGAACGCAGCCTCGTCAAAGATTAATACGGATACAGCGGAAATACCACGAGAAGCATTCTCGCCAGATGAACGAGCATGTACAATACAGCCGTTAAATAATTCAATACAACCAGAATTTCTTTTCTTATAAATTGATTTTGTATTTTTAGGACTATCTGGGTCTGGTGAATAAAATTCATCTCCCCACATCCATCTTGGCACTTGGTCAAGGAAAGTCCCTATTTTACTTACTAATTGTTCGGATATGTCTTTTTTATTACCAATACAAAGCACAGTTTCAGGTGATTCCTTTGCTGCAAAAACTAACTGTCCTGTAACCCAAGCACTTGTAACAGTTGTAATGCCACACTGACGATGCTTTACAGTAACAATATTATCATTACCGACTAAAGTTTTAAGATATACTTTTTGTCTTGGGAATAATTTAAACGGTACTTCTTTACGCTCATCAGCATTAAAAGTACTAAGATAATTTTCAATAAAATATATCCTACTTTTATCACTTAAACATTTAATATATTCTTCAAATTGATACTTATTCATAAAGTAAATTAATTACATTATTGCGTCAGTTAACAATTCGTCGGCTTCATAAAAGTCATCATCTGTTAACTGTGGTTTATCATTCATTTGAGTAATAAAGTCATCAAATTCATCTTGTTCTTTATTATGTATGATTTCAACCAATATCTCGTTCATTATTTCTTTTCCTCTTTTTGTTTTAGCAAGAATTTCTTTCATTTTTTCATTAAACTCATTGCAATCCATAACGGCAAAAGACATCATAATGAAATTAATACCTATTTCTTCCGCATTATAACCTAACTCATCAATTAATGAAACTATTATCTCCCATAAAGGACAACCAATACGCATATCCCATACTTCTGCCAATTTAAAATCAGATTTACCAATTACATACATTGCTTTTTCACGATTTTTAGGTAAACCGTGAGAAATAGCCAATTCAAGGATGCCTTTGATTACTTCATTAAGCAAAATAGGAAATAATAACGCTTCGGCTTTAATTGATACCATATTATTATCAGAACTGATATTAACATCTACTTTACCGCCGTCATTATTATCATCACTTAATTTATCTTTACTTAAATAAAGTAATATATCATTAAGATTTAATATCTTTTTATAAAGAGCAGGTAAATCAGGATTAATTTCAAATATTTTCTGAAAATAAGGTTTAAAATTTTTCATATAATACATTGACGCACCTGCTATTAAACAATTTAGCATACGTCTTTTGTAAATTTCAGATGAAAGATTATTCATATCGTCAATACTATCAAAAGAGAAATCTTCTATTTTTTCAGGTACTAATCTTTCATTATCATTATCTATTTTACTTACTAATTTACCTTCTATTTCAATAGTATCTTCAGGAATTTCGAATAGTTCATCAATGCAATCAAAACATATTTTTTCCAATGCATTGACATTTTCTTTTTCTAACTTCTGGCATTGAATAATTAATTTTTTTAATTCTTCTTGAATTTGCTGTTCATTAATATCTTTACCATCAGTTAATTTATCATAATATCTGGTTAAAATATTTACAATAAAATTAGTTTCTTCTTCTGGTGGTAAACAAGGATTATCTCCAAGAGAAGTTAAATTTTTTTCTGCTGATTTTAAAATATGTTTTGGAAGCATGTTCTAAAAATTATTAAAAATAATATAAATTTATTTATGAATTAAACAATCAGTATCTAATGTGACAAATCATTTAATTTCATTGGATTGAACAACAATCCTCTATCAATTATCCGCTTTGCGGAATTATTGAATACTTTTTGCATTATATTAAAATGCTTCGTAAGGAATCTGTACAAATGCATGGTTGGTTCGTTTCACCTATTTGGATGAAGTCTGTCCATCCTCTATTATAACTTACAACTATTGTACATAGTTTCCTTGTTTTTAACGTAACTTGTTAAGATATAACGCGTTATCTTTTAATATTTCTTTATTTCTCATACATATATAAATATGTACCTAAATATATAAAAAATCAATAAAAATTTTATTATTTTATATTAAATCAAATATCAGTATATATTAATAAGACTCGTGCAAATTAATGCAGAGTCTTATTTTTTTACGTTGTCAAATAACATAATGTTTCCCTAACTGATTCTTTTATTAACTGTCTGAATTCAGATTCAGTCAACCTTAATGTTCTTTGCCTAGATTCATTCACATCATGTAGTTGCCCCTTAGCATCAATCCTAAAGGTTCTACCATTTAGTTCAACTTTGGCAAAACCATTATCGAAATCGTAACACCAGTCAAACCATTGATTACCTTTCCACAATAATTCTCCACGAGTGTTGATTAAATTCCATTTACCATTTAGTTGAACTTTGGCAAAACCATTATCGAAATCGGAACACAAGTCAAACCATTCATTACTTAATAATTCTCCACGAGTGTTGATGAAATTATATTTATGATTTAGTGCAACTGCAGCAAAACCATCAGAGAAGCCATTGCAATAATCAAACCATTCATTACATAATAATTCTCCACGAGTGTTGATGAAATTATATTTATCATTAAGTTTAACTACAGCAAAACCTTCACGGAAGCTATTGCAATAATCAAACCATTCATTACATAATAATTCTTCACGAGTGTTGATGAAATTACATTTATCATTTAGTCTAACTATGGCAAAACCATCATTACAATCCCTTACATTATCAAATACAACATAAGGGCTTGCTCCATTTGCAAGCTGCCTCATGCAATTATCAACCAATTCCTTCCATTTGTTATTTGGCTTAAACGTTTGGTAAAAGTTCATGCCAATAACTTCACTAATCTGTTTTGGATCCATTATTGAGTCATTACCACCATTATCATGATTCCATCTGCAGGTACATGTATTCAATCTGCCGTTTTCATCAACTGATACCGCAATCATTGACAACCCATAATTATCTAGTGGACAATTCTCACCTTTGACTGCTTTTTCATTTTCAAAACCATGCCTTAAACAAAAATAAAATTGCCCGATACCATCATTTGTATATGAATCAAACATATTTTCATAATGTGTAACGCACCATGAAGTATATTTACCGTATTGTTGTGCTTGTTCAAAAGAATCAATTCTGACAATTTCATATTGACTTTTTCCTTCAAAGTTCATTGAATTAATCTCAGTTTTATTTTTCTCAAAATCATCTGAAACTGCTTTGGCAAATCTTTGAATTAAATCTTGAGCCGACATACCATTGAGGTTTCTGCCATATTCATTAATGTGAGCGTCTGAAGAAACATATTCAAGAGTTGTATTCAATTGACTAATTGTCCTTTGATCTGTAATCTGTCTATCAAGGAACATTCTTGTTACACCAAGAATGAACTTTGCAGCATTAGGCTTACGAAGAATTGGCAAATCATTTCTCAGTGTTATTCTCACGAATTCATCAGCCTCTTCTCTTGAACATCCTGTACGTTCCATATACAGTTTCTTTGCCGCGTCAATTGATTTGGATTCTTGTGATTCAGTCAAGATATTGCGTAGATGCTTGTGTATTGTTTCGGAAATAATTTGATTAATCCTTGTGTATGATTCCTTATAAGGTTTAGTCTTCATAGTATCATTATGGTAATTACCTCCTATCATCTTATGCATTGTTTTTTATTTTTATTTTTCATATAATATCATAATTAAATTATTTTTTTATGAAATCACTAACATGAAATAACGTAGAATTTCTTTTTAAAACTTTTAAACGATTCTCCATTAATTCTTTTTTAGTTATAATACGCCCTTCACCAATTGATTTGCCTGGTATTTGAATTGTTGCTTTATTCAAATCAACGCCATTTTTCTGAGCTTCTTGCTTTGTTGTATCTACTGCTTTTTTTACATCACCTCCAGCCGCATCAACATCAGCGTTAAGAGTAATGTCTTCGGCAAGGCATTTATTATATTGTTCTTCTGTTATTTTAAATTTCTTTCCCATAATAATTTATTATATAGTTTATATTAAATAATTAGTTGTTATAAAAAAGAAATGCAGCATTATTTATGGTAATGCTGCAATTTATATAGTTAATCAAAATTAGGCGAAGTAAAAGGTTTATGCCTAAAACTATTGATTCTTTTCAAAGGTCTTTCAATCGTATCCTCTTTTTCTGTTGAAATAAGGTCTTGAAAAATTTCTTCTATTTTTTGATTATGATTTCTATTTAATGATTCCATTGGCATCTGTTCTGGTTGGTCTGTCTGAGGTTGCATATCTTCGCTCCCCCCATTATTGTTTAACTGATTATCCTCTGGCGTGTCATTATCAAAATCATCATCAGATTTTATTTTTTTCATTATATCTTCAACATCTTCAGGCTTTAGACCTTCTATAGCTTGCTTAACAATCATTCCACATACATATTTTGATAATTCTGCGTCTGGTTGAGGTTGTTCATTATTATACTTTCTCAAACTTTGACTTAGTTTACCAGTCAGTTGTTGAATGAATTTCTTTGGGTCTTCTTGTTCGTTAGCGTCAACCCCTGCATCGAAATTAGTGTCAAATTCGCTATTCATTCCATCATCACCCATTGGTGGTTGATTATCATTCATAGGGGGCATATCTCCACCCATTTGACCCATATTACCGCCCCCCATTGGTGGTTCGGGCGGCATCATATCTATTGGGGGTTGAGGTGAGTCAACCTTTAACACTTTTCTCTCACTTAGGCTTTTTTTTGAAAACCCAATTTTTCCATAATACTGTCAGCAAGCATATCAAGCACCTTTTCATCAAAAGGAGCAGAAGAACCAATCTGACGACCAAAAGGTTTTTCACTCTTAACAGAATCATCATTCCAATCTCTTGCTCCATTAGGTGCAACCTCCGTAGCAGGAGGAGTTGTCATAGGAACTTTCTGATATGCGGGGTGTTTACCGAAAACGTGTAATTCATCTTCATTAGTCTGCTGTTTATGGTTTTTGCTTTCGTTGAAATCGTCATCGAACATAAATTCATCATCCATATCAGCATTTGCTGCGTTTTCAGCGTCAATATCACTTAAATCATAGTTATCGTCAAAACCATCATTATTTTCAAAATCATTGTAGTCTTTTTCGAACTGTAAATATGAACCACCATCTGCTACCTCTGGGAATGGTACGTCTTCATTATCCATTTCCATACCAGCAACGTCATTAACATCTACAACATCTTCATTTACTTTTTCATTGAAAGGTGCTTCTTCATAAGGAGCAGTCGAACCTATTTCTGTGCCGTGGCTCATATCCATATATTCCTTGCTCTTATTCCAAGCAAGTACTTGTTCTTCTGTTAATTTAAGAGTACGTTTACCTTCTGTTACTCTAACGACCTTGCCACCACTAGGTTTCTTATCCGCAACTGCATTATCGGGTACATACTGTGCTTTTTCAGTATATGTTGCATCAGTTTTTCCAGTAGGTTTTTTATCTGACTGCATATCTGCATTTGTTGCTTCACCGTCTTTATCAAAAGGTGCGCCTTGCTTTGCAGGATCGGTAGCGGTTTTGGTAAAATCTTTATCGCCGTTAGCAACTGCAGTATCAGTAAAAGGTGAATTTACTTTCTTATCAGAAGGATGAGAAGCAGGTGCTTCGGGTACTTTATCGTGATTCATAGTAAATCCCTGTTTGTCTTCACTAAGAATGGACTGTACGTTATTCGTTATCTGCATAAAGCGATTTAATTCTGAACGCATTTCTTTGGTTTCATTAATTTGCCATTCGCTTTCTTCTTGTTCTTTGAATTGTTCAACAGGTACTTTTACTGCGTGTGCTTCGTTAATTGACATCATTTTAAGGTCGAATTGTTTTGAAGCCTTTGCATAAGTAGCGTATTCATTTTCCCTGCGGTTATTTATACCACCGATATAATCAAAATCTTCTGCAAGCACTTCGGTATCCTTTTTAGGTGCAACTTTAATGTAAAATTTATTACATTCACGAATAATACCATAGGTTTTACCATCAGCGGCTTTCTGACTATATTCTACTCTCGGAATAATTGCGCCACTTTGAGTATTTTCTTCAACCTTACCGTAATTGATAAGGCTTTTCATTCTATCTAATTCAGTAATGTTATTATATTTCATATTATTGTAACTAATTAGTTTTATTTATATAAATAGTTATGAAAATTAATAATTACGTTATTTAACTTTTTTTAATTATTTATGTTTGTTTGATTAAAATAAAAATAATAATTTTGTAGTGTTTTTACAAACGAGGAATGATTTGTCGTGATTGCAACCTCTTTAAAACAATGCTAAAACATGACACATAATTTTTTGTTTAATTTAATTATAATTTTTTTATGTGTAAAAAAACTATTACAAGTGAGTATGTAAGTTATGGTCATCCAGACAAAATTGCAGATGCAATTTCTGATGCAATTCTTGATGAGTTTCTCAAACAAGACTCAAACGCAAAAACAGGTATTGAAACCCTAGTAAAGGACAATATTGTTGTTCTTGGCGGCGAGGTTAGTTCAACTGCAACAGTTAACTATGAAGAGGTTGTTCGTAATGTATTTAAAAATTTGCCTTTTAGTAAAGAACATCATCTTGCACCTAATGAAATTAAAATAATTAATCTTATCGGTAAACAATCAACGGAAATTCATAATGGTGTTGATAAGGGAAAGGGTATTATTGGTGCAGGTGACCAAGGTTTTATGGTTGGTTACGCTTCAAATGAAACTTATACATATATGCCTCTTGGACATTATCTCGCTAAGAAAATCTGTCAATATATTGCGTCATTAACACCTCTTTACGGACCTGATACTAAATCGCAAGTAACTGTTGAATATGATGAAAACAATATACCTACAGTAAAACACATCCTAATATCTACAATGCATCAGAATAGTCTTGATAATTGTAGAAATGATATCACAAGATATATCATTAATAATGAGGTTAATATGTCACCACTTGTTTTTAAGAAATACATTAAAGATAATAATGATTTGGTAATTGATATCAATCCCTGTGGTGAATGGCGAACTGGCGGCCCAGTTTCCGATTGTGGTGTAACTGGACGTAAAATCGTTGTTGACGCTTACGGCGGTTATTGCAATGTCGGAGGAGGCGCATTTTCAGGTAAAGACTTAACAAAAGTAGACCGTTCTGCTGCTTATATGTGTCGTTATCTTGCGAAAAATATCGTTGCAACTGGCATATGTAATACTGCAAAAGTGGAATTATCTTATATGATAGCTATACCTGAACCTTCAGCAATTAATATTGAACTCGATATTAATAATGATAAATCTGATAAAATCGTCGAATGGATTAAAAGCCATATAGACTTAACGCCTAAAGGTATTATCGAACAGTTTGACGGATTTTATCCCCGATATTATAATACAGCAAGAAATGGGCATTATGGTTATAATGTTGATGGTAATAAAGAACTTGAAACGTTATATCCGTGGGAAAAAATCGATATAGCAAAGCCTCTACAAGAAATTATTAAATAATTTTTAAATAACAAAAACTACCATTAGATGAATTATGTCTAATGGTAGTTTTATTTTATCTTGTTTTATTTTCTTTTATTGAATTAATCTTATCGTAAGATGTATTGATTAATTCCCATATTTTATCAATATATTTTGTACGCCGTAATATTTTAAATATGATATTTCCTGAACTCATCTCGCCGCCTTTATTTAAACCTTCTTTACGTAGTTTTTTAAGTTTGTCGAATATTTTTAATAATTCTTTACGACATTGTTCTACTTTGTAGTCATCCTTAGCATTTTTTTGTTTCTTTTCTATATTGTCAATTTGGGTCATTAATTTAGCAGCGTAATCTTTAATGTATTTAGCATTCAACTTTACGTCTTCAAAATCAACAGGTTCTTTTATCCATTCATTTTTATTTAATGAATATATTCCACTTGATGTTGACTGTTCATTTGAATCTTCAACGTATAGTTCAATTGGAAACCCATAAATAGATAACTTAGGATGTTCATTTAACCATAATTCTTTTTTGGAAGAAAAATAATCTTCGACAAATTCTTTTTTCTTATATACCTTATTATAATCAAGAATTACGTGTATATCTATATCAGAGTATTTTGACCAATTGTAATTTGCTAATGAACCTGTAAATACGATGTCTTTTGGTTTAACCCAGTCCACTGCAAGAGTATCAATAAAATCATCAGCAATATCCAATAATCTTAATCTTACTCGTGAATTTAATTTATTATTAACCCATAATTTTGGGTGCAATTCAGTTTTTGGTTTAAATGAAGATAATTTAATATCAGAACTATTAACTTCATTAATATGTTCTATATTTTCTATTATTCCTTGATTACGAAGTTCATCTTCACCAATAAATTGCTTTAAAATTTGTTGTATTATAACGTTATTGATTGATATATCATATTCTTGTGCACCTGATAATTTACTAAATTTATCTATCCAAAGATATATCGCTTCATAAATGTCGTTATTTGTCTGTTGTAAACACCTTCTCCACATTACATTCTTTAGGTCTTCTATTCCATAACCAAATGCTTCATGAATAGTAAAATTACGATTATCAATTGAAATAGGTTCATAACTTGCTATTTCATTATCGTTCATATAATTAAAACCATTAGAAGTTTTGTTAATTTCTTCTTTATTAATATCAATTGAATAAACAAAACCACGACTGTAATTATCTCTATACGAAGTAAAGAACCAATTCATACCTCTTGTTTCACCTGTTGAACGTCCTCTTCTTGCGTCAATTACACCATCTATTAGTATATTTTCCATACCGTCATAATCAGTACCGTGATATAGTATAATCGTATCAGGTAAACTGTCAAAGTTATCGGGATAATGCCATTCCCTTATATTTTGTTTGCTTTCCATTACATTATTTTCTTTATTGTATTTGTCTAAATATTCTTGTGGTGTTATAGAATATTTGCCTATTGTTATATTCTTAATTGCTTTAGGCATCACTACGCCTTTATACCCTATTTTATTGAATTTAGTACCATATCTTTTGTCATTTGAAGCGATGTTACCTTTATAATGTTTTGAATATGTTACTTCACCGCTTCCATATGGAGATTTACTTCCTAATCCAGTAAAAGAATTACTAAAGTCATAATCCAAAACTATATTATTCTTATTAAGATAATTTGAATCAATTTCTATAACTACACTATGTGAATTTGTCTTTCTTGCATAAATATCAGCATAATTTTGTGCAATCTGATAATCGGCAGTTAAAAATACATAACCATCATTATTAGCTGCCCATGCTGAATTATCTTGAATTTTTCTTAAGCCTTTTTGTAATATTCCTATCAGATATTTTTCACAAGTACCGTGATATAATGGATTGGCTAAAGGAATATCATCCATTTTGTTATCTTTAAGAGATATTATATCTTCAAGTCTATATTCTTTATCATTAATTGTTACACTGTCAAAATAATTGGATAATAGATTAGTTTTAATTAATTGATACAGTTCTTTGGAATTGAGAACGTCATACCAATCATTATCAATATATAATGTCCATCTGTTATATTTAGCACTTTCTTCAATTTCTCCGATAATAAGTTTAGGGAAACCAGCAAATTGCATTACGGCAGATACGATATTTTGATAATTGTTATTTGCATACAAAGGTTTCAGATTTCCATTATCAGAAAAAATTTCATATGTCATATTATAAAATCTATCACATAAACGATGTAATAAATTTATAATTCTCTGTATATTGTATTCGCTATAGTCATTAGAATGAACAATAGTAATATCCCCCTCAAAGACTACAATTAAGTCATCAAGGTCAATATTATTAAAGTCATTAGCATTATATTTTAATTCTGTTATTAGAGGCATTTTTATAAATCTTTTAACACTTATAAATAGTTTTTATTTGGTACTTTAATATAAAAATAGTAATTTTGTACTATGTTTAACAAATATAATATTTGAATATGGCAAAGAAAAACGAACAGGCAGAAACAGAGAAAAAACCAGTTTTCATCCCCTCTCCTAAACAAATTTATAATCATCTTAATGAGTATGTAATAGGACAGGAAGAAGCAAAAAGAATTTTGTCTGTTGCTGTTTATAATCATTATAAACGTTTTCTTATCAATAATTATGGTGCGTTGGATAACAGTGATGGCATTGAAATTGAGAAATCAAATATCTTGATGCTTGGTAATACTGGCACAGGTAAAACTCATCTCATTAAGACGGTCGCTAAATTTCTTGGTGTACCTTGTTATATTGCAGATTCAACTAAATTTTCCAGTTCTGGTTATGTAGGAGATGACGTTGAGAATTGTCTTGTAGGTCTGCTTAGAGCGTGTGATTTTGATATTCCGACTGCTGAAATGGGTATCGTTGTTTTAGACGAAATTGATAAATTGGCAACTAAATCCGAAAATCCGTCAATTACACGTGATGTCGGTGGTGAATGTGTACAGCAGGAACTTCTCAAAATTGTTGAAGGTGGTAAAGTATCAGTTCCACCTCAAGGCGGTCGTAAACATCCTCAGCAAGAGACAATAGAAATAGATACTACCAATATTCTTTTTATTGGTCTTGGTGCATTTGCAGGTCTTGATAAAATGATAATGCGCAGATGTAATAAATCATCCGTAGGTTATAATAACCCAACTGAAATTACTTCTGATAAAGTTACAGAAGATAACTATCTTTCAAAAGTTGAAACTGAGGATTTGCGTAAATATGGTCTTATACCTGAATTTCTTGGACGTTTTCCTATCGTAACTCATACCAACCCCTTAAAGGTCGAAGACCTTATAAAGATACTTACTGAACCTAAAAATGCGATTACTAAACAGTATCAAAAACTATTAAGTGTAGATAATATCAATCTTACCTTTAGTAAAGATGCATTAAGTACAATTGCCAATATCACTATCAATAATAAAACAGGCGCACGTGGTCTTAGAAAAATTATAGAAAACGTTCTAACTGATATTATGTTCGAATGTGGTGGTACAAATTCAAAAGTTAAGAAAGTCACTATTGATAACAAATATCTAATGAAATATTATCCTGATTTGATAACAGATAACGCTGATAAAAAGAAAAAAGCGGCATAAATGAACTACAAAGGATAGGCTTTTAAGGTACGCTCTATGCCTTTATGTCTGCCGCTTTCAAAAGATAAATAGTTTATATATATGCTAAGTTTCATACCAATTGAGAAAAATTATTATATATGATAGATAATAAAAATGGAAAATGATGAATTAACACTTGATTAGTAAGAAATGAAGAAAATTTTTGCATTTGCTGGTAGAAAACGTAGCGGTAAAGGATTACTAAGTCTTGGACTGAAAGAAAAAATGGATAATGTAGTAATCCTTACTATTGCTAATTACTTAAAAGAATTATGCTGTAATATACTTGGAGTTAATGATATATCTACTCTTAATGAATGGAAGGATAATGGTCATACTTTTGAATATATTCCTAATGACCGTTGGTTTAATCTAATTAATAAAAGTAGTGGCATCCCGATTGATATTATCAAAAAGGAAATTGGTGATATATTATTTACTGACGTAAGACAAATGTTGCAAGTTATTGGTACTGATTTAATACGTAAGTATTGCCCTAATTGGCACGTTGATAAATTGACAGAAGATATTAATTCATATTCCGATGACTACGTTATCGTAATTGATGACGTGCGCTTTAAAAACGAAAAAGAAGCAATAGAAAAACTCGGTGGTGAGGTATTCTTTATGGTAAGACCCAATTGGTATGATGTATCTAACCATATCTCTGAAATATCATTAAAATGGCAGGATTTTGACGATAGTCATGTTATTATTAATAATCTACCAAAAGAAGAAATGATTAATTTATTTTATTATTCTATTTCTGATATTGTTAAACAAGATGAGGTAGAGATATTTCTTTCGGCAAATCCGATATATAAAGAAGTATATAATTGTAATTTTCCTTCAATAGGGACTAATAAAGAAATTATAAATGAATTAATAAAACAGAATAAGGATAGCCATCATTTTATTAATAATGGCATAATACATTTCACAGCAAAAAATAGAAAAATAGCAGAAGAATTTAATGATAATGTATTTAATTACAATCACGATTGCTGGCGTAAGCAATTTATCATATATAATCCTTTAATAGACGAAAATTTAAAAAGGTATTTGTAATTATAAAAATTGACCGTGGATTAGTTTCTACAGTCAATTTATTTATATTATATATTAATATAAAAATTTTTAATTAATATTCGCCAACATCAAGGGTTGGTACTTCAGTATAATCAATACCTTGCTCTTTTATACTTAGAAGTTTTGTGATATCGTTAACAGTGTCTGTACTTGGTGAAATTAAGCCAACAGAAATTTTACTAGTATTAACGTATTCAGTGTTAATGCCATCTCCTGTAGAACTTTGCGCTTTTGTGAATCCATTTTCAAAATTATCAAGCGTAAGCATATTTTTTTTAATATTTTGAATCTCTCCACTTAATACATTTAACAAATCAAGGTTATCTTTATTTTTTTCAGCAATTATTCGAAAAATTTCATCAAGTCCTGCCTTATCTATATATTTAATTACTGCACTCATAAAGTATTATAATCTAATAACAATTATTTAATCAATATATCCTATTAAATAAGTATTAATATAACTTAAAAAAATAGGCATTGCCATGTTTAATAACAATGCCTAAATTTAATGTTTTATAATAATTTTTTCAATTATTTGCCTGCTGCAGAATTAGCAGCATCTTGGATTTCTTTTGGCATTAAAGCAACAAATTGCAAACCATTGCTGTCTATTGTAACTGTTTGATTACCTTCATCAACAGACATTCCAGCAATTTTGTCAGCATTGGCTTTAGCCTGTACATCAAGTTTCACAACAGCATCCATTACGGTAGTAGCACCATCGATGTAATTCTTACCAGCAGGAGCAGTGAAAGTACCATCAGCAGCAAGTCCAACAGAAGCCTCAATCTTATCCTCAGCAGCTGTAGCACGACTTACTTCGTTAGCAAGAGCATCGGCAGATGCGATATTTGTTTCACCAATAGTGTAAGTTACTGAACCGTCTTCGGCAGTACCATTAGTAACGGTTATATGGGTAGCGGCAGTATCTTTTTTAACTTTAGTGGTAGCAGCAGCTCTAGCAGCATCGATAGCATCTTGAACACCTGCAAGTTTAAGACCACCTTCACTTACCGTCAAGAATGTTTCATTACCTTCAGCAAGTTTGATGGCAATCTTACTATCAGCCACCATGATACCATTACCCATTTCACTCTCAAAAATAGCCTTGCCGAGGTCAACGGATACTGTTTTAGGTGTACCATCAGCAAGTTTATATTTAAAAGTGATAACAGTATTTTCATCGCCACTAGCTGTAACCTCTTCAAGAGCTGAGTCTTTATAGATGATGATAGCATCGCCGACCTGAGACTTATTTGCTGCAGTATCCCATTCGCCAGTGTAAGATACGACTTTATAAGCACGGTCTACGTTTTCTTTAACTACACCAGGTAAAGCAGCAATTTCTTCAGCAGTGAGCGTTACAACCCTGTACTTGGCAGCGTTACCTTCAACTGTCTTTAAAGACTTTGCTAACGAAACAATTTGCGAAGCAACAGTACCTTCCTCAACAGTAACTGCATCAGCGGCAGTAACAGCCTCAGCAGTTACATTCTTAGCAGCAACAGTACCACGAGTAATGTTTACTTTACCATCAGTCTCAGAAACAGCGGTAACAAATTGACCGTCAACAGCAGTATCAGTTACATCAAGACCCTCAATAGCGGTTGTAATTGCGGCGTTACGAGCAGCAACTTCATCAGTAATCGCTTTGTTAACTTTACCATCAACAACGCCATAAAGCGTTTTAAGACCATCAAGGTCTAAATATCTAATTTTAGCCATATAAATTATGTGTATTAAAAAAATTATTTTTATATTATTTATTATTCTTCGTCATCAGCTTTGACGATTTCTTCTGGAGTTAATGCGGTCATTTCGGGTATCTTTTCCCCAACTTCATTAAGTGCTTCTCCGACTTCCGCAAATGTATCTATTTTTCCGTTATCAGTTTTTCCATTAACCATCTCGTCAACTTTATCTGCTAATTCTTTAAACGTATCTAAATCCTCAGGAGCATCCTTAACGAGTTTGTCAATTTGTTTCTTAAGTTCTGCAACGGTTTCTGCATTAATATCACCACAATTACATTTATTATTCATTGGTATAAATTGAACAGTATTGTCACTGTAGCCATATCCATAATAATCGTAGATATTCATTTATATAAACGTATGTTTCTTTTATATATAAATATTATGTTTATGAGTAAAGTCAATGTAACATTTACTAAATTTTTTTATAAATAATTTTTTGTTAAGATACCATTTTTAGATATGGATTTACTATACCAATCTCGTATAACTTGTTTTAAGAATTTCTTTCTATCCTCGTCATTTTTAATTACATTATGGAATTTATCGTCCAATAACATTAAAAATTCACTCATTTGTAAAGTCTTTAATGGTTGCTTGTCAGAAGACATCATTACAACTGTGGGTACTTTGGTAGGATACCCATCAGCAATATCGTCAAGCATTTGTCTTTCAAAATTGCTATCAATGTAATTCTTTATACGAAGCACTAAATCTGCTTTAGGAACAAAAGATTCTGTTATAAAATATTTTATCAGTTGTTCCTCAGTAGATTCATTTATTATAATTTTACTCATTTAATAAAATTTACTATTAAATTCTCCTTATAGATAATTATTCTGCAATATCAGAATATTTAAAACTATATCCTTTTTTGATATTCTTTTCTATTAACAAGTCTGTTATTTTACTTTCAAGTAATTTTTCTATCTCTCTTAAAATAGGTCTTGCACCGTATTCTTTTTTATCTGATATATTTTTTAAGACTTCTTCAGTTAGAGTTTCATAAATATCCTTATCAAGGGAATAACCGATTTTCTTCAGTTTATTATTCGTTACATCTATTTGTAATTTAATAATTTTCTTCAAATTATCGTCATTTAATTTATTAAAGTAAATAATACTGTCAATACGGTTAATAAACTCTGGTTTAAAATGACGTTTGATTGCTTTATTAAATAAAGATTCCTCAAATGAATTTTTATCACCCATATTTGTAGCAAACCCAACACCACCGTTACGTTCACTTACTTCTTTTGCTCCTACATTGGAAGTTAATATAACAATAATATCTTTTAAGTCAATAGTTTCACCTTTATTATTAGTTAATCTACCTTCGTCAAATACCTGTAAAAATACATTAAATACTGATTCATCTGCTTTCTCACATTCGTCTAATAAAAGAACAAATTGTTTCATTTTATTATATGCTTCAAATAGTACTGGTGTATCATTATAACCGATATAGCCACTTGACGCACCTACTAATTTAGATACTGACATCTTATCGGCATATTCACTCATATCAAGTCTTACCAAATGCTTTTCATCTCCATATATTTTTTCAGCAAGTTTTTTCGCAAGGTATGTCTTACCCGTACCAGTTGTACCAGTAAACATAAGTACAGAAGGTTTCTGTGGATTGGATAAACCCATTTTTTGTCGTTTAACTATTTTGCATACGGCATCGACAGCAGTATCTTGTCCTATCACAATTGCTTTTAGTTCGTCATTGATATTTTTTAATTTAATTTTCTCAGTTTTATTTAGTTCTGCGACATTGATACCTAATTTTTTAGATACTATATCAAATACATTTTTTTCAGTAATAACGGTAGGTTCTTTATTTAACTTATTGCTTTTTTCGGTTACTGCGATTAATGCTTTAAGTTTGATTTCTTTTTTCGTTAATTCATCGATTTTATCGTAATCTTTATTAGAATCATTACTTATTAAATTTTTTTGAATTTGAATATCTACCAATTGCTCATTTAATTCTTTTAAAACTGGATTTTCTTTTTCTATCAATGATGACGCTGCTCCTACTTCATCAATTAATTCCAATGCACTGCAAGGTAATTTAACTTTTGGAAAATGTTTACGACAAATGTCAATGCAAGTTTTAAGCACCTTTTTAGGATAAATGACTTCGTGATATTGCTCGTATTTCTCTTTAGACTGAATTAATATATCCAATGCAAGTTTATCATTACATTCCTCTATTTCTATCTTACCCATTTTCTTAATGAAATTAGGATAATTTGATATTAACTTACTATAACCTTTTACAGAAGAAGTACAAATAAATCTTATTTTACTTTCATTCAAAACTGAACTAAGTAATATATCTACATCACCCTCAGCATAACGTGGATTTTCGATAAGACTATCAATATCATCTATAAAAAAAATATATTTACCGCTTTTCTTTGCATCTTCAATAATAGCCTTAAGCCGAGCCTCAAAAGCACCTTTATATAACATACCAGATATTAACGCAGAGAAATTTATTTCTGATAATACCTTATCTTTGTATACTTCTGGTACATTTCCTTCATTAATCATTTTAGCGATATATCTAACTGTTGCGGTTTTACCTACACCACTATCACCTACTACAATAGCGTTATTGTTATTTTTCTTTGCTAATACCTTGAATATGTCGTTAATGACTTCTTCATTTCCTATTACAGTATCAACTTTATTAGCAACGCAAAGGGCATTAATATTTACAAGATAACGTTCCACTTCGTTGGCTTCATTATACTTTATTAGACTTGTATTTGATTTTGTAGAAGTAGCAACAGTATCTTTTTTATTTGACTTTTTTGAAGTATTATCTTTTGTATCGGTTGTGGTTTTCTTTACACTGGCATATTCTTCTATGACATTACTTTTGAAATGCTTGTAAGTAACACCATAGGATTTGAATAATTTTATTAAAAAACTATCCAGTTTTAACAAACTGCCGAAAACCATCCCAGAATTTAATTCCTCAAAATCGGTGTAGTTGTCGGTTATATTTTCCATTACGTCATCATTTACGATATCTATAAAATTGAATTTACTATCAGTTAATTGCTGCTGACTTGACGCAAGTTTTTCATAACACTTATCCCTTATTTCCATAAGTTGGCTTTCCATAAGGTTTTTTGACAATATCTTATATGCTATAGAATCAATATTCTCAATTACAGATATTACGTAATAGGTACTATCTAATTTATCGCAAGGATATTCAGTATATATATTATTTTCAATATAGTTGACGATATCATTCAACTCTTTTGAAAAAACAAATTTCATTTTCATCTTTTTTATAAAATAAATTTACCCTTGAATATATGGGTATTTATACTGCTTTTTCAATTGGTTTATTTGGTTATGTCAATAAATAAACGTATATTTGTATTGAACTTTAAATAGCATTTAAAATGATAATTTACAACAAATACCTAAATAACGAAGATTTTACGTGGTATGACAGCAGCAATATTTTATTTTCCAAATGTTACGATAATAATGTATCGGAAAATAAGACTGTAAAAATAGTATTTAAACAAGGTAGGACTTACCTCTATAAAGATGTTTCAACTGATGACTATATCGCTTTCAAAACTGATTCATCTAACGGTAGTGCATTTAATAAATACATTAAGAAATACCAAGGGGTGCGCATTGCAGATACTGATATAGATAAGTTACAGCAATTGCAAGAGGATTTCAAAAAAGATGAGAATGAAATAAATGACGAAAAGTTATCCGATATTCAGTATCATATTGACATTTGCAGTAAAACTGGTTTAGTACAGTTAAAACTAAATGATAAAGTATTATATACCGTAGAAGAAGGTAAGGCTTCTGTTTTTAGTATATTGAAAGCTATGAATATTAAATATTCTTGGCAGGAAGTAGATGAGATAACAAAAGAAAGTGATGAATTTAAAGACGAAATTAAATTAAATTAATAAAATGCCTAAACGTAATTTTAAAAATAATTATGAAACCGCTTGTAATGATTACGTTAAAGAATTATGTAAACGTTACGATTGGTCTTTTGAAGACGGATGGTGGGTATCTAACGAAATAGGAGGTACTTTTTGTACTTCTGATATTGAATACTCATTGTCAATGAATGATATAAAATTATTAGTTGATGAAAATGTCGATTTCAAAATATTCAGCGAATGGTGGGATTATAATCTCGTAATGAGTTACGCCATTATGCTTTATCCTAATAATGATAGGTATCAGATGATAAACCTATACACGTGGTTGAATAATTATCCTGATAATAAAAAGATTTCACAAGAAGAATTAAATAAAATAGAAAAAATATTTTGGAGTAATAATAAAATGGAAGGTTTTAAACAAAGATTAGTTAAAGAACGAGAAGAATTAAAAGAAAAAACTGAATTATGATTTCATACAAATATAAATTATATAAAAACAAAAATAACCGATTTCTCGACGCGATGCTTCGGGAATCCGCTTTTGTATGGAATCATGCTCTCGCTCTTCAAAAGCGTTATTACGCTTTATATAAGACTTTTATACCATCTGCGAAATTGCAGAAGCATTTCGCAAAACGTATAAAACGCAATCTATTGCATTCGCAAACAGTACAGGAAATTATCCAACGTCTTGATACTGCTTATCAGCGTTTCTTCAAACGTATTGCCAAACGACCACCCAAATTCAAGAAAGCAAAGGACTTCGTTTCATTCGCTTTCAAGCAAGGCGGTTTCGCCTTGAATGGTAATGAATTGATTATCAATCGAATAAGGAAACGTTTCCGTTTCTCTTATTCAAGAGAATATAAGGGCAATATCAAGATGTTGAGAATCAAACGTTCTCATTTGGGAGAGTATTACGTATATGTCATAACCGATTGCCAACCAACGGCTTATGGAAAGTCACATAATGGTGCATCCATAGGTATTGACTTCGGTTTAAAAACATATATGACTTTATCTGACGGTGAACGTATTGATAACCCGCAGTTCCTTAAACGTTCCATTAAGGAAATTAGAAAGGCGAATCAATGCCTTTCAAGATGTCAGAAAGGAAGCAATCATAGGGAACGAGCAAGACTATCTTATTGCAGACTGCAGGAGAAATTGGTTAATAAACGTACTGATTTCATGTGGAAACTGGCACATAACCTCTGTCGTAACTACGACTACATATTCATCGAAGACTTGAATCTCAACGGAATGATGAAAATGTGGGGTCGAAAGGTCAGCGACCTTTCTCACGGCACATTTATCAATATCCTTGAGCAAGTTGCAAATAAATATAACGTAGTCGTTTATAAGATAGATAGATGGTATCCGTCCAGTAAATTATGTGATTGCGGTTATAAAAACGATAAACTGACGTTGAGAGATAGGGAATGGATATGTCCGCATTGCGGACAGATACATGACCGTGATATCAACGCAGCAAAAAATATACGTCGGAAGGGCATTTCCGAATTGGTTAGTAACGGTAAGACCAACATATCTCTCGGTATGAGGCAGTTACGCTTGAGCCAAGAATCCCACGTTCTTTAGACGTGGGAGTATGTCAATTCGTGACCAATATCATATAATGATGCAGTATCTTAATGTTTTAAAATTGAGAATTGATATTACTTTAACTAAAGAAGAAAAAGAAGAATTGAAAAATGAATAATGTTGATAAACAATACCTTGATATTTTAAAAGATATCATAGATAATGGGGTATGGAAAAATACCCGTTCTGGTAACGTAAAATCTGTATTCGGAAGAACAATGAGATTTAATTTAAGCGAAGGCTTACCTTTGTTGACTACTAAAAAAGTCTTCACCAAAGGCATTATCTATGAATTGTTATGGTTTCTAAAAGGTGATACAAATATAAAATATCTCGTTGATAATAACGTGCATATATGGGATGATGACGCTTTCAGATGGTTTAAAACTCTTGATTTCAAATACTTAGAAAGAGAAGAACCTTATTATGATAAGGAAGATAATAAAACCCATATTGGTGTACACGGTTGCTATAAGTTAGATTATTGTATTTTTGACCTAGAAGACAATATTGAAAATTCATATACCATTGTTCTTAATAATGATATACAAAACGAAATATCTGTTACAATTGAAGACTTAAAGAATATAACCAAAGAGCAGTTTATTGACTATGTAAAGAAAAACGCTTGGATACATCGTTATGATATTCATCAAGGACGTAAAGTTTCAGATAAGAAAATATATCAGTTTGGTGATTTAGGTGAAATCTATGGTAAACAGTGGCGTAATTATGGCATTTCAGGAAAAGACCAGATAGCAAATATAATTAACACCCTTAAAACAAATCCTGACGATAGACGAATGGTATTAAATGCTTGGAATCCTGATGTTCTTGATAGTATCGCCTTGCCAGCTTGTCATATGTTTGCTACTTTTTGGACGAGAGAATTAACCAAGGAAGAACGTTTTAATATTCTTTTAGAAAAAAATAACAATGATGAAATTATTGTTGCTAATAAAATAGGTGAACTATGTGGTGATGATAATGCAAACTTTGATAACAACTCTCTAAAAGATAAGTTTAATAAACTTTTAGAAAAAGAAAATATTCCCACAAGAGAGTTGAGTTGCTCATTTACGATGAGAAGCAACGATTTTTGTTGTGGAAATCCATATAATATTTGTCAATATGCGTTTCTTACATATATGTTTTGTGAGATATGTAACATGAAACCAGGAGAATTAATATATATCGGTAACGATGTTCATATTTATGAAAATCATATAGAACAAGCAGAAGAACAAATTAGTCGAAAGGGTTCAGATATAATACCTAAATTATCATTTAAACGTAAAATTAATGATATAGATGATTTTACTTATGAAGATTTTGTAATAAGCGATTATCACCCTGATGCACCAATTAAATATCCACTAAATGTAGGTTAAATGACAAAAATAAAATGCTGTAAATGTAATAAAAAAGATGCCGTATGGCTTTATATGTCAGGCCACAATGACGGCAATGATTTCTTTTGTGATGACTGTGTTCCAAGAGGATGTAGTTGTAATCAATATGCTGTTGAAGAATTTGGATTTAACAGTAATCATAAATCCAATTATATATTTTGGAATAAAGAATTGATAAAACACACAGATACAATTACAAGTGATACATTTTATTATGAACCTGTAGATGAATATCATAGACGTTATCCATGTTGCGAATACTATTATGATGAAGATGGTTTTAATGACGAAGATTTTTTAGAAAATAAAGGAAATTAATTAGTAATGGCAAGAAAAAAGAAAATAGATTTTGGTTTTACACCAAGTATATATCAGGAAAAATTTTTTGATTTCATACAACATGGTGTTGGAAATGCAGTTATTAAGGCTGCAGCAGGTTCAGGAAAATCTTCGACTGCTGTAGCCGCAATGAAATTAATACCTTCAAAAGAAAAATGTTTATTTTTGGCTTTTAACAAAAGTATTGCAGATGAATTAAATAAAAAACTTGAAGGCTATTCTAATGTGACTGCAAGAACATCACATAGTCTTGGCTTATTAATGCTACGCCGTAATCTTGGTAATGGTGTTGATATCGACGAATATAAGTATCGTACTTATACTAAAAATCATATAACAGAATTAACAACTGTAAGTGAACAGATACAAAATAGATTTGAATTAGAGGATTATATTAATTCAATTTTGCAACTTAATGATTTTGCACGTTTTAATTATTGTCAGTCTGAAAAAGAAATTGATGAAATTGCTAAAAAATATTCAATTCCAATCAATTTCGATGAATGTCAAGTCGTTTTAAAAATATTAAAATGGGGTAAAGAAAATACAGAAACCATAGATTACACTGATATGATATGGTTACCTGTTGAATTGAATCTTAAACCGTTAGGTTTACAGTATGACTGGGTAATGATTGATGAATGCCAAGATCAAAGTATTATATCTATTGAACTATTCAAAAAATGTTTTAAACGTGGTACACGTTTTGTCGCAATAGGTGACAAAAAACAATGTCAACCTATAGGTACTAAAATTTTAATGAATGACGGTACAATTAAAAATATTGAAGATGTATCAGTAAATGATAAAGTTGTAACATATCTTGACAAAAGTGCTTGTAAATTTAAAGGTTTTAAATATACTAACAATAAACCTAATATCTATGCTAGCAGAATTACTGCGGTTGAACGTCATAAACACCAAGGTAATGTCATTACGATATATACTAAAAATGGTAATAAATCCTCATATACCCCTGAACATTTATGTTATGCAAAATTTAATGGTAAAAAATGTGAAGGTAAATATGTTTTATATCTAATGTGTAATGAAAAAAATATGTGGCGTATAGGTATTACTAAATTATTCAATGATAGTGATTATAATCAAAGTTTCGGTATGGCAGCGAGAATGCGTTCTGAAAAATGTAATAAAGGGTGGATTCTCGATGTTTTTGATAATGAAAAATCTGCAAGAATTGCAGAATTAACATATTCATTAGTATACAAAATACCACAAATAACATTTTGTCAACAACGAGCTGGGTGTAAAACAATAACAGATGAAGAAGTTGAAATTTATTTTCAAAACCTTAATGAACATTATAATATTCAACTACAGGCAATTAAACTATTAGAGCATTTTAATCGTAAAATTGAATATCCCTTTTTTGTTATGAATAAAGGCAATAATATTAAAATTGGTGGTAATAAGTACCGTAATGGTAGAGAATATTTATCTAACTATTATGCTTGTAATTTACTTAAAGATGTAATGGATGTTCCTGTTTATGATGAAACAAATATACGTATTAGAACCCACGGTAAAGATAATAAAGTTGACCATTATAAAATACCTATATACAGTAATATTACTGATATAACAATCAAAAATGAAACCATTGATGTTATATCCTTAAATGTCGAAAAAGAGCATAATTATGTGGCTGATGGAATCTTAACTCATAATTGCATTTATAGCTTTGCTGGATCATCAGAAGATGCTTTTGATAAGATATGTAATATGCCTAATACACAGATATTTGAACTGCCTATTTCATATCGTTGTGATAAAAAAATTGTGCAGTTGGCTAATAAATTCGTACCAACAATGCAATCTCGTGAAGGTGCAGAAGACGGTATCATATTTGAAAATTGTCATATTAAGGATTTACAGGAAGGTGATATGGTTCTTGCCCGTACAAAAGCACCACTCGTCAAATTATACACTAGATTACTTACAAAAAAGATGGCTTGTTATATTAAAGGACAAGATATTGCAAGTAATCTTATTAAGATAATTAATTCAATTGATAAACCCATATTAAATGCTGACCTAAAGGAAGACGGACTTTTCTTACGTTTATATGAAAAATTATTTAAAGACCGTAATAAGTTAATGCAGAAACGTAATCTCGATTATGATGACGCAACATTAGCTTCTTCCATAATGGAACAATATGACAATATTAATACATTACTTACACTGTCTAAGGGGCTTGAATATAAAGACGAACTGATAGACCATATTAAAACTATTTTTAAAGAGGATGAAAAAGGTATCTGTTTATCTACCATTCATAAAGCCAAAGGTCTTGAGGCTGATAATGTATATATTCTATGTCATTCCAAAATGCCTTCATCATTAGCAAAACTGGATTGGGAAAAGAAACAAGAACAGAATCTAATTTATGTCGCTTATACCAGAGCAAAACATAAGTTAGGATTTATAAGTGAAAAAGAAGTACCACCTTGTGGTTCATTAGATGAACCTATGCAAATCATTAATGATTTGATGTACATAGAAAATAAAATATGTAAAATATTAAATACTGAGCCTACTGTTCGTATGTCTAATGTCGATATTGCTAAATTTAATATAAGCAAATCAACAAAAATAGAAGAAATTCAACCTGAAATTGGAACAATAAATAAAATAAAAGAATACTCTGATATAAGTGGTAAAGGCAGTAAAAGTTTATTAGCACATTTAGATGAATTAGCAAATAAATATGCCCATCATTCATAAAATAAAAGAAGGGACTGTTAATTTAGTTCCTTCTTTTTTATCGTAAAATCGTTAAATCTAATTATTTAGATATTTCTTCTTTTGGTTTATAGCCATCAACTAATGCTAATTGTGGCGTAGGTGCTTCATAATTATCTACGAATGCCATTTTACCGTTGCCTTGGTAAACAGTTTCCATAGGCTCAGTATAAGAGGCATCTCTTTGTTCATAAAAAGTTTTACACGCTTTTTGCTCTATTTCATTCCATCCAAAGGGATTAGGGTAAATATTTTTATTCTCCATTTTTATTCAATTTTTTAATTTCATTATTCAAGTCAGTGAAGTTTTTAATAAAATCAACTTCATCAAATTTACTGTCGGTATGCTGATTAACTTTGTCAACGGCATTTTGTATGTCTTTTTTAGTCGCAACATTGCACATACAAGGTATCTTATCAATAATATGCTCAGTTGAGCAACAGATATGCTTATTGGTATCTTTAAATTGCTCTTGTAGTTGCTCCTTGACTTCATTTTTAGCATCTTCAATTGCTTCCATAATACCATCAACATCAACGATAACATCACCGCAGTTACAGGTACAATCGCCACTTATAGGAATAAATGGGGTATCTGGATTAAAATCATATGTGTTATAGTTACTCATTTACATTATCAATCTTAATTTAATTATTTTTAACTGTGCCAAGTCATATTACTACGTAACCAACTTTTGAGATTTTCAAATAACGAACCTGTATTGCTGTTAATGTTATTTTTTGCAGATTCGATATTATTATTAATGTTATCTCTTGCAGCGTTAGTATTTGCATTAATATTATTACGAGCCTCAATAATATCATTATGAAGCATATCGCGGTTTGTATCACTATTATTTATGATACTATTTTTATTAGTTTCAGCATCTTTTATAACAGTGTTCATTGACATTTTAATACTTTCTTTAATATCATCACGGTTTGCGTTATCGTTATTTACTATTGTATCACGGTTACTATTATCATTAGATGTAATACCATTGTAAACTGTTTCTATCAATTTAATTAAATTAGATGTATTAGTATTATCATTTAATTTAATATCCTCCGTATTAGTATCAAGATGAGTATTTGTATCATTAAGATGTTTTGTTATTTTTTGAAATTTATCTTCGGCATCGGTCATTATTGAATAACGGCTATCATCAATATTTTCAATTATTGAATTTTTATTAATAGTAGCCTTGTCGTTAATATCATTTTGGGCGGCAGTAATTCTACTAATAACGTCATCAACTGCTTTCTTTATATCAGTATCACGTAGAGCAGCGTGTAAACTTTCTGAAGCCTTATCCGTGTGGTCATTTACACGTTGGATAATTTTCTCAGAATCACAGCAATCTCCGTTACAACAACAGTTATTGAATACAATACCGATCGAAGTTTCGCCATCATAGTCATATAAAGTCTTATCCATGTCTATATCTTTCCTATATTATATTATATAAATAGTTAGAAAACGTACCATTTATGCATTCTTATTCAAATTTTATATCTATTTATTTAAGTAGAAAAACTATAGATAATCATGAATATTGAACAACTGGCTAATTTAATAACTGAAAGCGTTTTTACTATGTTAAAAGAGGGATGGTATAGTAAATCAACCACACCTTATTTTAGTAAAAATGACATACATAGAAATTTAGGTAGAAATCCATTATATGTAGATAACGGTAATCATTCACCTGCTGATAGTATTACACAACCATCAACAATAGATTTTAACGGAGCAAGACTTGATGCTGAACTAATTACCCTATCACGGCAAGGATTTACTATTTACAAAATAAAAAATTTTGGTAATGATAAAGTAACTTCAACATTATCATTCTTCGGAAATGGAGCACGTGGTGAAAAAGCATTTCGTAATACTATTGATACATTATATGGTGCTGAAAGACGCAATAATAGACAAGTGATATTCAGAACTATTGCTTGTACTGAAGACAATCCTAAGAAAAATGATGTTTACAAATCATTTTGGGAATTTTCTTATGATAACGGCAACACATGGTACATTATGAAGCCAGATCCACTACAATCCTTAAAACAATCAAAATTAATCAGAAAATGATTATATTTATATAGTATAACAAGAATTTTTTAAAACAAATATAAACTTTATGGCAACACAGAAAATTGTACTTACAGAAAGTGAATTATATAATGTAATCGCCGAACAAGTTAACGAGGCATTACAAGATGAAGGTTTTTGGAATCAATTAAAACAGGGTACAAAATCATTCTTTGGCAATGGCTATCGTGCTGATAATGATTATCGTAATACTACTGCAGATAGGCAATCTCGTGGCGAACATACTGCTAATTTTTTAAATGGTTCAACACCAATGAATTTAAAGGGTAGATGGAATGCTGCAAAAACTGGTTTCCAACAGCAAGGACATATAGATAATGCTGACAAGATTAGAAATGAATTAGATAATTTAGAACAGTTATTAGCATCTTCATTTGATCAAAATACATTAAATAAAATGACAATTGGTCAATTAAAAAGTAGACTTGGTGGCGCAAAGGGTGCTGCAATGAGTAGAATTCGTGGCGCAAATAACGCCATTTATAAAGGACAAAACGTTGGTGTAATGGGTTCTGGACGTACAGAACAAATATAAAAAAATGATATATTTTTAAAAAAAAAGTGGGTATATAATACAAATTATACCCACTTTTATATTTTTAACTATTATTATTTGGTTAATTATTAAAATCTTATTAATTTTACGAAAACTGTTTCAAGAAAGCCCACGCTTTAATCGTGGGAGTATGCCAACAACATTATGAAAAAGAATAAATACGTTAAATTAACTAAAAAAGAAATTGAAAATCGTTTTGAAAAATATAACCTATTATATTTTGAGGGAAAAGTTGAAAAACCATCTAAATTTGAAACTTTCACTCCCTCTAAAAAAATTTTAGGTTTGACTCGTCCTATTTTCAATAAAAAAACTTTCAAATATTCAGCAGCACTACATATTTCACGCCGTTATAATTGGACAGAAGAAAATTTATGTCATGTAATAGTTCATGAAATGATACATTTATTAATAAAAGATTACTTGCAACCTCTTAAATGGTGGGAAAAATTTTTTCCATTCATGTTGGTACAACATGATAAACGTTTTAAAGAAATTATGAATAAGTTAAATGAAACATATCATTTAAATATTAAAATACGTTTTCCTGAAATGAAAAATTATTTTAGATTTTAATAAATGAATAATAAATAGTATATTTGTATAGCAAATCAAGAATGAGATTAGGTTTATGAAGTACATGGGCAATAAGCAGAAAATTGCTGACGAAATACTCACAGTAATTTTTAATGACAGTAAGAAAACCGATACTTTTGTAGATTTATTTTGTGGCAGTTGTTCTATTATTGAACGAGTACCTGATTCTTATATTAAAATTGCCAATGATAAAAATAAATTTCTTATTGAAATGTTCAAATCATTAGTAAATGGAAACGAATATCCAAAAATAATTACGAAAAATGATTATGATGCAAGAAGGAATCTATATAATTTATCTAAAAGATATCTGGTGTTAACAGACAAAGATTATGCTGAAATAGGATGGTACGGATGGATGGCATCTTTCAATGGTAGGTTTTTCTCTGGTGGTTATTCTGGACATAATGTTCTTCAAAAGAATGGTAAGACAAGAGATTATATCAAAGAACAAATCAATAATACACTAAAAACTATTCCTAAACTTAAGAATGTTAATTTTGTAAGCGAAGAATATGATAAAGTAGACATTCCTCAAGGAAGTATAGTATATGCAGATATACCTTATTATGGCACTAAACAATATGAAACAAGTAAAGATTTTAACTATGAAAAATTTTATAACTGGTGTCGTGAAAATAAAGAACGATATCAAATTTATATTTCCGAATATAATATGCCAGAGGATTTTAAATGTATTTGGCAAAAAGAAGTTACAAATTCAATGAATACTACAAAAACATATAAACCTATTGAAAAATTATTTATATTAGAATAATCAAATGGATACAAAACGAACTCTTTATGAAATAGAAGTAGCCTTATCTAAAACCGATATCTTTAATTATATTAAAAATATCGTTGCATTTAATGTTAATGGGTTAGGTCAATCACTATTAATTCAACATGAATGTGATATGTTAGTCTTATCAAAATCTGGTTATTTAACTGAAATTGAAATTAAACGTAGTTGGGAAGATTTCAAAGCAGATTTTAAGAAAAAACACACCCATGATAATATGGGGATAATTAAAAAATTTTATTATTGTATTCCACTATCTATTTTAGATAAAGTACAAGAATTTTTAAAAGATAAAGCAATTAATTTTACTGATATTATTACTTATGATGAGGATTTAAACATAGAATTTCATAAAATTAAGGGTAAAGAATATGTGCCAGATTTTAATTATCGGAAATTATTTCTTGAAGAACAGTTACAGGTGGCAAGATTTGGTGCAATGAGAGCGATAAAATTAAAAGAAAAAATTAACAATTTAATAAATAAAAATAACAATGAGTAATAAAGATTGGACAGGTAACAAAAATAGTATATTTAAAACACTCGGTGCCTCAAATCATACTGAAAAAGAAAGGCAAAATGAGGATTATTATGCAACTGATCCTGAAGCAGCAGAATGGCTACTTAAAATAGAAGACATCCCCAAGGATAGAGATATATGGGAACCTGCAGCAGGAGAGTTACATCTTTCTAACGTATTTAAAAAACATGGTTATCATATTAGGGCTTCTGATTTAATTAAACGAACAGATAATATAGAAAAACTTGATTTTCTTTCACAAACTGAAAAATGGGATGGTAGTATAATTACTAACCCGCCTTATAAGTGTTTTTCTTCTGATACTGAATGTTTTACGAAAAATGGATGGAAATATATTATTGACGTTGAGGATAATGATGAAATACTATCATTAAATCCTACCAATCAGTTATTAGAGTGGTCTTCAATCAAAAATAAAATTATACGACCGTTCAATCCATCAAAAGAAAAAATGTATCATTTTAAAAAATCCCATATGGATATCATGTGTACTTCTGAACATAGAATGTATACACATAATTCATTAAATGATGATGATGGGAATATAATATTAAGCCAAGACATTCGAAAATATCATTTTATACCACGTATAGGATACAAATGGAACGGAGAAGAAAAAGATTTCTTTATCCTTCCTGGTGTAAATGGATTTAAATATGCACAACCCTTTTTTAAAGAAGATATTAAAATTAAAATGAATTATTGGTTAGAATTTTTTGGTTTATGGTTAGCCGATGGGTATTGTAGGCATACTAAAAACACACAAGGAAATCCACGAAAATGTGTTGGAATTAAACAACTGCAGTCAAACGGCGATATGGTGAGAAATATTTTAAATAAATTACCATTTAAATATAAAGAATTAATAGATAATTATACAACCCATCAGAAAAATCCCTGTATTAATTTTGAAATAAATAATGAACAATTATGGGGATATTTAAAACAATTTGGTTATTCTGAAAATAAATTCATACCCACCGAATTTAAAAATTTATCATGCAAACAAATTAATATATTACTTGATTCTTATTTCAACGGTGACGGTTCTCACTATTTAAAAGGTGGAAGAATTTATAGAACAATATCAAAACAGTTGATTGAAGATATTCAAGAATTATTATTAAAACTTGGTTATTTAAGCCATATAACAAATACTGAAAATTGTAAATATAAACGTCAAGATAATACTGAAGTTGTTACATATTCTATTATATATAACCCACATTCCATCTATAATCGCATATTTTATCCAAGTAATTTTAAAGATAAATGTGAGTGTGAATATGAAGGCAATGTTGCATGCTTAACACTAAATAAAAACGGTGTTTTTTTACTAAGAAGAAATGGTAAAGAATTCTTTAGCGGTAATTGTGCAGCCGAGTTTGTAGAAAAAGCAATGGAAACAGTTACTGATGGTAATAAAGTATGTATGTTTTTAAAATTACAGTTTCTTGAAGGTAAAAAAAGAAGAGAACTTTTTAAAAAATACCCTCCCAAAACAATATGGGTGTCTTCAAGTCGTATAATGTGTGCTAAAAATGGTGATTTTGAAACAATGATAGAAGGGGGCGGGAGTGCCGTAGCGTATGGATGGTATTGTTGGGAGAAAGGTTATAAAGGCGATACAACATTAAAATGGTTCAATTAAATGTTAAAAAACTTAAAAAATTAACTATTTATTTGGTAATATCAAAATAAAAACATAACTTTGTAATGTCTTTTGAAAAGGACATTATTTAATAACTTTAATAACAATAAAAAAATTAAGATTATGAAAAAGATTCTTTTTTTCGCAATGGGTATTGTCGCCCTTAGTATGATGGCAACTGCTTGTACTGGTAATAAAGCTACCGATGCTGTTGCAAGTGATAGTGATTCTATTGTAGTAGACAGTGTAGCACAAGTTGATTCAGTAGGTCTTGCTGTTGATAGTGTTGAAGTAGTTGCTGAGTAATACACTTTAAGACCTAAGCATTGACTAAACAGTGTATCATTAATTTGATATACTGTTTTTTTATTTTTAACGTTTTAAATTTGTTTATAATTCTATTTTTTATTAATTTTGCATAGTAAATTAATACTATACTATTTTTTTTATAAAAAGATAACATCAATGAAATATATAGACGAAACTACATTATTTAATAATATTGTTTATCAACGCCAAGTTATTACTGAATCTAATATTAATCGTTTAATAAAGTGGCTAACAACAACGGATTGCGGTTTTATAACTGCATTTCGCAAAGAACTAAAAGATATTGTAAATACTAATAAAACTTATTTCGGTAAGAATGAAGAATGGAGAGAAGGTCATATCTTTACACATGAAGAAAATCGTCAGAAAAATCAAGATATGGTTTCTAAAATCTTGGTTAAAGGTTATGGTGTTATTAAAGTTAAAGGTATTTATCCAGAAGGAATGACAAAAGAAAGTAGCGAAGAAAGTTATATGGTATTTGATAATAATAACAAAGGCGGATTATATGACTTTCTTTTAGAACTTGGAGAATATTATAATCAAGATTCAATTTATTTTAAACCTAAAGACAGTCTTATTGGTTATTTAATAGGGACTAACGGTACTGACTTTCCTGGATATCATCAAAAAGGAACTGAGAGTAAATTTATGATTAACACTGCATCAAATTATATGTCGCGTTTTCGAAATTCATCTTTTTCTTTTGTCAGTGATGATGCTATAAAAAATAATAATAAAAAAGAGGCAATGGATGATATTGCTAAAGAAATTGAGCAACAAGGTTATCCAACTCAACATTATTGGGAAGATAATGATAAAACATCTTTTAAGAAAAGAAAACAACAGCGAATTATTAATAATGAAGATATAATCTATAATTTACTCACATTATGCGAAAATAAAGGTATTGAGACATTAACATCATTACATCCATTAACAAGAAAAAGTCTTTGCGAACATTATAATAAATCTATTAATAATACATTTAATACGAACAATTATATCAAAAATCAATTTATTTCAATTATCCAAGAAAATAAATCAGTAAAAGAAAATAATTTTCTTTGGGAATTTCGACCTCACACAACCAATAACGGAAAGTTAGTATCAATTAACGAGGTCAATGTTAAATCTATGCTTGATAGACATTCTGAAAATGGTTTTATTGCGATTTCACCTTGTCGAGGTTATGCTGATTTTGGTATTGATCCCTCAGAACCTAACGCACAGCAAAAATTAGATGAAATCAATAATAAACGTATAAAAGAATGTATTTCTTTAATTAAAGCAAGTGGTTTTTCTTATACACCTGTATATGGTGATTTCATAGAAAATAAAGGAACTGATGACGAACAAAATGTATATGAACGTTCTTTTATTGTTTATAATAATAAAAAAGGTGGTGAAGTACCTGACTTTAAAGAATTATATGATTTTGGTATTGAACTGGCTCGTAAATACAATCAAGATTCGGTTCTTGTAAAAGCACCTGGTGAACCACCACGTTATATCACTCAGAATGGTGATATAGATATGGAGTTCAGTGGTAAAACTTCGTTTAATGATTTATCACAAGAATATTTCACTGATATGCATAAAAATACTGATAAATTTGGTAATATCAGCAATCGTAGACCTACTCATTTTTCTTATGTTGAAAGTTACATCAACCCTGCTCCGCAATGTCTTAATGAAGCGCACGTTAGAGCATTAAACGGTGAAATCTTTATACCATATCGTCATTAATTTTAATAATATATTTAAAAAGCCATTAGAACTATTATCTATTGGCTTTTTTTTTAATTATTTTGCTATTTATAATTAAGATTATAGATTATTTAGTGATGAAACTAACAGAAAGCGAAGTAAAGGAATTAGTTAAAGCAGCCTTAAGAGAAGCATTTATTAATGAAGGATTTATGATAAAAGAAAAACGTTAATAACGAATGGTGGACTTCTGTTGCTTATTATAGAGGTGATGATATTTTAGATAATGACGAAAACTACGCTGTCGTATATAATAATAGCGTTGGTGGTACATATAATATAATGCTTAAAATAACAAGTGAAGAATTATCTAATGCCATACAGAACGCCAGTGAACAAGATTTATATTATGCTTCCGAAGACGTTAAAAATTTTATAAAACAAAATGGTGGTGAATAATGACTGAAGATGAAAAATATGGTATTGCGGTTAAACTGATTAAAAACGGTTATTTAATACATTGTACTAATGCCGTTTTTAATGAGTTTGATAAATCATATATTCAAGGTGGTAGTCGTGCTCACGAAGGTTATGGTTTTTATTTTACTGATATGCCATATAAGGCAATCTCTTATGGAGAAATATTTAAGATAATTAGAAAAGATGATTTTAATTTTCTTAATTCAAGTGCTCCAATAGATACTTCATTATTTTATAAAGATAATAGTCAAATAGAACAACAAATCAATACACTTGAATATTATTTGGATAATGCTCGGAATAATCGTGATTATAATTATTATTCTAATGAGATAGACAAATTAAAAAACCAATTAGCACAAAATGATGATAATCTAAAAGCACATATCGAATTGGCAATTAGAGACGGCGCAAAAACATACGGTCAGTTAGAATATTTACTTAGAAATCCTGATGTAATGATACCTAAAATAATAAAAATATATGTTGATAACGGTTATGATGGTTACGTTACAGATGGCATTTACACAGTGTTTAATTTTGATAAATTGAATAAGTATCTGATTAAAGATGTTGATAGTATTATTCACAGACTTCATCAAAATGAAAATAAAAGTCGTAAAAACAAGACAATTTACATAACTGAAGCACAGTACAATATAATTAAATAAAAAAAAAAATAACCACCTTATGATATTAAATCAAAGGTGGTTAATTTTTATATTAAATTATTTATTTAAAATTATAATAGTATCATATTTGATTTCTGGTGCATATTTATATGTTGCTGTTCCTGTTATAATTCCATCAGGATCATCTGCTTTTTGTTTAATTTGGTTTACTAGATCATCAAATGAACATCCTTTACCTTTATCAAATACATAACGAGTACCTGTTTGGCTACCATTACTAACTTCCAGATTCATGTTTTTATTAAATTTATTAAAATTAATTACTTATTTTTAATATTAG
>ENA-ORRO01000035-ORRO01000035.1-human-gut-metagenome-genome-assembly--contig:-NODE-35-length-110228-cov-9.796919_pt1 | contig 110228 bp, 88 predicted proteins | sample MGYA00242176_ERZ509136 | MGnify/ENA primary metagenome ERZ509136 (study PRJEB26280, sample SAMEA2338644) | human gut metagenome | biome: human gut; feature: human-associated habitat; material: faeces...
TTGTAGGCAAAGATAATATTTATTGAATTAACCCCTCAAGTTTTTACGTTGATCCCAAAATATTACCGTTCGAGGTGGAGCAAAAGGTGGAGATAAAAGGTGGAGCAAAAATCTCCACCGAATTAGAGTCTTTCTCGCTGATTCAATAACTTTCTATGTCTATCTAATTTGACTCAAGCAGAATTCAGAAAACATATTGCAGACGCAGTTGCGATAGAAAAAAGTTTTTCTGATAAAAACTATTGCAGAAATTACCTACCCAAACGTAGCTTCCATTGATTTTTATTCCTAAATAACGATTCAAATAAAAATTTATTCCCAACGATAAATCTTTCTCTTCCCCTCCTAAAATACCAGAACGTTCATCATTCATATCTGTATAATTAAAACGAGCAACGAGTTCTATAGCCTGTGGAGTAACAGGACGTCCTGGAACAGCATACATAGTATCATACTCAAATTCGCGTCCTTTCAGCAAAATACCTCCTTGTATATATCCTCCATGCGCACGATAAGAGTTCTGTCCGGATGTACGATGCAAACAATCGAAAAAATATTCAGACTGTATCATAAAACGTGGAGCTGTATAAAGAAACTCTATCACCCCTTTTAGCTCACTTCCCATATCTGGGATATCAGCCTCGAGCAAAGCAGCAGGAAACATCGACGTAACTCCGTCACTGCTTACACTCCCTATAGGAGATTCCTCTACATTTACCTGACTAGTACGATATGAAACAGCTCCTCCTACATGCAAAAGCCGCCCTTTATCTTTTATTTTTCGAACTACACCTCGGGAGGTCGATACAAATGAATTTTTATGGCTTTCACCACCAAGCTTATTAATATCATTATTTGTATAAACACCCGTCGCCAAATAACAATGTTTATTATAATAATGATAGGTTATTCCGAACTTACGACTATCGGCAAAAGCCAATACAGAAGTAGCAGACTGATGAAAACGCAAATCTACAGTGCTGATCAACATATCCATTGAAAAAGGTTCATATCCATTCCCCAGTGCCAATACACTATTCTTCAAATGATAATTCAGCATTAAATCCTTAATCGCGACCTTTCCACCTCCTAAACCAATATCTGCTTTTAACTCATACTTCCCATAAACAGCCTTGAATCCGACCCGAAAATCTTCTAGAGAATAATATCCTTGTGCCTGCTCTTTCCCATATCCAGAAACAGTAGCATCAAGTAAAGCTCGTGAACGAAATTTGATTTTCAATGAATCTTGTCCAAATAGGCTTATTCCTCCACATAAGAAATAAATGAGATAAACTATCAGTTGTTTCATATAGTTTCGGTAGCCATTAACTGTGGAAGAATATCTTCAATAGGGCTGACAAAGCCATAATCTGCAACATTGAAGATCGGAGCAGTACGATCGGGGTTGATAGCGATAATCTTTTTAGCCCCTGTTATAGCTGCTGTATGCTGAATCTGCCCACTAATACCAATTGCAATATACAAATCGGGAGATATAGTATGCCCCGTTTGTCCTACCTGCATGCGAGCATCAATTAAGCCTGCTTCCACTGCTGCTCGAGAACCTGCAACAAGAGCTCCTAACTTTTTGGCCCAACAACGGATTTTATCAACAGTTTCCGTATTTTTAACTCCACGGCCAATACCAATTATTATTTTACTGTTCCCTAAAGATTCACCAGATGTAGCCTGTATTATCTCTTGCAGAACTCTTATTCTACCGTCCTTTTTAAATGTACTTAAATCATGACGTACAATTTCTCCGGTAAAAGAAGGGTTATATTGAAGTGGGCTCATTATTCCTGGACGTACAGAAGCCATCTGAGGACGGCAATCAGGCGTAACAATAGTAGCCATCAGATTCCCCCCAAACGCAGGTCGTATTTGATGAAGCAATTTACTCTTTGTATCAATCTCCAGTTCCGTACAGTCGGCTGTAAGTCCTGTCTGTAAGAGAGCTGCAATACGAGCAGAAAGTCCCCGTCCAGAAGGAGTTGCTCCCACAAGTAAAATATCAGGATGATATTTGTGACATACCTCAACTACAACCTGAGCATAGTCTTCTTCAATAAAAGAAGCGAACATATTATCATCGACTAAATGTACACGTTTCGCTCCATAAGCTATTAACTCAGAAGCCAATGACGTAACCTGAGATCCAATAAGTATGGCTTCTACAGTTTGTCCCAGTCTGGAAGAAAGTTCATTGGCCTTTCCCAATAATTCTTTAGTTACTGATGACAATTCATTGTTTTCTGTTTCAGCCAATACCCAGATACCGTTTGTGTCAGATGCAACAGAAAGATCCTTCTGCTTTTTTGAGGTATTCATCAACAGTGCACCAGACGGGCATACCTGAACACAATTTCCACACAAACGGCAAGCATACGGATCTATTTCGGGAAAATCACTAAAATTTATGGCATTATAAGTACAAGCCTCAGCACATACTCCACAACTGGTACATATTTCTTTTTGCACTTGAAGTGCAAATGGTGTATTCTTACTCATAAAATCAATTATTAATATTATTACAGATAATTTGGGAAAGAGTTATCACATCAGTAATCCAACAAACCTTTTTATTACTTTGCGGAACTGTTGTTGACAATACTTTAGTTGGTGAAGCCTGTAATCCGACAGAGGAAGTATTCAAGCCCAAATCAGCTTCATCCCAATGGAGAATTTCCTGCTTCTGCGCTCTTCTCCATCCAGATAAAGTAGGATAATTTAATTCGCCGTTTTCACGACTGACCATAATTGCACATGGAAAATCAACTTCCATATGTTGTTTTGCATTTCCAATGCATCTAAATAAACGAATATATTTATCAGTACAAGACTCAACATTCACCAACTGAGTAACTTGAGGTATATTTAAATGCCCTGCAACTTCAGGTCCCACCTGTGCTGTATCTCCATCTATGGCCATACGTCCGAAAAACAGAATATCATATTCTCCTATCTTACGAACAGCCGATGCCAAAACCAGACTGGTACACCAAGTATCGCTGCCGGCAAAAGCAGGTGAAGATAACAAAATGGCTCTATCTGCCCCCCGCTGAATCGCCTCACGTAATACAACTTCAGCCGACAAAGGTCCCATACTGACAGCTATAACTTCAGCTCCCGTGCTACGGCGTAAATCAAGAGCAGCCTGCAAAGCATACAAATCATCAGGATTCACCTGACTGAGTGCTGAAGAGCGCTTAAGGGTTTTAGTTACCGGATCCATTTCTACCTTGGTAGACAAAGGCACTTGCTTTAAAAAGACAATATAGCGTTTCATAAATCTATTTTCTATAATTAATAAATATAATTATCAACCTCCCTTTTTATTGGAACGTGCATCAGCACAACGTTTTTGAAATTCTACACAAAATGGATCAATTTCGCCAAAACGCTCTGGAGCAAATAATGCAGCATTTACAAACGGAGTTACTCCCGTAATCAGCTCTGCCGCTAAACGTCCCATACCGCCTCCAGCCGCAACGCCTCCGCCACAACAACCTGTTACGGTAAATAAACCTTTATAGCGTTTTATTGCACCAATAATGAACATTGCATCAGGAACATAACAAGAAGGTCCTGCCATATAATGGGCAATTGGCAAATCATCAATATCCTTTAAATAACGTTTCAATAATGGAGCACATTCATCAAGTACAGTCCATTTGGCAGCTTTATTAAAGTCAAAATCTTCCAGTTTATCTGTCATAGTAGACGGATCGAAAGCCTGACATTGACTTTCACGAAGACCAATAATCAAGGCACCGACATCCGAGCGCGTAAAGGCACGAGCATCAGGAATAACTGTAAACGGATGCCCTGCCGGAAAGCGTTTATTGTCGATATCGGTTATCCAGAAATGACTGCGTACAGGAGTAAACGGTAAACCAACTTTCAATGGACGCATCAGCAAGTTAGCCCACGAACCTGCTGCATTGACAACAATCGGAGCATTTAATCTTTCGCCATTAACAAGTGACACACCACGAATTTCATCTTGTTCTACTATAATTTCTTTTACCTTACAATTAGGCTTAAGTTCTACTCCCAATTTTGCTGCAGCACGAGCATACCCAGAACACAATAAGGCTGAATCAATAAAAGCGTCAGTCGGCATATACAATGCAACGTCCACGGCATCAGACTCAATCCAGGGCAAAAGTTCCTTTACACGCTCTCTGCTTATACGTTCATTGGGAATGCCAAAACGAGTTGCAGCTTCTTCTAAAGCTTCTAATCCCTTGAGTGAAGAATCCGATGATGCAATTGTGACACTACCACATTGCTGCAGTTCAAGTGATTCATCCAGCAATACTTCTATCTCTTTAATACAATCGTACGTTTCTTGCACTAATTCCATAAGTGCAGGCTTTGTACGCGCCCTAGTAAGCAGACAAGCAGCACGTGCCGATGCCTGAGATGCAATTTCATTCCCGTCAAGAAGTAAAATTTTTCCAGCATTACGCTTGGATAGTTGATAAGCTGTTGCACAGCCTAACAATCCTCCTCCTATAATAATAATATCATAATTCTGTTCCATCACTTAAATGGTATTATATTGAGCATTTATATAAATATTATTTTTCGTATTCCTAACATTAAAAGTTTTATTGTATTTCCTATAAATCAAGATACCTGCTATTGAGAACATAATCGTACAAGTAGCTCCTACAATGCATGCTATATGATTGAATAGTGCGAACCATTCGACTTCAACACTCAACAATTCTTTCGTAGACAGTAGTGTTACAGTTCCGAGATAACCAATAAAATCAATCATGGCAATAAAGAACCCTACATTTCCCTTGATACGGAAGCAAGCGATAAACCGATCAAAAAAGATGGTCTGGAATGTTAAATAGGCAATGTATAAAGACAAACTTTGAATAAACAACCAAACTATTGGATCCAAATCAAGTCTTTCATAATGGAAAGAAACATAAGTCATGGTCAAACAACCGGCAATAACCAATGTCATCAGCCATAGCAAGGCTCTTATATTACTTCTGAAAAAGATAAACAAAGCAAAAATGCCAAGAATAATTAAAGTTACAATGGTATCAACACGGGCAAACATCCATGAAGACTGATTACTCATATCCAAAATATTTACCAAAAAGTCTTCCTTGATATCTCTCAGAACGAGCAGCATGAAGTTACCTATAAATAACAGTGATAAAATAGGAGCATATTTCTTAAATAAAGCTTTTCTTCCTTTACCATCCAATATTACACGTTCATTACGCAGAGCAATATCTTCAGCTGTAGGATGAGGTAATTTTTTCAACATATATCCCATAAAGACCAAAAGTGGAAGAGCAAAGCCTCCGATTACAGCTGGCATCCAAAACTGACTGATATTCATTTCATTCATCGCAAACAAGCCAAAACTCTTTGCCAATCCGGAACTAAATACCATGCTTACTCCAAGCAGACTTGCAAGAATGTCAGTAACTTTTCTTCCCTCAATAAAACTGAAAATAACTCCCCACATGCACCCTAGTGAAAGTCCATTTATGAACATGGCAATAACATTATAAGGAGCTTCAATTAATCCAAACGCAATCAATGCACATTCGGCTAATATAGCAGAACCGACAAAGAAACGGAAACGGTTTTCCTTGCGCAACTCGGAAATAATTTTTATTCCGAAAAATTTAGCAATGACATATCCCAATATTTGAATCGTAGTTACTGCTACTTTATAATCACTTCCTAAAAAGGTCAATCCTTCAAATGAAGCAGCCGTGTAAGGTTTACGTAAAGCATAAACCAGCGAATAAGAAAGTAAGGCTGCACCCCCGGCCCATAAGATCAGTAATAAATCTGATAATTGCTTGTTTTTCTTACATTGTTCCATATTGTTAGTTATTTAAAATCATTTTGTTTTCTGGAACAAAAGTATGCTGAGGAATAATCTGAAAGAATTAATTTATAATGTATAATGACAGGCTATTTTTTCAAGTTTATAATGTCATGTTTATATCAAAATTATGTTGTAGAAATGAAACATCTGACATACCATTGTAATAACTAAAGCTTATATTTGCTTTAAATAGCATAAATTATGGACAGATTAATCTTACTTTACGAACAAATGAAAAAGCTCCGCGAAACAGGAGTGAGAATGAAAGATATATCAGAAGAAACAAATATTGCATCAAGTGTTCTATCATCACTGTATTCTTCTGTACTGCCCGTATATGTTAATCTCAGATCGAATGGAGAAGATCCTGAAAAATCTTTAGATCAAGCACTTCAACAAGTAAATAACGTATCAAAGCGTAAATTGCTAGGATGCCTGGATGCTTTATATGAAAAGGTATGCCATATTGATGCCCGATTTGTAAACACAAAAAATAACGGACGCCCATTTTTAGATGATATCGAAAAAGAAGCTGTCAAATATTTACCTAATGCCGGAGTATATACAGGACTTTATCTTGCATACAGCTCTTCTTCTTTTTCCGACGGACTAAAAGTAGAGCCTTACATGATTGCTTCTATAACAGACGGGGATACAATGCCTAAGGTATATTCACAAAGTATGTCTGGTGAATACTATACAGGAGTAGGATTATTCTCACCTTTTCAGATTGGATATTTAATGTTTAATGAACAAAAAAGATTACAGTTGGCACTAAAGGTAGTTTATCTTCAACTCCCAATTATTGAGTACCCAAACATTCTAAAAGGTATTTACCTGACCCATGATTACAATCGTAATCCAATAGCCCGACGTATACTTTTCATTCGTCAGGGAGATGAAATACCATTAGAGGAATTTGCCAACATGCGTACAGAAGTTATACCTAAAGCGCTTTTAAATAATGAGTTGATTGATTACTATAATTACACTTGTGAAGAAGGAGATGTCATAAAAAGCATGATGCTTGTTTCTCCGGAAAAAGACTTAAATGATTTGAAGCGTGAGAAAGAACTGCTCAAACTCTTCTGATACAATTCTATATGAAATAAAAATCCCGGTTTCAAAAATATAATGAAACCGGGAGATAAGTAAAAAAACAATTACTGCAATTGAAGTTCTTTTACTGCTTCTATCAGACGCTCAAAATCCGTGGGAAATACATCACCGATATTACCAATGCGGAATGTATCAGCCTGTGAAATTTTACCTGGATAAATAACAAAACCTTTTGCTTTCAGCTTTTGATAGAAATCTTTAAAGTTAAAATCAGCAGTAGGATAATAAAATGAAGTAATAACAGGAGACTGTTCTTGATCTGGCAACAATGTTTTAAAGCCAAGTGCACGCATACCATTTACCAAGACACGATGATTTTCACTATATCGGGCATAACGCGCTGCAATTCCTCCCTCCGCTGCTAATTCTTTTAATGCTTGCATAAAAGCACGCACAACATGAGTAGGTGAAGTAAAACGCCATTTCCCATGACCATTCTCCATTGTTTCCCACTGGTCGTATAGATCGAGTGAAAGTGAACGGGCAACCCCTTTACATTGTTTCAATAAAGAACGGCGTGCCAATATAAATCCAAATCCTGGAACTCCTTGAATACATTTGTTGGCACTACTGATCATAAAATCGACTCCTAATTTTGCCATATCAATAGGCACTCCTCCAAAACTGCTCATTGCATCAACAATCAAAATCTTATTATGTTTCTTTACAACAGAAGCAATAGCTTCAAGAGGATTTAACACGCCTGTAGTTGTTTCACAATGAACAACAGACACATGAGTGACTTCCGGATGCATATCCAAATAGTTGTCAATAGCTTCCGGATCAACAGCCTGTGTTTCATCAAATTTCATGACGTGATAATTCAGATGATAATAATCGGCAATTACTCCCATACGTTTTCCATAAGCTCCATTGGCAGCAACTAATAAATTATCTTCCGGACGGATAACTGAACCTAATGTAGCTTCTACACAAAAGCTTCCACTACCCTGCATCAGTACAGCTGTATAATCTTCTGGCTGGCTACTTGCCAGTTCTACCAGTTCTTTACGAATTACTTCAACAATACCAACGTTATAGTCTTCATCCCAAGTGCACCAGTCACTCATCATAGCTTCTTTTACTGTTTCACTTGTTGTTAAGGGACCAGGGGTCAATAATAAATAAGGTCTCATATTGTGTATTCTTTATTATTCAAGTAAATCTTTCAGTCTATTATATCTCAATATTATTCATTAGCCATGCGAGTATTTATGCAATCGATTAATGCAGGCAATTCTTCAATAGATTCTACCACATAATGTGCTCCTGCTGCATACATACGTTCTCGAACTTCCATCATACGTTTCTTCAATTCTTCTGCTGGCATTTTCTGTACTTCATCTTCCGTCAGTCCAAGTTCGTTACTTCCTAAAATGACTCCAACTGTCCATACTCCAGCATTTAGCCCTTCTTTAATATCAGATATTGTATCTCCGTATTTCAAGACAGAAAAGCGAGAGGGAACTCCCAGATCACACATATTTTTATAAATCATATAAGGATAAGGACGACCAGCCGGTAAATTATCGGAAGTTACATAATTGTCCACACGGTAACCATTCTCTGCAGCAGCAGGAACTACTACATCCATCATTTCTTTAGTATATCCTGTAGTCGATCCAATTTTGATTCCACGGCAACGTAATGTATCAATAGTCTGTATTACTCCAGAAATAGGACCTGTATATTCACGTAAAGTAGCAAATAATAAACGTTGGAATTCAGCATATCTTCCCTGAACATCAGTTTCATTATATTTGCGTCCATATTTCTGGTAAAAAGCTTCCCCGATACGTTCCATTTGAAACAATGCACGTATGTGGTCAATCTTGGTCAGCCCCATCGGGCGGCGTGCTTCTTCTGCTGTAATGGATATTCCAATAGCATTAAAACTCTCAATAAAAGCAGATACAGGTGCAAAACATCCATAATCGACAGCAGTACCTGCCCAGTCCATAATTACACATTCAATTTTTTTCATATTGCAGTAGTTGTTAAATATATATTATTCTCTTTTTTTGAATTTTCGATCTCTATACTTTCTGTTTCATCAGAAACATTATTCGATAAATCTATGCTTTGCTTACGCTTTTTTGCCTGAATCATATAAACGAATGAACCCATAAAAGCAATACAGCATACAATCCCGATCCAGAAACTCATATGGTTATAGAACGATTGCCAATCAATATGAGAAGCATAGAATTCTTTGAATAACAATAAAGCTAACGTTCCCAGATATCCTACAAAATCAATTGTAATGATGAAAAAGCCTACATTTCCTCTAATCTTAAAACAAGCGATGAAACGTTCAAAGAAAATCGTTTGAAAACTGAGATAAGCCATATCCAAGCACAAGCTTTGTCCGAAAAGCCAGATTGTAGTCGGTAAATTGATATGGTGGAAATTTATTCCTAAAAAGGCTAATGTTCCCATTCCTAAAGTAGAAAGTATCAGTAATATACAAAGAACTTTCAAATGGTCGTAGGTAGTTGCCAGCAAAGCAAATGTTGCCAATAAAACTAAAGTTGCAATTGAATCAATCTGTGCAAATGCCCATGAAGATATAGTAGAAACATCTATAATGCAGACTATAAAATCTTCCTTTACATCACGCTGGATAGTTAACAGCAAATTTGCAGCAAAAAGCATAATCAATATAGGCATAAACTGCCGGAATAATTTCCATCGTTCTCTTCCGTTGAGGGTAACACGAACGGAACGTGAAGCAATATCTGCAGCTGTAGGTTTGGGAAAACGTGTCATCATCCAACCGGTAAAGCAAAGTAAGGGAAATGCAATGGCACCAATTAAGGCCGGCATCCAGAACTCACTTACATGAAGATCATGTAAAGCATAGAGGCCTAATGATTTTGCAATCCCTGAACTTAACGCCATACTTACTCCCATAATACTGGCAAGAATATCGGTAGTACGTCTTCCTTCAAGAAAGCTAAAAATAACTCCCCACATACAGCCCAAAGAAAGACCATTAAAAAATAATGCCACTATATTATAAGGAACAGGTAATAATCCAAAAACAATCAATGAAAGTTCCGAAAGAGCAGCAGAACCAATGATAAATTTCAAACGGCCTTCAGGTTTCAATTCTGAGATATACTTGATACCAAGTAATTTAGCACAAACATATCCTAATAACTGAATTATACTAACAGCTATTTTATAATCCATACCACAAACAAGAAGTCCATTAAATTCTGCTGCAGTAAAAGGCTTTCGAAGGGCATAGACTAATGAATAAGAAAGAAGTGCTGTTCCACCTGCCCAAAGAACAAAAAGCCAGTCAGGCATAGAATTCTTTTTTATCTCTTGTAACACCGGATTTGAAGTTTTCATTATTTCTATCTCATTTTGATTACGCTGCAAAAGTAGACTCCGGTTCAAAAGAAAAAAATGAATAAAACATGAATCATAAAGCTGTAATAATTCAGAAATATTCATGAAACGATTTCCTCATGATTCAGTAATACAGAAACAATAGAAATGAAACATATATGTAACATAAAAGCCGTATCTTTATTTTGTTTTATACAGATCAGTTCATATGGAAGATTTAAAAGAAATATACGAACGGATTTCCTTTTTAAGACAAAAAGGCATAAAAATGAAGGAAATGGCAGAACAAGCAGGAATTTCTCCCAGTGTTTTATCTGCCATTTACTCAACTGTACTTCCCGCATACTTAAAAAACACAGAAAAAGGAGAAAATGAGGATGAGGCTTTAAACAATGCATTAGTCTGGGTTAACAATGTTTCAAAAAAGAAGCTGTTAGGTTCACTTGCCAACCTGAAAAATTCTTTATTTGCAATGGAAATCATTCCTAAATCTCCTTCAGAGAACAAGATTAATCCCTTTCTGACACAACTGGAAAACAACATGCAAGAAACACTGAACCGTATTTCTTATTTCAGTGGGATTTACTTAAGTTATAGTATTTCTTCAGGAAGTCATAGCTTAAAAATAGAACCTTACTTAATAACACCAGCAGAAACAGGATGTTATGCAGAAGTTGGCCACAATAACGCTTATGGAGTAACACATTGGGGAGTAGTCATGATGAACGGTATGAATCACCTATACCTTACGTTCAATGAGAACCAGCCTCCTCAATTAGCTTTATATCATATCTGCTTAAAGTTACCCATGTATGATCACCCTCCACTTTTACGGGGTATTTATACTTGCTTTGATTACAATTATAATCCTGTAGCACGACGCATTCTTTTTGTAAAATACTCAGACAGCATTGCTCGCGATGAATTTATGAAATTAAAAGGAGAATTAAAAGCTTATGAAGTTTTAAACGAAAAAGAACAAGCTTACTACAATTATACTTGCCAACCTGGAGATATTATTCGCATGTGCAATATTCCTTCTCCCCACATGACAGAAGAAGATTTAACCATCGAGAAAAAAATACTATCTCTCTGAAATATTTATTTGTGATTTATATATTCGAATACAAGACTTTGCACATACCCAAAAGAAGTAACATTTTGACTTCTCCACCTTTTGCTCCACCTCGAACGGTAATATTTTGCCGTTTTTTGCATGTTTGGGAAAAACAAAAAAATCCTGATTTCGATTGAAAATCAGGATTTTACTGTCTTTTACTCTTCTTTAAAGTGGTGCCACCAGGAATCGAATGTTTAAATTCAAAATCCTAAATTACAGCACTTTAATATCTTTGGAAAAATCCCCGAACCACTGAATCAGCCATATGCCAAATTCACCAATTTTCGATAGATTCTCGTTAATCATCCTTTGACTTTACAAAGGTAAGCGTTCAGTTCTATTCCTCCAAATATTTATATGATTATTTAGGTGTAGCTACAAACTATTTTTATAAAGTTTATCTTTTGATTATTAGTGATTTAAGAAATGTCATTCAAATGCCAAAACTTTGTTTCTTTCCAATATATCTATAATGTCCTGTTCCTTATACAGAATCTTTCCTCCTATTTTGTAATATGGCAATTTGCCATTCATTCTATATTCAATGAGTGTTCTTTTTGTAATTTTGAGAGCCTTTGATAACTCTTGTTCTGTTACATAACGGTTCCCGTCCAATATAGGTCTGTAGATTAAAGAATTTGTATCCAATATTTTGGATATACCTTCCATGGCTTCAATAAATCTTTTGATTTCATTACTATCCTTATTCAATACCATCTGTCCCATTTCCATTATTAGTATGTGTTTTGAGGTTCTTCTTCATGTAATTTAGAATATCTTCTTTTTTATAATAAATCTTTCTGTCTATACGACTGAAGGGGATTAGCCCTTTCTGTCTTAAAGACAACAGTTTTCTGTCTGATATATTCATAAGAATACATACATCCTGATTATCCAACCATTCATTCAGTTCAGATTTGGAAGAGTTCAGTCCTTTTAGTTGTTTTTCTATCTTGAACAATATGTCGTTCATTTCCATAAATGCGCTGGCCTCTATGTTCACTATCTCCATAATCATTAGTTTAAGTAGTTGGGTAAAAATAGAATAGAAAGCTGTGGAACACAAGAGATTATCATCAAAGTTCATAATATGACATCAGATGTCATAGCGAAGTCACTGGACTATGCAGATCGGAGGGAGCTGAAATCCCTGTCTTATTTCGGGATTGGATAAGCAGATTATGTTTTATTATTAAGCATGATGAATTTTCACAGTATTTATGAGGTCATATATGGAATATAAGGATAGCCGCCTTTGATTTACGGCTATGCGTCACGTCGGTCGCAGTTAATCCCTGTAATCTTTCCTTTAATTCTAATCCGTTTGCCGCCGCATTCTTTTTCAGGTGAATTTTCATGGCGATAGCCATAAAGAAAATTCTCCTGAAAAAAGGAGTAAATGCGGCTGGCAAATCAGGATTGGGATTTATCTTTGATGGAAGGGATAACTATTAAAAATTTTGATTTTATTATATGTAAAACTATTCTTCTAAGGAGTATGACTTCAGTAAATTATTATTGTTCTTATTTTTAGAGGTTTTGTTATTATAAAATTAGTATACATATGCCCCATTATTATGAGAACGTACCGTTTGAAATTCCAAGTTCATGGGAGTGGACAACCATAAATGATATTTCTAAATCCATTTTGTACGGTGTAAGTGAATCCGCAAAGACTAGTGGGAAATACAGGCTTTTACGTATTACGGACATTCAAAACAACAGTGTACAATGGGATTCTGTTCCATATACAGATTTCGATGAAAATAAAGCAAAATCATATCTACTAAGCGATAGCGATATTTTGTTTGCTAGAACCGGCGCAACTGTTGGTAAGTCTTATTTAGTACAAGGATTGACTGAAGAAGCTATTTATGCTTCATATTTGATTCGAGTCCAGACTTATGATGCAGTATTGCCTCAATACCTCAAGTTCTATTTTGAGTCAGGTTATTATTGGGAACAAATAGAACAAGGATCTGTTGGAGTGGGACAGCCCAATGTAAATGGAACCATATTAGGTAATTTACATGTTCCTATACCACCAATACACGAACAGTTCAGAATTGTTACTGAACTTTCAAAATGGATGGGTATAATTGATATTATTGAAAATAGTCAAACCGATCTACAGGCTCTCATCAAGCAAACCAAAAGCAAGATACTAGACCTCGCCATACATGGAAAGCTAGTACCACAAGACCTTAATGACGAACCTGCTTTGGATCTGCTTAAACACATAAATCCCGACTTCACACCTTGTGATAACGGGCATTATGAGCAGATGCCTGATGGATGGACTATCACAACCATCAAAGATATATGTGAAAATATCAATGGATTATGGAAAGGAAAGAAAGAACCTCTTGTAAATGTGGGCGTTATACGCAATGCTAATTTCACAAAGGACTTTAAGTTGGACTATACCAATATAGAGTATATTGATGTGGAACAACGAGCTTTTGTTCAACGCCATTTATTGAATGGAGATTTAATTGTAGAAAAATCTGGAGGCAGTGATAACAATCCTGTTGGAAGAGCAATACTTTACGAAGGTAAAAATAGAGTTTTTTCTTTTAGTAATTTCACCATGGTTCTAAGGGTTAAAGACAAAAATATTGTTTCGAGTAAGTTCCTGTATTATTATATCTTATATAAATACCAAAAAGGATTTATGAGGTCAATGCAAACTCAAACTACAGGTTTGCATAACCTCATACTAGATAAATATCTTGCAATGCCTCTATATCTTCCACCTTATTCAGAACAACAACGCATAATAAAGAGAATTGAAGTTATTTTCAATACCCTAGATACAATAATGGAGAGCCTATAAGCTCTCCATTATTGTATCCAACTTGGCAAATACTGTATGAATAGCATCTACAATTCGTTTTTGTTCCGATATTGGTGGCAAAGGAAATTTGATACTCTCTATAATGGATTTAGATATTCTTTGTTGGCCAACTACTCCATTAAAGGTACCAACACAATGGTTTATAAAGAGATCTGACTTGAAGAAGTATAAACCGTATTCTGCTAAAACACATTGTGATCGGAAAACAAAAAGTTCCGTAGTACCTGCTCCTATACCATTAGGAAGTGAAGTAACAATCACAGATTTCCGATTTTCTAAGCATGGTGAAATCTTGGCCACAACTATATCCCCTTCTGCAAAATGAGTAAATCCTTTCTTTATATCACCCCATAATTTTGATTCAAATCTAAACTCATTAGAATAACCATCTGCAATGTTAGTCATAGGCACAAACCCTGCAATGACATCATCAGCAACCTTATTTTTAGGATTGATTGTAAATATATTCTTAATATCTGTAAGATACCAAGAATCCGGTAAGTTCTCATAATGCCCGTTAGGTTGTGCTTTATATTGTTATCGTATTCATCAAAAACAAAATAATATGATAACAAAATTTAAAGACTATCTCGCCAAAACAAACTTGGCAAAGAACACAGTGGCTTCGTATGTATGGACGGTGAACTACTTTCTTAGCCACTATGGGGAAGTAAACAAGAAAAACCTGTTGGCTTATAAAGGTTACTTGGTGGAGAATTTCAAACCCCAGACTGTCAACCTCCGTTTGCAGGGCCTCAATAAGTATCTGGAGTTTATCAAACAGGATAAGCTGAAAGTTAAATTTGTTAAAGTGCAACAAAAGAACTTCTTGGAAAATGTAATCAGCGATGCAGACTATAAATTCCTAAAAGCACGATTAAAAGCGGATGGATACGATGACTGGTACTTTGTGGTTTGGTTCATGGCCGCTACTGGTGCACGTGTGAGCGAATTACTACACATCAAGGTTGAGCATATAAAGGTTGGATATCTCGACCTTTATAGCAAAGGTGGGAAAATACGTCGCCTTTATATACCTAAGAATCTGCGAAGTGAAGCCACACAATGGTTGAAAAGTAAGAGCATGACAAGCGGTTATATTTTCCTTAACCGTTTCGGGCAACGCATCACAACACGAGGTATAGCCCAACAGCTAAAACATTTCGCTGAGAAATATGGTTTGAACAAGGATGTGGTATATCCTCATTCTTTCCGCCACCGCTTTGCCAAGAATTTCCTTGACCGTTTCAATGACCTTGCATTACTTGCCGACCTTATGGGACATGAAAGTATTGAAACTACTCGCATTTATCTGCGCCGTACAGCTAGTGAACAACAAAAGATTATTGACAAGGTTGTAAATTGGTAACATAAGATCTTAGAAGCGTATTCTTCTACGCTTCTAAGGCTTTTTGAATGTTGTCTAGAGTTGAAAATAACTCTTCCATTCTTGCAACTATACGTTGCTGTTCTGCAAAAGGAGGTAAGTAAATATGCATATTTTCTAAAACCCCAATATATAATTCCTTCTGGTTTGTACTTCCTGCAAGATTCTCTTCCAAGTACTCTTGTATAGAGTCAGAAGATATATAAGCATAAACATACTGAGGACAAATACTTTTTAATACTCTTACGACAGAAACATGTGAATCAGGAACTACAAATGGGTAGTTACCCAAACAATTTGTATTAAATAATCTTGTTCTTCCAACAGTGCCAGTACCCGTTGAGTTAACAAGAATATCTCCAGTTTGTAATTTGTAAACTTCATTCCATTTGTTAATCGTAGAAGGGTCTAAAAATCTTGCTTGCTCTAATGATACGCCACCATCTTTTAGATTACATTTTTGAGCAAATACTGGGTATGTTTTATCGTCTTCCGAGTATTTAGGTGATTTTCCTCTTGACAAAAAAGAACATATATCAACCAATTTGCATACACACCATTTTTTAGGAATCTTCCTATACTGCCCGTTATCACAAGTAATTTCTGCCTTCGGATTGATACGCTTTAGCAACTCAGAAGCGGGTTCGTCATTCGGGTCTTGTGGTAGAAGTTTGCCGTGGATCGCCAAGTCAAGAATCTTACTTTTGGTTTGCTTGATGATGCTCTCTAAATGCTCTTTATTACTATCAATAGAATCAACTAACGACATCCAATTGTCCACTTCATCTAAAATCCTCTGCTGTTCTGCAAGTGGAGGAAGTGGTATATAGAAATTTTTAAGAATATCAAAAGGAGGAATATTCTTAATAGCTGTACCTTTACTTTCTTTATAAGCTTCTTCTTTGAGAATGAAATCAAAATAAAGCAAGTAGAAGCGTTCTATGTCTCGATAATACAAACGAATTAGCATTAGTGCTTGATTGATAATTCCCTCCCGAATATTCTCAGGCAAAACATATGTTTCTCCAATAGTTCCTGCGCAACTGACAATAATATCGTTGGGCTGAACAGCAAATCCTATTAAAGATTCATATTTTTCTTTAGAAATAAAATATGAACCAAGCTTATGATCCTTTTGAATAGCATTCTTTTGTTCGTATACTTTATATGCATTATCACTTTGAGCAACAAACATAGATTTTGTAAGGCTACTTCCAAATGGACCTTTCTTATAAAAGGCCAGATCTCCAAGTTTACACCATGCCCATCCTTCAGGCACTTCAAACGGTACATTCTCATAATGGGGCGTATCAGAAGTTTTAGCTGTTTTTTTACTACGCTTTATTTTTCCCTCTTTTATTAAACGTTCTTTCTCTGCTTTAATGCGTTCAAGTAATACGGATGCAGGTTCGTCATTCGGATCTTGAGGAACAAGTTTACCACGAATGGCAAGGTCTAGTATTTTTTGACGTAATTTCTTTGTATCCATTTGGGTTAGTCTTTGTTTAAGAATAGATTGCAAAACTCATTCAGTTGCTGCTGCATGCGTTCCTGTGGAATGAGAATACGCTTGTATTCAGCAATCATGGTAGGACTCATGCTTCTGCTCATGGCATATTCTACTACTACCTGGTCTGCTTCTGGGCAGAGAATAATACCGATAGACGGATTCTCGTTAGAACGTTTTACATCTCGGTCAAGTGCTTCCAAATAAAATTCCAACTGTCCAAGGTCGCGAGGATGAAACTTTGTCTTTTTCAATTCCACAGCAACTAATGCCTGTAAGCCACGATGAAAGAATAATAGATCTGCCTTGAATGTAGATGTTCCTATATTAAGACGATATTCCTGATCCATGAATATAAAGTCCTTTCCCAGTTCAAGAATAAACTGTTTCATGTGTTCTACTAAACTACTTCTTAGCTTTGATTCGCTATGCTTTTTAGGCAAATTAAGAAAATCAACAAATAGAGTATCTTTGAACATTATTGGTGCATTAGGATATGTTTCAAGCAATCCTTTTGACATATTATCCTTATTACCTAATAACCCGGCATAAGTCTGATTAGAAATACAACGCTGAAGTTCTCGTTTTACTAAATGCTCTTTATTGGCATAGAGTATATAAAACAAACGTTCTTCATTACTTTTGCATCGGCATAATATTTCTATATGATTAGTCAAACTTGTTAACTCCAATATCTTAGGCATTTGTCCAATTGCTGGCTGGACAAATTGTGTAGCCAACGGTTGCACAATTACAGTAGTTTCCTGTGTATGATTTCTTGCTTCAATTTGTCCAGTTATTGGCTGGACAAATTCAGAGTTCAGATATTTTACTATTGTTGTATAAAATGTTTCAGAAGAGTATTCTTCATAAAACAACACCATATTGTAAATATTGCTTCTTCCAAAACCTTTGATGTCAGGGCGTTGGGAACGTATATATTCAGACAGTTGCGAAACGACCTTACTTCCCCATTCTTCGCTCTTCAGTTTAGCAGATACATATCCGCCTACATGCCATGCTGTGAGTAGCAGCTCTTCATTGACGGCTTTTGAAGCATTACTTTTATGTTGGAGAATAATATCTATGATTTCTCCGAATTGTTGTTCTATTGATTTTGCGATATCATTATTCTTCATACGCTTAATCTTCATTTATGTTTGCAAGCAGCTTCTCAAGTTCTGCAACTGCTGAGCTAATAGTTTTACTTTTCTCTTTTATGTCAGCCATCAATTCAGCCAAGGAGCGGTCATCAGACTCTCCTCCTTGTTTTATCCAGGTTATATCAAGGCTTGTCTTGTCACGAGTGAGAATATCATCTACCGGATATTTACGCCAACGCCCTTGAGGATTGTTTTCTGCATCATATGACTCTTTGCGTCCTTCTAAATTTCCTGCATTATAGCATGTAACAAAATCATCCAAATGATGTCTCTCTAATTTATTAGTAGCAAGCGTATGTTTGATATCAGTACGATAATCATAGAACCAAATCTCTTTTGTCGGTTGACCTTTGGAAAAGAACAATACATTTGCTTTTACGCCTTGTGCATAGAAAATACCTGTAGGCAAACGAAGTATCGTGTGTAAGTTGAAGTCCGAAAGTAATTTCTTGCGGATTGTTTCTCCAGCACCACCTTCAAAAAGGACATTGTCTGGTAATACTACGGCTGCACGACCTCCGGTTTTGAGCATCAGCATCATGTGTTGAAGAAAGTTCAACTGATTGTTCTTCGTTTCTACATAGAAATCCGGGCGGTTAATATCCACAGAACCTGCTGGACGAGTACCGAAAGGAGGATTGGCAAGTATTACATCTACAAGGGAGGATGGCTCTTTCTCCAAAGAATCCTCACAAACAATCGGACTCCGGTCTGTTCCCACACCATGCAAATATAGGTTCATGGAAGCTAGCGTTACGACCAATGGTGTGTTATCTACGCCATGCAGTGCCTTGTTACGCAAGAAATCACGTTTTTCTTTACTGGCAGACTGTTCTTTCATGTAATCATATGCAGTCAAGAGAAAACCTCCGGTGCCGCAGGCCGGGTCACAAACCGTTTCTCCAATTTGTGGGGCTATGCAATCTACCATTGCTTTGATGAGCGGGCGTGGAGTAAAGTACTGACCGGCACCACTTTTCTTGTCCTGTCCATTCTTCTCAAGGATGCTTTCGTAGATAGCACCTTTCACGTCTCCATCCATGATCAGCCATTGTTCCTCATCAATCATGGTAATGACTTTTTTCAAATAGACTGGCTTGTCAATCTTGTTTTGTGCTTTTGTATAAATTGTGCCGATAAGGTTTTCCTGTTCACTCAGTTGTTTCAGAGTATCTTCGTATTGCTTTACTAAATCTAGACCGTCAAGAGATATTAAATCACTCCATTGATAACCAGATGGTATTGCTGATTCTTCTCCAAACATTTCTACATTCTCTGCGTCCATCTTTAAAAATAGAAGATAGGTGAGCTGTGTAATATAATCTGTAAAACCGATACCTTGCCCGGCAAGAGTCGTTGCCAGATTCCAAACTTTTTTGGTGAGCGATTGCTCTGTTGTATTATTTGTTGCCATATTTTTAATCAAAATTTTTATGCTCTATTATAAGCATGTCATCTAATGTGACCTTATAAATATTTATTTCAGTTACGTAATAGAATGGATATTGCGATTTGCCTTCTTTTGAGACATCAATAAAACAATTCCACGAGGAAACCTTTGGAGAAGGAGCTCCCGGATCAAGACAGAAAATTTTAGTTATGACATCCTCCTCATCGCGTTCTATTCCTATGGCTAATAAAGCATGCGCACCACCATTGAATTCTGTTGAGATTATTACTGGGATATTTTGATCTACGAATTGTTCTATTAATTCAATCCTATCATCATTAGTTCTTGGTCTTTTGTGTATTGCTCTAATCTCAAATGGCTGTTCGTTGATTTCACGTGCTAATGCTGTATAGTTATAACCATTTTGGACAAATCCTTGCTCATAGAAAAAATGATATAAGAATTTGCCTTTGGGAGTACGCCTATCGGGAAATTTATATAGTTGAATATCTTGCTCTTCAATCATCCCTTGGCATAGCATAGCCATTATGAGTGAATAAATAGAACATGCTCCATCTAAATCACCTTGTTGTTTATGTATATTGACCCATTTCCCATTTGCATCTTTTGTTTGCAAACCTATTCTATTCAATCGTATACTATCTATTATTTGTATGGTTGCCATTATTATGCTGCTTTTCTTAAAACCACAAATGTGTATAGAGACTGTAAAGCTTCGTTTGCTTTCTGCATATTGCCAAAAGCACGAATCATTTGTGCTGCCTGAGTTGCATCATCTTCACGAATCTCTTTGATCGTACAAGCTCCGTTGGAAGCAATATAATCTACAATACGACTGATAACTTCACGTTGTTTATCTGTTATTTCGCGCTGATTTTGTCCTAACCATAGATTAAAATACTGTTTAGAGGTAGAAACTACACTATCTAATCGTTCTATTTGGTGTAAAGCAAAACGTACAAGCTGTATGATATTAGTCAAAGCATCGCTTTCTTCTTTTGTAGAAGAACGTCGAACACTGTTTGGATTCAGAATGGCATATGAATTCCACAATTGTTTGGAAGTAAAATGATTGTTAGCCATCTTGAGTTTGTTTTCCAAATCTTTTAGCATTGAATAGGTAATTGGCTCGCCTTCATTATTATAAATTATACGTAGAGCCTCTATTTCATCACAATGTTCTTTGCAGAAATCTTCAAAGGCTTCTGTTGTACTTTTAGCTTCTTCTATTGAAAAACCTTTAGATATAAGCGTGTCCTCACCAGGCATCAGCGTGTTGACAAACCCGGCAGCAAGAATGAGCAGATACCTGCGCGCATTTGCGTGATTTGCAAGCGGAGCTACTAAACCTTTCCGTTCGTTATTAGGCTCTTTGGTACTTATGAATGGCGGCAGGGTATTGTTTTCAAATGCTTCGTAAATCCTTGAAGCAAGTTCTTTCATGTCGTCATTAGCCAAACGTACGAACTCATTCCGCTGTGAATTATCTGCTTTGTTGTATATTCTGGAAAGTGTTGCAGCAAGACGTTTCAGATGCTCATCAGGAAGGTAACCATGGGTAATCTGTTCCAACAGCTCTTTAAGAGTGATAATCTTTGTAGTAGGCTCATCGGTTATCGTAGGTATTGTTTTTTCGTGTTCAGTAACACCTACGGCATCAATCAAATAGAAACAGTCTTTGCTGAACGCATTTGGGGTGACATTTCGTAACTGCTCATCTCCAATTGTGCGTACACCACGTCCTTTCATCTGTATATAGAGCGGTAAAGATTCTACATCACGCATGAAAACCAATACTTCAAGAGGCTTAACATCTGTACCAGTTGCTACTAATGTACAAGTTACGGCAATTCTGAAATCCTTGTCATTCCGGAACTGACGTATCAATTCATTACTATCGCCCGCAGAATAAGTTATTTTTTGTACAAAACGGTCATCTGTACGTCCAAATACCTCTTTAGCTATCTGTACGATATTGCTGGCATGAGTCTCATTTAGAGCAAATATCAAAGTCTTTGGCAGATAGTCAAAATTGGCATCCCGCTGTGGATCATTAAATAACTCCGTATAGACTACATCACGATAAGTAGACAGAATAAGTTTTATTTGCGCAGGATTAATGACACTTCTGTTTAGCTCTTTATTGGTATATGTTTTCGTTTCTTTATTGGAAATGGTTTTTACATCTCCGGTATATCGTGTTTCTTCTTTGATTTTTTCTCCTTCTAATATAGCACCGCCATTTTCTGTAACTTGAGTTTTGATTCGATATACACGGCAATCTACATTTACACCATCAACGATACTTTTTTCCAATGTGTAGTTGACTATACGATTATTGTTAAAGAATGCCATTGTTTCAGGAATTGGTGTGGCTGTCAATCCAACAAGTCTGGCTGTATCAAAATATTCCAATACCTTACGCCAATTCCCATAAATGGAGCGGTGACACTCATCTATGATAATCAGATCAAAATAATCATGTGGTAAATTGGGATTAGGAGGCAATACAACTTCTTCTGTAGGATCATTATCATCATCGTTGTCATTATCCTCAATAACATCGCCTTTCAGAAAAGAAAAAAGACGCTGTATTGTTGAAATAACGACATTGCTATCAGATGGTATAGAAGAGGAACGAAGACGATTCACTGTAAATATTGTATTGAATGCATCTCCATTTTCTGTCAACCGGAAAGTTCCAAATTCTCCCTCTGCCTGTTTCCCGAGGTTATTTCTGTCCACAAGAAATAGTACTCTTCTCATTGGAGTATATGAAAGAAGACGATATGCAGCAAGACATGCGGTATATGTCTTACCTGCACCAGTTGCCAATACCATCAAGGCGCGATTCTGCCCACTTCTGAAACTTTTTTCCAGTTCAGTAACTGCCTCATATTGACAATCACGTAATCCTTTTTTTCGCAAAGTTGGGAGTCCGGCAAAATAATCATTTATTCCCAACAGCTTAACCAATTCATGAGGAGATGGGATCGTTAAGATTTGCTTGAAACAAGAATCCTTTTTACGAAAGTCGCAGAAATACAGGTCTTTTCCATTTGAAGTAAATATGAAAGGCAAAGGCTTTTGGTATACTTGATAGATATTAGGAACATTCCGGGCATATAAAACAGCCTGTTCGCACACAGTATTGGAAAAAGGATCTATCTCTTCTCTTTTGGCTTCAAGCACACCTACAGCTTTTCCATTAATAAAAAGAAAATAGTCAGCTTCTAGGTTGCCTTTTAAAAGTCCTTCCCTTATGGCTACAGCAGTACAGTTTGGTTCGTAGTTGTTTCTATCAACCACTTTCCATCCAGCATCAGTAAACCATTGATCTATTTTTTGTCTCGCTTTTTCTTCTGGTGTCATATATTCCTATATTTTTATATTATCGGAAGTTGTATGCTAGAAAAATAACATCTACAAAGAACAAACTATTGGCGTTCATCCTTGTCCGTTATCAAATCTTTCAGGTCAACTTGAAGAATTTCAGCAATATGCTGTAAGGTTTCCAAATTAGGCTGGATTCTGTTACAAGCATACGCATTGACCATGCTAAAACTTTTATCCAGTCTTTTCGCTAACCACGTTTGTGAAATCCCTTTCTCCGATAAAACAACCTTTATTCTATTTAATTTCATTTTTAGATGTAATTATATTACGCAAATATAGTGAATTATATGTGATAAAATTAGATTTAGTGTATCTTTGTTCTATAATATTACAAATTGATTTTTTATTTGCTAGTAGATATTATGGAAATATTATTACCTCCTAAAAAAGGAGCAGTTGAAAATGTAAAACTTGAATTTGAGCACCTTGTTGTTGTTGGCGCAAATGGTGCTGGGAAAACACGTTTTGGTAGTTGGATAGAAGAACATAATTATGAAAAGGTTCACCGTATATCAGCACAGAAATCTTTAAGCATGCCCTCTTCTGTTTGTACAACATCAATAGAAATAGCTGAAGAAGAACTTTTATACGGCACACATTATGTAGATAAAAATTGGCTTAAACAGTATGGGAGAATAAATAGCCGATGGAGTAATAATTTAAATACTTCACTATTGAACGACTATGAAAAACTTATGATCTTGTTGCATTCAGAAGAATATGAAAAAGCAGTATACTTTAAAGACCATGGTGGAGAAAGACCATTAACAAAATTGGATATAATTCAGCGTATATGGGAAGACGTATTGCCTCATAGGAAATTAGAAAAAAGAGCATGCGTTATAGATATATATCCGGAAGGGCATTCAGATAAAAAATATAATGGTTCAGAAATGAGTGATGGAGAAAGGTGTATTTTTTATTTGATTGGAGAAGTGTTATGTGCCCCAGAAAACAGCATTATTATTATTGATGAGCCAGAAATGCATATTCATGTTTCATTGATAAAACACTTGTTCGATTTGATAGAAACAGAGCGTCCTGATTGTGCTTTTATTTATCTCACTCATAGTATGGATTTCGCCTTTTCAAGACAAAGCGCTATAAAAATATGGGCAAAGTCTTATGAAGGTAATAACTGGGATTATGAAATATTGAATGAAAAAATGCCCATACCAGAGCAGCTATATTTGGAAGTTTTAGGAAGCCGTTTGCCTGTTATATTCATAGAAGGGGATAATAATAGTATAGATTATGAAATTTATAGCCAAGTATTTACTGGCTATACTTTAAAGCCTGTAAATAGTTGTATCAAAGTTATTCAAATAGCCAAATCATTCAATGACGCTTTTGAAGTTCATCATATTCAATCATATGGCATTATTGATAGGGATAGAAGGGATAAGGTAGATGTAAATAATCTCGTCTCAAAAAATGTATGGGTATTAGATGTTGCTGAGGCTGAGAATCTCTTATTACTTGAAGATGTGGTAAAAGTTATTGCAAATCATATGGGTAAAAATCCAAATGATGTATTTAGTGCTGTTAGGAAGAATCTTATTGATTTTTTTGCTGAACAAATGTCATCACAAGTTCTTTTGTTTTTCAAAGAAATTTTATCAATGAAGTATCAAGAACTAATTGATTTTAGATCACATGAATTCTCAGATGTAATAAAAGAAATAGATACTAAATATGGAAGTATAGACAGGCAAGCAATTTATGATAAAATTAAGGATAATTTTCAAGAAATATTGGACAATGATGACTATAACGGTATTCTACGAGTATTTAATTTAAAAAATGCTTTGCTACCTCATTCTAAAGTTTGTGAAGTGACTGGGGTTAGGAACAAAGAAGAATACCGAAAATTATTAATTACATTATTAAAGAAGAATGATGCTAATAGTGAGAGATTAAAAGATGCTATTAAAGCCAAAATTATTATGACTCCTATTATATAAGATATAAATCTTTATAATATACTCTTATTAATTTTTCCGACTTTGGAGGAAAATCCTCCGACCGTTAGGGAGGACAAGTTGGTTTTTGTATGGCAGAATACTTTCTGTCGGACAAAAACACAACTTGCTCTGTTCGTTTGAACAGAAAATCCACTTAAAGTGGATTGTGGCTCCATGCCCATTTATAGCTATAAAATAGAGTCGTATTTACCTGAAGAGATATACAAAAATCAGTTTGTTTGTGACAATCCTGTATGCAGAATTGAATATCATGTGAATGGTAGTGCCGGATATTTGGTCCTTTGCCGAAATTTAGATATTCAATATTGAAAGTTTTATGCTGTATTGTACTATGGTATTCTGATTTACAGATATTACCTATCAATCTGTATCATATAATAGTATGCAGATTGTTATAGTAAGGTTGTATGAATTGCTTAATATAATTTGTAATATATTGATAATCAGTGGATATGTAAAATAGACTCTGTTGTAATATTGCAATAGTGTAATACCCTGACAACGTAATAACATAACATTGCAATAACATAATAACACAACAACATAATGCCCTAATAACATAATATTGCAATAACACAATAACATAACAACATAATACCCTAATAACATAATAATGCAATAACATAGCACCTCAATATTATAATAGTGTCAGGACATCGTATTATGTCAATATAATGTCCTGACAACTTTAATAGGTATGATGTAAAAACACTAAACCGTAGAACGGAATCAAATATGTACCAATTAATTTTACCACGGGCAAGTTTACCTTCTATAACCCCATCTTGCTCCTTACTATATTCATGTTGTCTTTCAGGTTACTGTCCATGACTCTTGCATAATGTTGTGTCATTCTTGTGGATGCATGTCCGAGCATGGCAGATACTTCCTGTAATGGAACGTTGTTGGCCAGCGTGACGGTAGTAGCAAACGTATGTCGGGCTGCATGTGTGGTCAGATTCTTTTTGATGCCGCAGAAGTCCGCAATCTCCTTCAGGTAGCTGTTCGCCTTCTGATTGCAGACAACAGGAAGGCAAGTCCCTTGTTTAAGACATATCGGGTGTGATTCGTATTTCTTCAGTATTGCCAATGGAACAGGAAGAAGCGGAACATTTGCTATGGAGCTTGACTTTCTTCTTCTCTCCAGCTTTACACGTCCTTTTCTTATCCACCAGTCACCGTTATTGTCCTGCTCCAGATGTTCCGGTTTTAATGTGGATACATCAGCGAACGCCAGACCGGTGAAGCACGCAAACAAAAAGATGTCCTTGACAAGCTCCAGCCTCGGAATATCAAATTCCCTGTTCATTATAGCCTGAAGCTCATTGTTTGTCAGGAATACCGGATCAGTCTCGTCCTGTTCCATCTTATATCCGTAAAACGGGTCTTTTCGCATCCATTCTTTGGCTATTGCCATATTGGTGATTTTCTTCAGGCATTTCATGTAGCGGACTATTGTGTTGCGGCACAGTCCGGCTTCTGTCTTCAGGAAAACATCAAAAGCCTTGATGAAATCAGGGGAAAGTTCATGGAATGTAATATCATCCTTCTCATAAAAGCGCGGCACAAACGTTTCAAGTTTTCTGAGCACATTCTTATAACGGTTGATGGTAACGGGAGAATAGTCTATGTCAACAACCTTCTCCATAGAGGAAATTTCTTCTTTGACTGTTCCAAGTAATGTCTGGACACTCTCATCCTTTCCGAACACACGCTTTAATATCGTCTTTGGAGTTATCAGTGCAGATTCAAAGGTCAGTTCCTTGTGCTTTTCGTATGCGCGTGTAGTGAGGGCGGAAATATAGTTGTTCAATTCGATGGAAGCCCTGTCTTTTCCTTTGCTGTATCCCTTGGCCGGATTCCAGTTCTTTAATGGAACGCTTCTCTGTATTCTTATTTCTTCATATTGCCCGTTGATGGTAATCCTCATTAGGATTGGAGCCTCGCCATTTTTCAGTAGTTTTGTTTTCAGAACGAAAAATAGAATGTTCATTGTTCCTTGTTTCATGATCATTTTCTTTTTGAAGTTGTACATTCGGTTATTTCGTCAATCCTGAATGGAGCGGATGGCTGCAGAGAAATGTTAAATTCGGTGGCTTTTATTATTGCCGGCTCTAAAAAACCACCGTTTTTTGTTTCTCTTACTATTATCCGCCTGTAGGTACAATCATTATCATCGGATAAGAAAGCCTGTAGCAGACGTTGTATTTCATCCGTTATTCAGTAGGGTATGCAAATGTAGAATTTCATCCCTGAAAATGATTCACGTAAATCGTTGAGAATAAGTGAAGTATGGTACATATCGGTGGTTTTTTCATGGGACTCAAAAAAAGCCACCGAATCAGCAATTTTTTATTGCACCAGATTGCATATTTTTGCGGGCAGTACATAAATAAAAAACCGCTGAAATAACTGTATTTCAGCGGTTTTCATGATTTTCCGTTTTGTAAAAGTGGTGCCACCAGGAATCGAACCGGGGACACAAGGATTTTCAGTCCTTTGCTCTACCAACTGAGCTATGGCACCAATCTTTCTCGTTTGCGGTTGCAAAGGTAAGCAAAGTTTTTGAAACTGCAAACTATTATCGAAAAAAATATGAGAAAAATTTAAAATAGGGCGGATTTTCATGAAAAATCCCACTATTTTATGAGTAATAGTGGGATTTTAACTGTATGTGGGCTGTTATTATTCACCTTTAAGTGGATTCCATCCTTGAGCCTTTAATTCAAGTTCGTTGCCGTCGCGAGTAACCAAGGCACAACCTAACTCCGATTTTGTGATATGTCCGATAACTTTTACTCCTTCTATTTGTGAGACTTTTTCGTGATCGGTCAGAGGTACAGTGAACAGCAGTTCATAGTCCTCACCTCCATTCAGGGCGCAAGTTGTCAGATTCATATTAAATTCTTCTGCCATGACTGCGGTCTGATAGTCGATAGGAATACGGTCTTCGTACACACGGCAGCCTGTCTGACTTTGCGAACAGATATGCATCAGTTCAGAAGAGAGACCGTCGGATATATCCATCATTGCTGTTGGACGGATGCCTGCTTCAGCCAGTCGTTCGATGATGTCGCGGCGTGCTTCTGGCTTTAAGAAGCGTTCCAACAGATATTCTTTGCCGGCAAAGTCAGGTTGGACGTCTTTTTCTCCCTGAAAAACAGCTTTCTCACGTTCCATCAGCTGAAGTCCCATATAAGCTGCTCCCAAATCTCCGCTTACGCAAATCAAATCTGTATCTTTGGCTCCATTACGATAAACCACCTTATCTTTGTCAGCTTCACCGATACAGGTAATGGAGATTGCAAGACCTGTTACAGAAGAAGTAGTATCACCGCCTACGATATCTACGTGATGTAGCTGGCAAGCCAGTTTCAGTCCATCGTAAAAATCCTCCAGATCTTCTATGCAAAAACGCTTCGATACAGCCAGAGATACGGTAATCTGCTTAGGTGTACCGTTCATTGCATAGATATCCGAGAAGTTTACCATTGCTGATTTATATCCCAAATGCTTCAGGGGAGTATAGACCAGATCAAAATGAACACCTTCCATCAGCAAGTCGGTTGTAACCAGCACCTGCTTTCCTGCAAAGTCAAGTACGGCAGCATCGTCACCTATTCCATACTTGCTTTCTTCATTCTGTAGTTTGATATCTGTGGTGAGATGCTTTATCAGCCCGAACTCACCGAGAGTTGATATTTCAGTTCTATTTCCTTCGTGCATAGTTTTTTTACGCTCTGTTAATAAGTTCTCTCATGATGGTAGTCATGCGCGGCTGTGCTTCATCGGCAGCCTTCTGTACTTCTTCGTGTGATACTTCGACAATTTTGCCTTCCACTCCCAAGTCAGTGATAACTGAAACGCCGAACACCTTAATACCGCAATGGTTGGCTACGATAACTTCAGGTACAGTAGACATACCTACTGCATCGGCTCCCAGAATGTGGAACATCTTATATTCCGACGGAGTTTCGAAAGTTGGTCCCTGTGTTCCGATATATACTCCCTGCTGTACCTTAATTCCTTTTTCTTCGGCAATTTCGAGAGCTTTTGCGATCAGTTCTTTTGAGTAAGCCTCACTCATATCCGGGAAGCGGGGGCCGTATTCGATGTTCTTGCCACGCAACGGATGTTCAGGGAAGAAGTTGATATGGTCAGTGATAATCATCAGGTCACCGATTTCAAAATTCGGGTTTGTTCCTCCTGCTGCATTCGAAACGAACAAAGTCTTGATACCCAATTCGCGCATGACACGTACAGGGAAAGTAACTTCCTTCATTGAATAGCCTTCGTAAAAGTGGAAGCGACCTTGCATGGCCATAATATCCTTGTTGCCCAGTTTACCGAAAATCAGCTTACCGCTATGGCCTTCTACGGTCGATACCGGAAAGTTGGGGATTTCGGAATAGTTTATTTCATATTTATCGGTAATTTCGTGTACCAAACTGCCCAGACCTGTACCTAAAATGATGGCTGTCTCGGGATGAGTGTGCATTCTAGCTTTTAGAAAAGCTGCTGTTTCTTGAATTTTTTCTAACATACTCGATAATATTTTGGTTAAATAAATGTTCTTTTTTATTCAGAAATTCTACCTCTACCGGCAATACATATATATAAGGTTTCAGCGTTTCACTCAGTAGCGGATGAGCGATGAGTCGTGCCGCATCCTTTTCGGTTGTGATGATGAAACGTTTACCCTCAGGTAGTTTTCTGAACGCTTCTTCTATCCGTTTCATGTCCGTTGCATCAAAATCGTGATGGTCAGGAAAAGTCGACGGAGTAACAAACTGCGTATAAGCCGACAGTTTACTGATGATGGCTGCCGGTGAGGCTATACCTGTAACCAGCAGGATATGGTCATCGTTTCGGATTTCTTCAAGCTTCTTTTCCGGTTCTTCCAAGAAGAGAGGCTGTAGTTTTCCGTATGCCAGAGTTGTAAAATAAAGTTGCTGACAGGGGAGGGGTGCTATATCACATCGCAACGCCTGTTGCTCTGCTTCGCTCATTTGTGCCGGACACTTACTTACGATGATGATGTCGGCACGCTTTTTTCCACTTTCCGGCTCCCGCAGTCGTCCGGCTGGTAACATCCGGTCGAGATGTATCGGACGGTTATAATCTATAAGCAAAATGGTCAGTCCTGCCTTCACGTAGCGATGCTGGAAAGCATCGTCCAGAACAATAACCTTTATGCCGGGAGCTGTATGTCCATCTGTTAGCTGATTAATGCCGTGACAGCGGTCTCGGTCTACAGCCACATAGATATCCGGAAACTTGTGCGCCATCTGATAAGGCTCATCGCCAATCTGCTCGGCATCCGTTTCGGGAGTAGCCAGAACGAAACCTTTCGATTTACGTTTATATCCACGGCTGAGTACAGCTACCTGAAATTCATTCTGTAACAACCGGATGAGGTATTCTGTGTGTGGAGTCTTTCCGGTTCCTCCCACGCTGATATTACCCACGCAGATAACGGGTAGCGGAAATGACTGTGAATGAAGTATGCCTCTGTCAAACATCCAGTTGCGTATACTTACTCCCAGACGGTAGAGGCATGCTAATGGCAACAGTCCGTGGTAAATCTTTATTTTTCTTTCAAGTTTCATCAGGCAGCCGATGCTTTATTTGATAACCACATCAAACGGCATGCGCGCCTGCAGGCGATCGGCATCCTTGAGATTTTTTACAAAACGGAGTCCGTTGTAATATTCACCGAAATTTTCCTGCATACGGCTGCTGATATAACGGCTTGGCCGGGTATTAAGCAGTGAAGTCAGGAAATCTTCTTTTTCCGGATAGCTTACCAGCGTATAACGTTCTATTTTAGCATGTGAGGCTGCAACTTCAACAGCTTCATCCAGTCCACCCAGCTCGTCTACCAGTTTCAGGTCTTTGGCCATTTCTCCGGTCCACACACGTCCTTCAGCTATCTTTTTGATATCTTCGATATTCATTTTTCTGCCGTCGGCACAACGTTTGGTAAAGAGTTCATATCCTTTATTGACCATACCTTGCATCAGAGCCTTTTCTTCTTCATTGAACGGACGAGTCAGATCTCCCAAGTCTGCCAGTTCGTTTGTTTTTACAACATCGAAATTCAGCCCCAGCTTATCTTTCAGGAGTCCTTCTGCATTCGGAACTAGACCGAAGATTCCGATAGAACCTGTCAGGGTTGTCGGTTCGGCTACAATCCAGTCGGCAGCGCAGGATATATAGTAACCGCCCGAAGCGGCATAGTCACCCATAGAAACGATAACGGGTTTTTCCTGTTTCAGCAGTGAAACTTCACGCCAGATCTGTTCTGAACCGTAGGCACTTCCTCCCGGAGAGTTAACACGCAGTACAACTGCCTTCACGCTTTCATCTTCGCGTAACTTACGCAAATCCTTTATGACTTTTTCGGAGTTGATACCTTCTCCGTCAGCAGATTCATCACCGTCTATTTCACCATAAGCATAATATACGGCAATGACGTTTCCACTTTTATCTTTCGGTACGTTTCGTTTTACGTTTACCATATCCTCAAGCGAAAGTGTATTCAGTTTTTCATCTTCCTTACAGTCGGTCAGTTGTTTCAGGTAGGCCAGTACTTCATCTTTGTACATCAGTGTATCTGCTAGACCGGTGTTGAGATAAAGTTCTGCCGGCTGGAGATCCATATTACGGCTGGCAAGAGCATTCAGAGAGTCAACAGAAATCTTTCTTGATTCGGAAACCTCATTCAGAATCTGCTGCCAGATAGAGCCGATGAATGCTTGTGTCTGTTCACGGTTTGCCGGACTCATTTCAGTAGCGATATATGGTTCTACTGCCGATTTGTATGTTCCTACACGAAATACCTGCATTTCCACTCCGACTTTGTCGAGCAGACCTTTCAGGAACATGGTCTGTGCAGATAGTCCGTGCCAGCCTATACTTCCCGAAGGATTGGCTATTACCTTATCGGCAACACTTGCAATATAGTAAGTACCTTGTGAATATGCTCCGGCATAAGCGACGATAAATTTTCCACTTTCTTTGAAATCAACCAATGCACGTCGTATAGCCTGCATGGAAGCTGTCTGACAGGCGAAAGCACCTGCATCGATATAGATACCTTTTATTTTGTCATTTTCTTTAGCTTTGCGGATAGAGGTCAGAATGTCATCCAGCCCGTAAGTCGCATAGTCTTCCCCTAAAAATTGCATGATTGGATTTTCCTGGTAGCGTTCCATTACACTACCTTTCAGTTCGAGTACGAATACCGAACGGTCTTTCACTATAGTTTCTGTTCCGGAAGTTGAAGCAACCATTCCGGCAAGACTGATAATACCTAATATTGTGAAGACTACTCCCGTCAGAATCAGACCGCAGACGGTGGCGAAGGTGTATTTCAAAAACTCTTTCATTGTGTGATGTTTTTAGAGATTTATTAAATAACAAAGTTAGTCTTTTTCACGGAATAACCAAAAGCAAACGAATTTTTTCCTGATGCCGAAGAGGAAGTTGCAACGTATTTACTGGAAGCGGACATAGGTGAAATAAAATATCAGCATCTTTTAGGAAAAACATGCTGATATGTTCAGGAAAACATCTCGATGTTTTTTTATTTTTTGTACAAAAAAATAGAGGATATTCAGGAGCTTGTTTTTTGTGTGTCTGCAAGGCTTTTATGGGATGCCGGTAATTATGATTTCGCCATTTTTAATCTGTTGATGATAAGGTGTTTACTTGCGGCTGCGAAACCGTATGTTGCGATAGGTGATGAGAAGTTGACAACAAAGTTGCAGAAGAAGTGGTGTCTAGATTTTTGTTTGCAATCATATATTTCCCGGTCGTAACGTAAATTCCTTACAGAAATCATCGGCTGTACAATAAATCTCTGTAACTTTAGACTCTGAGGGAAAAGTGGTAATTTAGCACTATAAATTTTATATCCTAATTGCCGTGTCTTTCTTTTCCGGTAGGTTCTACATGCTCTTATATTCACGTTAAATGATAACCGATAAACTATGAAACAAGTATATAGATCAAAAATAGATATCTGGTTGCTGATATTGATTCTGGTAGCTTGGGGCATACCGTTATAGTTTGGAACGAGTTTTCAGTAGTGAAATTCAGTGTTGTTTTGTTTATGCTTGTGTTTACATTGGCACTTCTTTTCAGTATAAAATACACGATAGAAGGAAAGACTTTGCGTGTTGATTATTCCTTTTTTTATAGCGAGCGCATTAATATTGACGAGATAACAGAGATTGTCAATACCCATACGTTTCTATCAGCTCCAGCGGCATCCTTAGACAGAATCGAGATAACGTATGGTAAGAATTGCGTTGTACTGTCTCCGAAAGATAAGCAGAAGTTTGTGAAGCAACTTTGCGATATATCTGCAAATCATATTCGTGTGAACATATAAACAGTTTTATTGGGGCTATAGAAATAAAATAAGAGTGAATCAGTTCAGGGCATTTTCGAGAAAGAAATGCCCTGAACTGATTTATTGTTATTCGGTTTTGATACTGTTTACCGGATTTTCTCGTACAGCTTTCCGGCTGATAAGGTATACTGATCCCAGTGAGATAAGGGTGATGACGGCAAATGCTGTTGGTGGCACCCACCAGGGGAAGTCACTATCGTATGATACAATCTTGTCGATGGTGTGTATGCCGAAAGCCATAAGTGGTATGGCTATTATCAGGCTGATGAGCAAAGATGAGAATGAAAATTTCATCAGTTGCAACATTTCATTACGGCTGCTGGAACCGAAGGTTTTACGAATGGCAATATCACGTTTACGCTGGGCAATGAAATAGATACTCATGGCAGTCAGTCCCAGTAGTGAAATAATCAGTGCGGCACACGTGAAAATACTAATCAGTTTATTCATGCTGATGATATCACTGTACTGATTGATAATCTGGTCTTTATACCAGCTCGAACTGAATGGTGCATTTTCTGTCAGTGTACTGTACAAATCAGTGATTTGTTTGCTGTAAGTTGCCAGATCGCCGTCTTGTACTTCTACCAAAATACTCCACGGATAAATTTTGTCGGCTGGGAGTATCTGGAGCCGTAAAGGATGTTGTTCACTCATGACTGAGCGTATATGAAAATCTCTGAATAATCCGGCAATGGAGAAACTACGGCCTCGCTCATCATTTACATAGTCGGTAGCACCTCCGAGGGCTTTGGATGCCGATTCGCTAATAAACCAGTTATTCTTGTCGAATGGCATTTTGCGGTCTTCGTAAATCTGTATCTGATACATGTCGATAAAGGCTGAGTCTACTTTAAATGTCTGAAAACTCATGTTCTTAGGAGCTCCTTTAACCGTAACAACCATTGTATTATTATTCCCTCCGTCTATAGGAGTTCCTTGGGCGAAACTTATCCGTTTCACAAAAGGTAGTTTTTGTACTTCATTGCGGAAAGTAAGTAAAGTTTCCTGATCTGCCGCCGGAGTAAGGCAGAGAATATTTCCGTAGCTATATCCCAGCGGTTCGTTCAATATGCGGTGAATCTGTACGCTCAGGTAGAAGGCACAGCTCAGCATGGCAATAGTCAGTCCATCTTGTACGATGTTCAGCACGCGTAAATATACAGCTTTGGTTTTCCGGCGGAAATGTCCTTTTACAACGTCCAGTGGATTATAATTAGACAAGATGGTAGCAGGTACAAAGCCGGAGATGAATGACAGTAAGACGATAAGCAGCAGGTAGGACAGACAGGTCATGAAAGACAAATCGCCTGTCAGGTCGAGTTTTACACCCAGCAGATCCATGGCAATAGGCTCGGCGGCTTTTGCAAGCAGAAATCCGAGTATGAAAGCGATAACGGTCATAATAGACGATTCGCCTATCATACGCCAGAATATGTCGGAGCGGGAAGAACCGAGCAACTTGCGGGTTGCCATTTCCTTGGCGCGATAGGTAGTTTGTGCAATACTCATGTTGACGTAGTTGAATATTGCCATGAATAAGATGATGATACCGGTGACAAGGAAAAGTACGACCATACGGAAGCTGTACTGGTTGATTTCTGTTGATCCGGAAGGTGTTTCTGTGTGGAAGTAAAACTGATTGTATGGCACGAACTGTACTTTCTTGAATATACCCCGGTTATAGATCCACCAGCAATCTTTCAGATAAGAGAGAGCGTCTTTGGCCTTTGTGTTCAGATCGCTTCCTTTTACGGTACGGAAGAATACAAGTGCGCTGGTGGCATTGCCCATCTCGCCATCTGTCAGGCTGATTGTCGGGTTCAGCTCGTTGATGTTTTCGTAAGGGATAATGGCTTCTGTAGACTCTTTAATCAAAGAGTTTTCGATGTCTTCCATAATACCGGTTACAGTGAACTTTTGGTTGCCGCTTCCTTTTGAATCTGGTGTATTCAGTTCCAGTACTTTTCCTAAAGCAGCCTCGTTACCGAACAGACGGTTGGCGCATGAACGGCTGAGAACGATGCTATGGTCATCTACCAGTACTTGTGCCGGATTTCCTTCTGCCAGTTTATAGCCGAAGAACTGAAAAAAGTTCTTTCGGGCGACGAGTGTACGAATTTGGGTAGGGTTTTCGTTGATGCTGGTCTGTATTCCGAAATTTCCGGTATAAGCGCACCACTCCTCTATTTCAGGGTAACGGCTTTGCAGTTTTTCTCCTAGCAGATAATGTCCGGCAGCTGTATTTTCGCTTGCAAATACACTGATACGGTCGGTATCTTTCAAGTTCTTGTCTACCGATAGCTGGCGGGTTACCATGTCGGCTATCAGCAGAACAAACATCAGTGAGATACTTAGTCCTGCAACATTGACAACCGTAAATAACTTGTTACGGTGTAGAAAAGTGAGGTAAGTTTTTAGTCCTTTCATATTATTAATCTGTTTTTATTCGGTTTTGATGCTGTTTGCCGGATTCTCATTGGCATTTTTCCAGCACTCGAAGGTTACTGTCAGTATCGTAATGAGACTGACCAGCAGGAAGGAGATAACGAATATCCAAGCACGGATAGGAGTTTTGTCGGAAAAACTTTCCAGCCAGTCATGTCCAATCCACCAGCCGAAGGGAGCTGCCAATGCGAAGCAGACGACCAGCATGACGAGATAACGTTTGGTAAACATATAGAGGATTTCGCTGGTGGAACTTCCCATGATTTTCCGGATACCGATTTCCTTGCGGCGGTATTCACTCTCAAATAAGGTAAGTCCGAACACACCAATCATGCTGAGCACGATGGCAATCAGGGAGAATAGCAGAATCTGGCTGGTGAAGCGCAATTCTAGATGGTAATTCTGGTCAATCACTTGATCCATGAAACGGAACTTGAAGTCATGGTCCGGTGCAAGCTTTTCAGTTGTCTTTGCTAAGCGGTGGAGCATGTCTACCTTGTCTACTCCCGGAGCTACCCGGATGTTCAAGATGCTGTTGGCATCCCAGTCTGCATAATCCTTTCCGTAAATAAAGAAAGCCATTGGTATTTCTTCATCATTGTTTCGGAAGCTGCTGAAGCGAATGTTCTCACAGAATCCCACTACCGGATAATCTTCGGGGGCTGCTAGTTCACCTACTTTCATCCAGGGATATTTTTTCCGAGCTGCTTCGTTGAAGATATACACATCCCCGTCGCTCGGCTTGAAGTCACGGCCTTCAGTAATCTTGATCCCAAGCACAGATAAGTAACGATAATCTACCGGGAAACAGACCGTATTGATAAAACGCTCCCTATTTCCTCTGCCCCACGACATGTAGTCATCAGACGAGTTCAGAACGAACTGGGAAATAGAGATACCTTCTATGCCCGATATTCCGGACAACTCACTGACGATCGCCTCCCTTCGATTGAGCAGTTCGTTAGGAATCTCACCCACCAGAACTACACTCTTGTCGTAACCATAATCACTGTTCTGTATATAATGACTTTGTAGATACATAATACCTACAGAAATAATCAGCATGAAAGAAACAAAGAACTGGAAGCAAACTAATAATGTACGCAGTAACTTACCTTTGGGAGAAAGACCGAATGAGCCTTTCAATACTAATGCCGGTTGGAAAGAAGTGACGTAATAAGAAGGGTAAGCTCCGGCAAGTAAACCCATGCAAACGGCGATTCCGCTTAATGTAAGCAGTAGAACAGGATGTCTCATTAAAGAAAGATCGGATGACACCAAGGTATTCAGGAATGTATCTTGCAACAGATAGAGCCAGAGTAATGAAAGCAGGAATCCACACATACAAACTAATACAGATTCCAACAATAAATACCCCCGTAAAGAGAAAGTGGAAGCTCCTAACACCTTTTGAGTATTGATGGAACGCAATCGCATGGGAGTTTCTGCCAGTGAGAAATTCATGTAGTTGACTGCTGCTGTCAGTAAAATTAGTATTGATACACACAGCAACAGATATACTGCGGCCTTGCTGGTAGCAGCCTTGTCACCTATTGTTGAATAGTGTACTTCGTCCAGCGGCGTAAAATGAATGAAATTCTCCCAATCTTCAGTTCCGCTAATCCAGTCTTTCGGCATCTTCTGCTTACAATTTTCGATGATTGATTGTTGTATATCGGTCAATGAAGCAGGATTGTCCAGTCGAATGTATAGGGTATAACTCCAGTTTATCCAAGAATCTTTATTTAACTCCGGAGAATAGGAGGAGAAGATACAGTTTCCTAGTTGGGAATTCTCCGGCATATCCTGATAAACACCCCCTATCACTAACGGTTGGTTGAGTGATTTGCGGTCTACGTAAATGCTTTTTCCAAGGACTTCTGTAGTACCAAAAAAACGACGAGCCATAGATGCAGGAATCAGGACTTGGCCGGGTTCGTTAAGCGAAGCTGTCGTACCGCATATCATGGTAGGTTGGAAGACCTCTAAATAGTCACCAAATCCGGTAAGCCAAGGCTCTGAATAGATGTGCTCATCTATTTCAAAATCATTAGTATAGCTTAATAAAGAGGTAACCGAAATAGCTTGTATATGAGGAGATGCAGTCCCTATTAGTTCACACAATGGACGGGCCAGCCAGAATTGCCAGTCGTATTCTCCACCTCGATTCACTTCTACCCGGTAGATACGCTCGTGGGCTGGAAAGCATTTGTTGTAATTATAGTCGTAATCAACCTGAGTCAGAATGACAAAGCAGGCTGTAAAAGCGATACTCAGTCCTACCAAGTTCAGTATGCTTGCGGTAAAGAAACGCCTGAACGTATGCGAAAAGTTACGGATAAGTGTTTTCATCTTAGGTATTTATTATTTTAAAATAAGCACTTCATTGTCTTTATAACTTTCGTATCCGGATACAATGACACGCTCTCCTTTTTCCAGTCCCTCCAGTACTTCGTAATATTGTGGGTTTTGTCGTCCGATACGTATCTGACGGCGATAAGCTTTCTTCCCTTCTTTATCGACTACGAAAATCCAGTTACCTCCAGTTACTTGGAAGAAAGTTCCTTTTGGAATAAGTACACTTTCGGTTGGTTCCCCCAATTGTAAATCGATGTAGTAAGTTTGTCCGCTCCGGATATTGTCAGGGCGTTTTCCCTCGAATACAAAATCGGTACGGAATCGTCCTTCACGTACTTCGGGATATACTTTGCGAACTTTAAGGTTGAATGTGGTTTCCTGACGTTCGAACGTAGCCGGCAGTCCGTTGGTCACACGGTCGATATAATGTTCGTCTATCATGGCTTCTATCTTGAAGTCCGAAAGGTCGTTTATCTGCCCGACCATTTGTCCGGCAGTGATATTCTGTCCCAACTCTGCATCCAGCAGTCCAAGTTCTCCATCGATTGTAGCGCGGACTTCCAGTTTTTCTTTTCTTTCACGAATCAGCAGTACATTCTTTCTCATGTTCTGTAAATTGTCCTCCATCTGGCCCATCTGTATGTTACGGTAGATAGAATCTTGTACCAGACGTTCGGTAATCAATCCGTGCTTTTTCTGTGCTACTTCATAGTCTTCTTTTGCCTGAAGATATTCTTCCCGACTGATAAGACGTTCTTTATATAAACGTTCATACTGGAGATAGGTACGTTGTTTTCGGCGTGTATCAATGTCCAGCTGTACTTTTTCGGTTTCATTGTTCAGCTTATCTTGCTGCATGGTTACCTGTGTATTACGCAGTAGGTTCTGTTTTTCGGCAAGTTCCGATTCTGCATTCAGAATCTGTAAGTCCAGGTTTGAGTTGCTGAGACGGAGAATGACATCTCCTTTTTTTACATGGGCGCCTTCTTCTACAACCTTTTCCTGTACGATTCCTCCTTCTTCCGGACTTAATTGGACGACGGAGATTGGCTGAACTTGCCCGTTCAGACGGATATAGTCATTGAACTTACCGAAGGTTACATCGGCTATATTCAGTGAAGCGGCATCTACTCTCAGTGTTGATGCATGATTCCCGAAAATAATCCAGATTAATAATAAAATCACAACAGCTCCTCCGGCTATGTAAGGAATGTGTTTCTTCTGAATGCCTTTTTTCTTTTCCAGTTGAATATCCATGGTGTGTAATATTTTTATTCGTTGTTTCTGATAATATCTTGTCCCTTATAATAATCTACCAGTCTGCATTTCATCAGGTAGGTAAGTTTGCTCTGCAACAGTCCGGTCTGGCTTTCCAACAATGTGGCAGCATTGTTCTGTACATCGAGTGAGGTCATAAGCCCTTCTTCGTACTTGCGTCGCGTCACGTGGTAGGCAAGTGAGTCGGAAGCTACTTTCTTCTCCATCTGGATACTTTCTTTCAGATAGCCTTCACGGTCTTGTACGGCTTGCTGTACCAGTTTCTGAAGCTCTTCTTTCTGCGCCTCATACTGTTCGGTTGCTATCCGGTAGTTGTTTCGTGCCTGTCGCATGTTGGCGATGCCCGACAGACGGTTGAAGATAGGTATACTCATGCTGATTCCAAAATATGAGCCGAAGTTATTCTCAAACTGTGTATGGAACGGAGGGTATCCTGTTTGATGTAATTCTTTATAATAAGAACTTGAAATTCCTCCATAAAGACTGATGGATGGAACAAATGAACTCCATGAAATTTTACGGTCCATATTTGCCGACTGTTTCTGCATTTCGGCCTGTTTCAAAACCGGATTGCAGTTTAATGCAAGACGGAATACATTGTCGGCATGTTCTATGGTCAGTTGTTCTTGCTCTAGTGTAGATTGCTCCAGCAGACAGGTGTCGAGCAGCAAAGCCTCTTCAATGGGGAAATTCATTTTTTGTTTTAAGGTCAGCATAGCTGTTTCATATAAGTTTTGCTGATGTGTTAAGTTGTAAGCATCACTTGCTTGCTGTGCCTCCATTTGCGCAACGTCGGCCATTCCTTTTAACCCTAGAGTTTCCTGTCGGCGAGTTTTGTATAATAATGAATCACTTTCCGCAAGCTTTTGTTTTGCCAGTCGGGTAGTACCATAATAATACAATGCATCAATGTAGGCCTGAAATGTTTCCAGAGCTGTATTATCCCGTGCTTCTTGCAGAGCTGCTTTGCCAAGCAGTAAATTTGCTTTGCTTTTTCGTACTTGGTTGATCAGGCTTCCTCCCCGGAAGATAGGAATGGAGGCTTCCATGCTATAACCATTATTGAAGGTTGATTTTGATATATATGTATTAGTTTCCGGGTCGACTGAACGTCCGAAATTATATTGTGCGCTGACATTGCCTGATACTCCTGGCAGAAATTGTCCGATAGCCTTCATACGGTCCATACGGTAATTGTCTGCTTCCAGATGGCGCTGCTTTACGATGTGGTTATGTTCCACTGCATAAGCCATACACTGGTCGATATTCCAGACCTCCTGGGCTGTTATGTTGAGGCTGCACAGACTTACGAGCAGAAGCAATGACTGTTTGGTCTTATTATTTCTTTTCATGTGTTTTCGTTTTTATCTGCCTGATTAAAATCAAATATCGTGCCAAAGTGGTAAACTACTGAAAATCAGTGTGAATAGTAATGTGCGTATTAAGCGATGTGTCAAAAAATTAGACACCCACTGTCTAATTTTTTGTCACCTGTTACCTGTTTCTTTATGTTATCTTTACGTATCTTTGCAATACTGCAAATAAAAAGAATATGGCTAAACAAGGAATCCTGTTGGTGGTTGATGACAACCGTAATATATTGACTTCGTTGCAATATCTGCTGGGAGAATATTTTGAGCGTGTGATAACAATAGATTCTCCGGTTACAATACCTACATTGCTGAATCGGGAGGCAGTCGATATCGTATTGCTTGATATGAATTTTTCTTCGGGTATCAATAGTGGAAACGAAGGACTTTACTGGCTTCGTGAGATAAAACGTCTTCGTCCGCAGACAGAAGTGGTACTCTTTACGGCTTATGCTGATATAAACCTGGCAGTTACGGGAATAAAGGAGGGGGCTGCTGATTTTGTAGTAAAGCCTTGGGAAAATGCACGGCTGGTACAGACACTTCAGGAAGCATACTCCCGGATAGTTGAAGCCCGTAAGGGTAAGAAAAAGGCAGCTGTCGCACCAGTCGCTTCCGATGACGGAATGTATTGGGGAAATTCACAGGCTATCCGTCCGTTGCGCATGTTAGTAGAGAAGGTTAGTACGACTGATGCCAATATTCTGATAACAGGAGAAAACGGAACAGGAAAAGATATGCTGGCCCGTGAGATACATCGTCTTTCCAATCGTAAGGAAGGACCGATGATAGCTGTCGATATGGGCGCCATTACGGAATCTTTATTTGAGAGTGAATTGTTTGGTCATGTGAAAGGTTCGTTTACCGATGCACATACCGATCGCATAGGACGCTTTGAAGCTGCTGACGGTGGAACGCTTTTTTTGGATGAAATAGCTAACCTGCCCTATCATCTGCAGGCGAAACTACTTACGGCTATTCAGAAGCGGTGTTTCGTAAAGGTTGGAAGCAATACGCAGCAGCCTACTAATATTCGTTTGATATGTGCTACCAACCGTAATTTGGAAGATATGGTAAGAAACGGTGAGTTCCGTGAAGATCTGCTCTATCGTATTAATACCATTCATTTGCATATACCTGCTTTGCGTGAGCGTAAGGAAGATATTCTTCCGTTAGCGAAACGTTTTCTTGAACAGTATGCTAGGCAATATGGTAGACAAGTGCAAGCTTTCAGCCCTGAAGCTGCGCGCCGTTTGCTGGAACATCCCTGGTATGGTAACATTCGTGAATTACAACATACGGTAGAGAAAGCCGTTATCTTGTCCGATAGCGATGAGTTGAGAGGGGATATGTTGCAACTCACTTCTACAGCCTCTGGTCCTGAACCTGTTGCCGGAAATGCTGAAACGGAAGTGCCTTTCCATACGCTTGACGAAATGGAACGTAGCATGGTGAAGCGTGCTATCGATCAGTGTGAAGGGAATCTTTCGCAAGCAGCTGCTATGTTGGGAATTACCCGTCAGACACTCTATAATAAAATGAAACGTTATGGGTTATAGGTGGATTTATTCGATTACCGTTCGTACGCTGTTGCTTGTTGGCGGAGTTGTACTGGTAACTTTGGGGATTGTCTACGGGAAGGGTGGATTGCTGGTTGCAGGACTTCTTTTATGTGCCGCTTCCATTTTTATTTTCCGGAAAATGCAGCAGCAACTGCGTGAAAAGAGTTGGCTGATGCTGGAGGCTATCCGAAATCGTGACTATTCGTTTCGTTTACCGGTTTATGGCTTTTCGGGAGGAGAACGCGTATTACAAGATACGCTTAACCGTTTCGGAGGACTGATGAGCGAACAGAAACAACTGATGGAGCAGCGAGAACGGTTTTATGAACAGATTCTTTCCAGTGTTACGTCGGGAATTATTGTGTTGGACGAAAGTATGAAAGTTGTGCAGACAAATCCGGCAGCAGCACGCCTCTTGGGGCTTCCTGTTTTGAGTACTTTGCAGCAGCTGGAACGATACGGAGCGGAAGTTTCTCATGTGTTTCGTTCATTGGGAGCTGGAGAGCGGTGTAATATACAGCTGTCTACTTCGAAAGGCGAGGTACAGCTATTGGTGCGGGCTTCTGTTATGCAACTGGGAGAACGGAAAGTGCGTATTCTTGCTTTGAATGATATCCGTAATGAGCTGGATGAAAAAGAGCTTGATTCGTGGATTAAGCTGACTCGGGTGTTGACACATGAAATCATGAATTCCATTGCTCCGATTTCCTCGCTGAGTGAAACATTTTTGAAACGTAAGGATGTGGTAGGAACACCTTTGTACGATGGTATTCGGGCTATTCATGAAACTTCAGTCGGGCTGATTTCATTTGTTGACAGTTACCGGAAGTTCTCGTCTTTACAGAAACCCTCACCCGAACCATTTTATTTGTTGGATCTGCTCAGGCAAATTGAAGGGTTAACTCTTGTCCCTGATAATATTATTCTTTCCTTGCAAGTGGAACCTGCCGAACTGATGCTTTATGCTGATCCTAATCTGATACGTCAGGTGCTCATCAACCTGATTAAAAATGCGGTACAAGCGATTGGCAGTGAGAAGGGAAGAATACACGTGCGTGCATACAGCTCGGCTGACGAGCATGTCTTTGTGTATGTCAGTAACGATGGCCCTGCTATACCGGAGGTAGAAGCAGAGCAGATTTTTGTGCCTTTCTTTACAACCCGTAGTGAAGGAAGCGGTATAGGTCTTTCTCTTTCACGACAGATCATGAAGTTGTCGGGAGGTAGTATCAGCCTGCTGCGACCAGGGACGAACGGTTGGAATACTACTTTTGTCTTGGAGTTTGAATGACGTAGATGTCTTTTATTCTCTTTCCGATTCTTGTATTGATATTTTTCCGTCCTTTTTCGCAACGTTGACTATGCTCCCTTTCGGGTTTAGGCTGAACGGGGTTATTTCGTCGCTTTTGTTATCGACAATCATCAGTGCATTTTCTTCGGCAAAGCGATTTACCTGAAGTGTAAGTGCTGTCGATCCCATTGTACAGTTGAGCAGAAGGCTGTCGTTTATATAAACCGAAATGCTATCTCCGGCAAAACTGTTTTCTACTTGTATGGTATATAAATCAGCAGATGTTTTGCTCTGATCTGCTGTTTGAGGAGTACGAAAACTCAAATAAAGAAACAGGCATACAATGAAAAATACTCCGAAGGCTAATATGCCGTTTCCTATCATAAACTGTTTATTGCTGTTGATGCTTTTATTGTTCATAATGCAGATTTATGTTTGATTTTGTGTACAAAGATATCTTAAAAAGATAAATCTTGCTAAAAATGAAATATTTATTCTAATATTTTGCAGTACATTATATTATTTGTATCTTTGCAACCGAGATGGATGAAAAGGTGGAGGGGCGGTTAAGCTCCTTTTTTTGTTCTTATATAGTTAATACATGATAGATAAAAACGTTGTAACCCGGATAGTTGAAGAATGGCTGGAGGGTAAAGATTATTTTCTGGTGGATGTCACTGTAACTCCGGATGACAAAATTGTAGTTGAAATCGACCATGCGGAAGGTGTGTGGATCGATGATTGTGTGGACTTGAGCCGTTATATCGAATCGAAGCTGAACCGAGAGGAAGAAGATTATGAACTTGAGGTCGGGTCGGCTGGTATCGGACAACCTTTTAAGGTGCTTCAGCAATATATAATCCATATCGGAAAAGAAGTAGAAGTGCTGGGTAAGGATGGAAAAAAATGGACCGGCGTATTGACGGATGCCAATGAAGAGAACTTTACGATCACGGTACAAGTGAAAGTAAAGCCGGAAGGTGCAAAACGTCCGAAGCTGGTAGAACAGAATGTAACCTTTGTTTATGACGAAATAAAATACACCAAATACTTAATAAGCTTTAAATAAAATTATGGCGAAGAAAGAAGCAACTGTCAGTTTAATTGACACGTTTTCGGAATTTAAAGATTTGAAGAATATCGATCGCACCACTATGGTGAGCGTACTGGAAGAGTCATTTCGTAGTGTGATTGCAAAGATGTTCGGAACCGATGAAAATTACGATGTAATTGTAAATCCCGACAAAGGCGACTTTGAAATATGGCGTAATCGTGAAGTGGTGGCTGATGATGAATTGACGAACCCGAATTTGCAGATTTCGCTTACTGAAGCGCGTAAAATTGATGCATCTTACGAAGTGGGAGAGGAGGTTACAGATGAGGTGATATTCGAAAAGTTTGGTCGCCGTGCGATTTTGAACCTTCGCCAGACATTGGCTTCTAAGATTTTGGAACTGGAAAAAGACAGCTTGTACAATAAGTATATTGACAAGGTCGGTACTATCATTGCTGCAGAAGTTTATCAGATCTGGAAAAAGGAAATTTTGTTACTCGATGATGAAGGTAATGAATTGCTGCTTCCGAAAACTGAGCAGATTCCGAGCGATTTCTATCGTAAGGGAGAAACTGTACGTGCAGTAGTTGCACGGGTAGACAATAAGAATAATAATCCGAAGATTATTTTGAGCCGTACTTCGCCTATGTTCTTGCAACGTCTGTTTGAACAGGAAGTTCCGGAAATCAATGACGGATTGATTACTATCAAGAAAATTGCCCGTATACCTGGTGAACGTGCAAAGATTGCTGTAGAATCTTACGATGCACGTATTGATCCGGTTGGAGCATGTGTCGGAGTAAAAGGTTCTCGTATTCACGGTATTGTTCGTGAGTTACGCAATGAAAATATTGATGTTATCAATTATACTTCGAATATACAGCTGTTCGTACAGCGTGCGTTGAGTCCAGCTAAGGTTTCTTCTATTATCATGCATGAAGAAGAGAAGAAAGCTGAAGTATATCTGAAGCCGGAAGAAGTATCTCTTGCTATCGGTAAAGGTGGTATGAATATCAAGCTGGCAAGTATGTTGACCGAATACACCATTGATGTATATCGTGAACTGGATGAAAACGCAACAGATGAAGATATCTATCTGGATGAGTTTAAAGACGAAATTGATGAATGGGTTATCAATGCCATCAAGGGTATTGGTATAGATACGGCAAAAGGTGTACTGAATGCTCCACGTGAGATGCTGATTGAAAAGGCAGATTTGGAGGAGAACACAGTAGACGATGTGTTAAGAATTTTGAGGGCAGAGTTCGAGGAATAAATATAGTCAATCATATTGATTATCCGTGACTGAAAAACTTTTTCCTGAACTCTATTAAAAACTAAAAGAATTTATGACGATAAGACTGAACAAAGTAACAAGAGATTTGAATGTAGGTATTGCTACGGTGGTGGACTTTTTACAAAAGAAAGGATATACTATCGAAGCAAATCCGAATACTAAAATTACTGATGAACAATATGCTGCACTTGTGAAAGAGTTTAGCAAAGACAAAGATTTGAAAATAGAGTCTGAAAAGATTTTTCAAGAACGGCAGAATAAAGAACGTAATAAAGCTTCTGTTTCTATTGATGACTTGCAGGCTGAAGCAAAGCCAGAGGTGATAGAAACAGTTGTGCCTGAAGATGCACGTCCGAAATTTAAGCCTGTGGGCAAAATTGATTTGGACAGTCTTAATAAGAAGAAGGTGAAGCCGGCTGTGGTGGAGCCTGCTAAGGAAGAAATAAAGGAAGTGGTGGAGGAATCTGTACCGGTGGAAAAGAATGAACCGCAACATGTGGAAGAAACTCCTGTTGCAGAAACAGTACAACCACAACCTCAGATTAATGAACAACAGAAACAGCCGGAACAGGAGAAGGCGGAAGATTTGAAACCAGATTTAATGGAAGAAAAGAAAGAAGTACCCGAAGTACAAACCGTTCTGCAGGACAAGGAAGATGAGGTGTTTAAAATCCGTCCAACGGAATTTAAGTCGAAGATTAATGTCGTAGGTCAGATTGACCTGGCTGCATTGAACCAGTCCACTCGTCCGAAGAAGAAGACAAAAGAAGAAAAACGTAAGGAACGAGAGGAAAAAGACAAACTGCGTCAGGAACAGCGTAAGCAGATGAAAGATGCTATCATCAAGGAAATAAGAAAGACTGACGAGAAAACTGATAAAGGTGGTCAAAGTGACGCTTCGGGAAAGAAGAAACGTAATCGTATCAACAAAGAACGTGTAGATATTAATGCAGCGGGTAATATTGTTTCACCTCGCGGCGATAAAGGCGGAAAGGCTAACTCTAATGCTGCGGCTCAGGGTGGAGGCAAACATAATAAAGACCGCTTCAAGAAACCGGTAGTAAAACCTGAAGTAAGCGATGAAGATGTAGCTAAGCAGGTAAAGGAAACATTGGCTCGTCTTACTAATAAGGGTAAGAATAAAGCTGCTAAATATCGTAAGGAAAAACGTGAAAGTATACAGAACCGTCAGCTTGAGCAGGAGGAACTTGAACAGGAAGAAAGCAAGATCTTGAAACTGACAGAGTTTGTTACTGCAAATGAGCTGGCAAACATGATGGATATTTCAGTAACTCAGGTTATCTCTACTTGTATGAGTGTGGGTATCATGGTATCTATCAATCAACGTCTGGATGCTGAAACTATCAATTTGGTAGCCGAAGAGTTTGGCTATAAGACTGAATATGTAAGTGCTGAAGTTGCCCAGGCTATTGAAGAGGAAGCTGATGCTGAAGAAGATTTGCAGCCTCGTGCTCCTATTGTAACAGTCATGGGACATGTTGACCATGGTAAGACTTCATTACTGGACTATATCCGTAAGGCAAATGTAATTGCTGGTGAAGCTGGAGGTATTACACAGCATATCGGTGCATATAATGTAAAACTGGAAGACGGACGTCGCATCACTTTCCTGGATACTCCGGGACATGAAGCATTTACTGCCATGCGTGCACGTGGTGCTAAGGTTACCGATGTCGTTATTATCATTGTTGCTGCCGATGACAACGTAATGCCTCAGACTAAGGAAGCTATTAACCATGCAATGGCTGCCGGTGTACCTATTGTATTTGCAATCAACAAGGTAGATAAACCGAATGCAAATCCTGATAAGATTAAAGAAGAACTTGCTGCTATGAACTTCCTGGTAGAAGAATGGGGAGGTAAGTATCAGTCACAAGATATTTCTGCAAAGAAAGGTACAGGCGTTCCTGAATTGTTGGAGAAAGTATTGCTGGAAGCTGAAATGTTGGATTTGAAAGCAAATCCGAACCGTAAGGCTACTGGTTCAATTATTGAATCTTCTCTGGATAAAGGACGTGGATATGTAGCAACAGTGTTGATTTCTAATGGAACACTGCATGTAGGAGATATTGTGCTGGCTGGAACTTCGTATGGTAAGGTGAAGGCTATGTTTAATGAACGTAATCAACGCTTGAAAGAGGCAGGCCCTTCTGAACCGGTATTGATTTTGGGATTAAATGGAGCCCCAGCTGCAGGTGATACATTCCATGTGTTTGATACAGATCAGGAAGCACGTGAAATTGCAAATAAACGTGAGCAGTTGGCACGTGAGCAAGGCTTGCGTACTCAGAAGATGCTTACATTGGATGAAGTTGGACGTCGTTTGGCATTGGGTGACTTCCATGAACTGAATGTAATTGTGAAAGGTGACGTGGACGGTTCTGTTGAGGCGTTGAGTGACTCATTGATTAAATTGTCTACCGAACAGATTCAGGTTAATGTTATCCATAAAGGTGTTGGACAGATTTCAGAATCAGATGTATCACTGGCTGCTGCATCAGATGCAATTATCGTAGGATTCCAGGTTCGTCCTTCTAGCAATGCTGCTAAACTGGCTGAACAGGAAGGAGTAGATATTCGTAAGTATTCTATTATTTACGATGCTATCGAAGAAGTGAAGTCTGCTATGGAAGGTATGCTTGCTCCTACATTGAAAGAGCAGGTTACTGCAACAATCGAAGTTCGTGAAGTATTCAATATCAGTAAAGTCGGTATGGTTGCCGGTGCGATGGTTAAGACTGGTAAGGTGAAACGTACTGACAAGGCTCGTTTGATACGTGATGGTATTGTAATCTTTACGGGTAGCATCAATGCGTTGAAACGCTTTAAAGATGATGTGAAAGAGGTTGGTACTAACTTTGAATGTGGTATTAGCCTGACTAATTGCAATGACTTGAAGGTAGGTGACGTTATTGAAACTTATGAAGAAGTGGAAGTAAAGCAAACTTTATAATTACATTATAGTCAATTTAATGAGGTGATGTCATCCTGAGCATAGCGAAGGATCTGTGAACGCTATCGGATGTGTGCAGATTCTTCCCTGCGTTCAGCATGACATTTCCTTTTTTATTACGATATAGAGTATGACAGTCCTCGATTGGATTATTGTGGCAATAATAAGCATAGGAGCTATACTTGGATTTACAAAGGGATTTATAAGGCAATTAGCCTCTATTGTAGGCTTGGTAGTTGGATTGCTTGTGGCCCGTGCATTATTTGCTTCTGTAGGCGAAAAGCTTGCCGAAGAATTGGGTACATCACTCACCTTTGCCCAAGTCGTAGCCTTTATTCTGATATGGTTGCTGGTTCCGCTTGTCTTTCTGTTGCTTGCTTCAGCTTTGACACGAGTGATTGAAATTGTACATTTAGGTTTTGTCAACCGTATTTTAGGCGCCGCACTAGGAGCTTTGAAGTACATATTGCTTGTCAGCTTATTCGTACATTTTATAGAGTTTGTCGATTCTAAAGATAACTTAATAAAGTCAACCGTAAAACGTACTTCTTTGTTATATTATCCGATAGAAGGCTTTTCGGGAGTCTTTTTCCCTACTGTGAAGAATGTTACTAAACAACTAATAGACTGATATAATAAAATATATGCAAGAAGAACTCAATAAAAAGGAAGAATCCCAAAAGAATGAGTTTGTAAAACAACTGACGCAGGAAAAGTATAAATATGGTTTTACTACGGAAGTACATACAGACATCATTGAAAAGGGATTGAATGAAGATGTGGTGCGATTGATTTCGGCCAAGAAGGGTGAACCGGAATGGTTATTGGAGTTCCGTCTGAAAGCTTATCGTTACTGGCTGACAATGGAAATGCCGACATGGGCTCATCTCAATATTCCTGAAATAGATTATCAGGCTATTTCATATTATGCAGATCCTACTAAAAAGAAGGAAGGACCTAAGAGCATGGATGAAGTAGATCCTGAGCTGGTGAAGACTTTTAATAAACTGGGTATTCCTCTGGAAGAGCAGATGGCATTGAGTGGAATGGCTGTAGATGCCGTGATGGATTCTGTTTCTGTCAAGACAACCTTCAAGGAAACGCTGATGGAAAAAGGAATCATTTTCTGTTCGATGAGCGAAGCTGTACGTGAGCATCCCGATTTGGTAAAGAAATACCTGGGTTCGGTAGTTGGTTATCGAGATAATTTCTTTGCTGCTCTTAATTCGGCAGTGTTTAGTGATGGCTCATTTGTCTATATACCAAAGGGTGTACGTTGCCCTATGGAACTTTCTACTTATTTCCGTATTAATGCTGCAAATACCGGACAGTTTGAACGTACACTGATAGTTGCAGATGATGATAGTTATGTGTCTTATCTGGAAGGATGTACAGCGCCGATGCGTGATGAAAACCAATTACACGCTGCTATCGTAGAAATCGTTGTGCTCGACCGTGCTGAAGTAAAATATTCTACTGTGCAGAACTGGTATCCGGGTGATGCAGAAGGCAAGGGAGGTGTATACAACTTCGTAACAAAACGAGGTAATTGCAAAGGTGTAGACAGTAAATTATCGTGGACACAGGTAGAGACTGGTTCTGCCATTACATGGAAATATCCGAGCTGTATATTGAGTGGAGATAATTCTACAGCTGAATTCTATTCGGTTGCAGTAACCAATAATTACCAGCAAGCTGATACCGGAACTAAGATGATTCATCTGGGAAAGAATACTCGTTCAACGATTGTGAGCAAAGGTATCAGTGCCGGAAAGAGTCAGAACTCATATCGTGGTCTGGTACGTGTGTCAGAACGTGCAGACAATGCCCGTAACTATAGTCAGTGCGACTCGTTGCTTTTAGGAAGCCATTGCGGAGCTCATACGTTCCCATATATGGATATACACAATGAAACAGCGATAGTAGAGCATGAAGCTACTACATCGAAGATTTCGGAAGATCAGTTGTTCTACTGTAACCAGCGTGGTATTCCTACCGAAGATGCAGTAGGTCTGATTGTAAACGGTTACGCGAAAGAAGTATTGAACAAACTTCCTATGGAATTTGCCGTAGAGGCACAGAAATTGCTTTCTATCTCATTGGAAGGCAGTGTAGGATAAATAAAAAAGAAAGCTATGTTAGAAATAAAAGATTTGCATGCCACGATTAATGGCAAAGAGATATTAAAAGGAATCAATCTGACTGTAAAGTCTGGCGAGGTACACGCTATCATGGGACCGAATGGTTCTGGTAAGAGTACATTAAGTAATGTGCTGGTAGGACATCCGGCTTATGAAGTAACAAAAGGATCGGTAACTTTCGATGGAAAGGATTTACTGGCAATGAGTGCAGAAGACCGTAGTCATGAAGGACTGTTTCTTTCATTTCAGTATCCGGTAGAAATTCCTGGTGTAAGCATGGTTAACTTTATGCGTGCGGCTGTCAACGAACAACGCAAATATAAAGGGCTTCCGGCGCTGACTGCAAGTGAGTTCCTGAAACTGATGCGTCAGAAACGTGAAATTGTGGAGCTGGACAGCAAGCTTGCCAACCGCTCTGTAAACGAGGGATTCTCGGGTGGTGAAAAGAAACGTAACGAGATCTTTCAGATGGCTATGCTGGAACCGAAATTGAGTATCCTCGATGAAACAGATTCTGGACTGGATATTGACGCTCTCCGTATTGTAGCCGAAGGAGTGAATAAACTGAAAACTCCTGAAACAAGTTGTATTGTGATTACACACTATCAACGTCTGTTAGATTATATCAAGCCCGATATCGTACACGTGCTTTACAAAGGACGTATCGTAAAGACTGCGGGTCCGGAACTGGCACTTGAGCTTGAAGAAAAAGGTTACGACTGGATAAAGAAAGAATTAGGAGAATAAGCATGAAAGCAGAACAACAATATATTGATCTTTTCTCGCAGTGTGAGGCGATGATTTGCCGGCATAGTGCAGAGGTGCTGAATGCTCCTCGTGCAAAAGCCTTTGCCGACTTCGAACGTCTGGGATTCCCTACACGCAAGCAGGAAAAGTATAAATACACGGAGGTGAGCAAGTATTTTGCTCCCGACTACGGACTGAACCTGAACCGTCTGGAGTTTCCGGTCAATCCGTACGAAGTGTTCAAGTGCGATGTCCCGAATATGAGCACTTCCCTCTATTTTGTGGTAAATGATGCATTTGACAAACACGTACATCCCTCTGCACAATTACCTGAAGGAGTTATATTCGGCAGTCTGAAGGATGTGGCAGAACAACATCCGGAACTGGTGAAAAAATATTACGGAAAGTTGGCTGATACGTCGAAAGATGGTGTGGTAGCGTTCAATACGATGTTTGCACAAGACGGTGTGCTGATGTATGTTCCGAAGAATGTGGTAATGGAAAGACCGGTTCAGTTGGTTAATATCCTGCGTGCCGATGTCAATACGATGGTGAACCGTCGTATTCTGATTATCCTCGAAGAAGGAGCACAGGCCAAGCTGCTGATTTGCGACCATGCTATGGATGAGGTGAATTTCCTCTCTACGCAGGTTGTAGAAGCTTTTATCGGTGAAAACGCAGTATTCGACCTTTATGAGCTGGAAGAAACACATAACAGTACAGTACGTTTCAACAACCTGTACGTACATCAGGAGGCAAACAGCAACGTATTGCTGAATGGTATGACGCTTCATAACGGTACGACACGCAATACAACTGAAGTAACATTGGCAGGACGTGGAGCAGAGGTCAATTTGTGTGGTATGGCTATTGCAGACAAGAACGAGCAAGTGGATAACAATACCTTCATTGATCATCAGGTATCCGATTGTACCAGCAATGAGTTGTTCAAATATGTACTCGACGATCAGGCTGTAGGAGCTTTTGCCGGAAAAGTATTGGTACGTGAAGGAGCTCAGCACACTTCTTCACAGCAGACCAACCGTAATATTTGTGCAACACGTGAGGCCCGCATGTATACTCAGCCGCAGCTGGAGATATATGCCGATGACGTAAAGTGTTCGCATGGAGCAACAGTCGGTCAACTCGATGAAAATGCATTGTTCTATATGCGTCAGCGTGGTATCAGCCTGAAAGAAGCACGCTTGCTGCTGATGTTTGCCTTTGTGAATGAAGTGATCGACAATATCCGTATGGATGCGTTGAAAGACCGTCTGCACTTACTTGTTGAGAAACGTTTCCGTGGCGAATTGAATAAATGTCAGGGATGTGCTATTTGTAAATAAAATTAGTGTGACATGTTTTACGATGTACAAAAAATAAGAGAGGACTTTCCGATACTTTCACGGAGTGTGTACAATAAACCGTTGATTTATCTTGATAACGGAGCGACTACCCAGAAGCCCCGTCAGGTAGTAGGGTCGATAACAGACGAATACTATTCGGTCAATGCGAATGTACACCGTGGAGTACATTTCCTTTCGCAGCAGGCTACCAACTTGCACGAAGCTTCGCGTGAAACAGTACGTAAGTTTATTAATGCGCGCAGCATTTCGGAAATAGTCTTTACACGTGGCACTACCGAAAGCATCAATCTGGTAGCATCTACCTTTGCTGACAGCCAGATGAAGGAGGGCGATGAAGTGATTGTTTCTGTAATGGAGCACCACAGCAACATTGTTTCATGGCAGTTGCAGGCAGCGCGTAAAGGAATTGTCTTGAAAGTGATTCCGATGAACGACCGTGGGGAACTGTTACTTGATGAGTATGAAAAGCTCTTCTCTCCACGTACTCGTCTGGTTTCAGTAGCGCATGTTTCGAATGTGCTTGGAACAATCAATCCTGTGAAGGAAATGATTGCCACTGCACATGCTCACGGGGTTCCTGTTCTGATAGACGGAGCACAGAGTATTCCTCATATGCCGATAGATGTACAGGATCTGGATGCCGATTTCTATGTGTTCAGCGGACATAAGGTGTATGGCCCTACGGGTATCGGTGTGCTTTATGGCAAGGAAACATGGCTCGACAAACTTCCGCCTTATCAGGGAGGAGGAGAAATGATAAAGAATGTCAGCTTCGAGCATACCACGTTCAACGAACTGCCGTTTAAGTTCGAGGCTGGAACTCCCGACTATATTGGAAGTACAGCACTGGCGAAAGCACTTGATTATGTTTCGGCAATTGGAATGGATAAGATTGCAGCCTATGAACATGAACTGACAGTATATGCCATGAACAGACTGAAGGAAATTCCGGGAATGCGTATTTTCGGAGAGGCTGAACATAAGGGAGGCGTTATTTCTTTCCTGGTGGGCAATATTCATCATTTTGATATGGGAACATTGCTCGACCGTCTGGGTATAGCTGTACGTACAGGACATCATTGTGCCGAGCCGTTAATGCACCGTATGGGAATTGAAGGAACGGTACGTGCTTCGTTGGGTTTGTATAATACGAAGGAAGAAATTGATGCACTGGCAGCAGGCATAGAACGGGTAAGCCGGATGTTTTGATAACAGGACTTGCTGTCTGACAGTATCATAAAGAATAATCTCTTTATTCCAATCTTTACATTAAGTGTTCAAGATGGAATAAGGAGATTTTTTATTGCTATACTTTTGATTATAAATGTATTATATCTCTTTCGGAGTAGCTGTTTTTACAGTTTATAATCTCTTTGTAGCATATTAGTCAAATCATCAGCATAAACTTCTAAAAACTTCTCGATGTTTAAGAGAAAACATCGAGAAGTTTTTTTATTTTTTGTACGAAAAAATCGCGGGTGCTGCTGATGTTTTTTAGTAGTCTTTATAAAGACTGTTTAGCTTATAGGCTTACTCTCCTGAATAGGTAAGCCTACTTGCTACTATTCTTTTTCTAATGTAACTTTTAGCAGTGGCTGAGCATCTACTGTAACGGTTTTCATATTGCTGGAACTGACCTCCAGTGTGGCATCTTTCCTGGGAACAGTAAGTGTGAACCTGCCTTCGTTGTCGGATGTAGTTTGTGTTGTAGTACCTTTTATGGTAATACATGCTCCCGAAACTGGATTTCCGGCAGCGTCTGTAACACGGCCTGTAACCAGCGACTCTTCTTGAGAAGTTGTAGAAGATCTTTTTGTCGTTATCAGTATTACCCCATCACGGGCTTTGGGGCCGAATATGGTTATGCCCGTTCCATCCTTGATAACATTTATGGAGCTGATCTGGTCGGGATTTATTTCATTCAGAACTTTGGGCTCAACTTCTTTACCATCAATGATAAAGAGTGTTTTCTTTAATGTAAGGAGACTGTTGGAGAGGTTCTCTCCTGTTGTATGTTCTTTTTGTTTGTCAGGAAGTGAGAAAGTAACCGGAATAGTAAATTTTACGTCAACAGGCTTTCCATGTTGGGTTCCGGGTTTCCATTTGTGGGTAGTTTTTATCACCCTTAGAGCTTCTGCATCTAATAACGGATTTACAGAACGCTTTATTTCGAAGTTGTCGAGTGAGCCGTCTGCCTTTACTACAAACTGGACAATAACCCTTCCCTGAATGCCTGCTTTCTGACATTCTGCCGGATATTGTATGTTTTCTGCGAGATAGCTCATCAATGCTTTCATTCCCCCAGGATATTCCGGCATTTGTTCTACTACAGTAAATGTTTCTCCATTTTGTACAGTAGGTTTAGGTGCAGAAGGAGAAACTGTCAGATCTAATTCATTGGTAGCACTTGTTAGTCGAATTGTTTTATCCGTCTGTTTGATACAGTCTTTTACCGATATGTTTTTCGACTCCATGCCCACATACGAAATCCATAAACTCTGATCTTCGCCTGCCTCCAGTGAAAAATGTCCGTCATCGTCTGTAAGCGTACCATTGGATGTATTGGTGATGACTACTGTAGCTTGTGGTACTGGCTGTCCGGTTTCGTCTACGACTTTCATGCTCAGACGTATTTTTTTATCCGGAGCAGACTGATTGTTTTGTTGATTTTTGTCGGTATACGTTTTCATAGCATCCGATAAATCACTAACTTTGACATTTGAAATCTCTTCTAATGGTTGAGATACTTCGGGACGGGCAAAAACGGTAACTGCAACAGTTGCCAGTGGAAGTACATACAAGTACTTGACTCGTGCCCACGGATTGGATTTTTTTCGAATCATCATAGTAATACGTTTTTTAAGTGAACTGTGATTAAAGCTGTTGGCAATAGAGTAGAGCCTTGCGCCAACGGCTTTTTTTATTAATAGCATTTGATATTGTCTGGCATCGATTCCTTGACGAAGGACTTCTTCGTCGGCTTCATATTCGTGAATATTTTGCAGTTCTTGTTTGAGTAGCCATATAGCGGGGTTGAACCATTGTAGCCAGCTACAAACCTCAACCAGCAGCAGATCCCACGAGTGATGATTACGGATATGTGCCTGTTCGTGTAGCAGAATGTCATGTCCGTTCTCTTTAAGGTCGGCTTGTGAAATAACAATATATTTCATCCAGCTAAAAGGGGCAAAGTTGCATGAGTGAATTATCAGAAGCGTTCCATCGGGGAGTTGCTCGCGCTGATTGTGACGGATGAAATAGAGCATGCGCCCCAATGACCAGAGGTGGCAAAGAATGAAAAATATAGCCCCTGCCACATAACTGATTATTAATGTTTCTTGCCAGGGGAAACCATATTCTGGCTGTAATCCTTGATTGGGAACCGCATGCTGCTCATACATTATCAGCAAGTCTTCTACAGTTGTTACAGCTGTACTGACCATAGTATGCTGACTGGTTGTGATTGCTGTCAGAGGTAATATGTACGAAAGCAGTATGATACTCAGTAAGACTATCCGGTTGCAGCGGTGAAATGTTTCCTTGCTTAACAGTAACCGGTAGAACAGGTAAAATACAGCCAGACAGAGCGATGATTTCAGTATGTAGACAAAAAATGCTCCCATAATCCAGAATTGTTTATTGTTTCTTTTCGTTTTCTCCTTCTTCCACTTGCCGTATCAGTTCCTTTAGTTCCTCGATGGAAATATCCTCTTCTTTTACGAGTGACGATACAGCTCCCAAAAAAGAATTATTAAAGTACTTACTGATAACACTCTTCAACGTCCGGGTACGGAAGCTGTCTTTTGTTACTGTGGCGAAATAGCGATATGTATTCCCGAATGCTTCGTGTGAGAGATAACCTTTTTCTTCTAATCCACGTACAATGGTAGAAAGGGTATTGAAGTGCGGTTTAGGATCGTCATAAAAAGCCAGCAGTTCTTTTACAAATAAAGGGCCTTTCGTCCAAAAGAAACCCATAATTTCTTCTTCTTTTGCAGTGAGTCTTTTCATATATTTCTCTTGTTTTTTGCAAATAACTAAAATATATAGTTTATAAACTAATTTTTATAGTTAAATAAATAAAATGGGAGTAATGAGTGGTTTATATGGGTGTAAAAAAATAGGGAAGACTACCCGATAGACAAAGTAGCCTTCCCTTGTTGAAGTAAGATGAAGAGTTATGTTATTTTCCGTAATCTTCGTACATCATCAGCAGATGCGACGAGCTCCAGCTGAAGTGAGGAGCCTGTAGGCGCTCTCCGTTGTGTGTGCCATAGTTTTCATGTATAGGAGCATCTTCTTTCAGCCCTTGGCAGCGTTCGAATACTTGCTCCGTATATTGATCTGCAAGTTTTCCGTAGCCATAGTTACGCAATCCCTTGATAGCCTGATAAGTCTGGTCGAGCCATATCGGACCTCTCCAATATCCGTTCGGATCACATTTCGGATTATCGGCAGCAGCCGTAGGGAAGGGGATATAAGTTGAAAACTTAGTTGTATCAGTCAGCAGTGTAATGGCTTTATCCATTTGCTTCTTGCTGGCTATTTGTACCCAGAACGGAGTATATCCTTCGCATCCAGGTTCTTCAATGAAGCTGCCATCACTCAACCGGCGGTCACAGAACCATCCGATTTTTTCATCGAAGAAATAATCGGCGATTTTATCGCTGTAGTCGGGACCATCAAAGCTAATGCCGATCAACGAAGCAAATTTCTTCAGTAATTTACATTCGTAGGCTAGATATGCATTCAGGTCCACACTTTCCTGATCCATACTCCATGCATCGTCTGCATTTTTCAGCATCTTTGTGTTGTCGAAGCGAATGGCATTGTCCATACCACTTTCCCATGCGGCAGCTTCCAGGGTGCCGTCGGTAGAACCAAACTCACAGATGCCGTTACGGTTGTGGTCGCGTTTTGCATACCACCATTTGTAATAGGCAAGCAGTTGCGGATACATCTCTTTTACGAAGGTGGTATCCTGGGTGTGAGTAAATATTTCATCTACAGCCCAGCAAACCAAAGGTGGCTTACTGTCGCGGGCATTATTATCTGCCGAATTGGTATAGATACAGTCGATAATCATACCGTCGGGCAACTGGTAGTCGAACATGGCACGAATATTGTTTTTCGCCAGTTCGGGAGCAAAGCTTGCCAGAGCTGCTGAGAAACGCCAGCTGTCCCAGGCCCAGAATCCGACGAAATAGCCTACCGCATGGCTGGGAATAACTCCTTCATGCAACAGTCCTTCGCGGTGTGTACGCCAGTTGGAAATCAATGTTACAGCAGACTTTACGGCAATACGGTCGTACTCAGGCTTCATGTCGTTGCGTAGAATCTTTTGTAAGTATCCGTTCCATCGGTCTGCATTTGCCTTCAGCTCTTGTGAAGGATTGTTCAGCAGAGCTTGTATGCGTTGTTCGCTTACTGGAAGTTCTTTTTCGGAAGCGAAGAACGAAATGGCAATATCAGTTTTCTTACATCCGGGTTTAGTCTGTGCAACATAATTTTTCCCGTCGCATGTCAACGTGATGTCAGAATCGAACGTTAACGTTACAATCTCTCCGTTGGAGTGACGTGCTGTAACGATGTTGCGTTCAGCTTCCAGATGTATATTATTATTCCATTGTCTGGCTGTAAAGCAAAGTCCTTTTCCACTGTTACTCTCTATTTGCAGTAGAGCTGTAGAAGCATTGATGAAATTCATGCGCTGGCTGATATTTTCTGTTCCGGAGGATGAGGAGATATATACTTCACCTGGAAAGTAAGATGCCGAGTCGGGAGTCATTGCTGTTGTTTCTCCTATAAGACTGGCTTCCACGATCGATTGGGCAAACCATATCCGGTTGTCAATGCTGAACGGACCGCAAAATCCGTTTACCCATTTATCTTGTTGCGGTATGGTAAATCCCATCCACGAACCTGCATCGGTAAAACATCCTGCGCGATGAATGGTTGAATCGGGTGTCAGCGCAATATTCAGGATATTGCTGAATTCATATCGGTTTCTTTCCTGAGCCATATTCTGTCGGGAACCTGTGGTGCAGGCTGAAATGCCGGCAGCCAGTCCCAGAAGCAAAACCTTTATTGTATTTTTTTTCATTGTTGATTGATGTTTTTAAGTATGTAAACCAAAAACGCTTCTTTTAGAAGAATCTCTTATGAGCCTGTGAGGCTGCATCCATTTCCTTATCCAGAGGTTGAATGGTGAAGCTGTACTGCCATGCATGAGGAGTTATTGTATATTCAGGATGTACCTGTGCTCCCCAAGTGTTATCGCCACCTACTCCCATTTGCATGTGATCGATGTTCAGCCATACCAGATCTTGTTTTTCTATGCTTCCTCCATGATGACGCTCTACGCTGAATGGGCGATAGCCGATGTCTTCAAGTGGGAAGTTCCATGCACTGATACTCAAAGGTTCTTCTCCGGTGACAAGCAGACCTTCTCCTGACTGGTTACGTAATGCTACCCAGCGTACATCACATTTGTTTGCTGTTTCCTGTGCACGTACGTACGGATGATACTGTTCCCATACGCTAGCAGTGTAGACACCTATTGCAGCACTGTTCTTACGGTCGGCATAGTTTTCATGTGGGCCGCGTCCGAGCCATGTCATCATTTCATAATCGGCAGGCAAAATCATACGCATACCCAGACGAGGCATTTCTGGTAATTGTTTTTGCCCAGGGATAAATGACATGGTAACTTTCACTGCACCGTCAGGGCGGATTATATAATTAATATTAAGGTCGGCATCTTGCTTTTCCATGCGGTATGTAGCAGTGACAATGGCCTGACGTTTGTCGCTCCTTTCATTTAATTTCAAGTCTTTCAGTTTCGCATCCTTACCTGCTTCTTTCCAGATTCTGCAACGTTCGGGAGTGCCATTGGCTACGTCATTATCTGTCAATCCACGCCAGAAGTTAGCTTGCAGACCTTCTTTTATGAGATTCTTTCCGTTATATTCTAAAGCCGTCATTTCTCCGTCGGCTGTGGAGAAGCTGATACGGAAGTTAGTTCCACTCAGACTGATGCTTTCCGGAGTACGTTCCGATCTTAGTGAACCGTCAATTGGCTCTATGTTTTGAGCTATTTGCTCTACAGGCAGTTGCCACTGTTCCATTGCAGCTATATGTCCTGCCGGAATCATAGGAGCATCCTGGCGGGTAATTGCTTCCAGTTTCAAGAAATATTCTTTTTCACTTGCGGCAATAGTCTGCATAGGAAGTACGATCTCCCGGCTTTGTCGTGCCGGTATCTGTGGAAAATCCATCACTCCCTGCTGAATGCTTTTACCGTCAGCTTCTATTGTCCAGCGCAACTGATAACCGGATAGGTCGATGAAATCATGCCAGTTGGTTATATTAATCCGATTGGCAGTAAAGGCTACAGGACGGAAGTGAATGTACTGATATACCTTCTTCACTTCATAAATATGCGGATGTAAAGAACGGTCGGCTGCAATCAGTCCATTGGCACAGAAGTTGGAGTCGTTGTGTACTCCTACATAGCCCATATCTCCTCCATACGCCCAGATGTCTTTTCCTTTTTCGTCTTTCTTTGCAAATGTCTGGTCTACCCAGTCCCAGATAAATCCACCTTGTAACTGGTCGTACTTATAGATTAAATCCCAATAATCTTGCAGGTTGCCGACACTATTTCCCATTGCATGAGCATATTCGCACATAATCATCGGGCGTGCATCGCGCTGATTAATGTGACGACGGAGCGACCAGATGCGAGGATACATCGGGCAATAAATATCCGATTTAGCTTCGTAACCTCCACCTTCGTATTGTACCGGACGGGTAGGATCTGTTTTCTTGGTCCAGTCGTATATTGTTTCGAAATGTTTACCATAACCTGATTCGTTACCTAATGACCATGTAACAATAGCTGTACAGTTGCGGTCGCGCATAACCATACGGCTCATGCGTTGCATGAATGCAGGTTCCCATTCCGGATAATTGGCAAGTGTTCCATCTTTGTGACTCATCATTCCATGGCTTTCGATATTTGCTTCGCCAACCAGATATAGTCCGTACTTGTCGCACAATGCATACCATTGGTAGTGGTCTGGATAATGGCAGTTACGTACAGCGTTTATGTTGAATTGCTTCATCAGCCGGATATCCGTCAACATACTTGCGACATCGATGGAGCGTCCTTTATATGGATCGTGTTCGTGTCGGTTTACTCCTTTGAACAATACGGGTACACCATTAATAAGTTGTTGTCCGTTTTTCATTTCTACAGTGCGGAATCCGAATGGATGTGCAAATGATTCCATCGGTTTTCCTTGCTGGTCGAATGTGTTGACAACCAGTGTGTAAAGATTAGGTGTTTCGGCTGTCCATGCCAGAGCATCCTTAAGTAGTTTTTTGCCAGACAATAATGTGTCGGTGTTGTTTTTAATTTCTTTATCCTGAGTGTAAAGAGCATTACCTTTTGCATCCAGTAATTTGAACTCTACACGCTGACCTTGCTGAGGCTGATTCAGTGTGATATTTACATCAAAATCACCGTCTTTATATTGATTGATCAGTCCGGCCGTGAGTTTGAAGTCTTTTACTCGGCTTTGTGGACGCGCATACAAATAGACATCTCGTTCTATTCCACTATATTTCCAGTAGTCCTGATCTTCCATGTAAGATCCGTCACTGTATCTGAATACCTTGACAGCCAGCTTGTTTTTCCCTTTTTTTAATAACTTGGTTACATTAAAGTGAGCCGGCAGACGGCTGTCTTCGCTGTATCCGGCAAGTTCTCCGTTTACCCAGCAGTAATATGCAGATTCTACCCCTTCGAAGTCGAGGAAGATATCCATTCCGTCCCAGTCTTCGGGTACTGTGAATTCACGGACATAAGCTCCTACCGGATTATAGTCTGCTGGTACATACGGTGGATTGCAAGGGAATGGATAAGATACGTCGGTATAAATGGGGGCATCAAATCCTTGAAGTTCCCAACTGCCTGGTACTTCTATGTTTTTCCATTTGCGTGTGCTGTATCTCGGTTTATGAAAATCGGCAGGACAAGCATCGTTATTCTTGGAGAAAAGAAATTTCCAAGTGCCGTTAAGTGAAACGCGTCGTTCGGTCTTTGAATTTATTTCGAAACGTTGTAAGTCAGGTAATGCCTGCTGTGCCAATGCTGCATCTTCATTGATGAATGGAATGAAGTGTGCATGCATTGCTTCACGGTTTATTTCGTTTATCTGTGGGTTTTGCCAGGGCACATTGTCGGCATTAGCCGGCAATGTAGCTGCAAGGGCAAACATGTATGTTAGATAAAAAAAGTGCTTCTTCATAGAATTTGGTATTTTTCTTAGATGGAACAAAAGAAGGTGACAAGAAATGGTACACTAAAATCGGTTACGAATCCGTGAAAAATGGAAACTACGACAAATTGCTGACCTGCATAACGGGTTATAATAGGCAGGGTAGTATCCATTGTCGTAGCTCCTCCTGCTGATATCGGTGCCAGATTTCCGAACCACCGAACCAGTAGAGGGGCACACAACAAAGTAATTATTTCACGGGTTATGTTAGAAAGTAAAGCAATGGTTCCTAGCTCCGGCCCTTTATATTGCGTAATGAAGATGCTGGATAGTGAATAATAACCAAAGCCCGAACCAACTGCCATACAGTCGGCGGCACTCCGGTGGGGAAGAATGAGGCTCACCAGTGCAGCTGCCGATATGGTTCCCAGTATAGTAGCAACAGGCAGGAAGATCAGCCTTGGATTCAGCGAACGGAAATTTCTCAAGGTCTGTGGATCGTTTCCGATACTTAGGCCTACACTGAACATCAATGCACATAAGGCATAGAAGCTGATATTGCTTTGTGCTACGTCGAAAGGGATGAGATGAAAAGCCCCGCATAATGTTCCAAGAACAAAAAATCCGACAATGATCAAACTGCCTTTCATACTTTTCCTCCTTTCTTTTTATACAGGAGATACCATAGCCCCCAAGCGAAGATACAACTTCCCAATACGCATGCCAGCGTAATGGTAAAGGCTTCTACTCCTAAAGTTGCAAGTCCTTCTACTATCTGGCGATTTCCTCCTACTTCTACTCCTAATAAAAAAAGGAGTACCCAGATTAGTGATGTTATGACTTTATTTATCCACGAAAATTCTTGGCGACGGAGCAGGAAACCTATTGCCATACCTCCTAACATTAATCCGATAACAGTAAACATATTCTTTTTTTGTAATCTTTTTTGTGGGCAAAAGTAAAGAAAAGGGTTCGGAAGAGCAACATCTTCCGAACCGGAAGATTTCTTTATTTTACTTCAGGATTTGCATCAATCTCCCATTTAGGTATTGGGTAGAACAACTTGCTTTCATCGAATCCTGTGCGGCCTGCCTTTTGTAATGCAGACGCTGTCTTTCCCCACCGGCGTAAATCATACCAGCGGTAACTTTCCAATGGGAATTCAAGAATGCGTTCATGTTCTATCTGATCGCGTACCTCTTGCTGGGTTGTACCTTCCATCGGAGGCATATTACCATGTACACTTCTAATTTCATTGATAATAGGAATAGCCTGTTCTGGATGGTTTTGTTCGTTTAATACTTCAGCTTTCATGAGCAATACATTCACATAGCGCATCAATGGAATGTTTATAGCGCATGCTTCTTGCATCTCTTCAAGTGTCGGAGAGGTAAATCTACGGAATACCGGTTTATTCTCACCTCCAAACAATTCGTCATATTCTTTTCCCATAACTCTTCCTGTTCCGTCGTTGAAGTAGTCGCACTGGAAGTAGATTGTGTTGTACAGACGTTCGTCATAGCGTCCGTCGTTCAACTTACCTTCCTTCATATATTCTTCCATCAGCATGTTGCTAGGCAGAATTTCATCATATCCGTTCAACTCTTTCGCGCCAATCCATTGGTTCAGGTAAGAATAGTGTACAGAACCATTTGCTTCACTCTTGCTGTACTGTACTTCGAATATAGATTCAGAACAGTTTTTGTTTGTTCCGTTAAACATTCCTATCAGGTTTTCTCCGCTTACCAGTGAATATCCTTTTACATTGTTCAGCGCTGTAAGAGCTTTGTCCAGATAAGTGCTTTTCTTTTCTGGTTCTTCGTATGCACGAGTCAGATAGGCAAAACCGATATAAGCATAAGCAGTACCGCTGGTAGCACGTCCTAATTCATTTTCGTTCCGGCTTTCCGGCAGTTGGGCTGCGTAGTTTTCCAGTTCTTCCAGAATGAAATCCCAGCAGGCTGTACGTTCGGATAACGGACGGTTCAATTGAGAAGACTCTTTAATGTATTCGTTGCGGATGATGATTTTTTCCCAGTTGAGCAATAACATCATATGATAATATCCTCTCAGAAAATGTGCTTCGTTAAGAAGTTCGTTACGCTTGTTCTCATCCAGATTCGGGATATTCGGAACATTGGCTAATACCTGGTTGGCAAAGTTGATTCCTCTGTATAAATCCTGATAATAATAAGAGAACTGAGTATTACCATTGGTATAGTTGAAATAATAAAGTGCTACCCACTGGTCGTAGTTACCGGCATCACTACCTAAATTGACAATGTCTGCACGGTATTCTTCGGTTGGCCATCGCACTTCACTAGTTGCATATGTATCACCATGATAGAGTTGTGAATAGGCTGCTGCCAGTCCAGCTTGTGCATCCTGTTCATTTCTCCAGTAATTGTCTGTTGTCAGTTCGTCCGGTGACTCTACGGTCAGGAAGTCCTCGCATGAAGTAGATGACAGGGCGAGGCATATTATACTTGCTAAATAAAATATCTTTTTCATATTCTTAATGCTGAGTTTGTATGTATTAGAATGTTAATTGCGCTCCTACTGTAAATGAACGGGTAAATGGGAAAATGTAACTGTCAATACCTGTATCCAGAGGACTGCTTCTTGAGAATTCAGGATCTGTTCCAGAATACTTCGTGATAGTAAACAGATTTTCACCGCTGATATAGAAACGTAATTTTTCGATATATGCCTTCTTCAGGATATTTGTCGGCAAGGTGTATCCGAGCTGAGCCTGACGCAAGCGGACAAAGTTTCCGTTTTCGAGGAAACGGTCAGATTCACGTGCGTTTCTGTTAGGATCGTTCAGCACGGCACGAGGCATGTCTGTATCCGTATTTGTCGGTGTCCATGCATCTAACACGCTGGTCAGCATTTGTCCCGGTGTCTGCATGCTTTCGTAGAAATATCGGTTACCGTTGAACAGCTTATGTCCCCATGCGCTTCCAAATAAAAGGCTCAGGTCAAATCCTTTATAACTTGCGGTCAGGTTCAGGTTGGCTTCTACTTTAGGAATACCGGTTCCACAATATTCACGGTCGTTTTCGTCCAATACTCCATCACCATTGATATCCTTGAAACGGATATCACCGGCTTTAGCATTAGGTTGAAGTCTTTCACCATTGGCATTTACATATGCAGCTGCTTCAGCATCACTCTGGAAAATACCGTCTGTGCGATATAAGTAGAAGGCACTGATAGGCTTACCTTCTGTTGCATAAGCAGGTGTATAGTCGGTTCCATATACCAGACCTGTACAGTAAAGAGCCTGACCTTTATCTGCAAGGCTGATTACTTCATTATGAGTTGTACTGAGGTTGAATCCGATGCCATATTCAAAGTCTTTAATGCGGTCGTTCCAGTTCAATTCTAATTCGAATCCTCTGTTTCTGATTTTGCCGACATTTAAAATCGGATTTTGATATCCGGCAGACGGAGAAAGTTTTTTGGTAATCAGCAAATCTTCAGTCTGGTTGATATAGTAGTTGATGTTACCAGTCAGACGGTTATTGAACATAGCGTAGTCGAATCCGATATTCTTGGTATCTGTTGTTTCCCATTTCAAGTCGTTACGCTCCATGTTCCATGCAACAGCACCTGCCCATGGGTTGCTTCCACTACCTTGTACGTAACCTCCGTAATAAGTATTGTAAGAAGATATCAATGCCTGGAAATCGTAATATCCTAATGCATTTTCATTACCCAGACGTCCCCAGCTGACGCGGAACTTCAAGTTATTGATAAATGTATTCTTCGGGAAGAATTTTTCTTCACTGATGCGCCAGCCTAATGCTATAGATGGGAAACATCCCCAACGGTTGTTCTTTCCGAATTTTGAAGAACCGTCGTAACGCATGGTTGCCTGAATCAGATAGCGATTGTCAAAGTTATAGTTGATACGTCCGAAGAAAGAGGCACGGTTATATTCGTATTTTGTTCCTTCTCCTGTATATGTACCACCTTTTCCTGCATCGATCGTGTCGAAACTAGGATCCAGGAATCCTGAAGGTTCGTTGGTGCTGACCAAATTACCGTTTTTATCTACTGTATATCTGGTTGCAAATCCTTCTACTGCAACACCATTTGAAGTATTTTTTGTAGAAGTGATAGAAGAACCTATCATGGCGTTCAGGCTGTGTTTGCCAAACTCCTTGTTGAAATTTAAAATGTTGTCTATAGTCTGTTCTTCCCAGTAATAAGTAGATTCACTGTTGTAAGGATATAAGTGTGTTTGCTGTGCATTTGAAATGTAATCAGGATAATGTAAAGTGTAACGGTAATGTTTACCACGATAAGCGTAGCTGGTTTTGAAATTCAACCATGAAGTGATTTTAATACCTAGAGAAACATTTGCGGTAGTGCTGAATGTTTTTTCTGCTTCATCCTGATAGTAATAGTCTGCCATCGGGTTATTGTTCGAAGGTAATCCCTGAGAGGCTGTCAGTCCGAAACCATATTTTTCATTTTCATCGTATACCGGAACAAGCGGTGAAATGTTGTAAACTTCTTTCAATGAATAAGTCGGCTGATGACTTTTTGTATAGCGGAAGCCTAAGTTAGCATCCAGATCAAAGATGTATTTACTCATGTGGAGTTTCATACGCGCATTATCCTGACGGAAATCGTTTCCGAGGAAGATACCTTTATCGTCAGCATGATTATATGATACAGAGTATTGAGCTGTTTCTCCACCTCCACGTACACTGAACATGTAGTTTTGTGAAAGACCGTTGCGCATCATTTCATCTTGCCAGTTAGTGTCTACACCTGTGTCGGTTGTACAGTAAGCAGGTATTTCGTCTTCACGTCCTGCATTGATATACATTTGTTTGATAGTAGACTTATATTGTTCTGCGTTTAAGAACTCCATACGTTTGGCTACGGTAGTCATACTCAGATAAGTGTTGAAATCAATGTGTGTTTCACCTTTTTTACCGTTCTTGGTTGTGATAATGACTACACCGTTTGCTGCTACAGAACCATAGATGGCAGCTGCTGCACCGTCTTTCAGTACTTCCATAGATTGAATATCGACAGGGTTTACACTGTTGATATCACCGGGGAATCCATCAATAATGTAGAGAGGTTCATTATCGCCGAATGATTTGACACCACGAATCTTAACAGAAACTCCAGCTCCTGCATTACCTCCCGACTTCATGATATTGACTCCGGCAATCTTTCCCTGTAGCGCTTCTGCCGGATTGGTAGTCGTACGCTTAGTCAGTTCGTCAACATCTACTGATGAAATAGCTCCGGTCATGTCGCTTTTCTTCATTGTACCATAACCTACTACGACTACTTCGTCTAATACTTCTGTATCTTCTTTAAGTGTAATTTTAAAGTTGCGTTGATTGTTTACTGCAATTTCCTGAGTTTGGAAACCTACATAAGAAATAACAAGAGTACCTTTAGGAGACACGCTTAATTCAAAGTTACCATCCATGTCGGTAATGACTCCATTGGTTGTTCCTTTTTCTAATACGCTGGCACCGATAACTGTCATGCCTGATGCATCGAGTACCGTTCCTTTCACTTGGATTGCTTGTGCAAATCCTGACATCGGAATTGATAAAGCTAGCAGAAATATTAACTGCCATACTTTAGATACAACATCTTTTTTCATTTGTGTTTTTTGTTTATGTTAAGGTTAGTCAACTGATTTTTTCGATATCCAAATGTATTCAAAATGCCATTGAAGTGAATATGTTTTGTTGTTACAAAGTATCTACATAAGGGATTTTTACGCTTGTTTTATGTCTACTTGTACTATCCTAATGTGTTGATTATTAATGATGTGTGCTTTACGTATATATCTACAAAAGAGCTTTTTGATACTGTCACGGAAAATAGTCGTAGAAACATCCTTTTTCTTGCTGTTCAGATTACTCTTCCTGTTGTTTTAATTTGTTTAAGAATGTAAAAATCCCGGCAATAGTTACACAATAACCATTGCCGGGATTTTTATCAGATAAGTTTATTTTGAGATTTACTTAGATAGACTGGATATAAGCGATAAGATCTTCTTCGGAGGATAAGCCTAATGCCTTACGCAATCGATAACGATTCATGTTGATAGTCTTTGGTGTGTTTCCTGTTAGCATAGCTATTTCTTTGGTCGACAGATTGACACGTAATAGACTTGCCAAATGCTTTTCTCCCTGCGTCAAATTAGGATGACGTTCGGTAAGGTGAGCAAGAAATTCTTTCATTTTTTCGTCTATTGTCTGTAGTGTCATGCTGTTGTTCTTGTTGGTGGTTTGATATTGGCTGATAAATGCATTGATCTTTTTTAGGTGAGGGATTAATTCTTGCTTTTCCATTCGATAACCTTGGCGCACCTGCTCTTGTATCTTGTCCAGAAGTTCATTACGACTTTGCAAGAATACAGCAAAGTTTGTTGTTTCTTGTTTGCTGGTTTCAAGTGCATGTTGTACATTTTCCAACTCTGCCTTTTGTCTTTGCATTTTGAGTTTGGCTATTTCATGTTCAGATTGTTCTATCCGGTATTGGGCATTAAGCAGCTGGATTTTCTTTTTACGTTTAAATCGCTGGTGCAGTAGAAAGCCGATTATGGCCACTAATGCAGCAACAATCAGAATTGTGACGATATTGTGTCGGAGTAATCTGATTTTATATTCTTGTTGCTGTAACTCTTCTTTTTGCTGTTGCGCCAGGAGCTTTTCCTGCGCAATGCGCTGTTCTACGGTGCGAAGTTTGTTTTCACTTTGTATTTCTTTACTTAAAGCATACAGTGAAGTTTGTTTTTCATAAGCAGTCCGATAGTCACCTATGGCACTATATACTAATGCCGAATATTCGTAATTGTCACATATAACTCCTTTGGCTCCTATATTTAAGGCCAGTTGATAGGCTTTCTCTAGTGCAGTAATAGCTTGTGGATATTTATGAGCATAATAATAAAGTTTTCCTAGATTATTATAGTTTTCTCCCAATGACCATGTCGCATTCAGGTGTTTGTTGATAATGATTGCTTCATTTATCCATTCCAGCTGTTCTTCTATATTACCTTCGAACAAACATAAATTGTTTAGATTACTGGCTATGCTTTTAAGATTCTTTGAGGATCGGTTAATGGCCAATGCTTGTTTTAAGAAACGTTCCGCTTGTTGAAATTCATTAATATAGGTATGTATGATACCACGGTTGTTATAGCATAAAGCTAAATTAAGGGAATCGTTTTCCGTTTTAAACAGTGAAATGGCTTTATCGCTTAGATTGATTGCTTTAGTGTAATCTCCCAAGTTGCAGTATCCTACACTCATTAAATTATAGATATGCCCTTTCAAGTCATTCTCATTTTTGGAAACTAATGCATCTGCTTCGTATAAAGCTTGAATGCATCCGTCGAAATCTCCAAGTAATTTTTCAGCTTGTGCATAAATATAGAGTGCTTGTGATTGTTGAGAAGACGAGGTTGCCATTGCTCGTGCCTTTGTTGCATAATATGCCGCTTGTTGCGGATTCGTATACAATTCTTTCTCAGCCTTGTCTAAGAAACTGTTGACATCAGTATCTGTTGTCTGGGCATGGATGAATTGGGGGAGAAAAAGGAACAATAATCCTATTATATAAAAGCTGATGTTTTTCATTTTTGTTTTTTGATTTTTACAAAGTTATAAAAACTCTTATAATCATAAAAAAAGATATGAAAAACAGAATATTAACAATCATAGTAGATAACTTATTGATAACTTAGAAATAAAATAGATACGTAATTCCTTCAAAAAGCCGTACCTTTGCACCCCGAAAATAAAACGACGTATATGTTATTGCCTTATTTGCATAAAGACCTGATTGAAGCCGGATGTGATGAAGCCGGACGTGGTTGTCTGGCTGGAGCCGTGTATGCGGCAGCAGTAATCCTGCCTTCCGATTATGAGAACCAGCAGCTGAACGATTCCAAAAAGCTTACAGAGCATCAGCGATATGCACTTCGAGAAGTGATAGAAAGGGATGCAATAGCATGGGCTGTAGGGGTAGTAACACCTCAGGAAATTGATAAAATAAACATTCTGAATGCTTCTTTTCTGGCAATGCATCGTGCGATAGACCAGTTGAAGGTACGTCCGCAACATTTGCTGATTGACGGAAACCGATTCAATAAATACGAGGATCTTCCTCACACGACTGTAGTTAAGGGAGATGGTAAGTATCTGTCGATTGCGGCTGCTTCTATTTTGGCAAAAACTTATCGTGACGACTATATGAACCGGCTTGCAGAAGAGTATCCTTTATATGACTGGCAGAAGAATAAAGGTTATCCGACAAAAAAGCATCGGGAAGCAATTGCCCGTTATGGGACCACTCCTTACCACCGGATGACATATAATTTACTGGGAGACGGACAACTCTCCTTCGATTTTTAAAAAGAGAAACGGTTATATTAACCAGTATTTATTAACAGCCTGTTGAAAACTCTGAAGTTATCAACAGGCTGTTAATAATTTGTAGTGATGTAATAGAGGTGAAACACCTTTGTCGTCCTATATTAAACGTACTGTCGTATATTCTTAAAATGGTTTCCGTTATTTTGCCCAAACAATAAATCAGATGTAAGTATATGAAAAAAATGTATAGACAATGGTTGGGTATAGCGGCTCTGCTTTGCCACATTACGATGCAAGCTGCCGGAAATAAGGCGGTAGTAACAGGTACTGTGAAAGATACTCAAGGCAATCCGATTGCAGGAGTCGTTGTAACAGATGGAAAGAATGTGACAGCTACTGATAGACAAGGTATATATATGTTGGATACTGATCCGTTCCGTCAGCCAATGGTTTATATTTCTACTCCTGCTGATTATGTTCTTCCCGAGAAGGAAGGAGTGGCTGATGGCTTTTATCACTATCAGGATACTTCAAAAGTGGAGAATCGTTGTGATTTTATTCTTCAGAAACGTAGTAAACAGACCGATGATTTTGTATTTATTCCTATTTCAGATCCTCAGGCTAAAAATGAAGCGCAGTTGGATAGATTCCGTAAGGAAACCGTTCCCGATTTGATTCATACTGCCGATTCTCTGAAATCTTTAGAAGTTGTAGGTATGGGATTGGGCGATCTGGTATGGGATGCTATGGATTTGTATGCTCCTTACCGGAAAATTGTATCCAACTTGGGATTGACTATGTTTCAGGTTATGGGTAACCATGATTTCAATTTATTGTATTCGGATATGGAACGTACGGCAGATCCTGGAAACGGCTATGGAGAGAAGAACTATTATGAGATATTCGGACCAACAAATTATTCTTTCAATATAGGTAAGGTACACGTCATAGCAATGAAGAGTACAGATTACGAAGGAAAGAAAAAGTATGTAGAACGTTTTACCGAAGAGCAGCTTGAATGGTTGAAAAAAGATTTAAGTTATGTACCAGAAGGAACAACTGTCTTTTTGAATATTCATGCTCCGGTAGCGAATACGACGGTTGAAGGGGGTGATAATGTAAGAAATGCTAATGCTTTATTCCGTATCTTACGACCTTATAAAGTTCATATCTTTTCAGGGCATACACATTATTATGAAAATACACTGCCTGCTGCCGGAATCTATGAGCATAATATCGGGGCTGCGTGTGGAGCCTGGTGGGCAGGCCATGTCAACCGCTGTGGAGCACCAAACGGTTATCTGGTTGTAACAGTGAAAGGTGATGATGTGAAATGGCGTTATAAGGCAACCGGACGTCCGGCCGACTACCAGTTCCGTGTATATAAGCCTGGCGAATTTGAAACTCAGAAACAATATGTCGTTGCCAATATTTGGGATTGGGATATTGCCTATACTGTAAACTGGTATGAAGACGGAGTGCTGAAAGGTGCCATGCAGCAATTCGATGACGAAGACCAGGACTATCTGACAATGAAGAAGGGCAAGCGTACTGGCTATCATACCCGTCATTTGTTCCGGGCATGTCCTTCTAAACAAGCAAAAAAAATAAAAATTGAAGTAAAGAATCGATTTGGTGAAATCTTTATGCAGGAAGTAGAATTGTAGAAATACCTGTTTTTTATTTTGATTATTCCCCCTCTCAGTCTGTGTGAAGATAGAAAGGGGGATTTGTTTTTATTGACGGTTCTGTTTATCAGGGGATATATTCAGTTGGGATGATACATAAAAAGAGTGAAAACTTATGCTTAATACGAGGGATATTTTGTATTTTTGCATGTTGTAAAGCATACACTCGATATATCAACTTTTAAACAAAATAATATTATGGCTAAGAAAGCTCTTTTAATGATTCTTGATGGTTGGGGATGTGGCGACCACAAGAAAGATGATGTGATCTTTAACACTCCTACTCCGTATTGGGACAGTTTGCTGGCAGAATATCCTCATTCACAGTTGCAGGCTAGCGGTGAAAATGTTGGTTTGCCTGATGGCCAGATGGGTAACTCTGAAGTAGGTCACTTGAACATCGGTGCAGGACGTATCGTTTATCAGGACTTGGTGAAGATCAATCGTGCTTGTGCCGACGGTAGCATCATGCAAAACAAAGAAGTTGTTTCAGCCTTCTCATATGCTAAGGAACATGGAAAGAATATCCATTTCATGGGATTGACTTCAAATGGTGGTGTACACTCTTCATTGGATCACTTGTTCAAATTGTGCGACATTGCTAAAGAATACGGACTGGAAAATACATTTATCCACTGCTTCATGGATGGTCGTGATACAGACCCGAAGAGTGGTAAAGGATTTATCGAAGAACTGACAGCTCATTGTGCACAGTCTGCTGGTAAGATTGCTTCTATTGTTGGTCGTTTCTATGCAATGGACCGTGACAAACGTTGGGAACGTGTAAAAGAAGCTTACGACCTGTTGGTAAACGGTACTGGAAAGAAAGCTACTGATATGGTTCAGGCTATGCAGGAATCTTACGACGAAGGTGTAACTGATGAATTTATCAAACCTATCGTTAATGCAAACTTCGATGGTACTATCAAGGAAGGTGATGTAGTTATCTTCTTCAACTATCGTAACGACCGTGCAAAGGAATTGACTATTGTATTGACTCAGCAGGATATGCCTGAAGCAGGTATGAAGACTATTCCGGGATTGCAGTATTACTGTATGACTCCGTATGATGCATCTTTCAAGGGTGTTCATATCCTGTTCGATAAGGAAAATGTACAGAATACATTGGGCGAATATCTGGCTGCCAATGGAAAGACTCAGCTCCACATTGCTGAAACAGAAAAATATGCTCACGTAACATTCTTCTTCAACGGTGGACGTGAAACTCCGTACGATAACGAAGATCGTATCTTGGTTCCGAGCCCGAAAGTTGCTACTTACGACTTGAAACCTGAAATGAGTGCTTACGAAGTGAAAGATAAACTGGTTGAAGCTATCAATACTCAGAAGTACGATTTCATCGTAGTAAACTATGCTAACGGTGATATGGTAGGACATACTGGTATTTATGAAGCTATCGAAAAAGCTGTAAAAGCCATTGACGACTGCGTGAAAGATACTGTAGAAGCTGCCAAAGCTAATGATTATGAAGTTATCATCATTGCTGACCACGGTAATGCAGACCATGCACTGAATGAAGATGGAACTCCAAATACAGCACACTCTTTGAATCCGGTTCCGTTTGTTTATGTAACTGCAAACAAGGATGCTAAAGTAGAAAACGGTGTACTTGCTGATGTTGCTCCTTCTATTCTGCACATCATGGGAATGCCTCAGCCTGCTGAAATGTCAGGTAAAGATTTGATTAAGTAATAAAATACTTTTTTATATCAAAAGGGAATAATCTCACTGGATTATTCCCTTTTTTTTGATTGATACATCTATATGTTCTTTTCTCAGCTCAGGTCTTCAGAGCCTTTTTTCGTGTCTGTTTTCTTTGTTGTACGACAAAACTCCTTACAATAATCTTTTGTGATACAATAAAATTCCATAATTTTATACTTTGAAAATAGGAGCAATTGTTTTTCCTGTTATACTGATATTGCTAGTTTTGATAGCTTTATGATTTTAGTAATTAACAGGTTGCTCCAATCTTAAATCGAACTTATATAAATATGCTATGACGAATCGACAATTGAATTTTGAGAATATTCATAGAGTAGAAAATCTTACATACGAACCTCTGGAAAAGAAATACATCAACGTGCAGGTCGTAGGAACTGTATTGACGTATATCGGTATGATGCTTCTTGTGCTGTTCATCCTTTTGGTAGAAAAATTATCCTATCGTACTTTCATTGTTGCCGGTATGGAAGGTTTGCTGCTTTGTTCAGCTATTATCAATCTGATTCTTCTACCCAAGGCATACGCCTATAAAGGGTTTGCTTTCCGTGAGCACGATATCACCTACCGGTCCGGCCTCTTTTTCCCTACTATTGTGACGATTCCTTTGTGTAAGGTACAGCAAGTGAGTATACAGCAGAATCCTATCAGCAAGATTTTCGGTCTGTATTCGATAGCTATAGTCAACGGAGCACAGTTTGAGGCTGAAACAGTTATCCCGGGACTGACGAAAGCGAGAGCAGACGAAATGAAAACAATCATAATGGAGTACATACAACATGGAACGATCTGACTTCTCTGTACCGCGCAGAATGAGTAAGAGTGCCTTTATCATCCTGTTGGTAAAGGAATTATTGAGTTATGCCGGTCCATTTCTTATTTGGGCTATTATCAAGCTGTTCAATTCCGGCAGGCAGCGTTCCCTTATGGAAACAATGGAGATGTTGTTGTTTCTGTTTATCTGTTATCTGGTATTCTCTGTAGTGACGGCATTTATCAGTTATTACTACAAGAAGTATTATATTAAAAACGGAAATCTGATTTTTATTTACGGATTTCTTAAGAAAGAAACAGTCATACCGTTGCAAAAAATACAGTCGTTGAGAACCCGACGAGGCTTTATGTACCGTCTGCTCGACATGAAAGGTGTTTCGTTCGATACACTTGCGTCCAAAGCAGCGGAAGTAGAACTCATTTTGGATTATAAGGACTGGGACGCCCTGATTGAAAGGATCGAACAGCAGGAACAAATGCCGGAGGAGGATAAACAGCCGACGGAAGAGAATTATGTAATCCGAGAAGCAAAGCCTGTTGCTAATAAATACACGCTGAAGCTGAGTAATCTGAATCTGATAAAAGGGGCCTTCTGTCAGAATCATTTCCGGGGAATGATTGTGTTGCTGGGTATTCTGTTTACATTTTACGATAAAGTACTTTCAGCAAGCGATAGAATATTGAATCTCTTCATCGATTATGTCAATGAACATGCCGATTATGCTTCTTTGTCGGTAACGGTATTTGTCATATGCATTATCGTATTATATCTTGTTATAATGATATTGTGGATTGTGAACGTATTTATGCAGTATTACAATATGGAGGTACAGATAGACAAAGCTCAGTTATCTTTTGAGAGTGGTTTGTTTACTCGTTTCAGCAGTCGGTTTTCGTACGATAAGGTTTGTACGGTTTACGTAAAACAAAATATTATAGAAAAATGCCTGGGTTGTTGTACGATTATGCTGAAGCAAGCCTTCAATGCAACCCAAAAAGATAATGAGAGTGATGTGAAAATATACGGATCGAACACTTCCGAACATTTTCTGAACTGGTGGCTAGGCAAAGATTATGTGTCTTCGCAGAGTATAATATCTGCGAAATCCGGTAAGGGGGTTATAGGGTATACTGTCAGATTTGATATCCCTGTTTCGCTGATTGTCTGCATTGTATTATGTTATTACGAATTATACTCATGGCTGGCAATACCTGTGGTATATATGCTCATATCTTTAGTAAAAGGAATTCTGGCCGCTTACAGAAGCAGCATCACCTTAAAAGAGGATTATCTTGAAATAAACAACGGTAAGTTGGCCGATGTCAGAAACTACATTAAATATACGAATGTTGAGTTTGTAAGTCTTAAACAAACGCCATTCACTCCTTTCTTTCACCGGGTAAATCTTATTATTTCTACAAATGGAACTTCATTCAAAGTGAGAAGTCTGAAAGAGGCAGAAGCAAGGGATGTGTATGAACTTTTGATAAGTAATAGTGTGGAACAAGAAAAGAGTAATAGGAACTTGAAATGATAAATAAGGTGAGTCTGATATAAAATCAGGAAACTGTAAGTAGATTCCTACTGACAGATCTTGCATTTTACACCAGACTCACTTTAATATTAGCAAATACCTTTTATTCTGTCTTCAAAGGCAGAAAGGGCAGCCTTAGCTCCTTCACCCATCGATATGATAATTTGTTTATATGCTACGTCGGACACGTCGCCGGCTGCATAAACACCAGGTATGGCTGTACGACAATTTCTGTCGGTTAAGATTTCTCCCATGCGGTTGGTATCCAGCTCTCCGGCGAAAGGCTGGCTGTTTGCTGCGAGCCCAATCTGAACAAAAACACCATCAAGCAGTAATATGCTTTCTGTTTCATCCAGGCGGTTCTTGATGCGCAACGCAGTCATAGCCTCTCCGTTGCCTTGTACTTCGAGGGTCTGTACCGAAGTAGAAACCTCGACATTCTCCAGTGAACGTAATTTATCCTGCAACACTTGGTCGGCCTTCAGTGTATCCATAAATTCCAGCACGGTCACTTTTGCACAGATACCTGCCAGGTCGATAGCCGCTTCTACTCCAGAATTTCCTCCACCGATTACGGCTACATGTTTTCCTTTGTAGAAAGGACCGTCGCAATGCGGACAGAAGGCTACTCCACGACCGATATATTCGCTTTCTCCCGGCACATTCAGTTTACGCCAGGAAGCTCCGGTAGCGATAATTAGAGCAGGGGCAAGAAATTTTTCTCCACCTTTAACGGTCAGTTGCTTGTCACTGCCCTGCAAGGAGAATGATTCTATCTGGCGGTTGTCGCATATTGTGATGTTTTCATAATGCGACAGATGGGTCCGTAAATCGGAAGATAGGTTTTTCCCAGTGGTGTAAGGAATGGAAATTACGTTTTCGATTCCTACTGTTTCGTTTACCTGACCTCCTATGCGTCCGGCAACCAGTCCGACCTTCAGCCCTTTTCGTGCTGAATAAATGGCAGCAGAAACACCGGCGGGGCCTCCTCCTGCTACCAATACATCAAAGTGTCGCTCTTCTGTTGTAGGTTGAGAAGAAGAGTCAGTTCCCATTTTACTTTCCAACTTATCCAGCAGTTCTCCCAGGTTACTGCGTCCTACATGTATGGATTCTCCATTCAACCAGACAGAAGGAACTGCCTGAATCTTGAGTTGTTGAACCTCATTTTCATGTAATGCCCCGTCTACGATACGGTGTGAGAGCCGAGGGGTAAGCAGCGTCATTACATTGATCGCTTGTACTACGTCCGGACAGTTTGTACAAGAAAGTGACATATAAGTTGTTACCGTAGCATTTCCTTGCAGACATTCAATTCTCCGTCGGGTAGCATCGTCGGGAAGATTTTTCCCTTTGCCATCAGCATTCAGCACTGCGAGCAGCAGTGAACTGAATTCATGTCCGTTGGGCACTGCCTGAAAACAGATACGCAAGTCTTCTCCATTTCTTAAAATCCGGAACTCCAGTCCTTCGCTTTCGCGGACGGTACACGATATTTTATCCGAACACGATGCTGTATCTTCGAGTAACTCAATCAGTTCATTGCGGCTCTCATGCTGAGGATGTACTGCAATGTCGAATACATAGTCAGCTTCCAGTCCGGCAAAAATCTGTCTTAGTTGTTCTTTAAACGCTGTATCCAACATAAACAGTCCTCCCTTTCATTATCAGATTTTACCTACCAGATCGATGCTTGGTTTCAATGTTTCCTTACCTTTTTTCCACTTAGCAGGACATACCTCACCGTCGTGAGAAGCTACAAACTGAGCTGCTTCTACCTTTCTCAATAGTTCATCAGCATTTCGTCCGATACTGTTGTCCTGTATTTCTACTAGTTTGATAAGGCCTTCCGGATTCACAACAAATGTACCTCTGTATGCCATTCCATCTTCTTCAATCATTACTCCAAATGCACGTGATAAAGCTCCTGTCGGATCGGCAAGCATCGGATACTGTATTTTACGGATACTTTCGGATGCATCATGCCATGCCTTATGTACAAAGTGTGAATCGGTACTTACAGAATAAACTTCCACACCCATTGCTTTAAACTGTTCGTATTTCTCTGCCATATCTACCAGCTCGGTCGGGCAAACAAAGGTAAAATCAGCAGGATAGAAAAAGAAAATAGCCCATTTACCTTTGATGTCTTCGTTTGATACTGTAATGAACTGACCATTGTGAAAAGCCTGTACCTTAAATTCAGGTACTCTAGAGTTGATAATTGTAGTCATAATTTATATGTTTTTAGTTTTTGGTTGATTGTTTTTAAATTTGTAATTATTACAATGCAAAGGTACGCTTCTCTTACCGTATGGGCAATACCTACTTTTAGGTATATTTCTTTGTTGAAAAATCTTGGTTGTAACTGTTATAATTCTGCTATTTGCTTCTTTACCATACTTTTTTGTAATTTTGCAGCATTAATGACTAACCGATATAGATAAAAAGAAAATGGTACAGATAGATGATGTAATAGTCAGTTTGGATGTATTTCGTGAGAAGTTTGTTTGTAATCTCGATGCCTGTAAGGGAGAGTGCTGCATTGAAGGAGATGCTGGTGCTCCTGTAGAGCTGGAAGAAGTAGAAAAGCTGGAAGAGGTACTTCCTGTTATATGGGACGAACTTTCTCCGGAAGCTCGTGCGGTAATCGATAAGCAGGGAGTCGTCTATACCGATTCGGAGGGAGATCTGGTTACTTCTATCGTGAATGGCAAAGACTGTGTGTTTACTTGTTACGATGATAAAGGCTATTGTTATTGTGCAATAGAGAAAGCCTATCGTGAAGGCCGCTGTAATTTTTACAAGCCAGTATCGTGTCATTTATATCCTATTCGTGTAGGCGATTACGGACCTTATAAGGCAGTGAATTATCATCGCTGGGATGTATGCAAGGCTGCGGTTTTATTGGGAAAGAAAGAAAATGTACCGGTTTACAAGTTCTTGAAAGAACCATTGATAAGAAAATTTGGCGAAGCATGGTATGCCGAATTGGAGAATGTCGCTGAAGAATTGGAAAAGCAGCATATCATTTAATCGGATATAAACAAGATGTAAGAATATTGGAGTGATACGTCCTATTTTCTTACACCTTATTTATATATAAAGAAGTTGGAAAGCTATTTCAGCTTAAATCTTACTTTTTTTACAGGTCTGAGGTAGTATTTTACAGTTCTTCCTGCATCTATTATACGATTGTTGGCAAAGCTGAAAGTAGACTGTGCATTGTTGCATAAGTAACGTGCTCCGTCGCTATATTTAAAGAATGCAAGTCCGTATTCACTGATAAATTCATTCAGTTCACTGACCGATCCCTGAAATTGGTTCCGGAACGCTGTAGCTTCTTCCGTTGTAAACATTCTCCATCCTTCTATGCCGTCTTCTGAATAAGTATCCAGCAAATCCAGAGCATCTGCGGCCAATGTATACCATTGTTCCGGGGCGATGATGATAGCTTCCGCTTCGGTAGAGGAAATACTGGTAGTCTGCCAGACATAAAAATATCCCCATATACTATCTGCACCAGGCATTTCGGATACGATGAATGTGTCATATTCCGTGTCATTGTCACCAGAACTGTCTTCTCCTCCGGTATTTCCCGAATTGCCGTCATTTGTCCCTTCATCATTACCGTCATCTTCTCCCTCATCGGGTAAAATCTCATCGAAGCCGAATTCACAGTCTATTTCCGGTTGCCATCCTTCCGCCTGAAATTCTCCGTCGAGTGTTACTCCGCCTTTATAGTTTCCCGTGAAATGATATGGATAGCCAGCCTTCAGTGTTGCCTGATATGTATAGCCGTAAGCTTCATTTCCTTGTGAAGACTGAAGATTGATAGACAGATGAGTCTGCGAACTTTCGTTAGGGAACACATACGTTGCATCGCTGACCCATTGGCTTCCTTCTTTCCGGCAGGGAATAACACATTGTTGTTTGTCGTTTTTATAATCTCCGTTGAATGAAACAGCAGAGCTTACCGGTGAGACCTTTACTTCGGTAGCTGTTACATCTTGAGGAATACCGTTGAGGGTGAAATTGAGTGAGGCTACTGCATACGAAAGAATGACTGTAATTCGAGTTGATTGAGTGAGGTTTACACTGGCTTTTCCTATTTGCAGAGGCTCTACCGAGCAGTTGTCTGTCTTGAGACTGATATAACTGTCGGGAATAATCTCCAGCGGATACGAATGATCATTCTCGTTGAGGCCAGATAGCAGGATGAGTGTATACTTTCCTTTAGATATGGAAGAACTGAATTCACTTTCTTCTGTAGGAATCGTTTCACGTACTACACAGTTGTTTTCGTCGTCGAACAGAAAAAGTGAGAGTGGATAATTGATTTTTGCATTGTTACGGCTAGTCACATTTAGCTGTAAGGTGTACCGTGCTTCCGTCTGTTCATCCTGAACTGTTTCATTTTCTTCCGATTCTAGTTTGTATTCTCCACAGGCATATAGCAGGAAGAAGCAGCTTGTCAATAAAATACTTTTTGTTAATTTCATGAGTCCCTTCTACTGTTTTTTCTTCTAGTAACGCTGCTTTTTGAAAAAGTATACGTTCCATTAAAAACTTCTTAAAAAGGTTCTGAAAAAAACATTATCGAGAGGGCCGTAAAATTTGTACAAAAAATAAAAAAACATGCTGATGTTTTCCGGAAAATATCAGCATATTTTTTCGAAGACATCAGCATGTTTTTCGAGACTATCAGAATGATCTGATAATGAGGAACTAATCTTGTTTTTGTACCTCCTCCATTACTCTCAGGAAGTTGCCTCCCCAAATCAATCGGAGATCGTTCTCGCTGTAACGTTCGTATAACATACGGCGTGTCAGATTGATCAGTTCCGAAGAATCATTACAACCGATAATTCCTCCGTCGCCGTCGAAGTCGGTTCCGATGCCTACATGCTCTATGCCCATGATGTTGACCATATGATGCAGATGTTCGATTGCATCGCAGATTGTTGCAGGAGCATCTGTACGCAAGAAGCCGCTATACAGACAAACTTGTACGACACCTCCTTTACGGGCAATAGCTTTCAGCTGCTCATCCGTCAGATTTCGTGGATGGTCACATAATGCGCGGCTCGAAGAGTGTGAACATACCACAGGCTTGCTGCTTATGTCCAGTGTATCGTAGAAAGTCTGCTCTCCCGCATGCGAAAGATCTACCATCATACCAGTGCGGTTCATCTCCCGGATAACCTGTTCGCCGAAAGGTGTTACTCCGATGTGTTCGTCATTATATCGCGCCGAACCGCAGATATCATTATTTCCGTTGTGGCAAAGTGTCATGTAAACGACTCCCCGGTTGCGGAAGCGTTCCACATTCGTCAAATCTTTTCCAATGGCATATCCATTTTCTATTCCTAGCATAATGGCCTTTTTCCCTTCTCGTTTCAGGCGGTATAGATCGGCTGGAGTGTAAGCAATATCTACTGCGGTACAGTTCATCGCTACCATACGCTCTATTTCGTTCAGCAACTGGTCGGCTTTGGCTGTAGCGGCAAGTAATGCTTCGTCAGTGCGTTCTTTTTGTGCCAGATAAGCAACCATGATAGTAGCATCCTGCCGTCCTTCGGTCATTTTGTGCAGATCGACTTTTATTTTGGCATCTCGTGTAGCAAAATTAATGTCTTGTCCGAAAAACATCGGCGTGTCACAGTGAGTGTCCAGAGTCAGTATACAGCGATGCATCTGTTTGGCTGTACGGAAGGAAGTTGCTTCTTGCAATAACCATTCGAACAGTGGCATCATGTATTCATCACCATTCAGAATGAAACATTCCGGATGCCATTGTACGCCCAGCATCGATTTGTATTCAGTACTTTCTATGGCTTCTGCTACCTGATCGGCAGCTCGTGCTGAAATACGGAATCCCGGAGCAGCTTCGTTTATCGCCTGATGATGGAATGAATTGACCGGCAGCGAAGTTGTTTTCATGATTCGTGCCAGCAGACTATCATGTTCTATTTGTATGGTGTGTGAGGCGAAAGCTCTGTCCATATTCTGGCTGTGCTTGATACGCTTGCCCTCCATCTGTACATGAATGTCCTGATAGATACTACCACCAAGTGCTACGTTCATGACTTGCATTCCACGGCAAATGCCTAGTATCGGAATCTGGCGGTTGGCTGCAAGTCGCGTAAGAAGTAGTTCTTGACGATCGCGGAAAGGATTGATATTGTGTAATTCTTTTACTGGCTCTTCTTTCAGGAATAAGGGATTTATATCTGCTCCTCCTGTCAGTAGAAGGCCGTCTAAACTATCGAGAAGGCTTATCAGAATGTCAGTATTTTCGAAAGGAGGAATAATGAAAGGAATACCTCCTGCTTTCAGAATGGAAGTATAATATCCAGGAGCAAGTGTTAAATTTCCTTCACTGAAATTCCCGGTAATTCCTATTACAGGTGCATCTTTATGGTTGGGAAATCGGTTGTGGAGCGCATCGTATTCCGCTTCGATGTCAAATGTTTGAAACGTTTTCATAAGTTAAATATTTCGTAGAAACCAAGCAAATATAGAGATAAATTCAGATTTATTTTTCATATTTGCTAAAAATCTAATGGTATGGAATTGATTAGAACCCTAACTCAGCTGGTGAATAATTTGCGTTCGCTTGGTATCCGTCGGCGGGTTGCTGTGGTATGTCCCAATGACCCTCATACAGAATATGTCATTATCCGTAGTTTAAGGGAGGAAATAGCCGAATATCTGCTGGTGACCGATGAAGCTCATGTTGAAATCGCTCATAACTTGCGTGCTGCCTCTCCCGATTTTGTCCGTGTTTATATAACTTCCACTCCCGATGAAGCAGCTGCGCTTGCTGTAGAACTGGTGCGTACGGGAGAGGCTGATATCCTGATGAAAGGACTTATTAATACAGACAATCTGCTGCGTGCAGTGTTGAAAAAGGAGAAGGGATTGTTACCTCCGGGAGGGGTGCTGAGCCATGTTGCCGTGGCACAGATTCCACTGTATCATAAATTACTGCTTTTTTCTGATGCGGCTGTCATTCCTCGTCCGGGACTGTTGCAGTTTCGTGCAATGATAGCAAACGATATTGCCATATGCCGTAAGCTAGGCAATGACCAGCCTCGTGTGGCGTTAATACATTGCTCTGAAAAAGTCAATGAAAAATTTCCGCATACGTTGGACTATGTACAGTTGAAAGAAGAAGCTCAGCTAGGCCGATTCGGTTCTGTCTTTGTAGACGGACCTATGGATGCCAAGACTGCCTGCGACCGTCATAGTGGTGAGATAAAAGGATTAAGTTCGCCGGTCATCGGGAATGCCGATATTATGATTTTTCCGAATATCGAGTCGGGCAATACTTTTTATAAAACACTCTCACTTTTTGGCGATGCGAACATGGCAGGCATGCTTACAGGAACAATAGCTCCGGTAGTTGTACCTTCGCGGAGCGACTCGGGAAATTCTAAATTTTATAGTCTTGCATTGGCATGCATGGCTGGTAATCAAAACGATTAATATTGATATTATATGAAAATACTAGTGATCAACCCCGGTTCTACTTCTACCAAACTGGCTGTTTACGAGGATAATGAACAGGTCTGGAGAAAAAGTGTATTTCATTCTGCAAAAGACTTGTCGGTTTTTCATCATATTAATGAGCAATATGAATATCGTCGCTTGCATGTTACAGAAGCTTTGCGGGAGGCTGGAATTCCCTTGTGCTTCGATGCTATCATTGCCCGCGGAGGATTACTGAAGCCTACTCCCGGTGGAGTATATCGGATAAATGAGCGTATCAAGCACGATTTATGGCATGCTGATATGGAACACGCTTCCAATCTGGCAGCTCTGATAGCAGATGAACTGGCTGCTTCGGCAGGATGTCCTGCTTTTATTGCAGATCCGGTAGTCACCGACGAACTGTGTGATGTAGCCAGGCTGACCGGTATTCCGGAGATTCCTCGCATATCTATTTTCCATGCGTTGAACAGTCGGGCGGTTTCTCGTAATTATGCAGCCCGGATTGGCAAAAAATACGAGGAGCTTAATCTGATAGTTGTACATCTGGGAGGAGGAATCTCTGTCAGTGCGCATCATTACGGAAAAGTGATTGACGTAAATAATGCGCTGAATGGGGAAGGACCTTTCAGCCCGGAACGTGCAGGTACAATTCCGGCCAGGCAGCTGGTAGATTTGTGCTTCAGCGGCAAATATACTTATCAGGAAATTCGTAAAATGCTGAATGGCAGAGGAGGCTTGTTGGCTCATCTGGGTACAACCGACGTACCTACTATTGTACGATGGGCAAATGCCGGCGATAAAAAACATAAACTGGTACTGGAGTCTATGATTTATACAGTGGCCAAGCAGGTAGGAGCGATGCATGTTGCCTTACACGGACAGACAGATGCTGTTATTCTGACCGGAGGAATCGCCAACAACAAATATTGTGTAGCTTTACTTCGTGAATGGTTGGAAGGCATTGCTCGTATTGTAGTTATTCCTGGTGAGGATGAGATGGGAGCTTTGGCCATGAATGCACTTGGAGCATTGAGAGGAGAACTGCCTTTGCAGGAATATAACCCGCATTGATCGGGAACAATAAAGATATAATAAAAATCACAGATTCCATTGGTCCGTTAATGCAAGTATTAATTAAACCAATGGAATCTGTGATTATAAAATAGTTTTCTGATGCAGAAATTCAAGATCGGGATTCGTATTCATGTTTACGTTTAGGGTTCATGGGAAACCATCCCTTCAGCACCCGTTCTCGCTGCTCGAATATTTCTTTGATGGTCCAGAAAGAAGAAAAAGAGAATACGCCCAGTAATGTCGATATCAATATGTCACCGATAAGTACCGAACCAATGATACCTGCAATACCTAGCAGCAGGAACCACCACCAGCAACGTGTTCCCCAATAGTATTCGGCTTTAACTACAATAGGATGAAACAGTCCTATTATTAGAAAAGTACATATGCCTATTACTATTCCTTCAAAATGGAGAGTTGCAAGCCAGTCCATCCTTATTTTTCTTTGCGGATAGGAATTTCCTTCTTAATGCTCTGCTCGAGTGAAATCAGGGTTTCCGTTGCAGTCACACCGGGAATTTCCTGAATTCTGGAGTTCAGCAATTCCATCAGATGCTCGTTATCTGTTGAATATAGCTTAGTCAGCATTGTGTACGGACCGGTAGTAAAATGGCATTCTACAATTTCAGGAATTTTTTCGAGTTCGGCTACTACGCTTTTGTACATGGAACCTTTTTCCAGTTTGATTCCTACATATGTACAAGTGCTATATCCCAGGCTTTTGGGATTTACGTGGTAACCCGAACCAATGATAACTCCCAAGTCGATCAATCGCTGTACACGTTGATGAATGGCTGCACGTGAAACACCGCAGTCGGCAGCAACGTCTTTAAACGGAATACGAGCATTCTGCGAAATAATTTCCAGAATCTGTTTGTCTAGGTTATCAATTTTTTCCATAATAAGCAATCTATATTATCATTTTGTAAGCAAATATAGGAAAACTTTTTTATAAGTCTTATAAAAGCCGATAAAAAACATATTTTTTTTACAGAAAAGAACAGAAAATATTAGCTATTCGTCTACTTCTGCTTTGATTTCGCCTATTTTTCGTCTTCTTTCGAAGGAAAAAGTATCACTATGTGTATCCAGGTATTCCATCGTATACAGTGCCTTACGGTATAGTTCTTTTTTCTCTTGGGCAGAGCTTTTTATGGAAGCGTCATAACATAGCAGTTCGGAGAGCATCTCTATCCGTTGAAGGAATTCCTGCTTGGGAAATTCCGTTTGGAGGTAATGAAGGATGAATTCGGCATCTTGTTCGTAAAAAAAACTTTCAGGCTGGTGAAAATAGGCACGATACATGCTGTGGATTTCCAGCTGAAGAGTTGATGATTGTTTTTCGGCTTTCTCTTCTTTTAATTTTTCCAAAGCTTCGAAAAACTGTCTGATTAACCGCATAATGTAATCTCGTTCCAACATGATTCTCTCTTTTTATAATTTGACTGGCAAATATAGATAGTTTTTTGACAGCTTTCTACTTTTGCAGACGGATGTTTATCACTCCTTTCTCAGGTGAATACCTTACTTATATATTTTTTTGTGTTAACTTCCCCTGTTGTGTTTTCATTTATCCTATCTTTGTAGAGTTAAATATTATAAATCTTTTAAGATATGCACCCGCTGGATTTGTTTAAATATTGTCCCAAGTGCGGATCCTCTCATTTCGAGATAAGAAATGAGAAAGCAAAAAAATGTGCCGACTGCGGTTTTACTTATTATTTTAATTCAAGTGCCGCTACGGTTGCTTTTATTTTGAATGCTAGAAATGAGCTTTTGGTATGCCGGAGAGGAAAAGAGCCGGCAAAGGGAACACTCGACCTTTCGGGAGGTTTTATCGATATGGCAGAAACTGGAGAGGAGGGTGTTGCACGTGAAGTTCGTGAAGAAACCGGTTTACAGGTTGTAGAGGCAACTTATTTGTTTTCGCTTCCTAATACCTATTTGTATTCTGGTTTTCTGGTACATACCCTCGATTTGTTTTTTCTATGCCGGGTGGCAGATGATAGCAAATTGCTGGCAATGGATGATGTGGCCGATTCGTTTTGGATGCCTTTGGATCAGGTTCGTCCGGAAGAATTTGGACTGGATTCGGTCCGTCAGGGTGTTGCTCGTTTTTTAGAAGAGCATAAAAAGAAATAAGAATAATAATATCTTGCAGATATGAAGAACAAGAAACATGTATGGGTGGCAGGAGCCATGTGTGTATTGCCTTTGATGGGAATGGCACAGCAGACTGAGCCACTGACAGATTCCCGTCGTCTGTTTGACGATGGAAAAGAGTTATTTCTTCGTCGTGACTATGCAGCGGCGCAACAGACCTTGTCGCGCTTTGTACAGCAGAAACCGCAGGCTTCATTGGCTGATGAAGCCGCTTATATGATTGCTTGCACGTCGTATGAACTGAAATCTCCTGACTGCATTAAGCAGCTGGAAGGGTATCTGGAACAATATCCGGATTCGCGTTATGCCAATCGGGTGCAATCTCTTATCGCTTCTGCCTATTTCTTCCAGGAAAAATATCCAGAGGCAATTGCTTGTTTTAAAGGATGCCAGTTCGATTTGCTGGCTGATTCTGAGCGGGATGCCTGTACCTTGCGTATGGGAACTGCTTATCTGAAAATGGGAAACTTGCAGGAAGCTGCTGTCTGGTTCAGTATTCTGAAAGAGGTGAGCAGTGAATATCATATAGATGCCGTTTATCATCTGGCTTATATTGATTATGTACAAAAACAGTACGATAAAGCTTTGCAGGGATTTCGTGAGGCAGGCGAATCTTCTAAGTATGCGGCTTTATCGCCTTACTATATAGCCGATATTCATCTGGTCAGAGGAAATTGCCAGCAGGCCAGACAGATAGCATCTACTTATCTCGAAGCTTATCCACGCCAGGAAAGGGCAATAGAGATGAAACGCATTTGCGGAGAAGCTTGTTACGGCTTGAAGCAATATGCTGCTGCCATTGATTATCTGTCAGCTTATCGCAGCGAGACTGAGGAACATGCTGAAAGAAATTCGTTGTATAAGTTAGGAATGAGTTTCTTCTATACGGGGGTCTACTCGGAAGCAGCTGCTGCATTGGGTGAGGTGACTACTGTGCAAGATGCATTGACGCAGAATGCTTATTTGCACATGGGACTTGCTTATTTGCAATTGAAAGAACGAAATCGGGCACGAATGGCTTTTGAACAGGCGTCTGCGATGAACTATGACCGTGACATCAAGGAGCAGGCTTTTTATAATTATGCTTTGTGTATACACGAAACATCCTATTCTCCGTTTGCTGAATCGGTTACGGTATTCGAACGTTTCCTGAATGAATTTCCTAACTCTGTTTATACAGAAAAGGTAAATGATTATTTGATAGAAGTATATATGAATACTCGCAGCTATATGGCTGCACTTAATTCTATTGCTAAAATCAGCCGTCCGGGTAACCGTATTCTGGAAGCTAAGCAAAAATTGTTGTTCCGTCTGGGTACGCAGGCTTTTGCACAGGCTGCTTTCGAAAATGCTATAGAATATTTCTCTCAATCGCTTCAGTTGGGACGTTATAACCAGCAGACTCAGGCTGATGCTTATTATTGGCGTGGAGAGTCAAAGTATCGTCTGGAACAGTACGGTGCTGCTGCATCCGATTACCGCCAGTATCTGGAGTTTGCTCCCGACCGTCGTTCTACAGAGTATGGACTGGCTTTGTATAACCTGGGCTATACAGCATTTAAGCAAAAACAGTACGATAAGGCGTTGACTTGGTTTACCCGCTGTGCAGAATCGGGTATTCGTCTGGAGAACGATGTCGTAGCTGATGTGTATAATCGAATGGGTGACTGTAATTTCTATGCACGCCGATTTGATGCAGCCGATGCGCAGTATGCACAAGCATCCGGTTATTCGATGTCGTTATCAGATTACTCATTGTTCCAGCAGAGTATTATCAAGGGCTTGCAGCGTGAGTATGGTAAGAAAATTGAATTGCTGAACCGTTTGATAACAGGATTCCCTGAGTCACAGTATCTGGATGATGCACTTTATGAACAGGGACGTGCATTCGTGCAGCTGGAAGACAATGATAATGCTGTAAAGCGTTATTCTCTTTTGGTTCAACGTTATCCGGAAAGTCCGCTTTCTCGTCGGGCAGCAAATGAGATAGGTTTGTTGTATTATCAGAATGATAAATATAATGAGGCTATAGCTGCATACAAAAAAGTAATTTCTACTTATCCGGGTAGTGAAGAAGCTCGTCTGGCTCAGCGCGATTTGAAATCTATCTATATTGACCTGAACCGGGTAGACGACTATATGGCTTTTGTTTCTACGATTCCGGGAGGAGCCAATTTTGATGTGAATGAACGTGACTCGCTGACGTATGTGGCAGCCGAACGTGTATATATGCGTGGAAATATCACTGAAGCTAAAAACAGCTTTGTACGTTACCTGCAATCTTTCCCACAAGGAGCATTTAGTGTAGATGCTCATTATTATCTGGGCTTGATTGATTATAATGAGAAGAATTACACGGGAGCTGTTTCACACTTGGATAAGGTTATCGAATATCCTGATAATAAATTCTCTGGCGAAGCGATGGCTATGTGTGCTGACATTGCTTATCGGGAAAAAGAATATGAAAAGTCATTGGGACTTTATAAACGTATGGCAGATCGTGCTGTATCGCAGGAAGAACGTGTGACTGCACGTACAGGAGCTATGCGCAGTGCCTGGATGGTGAAAGATTATCAGGAAATTATTTCTGTGGCTTCGGGTCTGATTGCTGAAAGCAAACTGGCTCCCGAATTAGCTAATGAGGCGCATTATTATCGTGCAAAAGCTCTTCTTGCCGAAGGACAGAATAAAGAAGCAGCAGGCGACTTGGCTGTTTTGGCTAAAGATACTCGTAATGTATATGGAGCTGAAGCTAAATATTTGTTGGCTCAACTTTATTTTGACAATGGAGAAACAGGAAAGGCAGAAAAAGAGGTACTTGATTATATAGAGGTAAGTACCCCACATGCTTACTGGCTGGCCAGAAGTTTTGTCCTGTTGTCGGATGTGTACATGAAACTTGGACGTAACTTGGATGCCAAGCAATATTTGTTGTCATTGCAGCAGAATTATCAGGCAGATGATGATATTGCGGAAATGATAGAAACTCGATTGGCTAAACTAAATAAGGGAAGTAAACAATGAAACATATATCTGCAATTTTAGTAGCTGCGGCATTGTCGCCCGTAGTAAAAGGCTATGCACAGGAACAGGTGAAAGATTCTACACTGAATCGTACGGTTGTAGTGGAAAATCAGTATAATCCTGAAGTTATGGACGCATTTAAAGTGAATGTCTTGCCGAAAGTGGAAGAGCCTGCTGTTGCCAAACAGCATATAGATTATGCAACATCGGTTCGTCCGTTGACAAGCTGGGGCTTTTCTCCGATGGAAGCCATAACAAGTGAACAGAAGCAGGCTGATGCGCCGCGAGGATATATCAGAGGAGCTTATGGTAACCGGAATAATGTAGACCTCAAGGCTTCGTATCTTTGGGATATTTCTCGCAAGGACCGTTTACAGTTTATGGCTTCTCTATATGGTATGAATGGAAATATTTCTTCTCTGCTTCCTGAAGAAGGAGAATGGAAGTCGCGCTTTTACCGTACAGATGTATCATTGGATTATAAACATGATTTCCGGACTGTTTCACTTTCTTTAGGTGGAGCTTTTGTATCCCAGGTATTCAATTATATGCCTGTGAGAGATGAAAGTATTCAGAATTTATATGAAACAAGCCGTCAGCGTTATACTTTAGGTGAAGGATATGTAGGCATAGCTTCTGTAGAAGGTGAATTGCCTGTGGAATTCTCTTTACAGACAGGCTTGCGCAGCTTTAGCCGTAAGTATGACATCCCTTATATGCGTCACGGTTCGGAAAATATTTTTCATACTGTCGGATTTATTTCCGGAGCGTTGAACGAGGAACAGCATGTAGGCATTGCTTTGGGTATGGATAACCTGATTTATGATGCGGAACAGGCTGATTATACATTGTTGCAGTTGAATCCTTATTATACGCTTGAAAATGATAATATACGGTTGCGTGTGGGAGCTCATGTTGACTGGCAGTCGGCCAATGGAAGTGGTATAAAAGCTGCTCCGGATGTTAAGCTGGATTATACTTTTGCTGATACCTATGTGGCTTATCTGCATGCGACAGGAGGGACCCGGTTGAACGATTTTCGTCAGCAGAATGAAGAATCTCCATACTGGGGAGTAATAAACCAGATGCGTACTTCCTATACACCGGCGGATCTTCAGGTCGGTTTTAAAGCATCTCCATTACCTGGACTGGGCTTCCATTTATTTGGAGGATACCGTGTGACTAAAGATGAGATTTTCCATCTTTATCCGGATATAACAGACACCGACTTCCCGTACTGCTATTCACTCTTGATGCAAGAAAAGGCAAAAGTTGGATATGGAGGAATAAAAGCTGCTTATGGATATAAAGATATTTTTGATTTCTCCGTAGGTGGAACATATTATGGCTGGAATGTAAAAGATGAAGCAAAAGTGTTGCTTTACTTGAAGCCGGAATTTGTATTAGATGCTTCTGCTCGTGCAAAGGTGTATGATGAGTTTTGGGTTTCGGCAGCCTATCGTTATGAGGGACGTGTAAAGGCTGGAGAACTGGAAAAAGCTGATGCAATAAATAATCTTTCACTTTCTGCAGGATATGAGTTCTTTAACAGCTTGAATGTTTTTGTACGTTTCAATAATTTACTGAATCAAGATTACATAACCGAGGCTGGTTACCCCGTTCAAGGATTTAATGCCATGGCAGGTGTAAGCTTCCGTTTCTGATAATAATAAAAGCCTGTATCGGGATATATCCGTTACAGGCTTTGTTGTATCCTGACGTTATAATACTCTTCAGGTGTAATCTTTTTCGTCTGATTTTTCTGTATGTTTTCTATATTCGGAAATATTAAAAAATAAGAAATTTAGAAAAACGCACCTTATTATATGGTGTACTTCAGGTTTTTTCATACATTTGTCCCAAAATCACTAAATGGATTACAGAAGTTATGCAAAATAATCTGGTAATAGTTGAGTCCCCCGCAAAGGCAAAAACTATTGAAAAGTTTCTTGGAGAGGGGTATAAAGTTCTTTCAAGTTACGGTCATATCCGCGACTTGAAACAGAAAGCGTTCAGCATCGACATAAAAGATCATTTCGCTCCAATATATGAAGTGCCGGAAGATAAGAAGAAACTGGTAACAGAGTTGAAGAAGGAAGCAAAGAAAGCTGACATGGTATGGCTCGCATCCGATGAGGACCGTGAAGGAGAAGCTATATCCTGGCATTTGTTTGAGGTGCTTGAACTGGACCCTGCGAAGACGAAACGTATTGTATTCCATGAAATTACTAAAACTGCTATATTAAAAGCTATCGAGCATCCACGTGATATAAATGTAGACTTGGTTAATGCTCAGCAGGCACGTCGAGTACTCGACCGTATTGTTGGTTTTGAACTGTCGCCGGTATTGTGGAAGAAAATAAAACCTTCTTTGTCAGCCGGACGTGTACAGTCGGTTGCCGTACGCCTTATTGTGGAACGTGAACGTGACATACATGCGTTCGTGAGTGAAGCTTCGTATAAGGTGACTGCTGTTTTTACCGATGATAAAGGTTCAGAAATCAAGGCGGATTTAGGAAAGCGTTTTAAGACGAAAGAAGAAGCTAAGGCATTTCTTGAAAGTTGTAAGAATGCCGGATTTAAGATAGAAGATATCACTACCCGTCCGATGAAAAAATCGCCGGCAGCTCCGTTTACAACTTCAACTTTGCAGCAGGAAGCTGCGCGTAAGTTGGGCTATACGGTAGCACAGACAATGATGCTGGCTCAGAGATTGTATGAAAGCGGATTGATAACTTATATGCGTACTGACTCTGTGAATTTGTCAGATCTTGCTTTAAGTACCAGCCGGGATACCATTCTTTCACTGATGGGAGAAAAATATGTGCATACTCGCCATTTTACGACGAAGACTAAAGGTGCACAAGAAGCCCACGAAGCGATTCGTCCGACCTATATGTCGAATGAAACGATAGATGGAACTTCTCAGGAAAAACGTCTGTATGATTTGATCTGGAAGCGTACGCTTGCTTCACAGATGGCAGATGCTGAACTGGAGAAGACTACTGCGACTATATCTATCAGCGGTCATACGGATAAATTTATTGCTGTAGGTGAGGTTGTTACCTTTGACGGATTCTTACGTGTGTATAAAGAGTCGTTTGATGATGATGTAGAGCAGGAAGATGAAGGACATTTGCTTCCGGCGTTGGAAGTCGGTCAGGTCTTAGACTGCAAGGAGATTGTTGCAATGGAACGCTTTACTCAGGCTCCTCCACGTTATACAGAAGCTAGCCTGGTACGTAAGTTGGAAGAACTGGGTATCGGACGTCCTTCTACATATGCACCTACTATTTCTACTATCCAGCAGCGAGGATATGTTGAAAAAGGAAACCGTGAGGGAGTAGAACGTAATTATGAAATTCTGCAACTGAAAGGAAACAAAATTACGGAAAGTACCAAAACAGAACTTACCGGAAGTGAAAAAGCGAAACTGATACCTACTGATGTCGGAATGGTTGTTAATGACTTCCTGAAAGAGTACTTCCCTCAAATCATGGATTATAATTTTACGGCTAGTGTCGAAAAACAGTTTGACGAAATTGCCGAAGGAGATAAAAAGTGGACTGATGTGATGGAGCATTTTTATGAAGGTTTCCATCCGTTGGTGGAAGATACGATGGCTGCCAAGTCGGAACATAAGGTAGGAGAGCGTATGCTTGGAGTGGATCCGGTAAGTGGAAAACCAGTTTCTGTGAAAATCGGACGTTATGGTCCGGTTGTGCAGATAGGTACTGCCGATGATGAAGAAAAGCCTCGCTTTGCTCAGCTAAAGAAGGAATATTCTTTGGAAACTATAACTCTGGAAGAGGCACTCGATCTGTTTAAACTTCCTCGTACGCTAGGAGAACTGGATGGCGTTGTTGTAACTGTCGGAACCGGACGTTTCGGACCATATGTACGTTATAATAATACGTTTGTTTCCATACCCAAAGATATGGACCCGATGTCTGTTACACTGGAAGATGCCGAAACTTTGATCCGTGAAAAGCAAGATGCGGCTGCAAAAAAAGTTATCAAGACTTTTGATGCTGATCCGGATATGCAGATTTTAAATGGTCGTTATGGACCGTATATTTCGTACCAGAAGAAGAACTATAAGATACCTGATAGCGTAGAAGCTGCCGACCTGACATTGGATGCATGCTTCAAGGTTATTGAGTTGCAGAAGGAAAAGGCTGAAGTTCGTAAGGTACGTGGCGGTGTAAAAAAGAAATAATGAAAAGAATCTTTTTAATAGGTTATATGGGATCGGGCAAAACTACGTTAGGAAAAGCGTTTGCCCGTGCCATGCAACTCCAGTTCATCGATTTGGACTGGTATATCGAAGAACGTTTTCATAAAACTGTACAGGAGTTGTTTGCCGAACGTGGAGAAAATGGCTTCCGTGAGATAGAAAGAAATATGCTCCATGAAGTTGGAGATTTTGAAGATGTATTGATTGCTGCTGGAGGAGGTACTCCGTGCTTTTTCGATAATATGGATTATATGAATAGTGTGGGAGATACTGTATTTCTGGATGTCAATCCGGAAGTTTTGTTCCGGCGCTTGAAAATAGCCAAGGCGAAGCGTCCGCTGCTGGCAGATAAGACAGATGATGAACTAATGAATGTCATCACAAGTGCTTTGCAGAAGCGCATGGACTTCTACCGGCAGGCTAAGTATACATTCAATGCCGAAAGACTGGAAAGCTATGAGCAAATCGGTGAATCGGTGAAAAAGCTGAAATTATTATTAGATAAATAGATTATAAACGTAGACTTTATGTTGTGAAATGAGAAAATGGCGTATTGAAGATTCTGAAGAACTCTACAACATTACTGGGTGGGGTGTTTCATACTTTGGTATTAATGACAAAGGTCATGTAGTAGTAACTCCGCGTAAAAACGGTGTGGCAGTCGATTTGAAAGAATTAGTCGACGAACTTCAATTACGGGATGTCACAGCACCTATGCTAGTGCGTTTCCCCGATATTCTGGATAACCGTATCGAAAAAATATCCAATTGCTTTACTCTTGCTTCGGAAGAGTATGGATATCAGGCTCAGAATTTTATTATTTATCCTATTAAGGTAAATCAGATGCGGCCGGTTGTCGAAGAAATCATCAGTCATGGAAAGAAATTCAATCTGGGACTGGAGGCTGGTTCAAAACCCGAACTTCATGCTGTGATTGCCATTAATACGGATTCTGATTCGCTGATCATTTGTAACGGCTATAAGGATGAAAGCTATATAGAACTGGCTTTGCTGGCGCAGAAGATGGGTAAGCGTATTTTTCTGGTTGTTGAAAAGCTGAATGAACTTCGTCTGATTGCCAAGATTGCCAAGCAACTGAATGTACGTCCCAATATCGGAATCCGAATAAAGTTGGCTTCTTCGGGCAGTGGTAAATGGGAAGAAAGTGGAGGAGATGCAAGTAAATTCGGATTGACCTCCAGTGAACTGCTTGAGGCTCTCGATTTTATCGAGAAAAAGGAAATGAAAGACTGTTTGAAGCTTATCCATTTCCACATCGGAAGTCAGGTTACTAAAATACGTCGTATTAAGACGGCATTGCGTGAAGCTTCTCAATTTTACGTACAGTTACATCAGTTAGGATTCCCGGTAGAATTTGTTGATATAGGTGGAGGATTGGGAGTCGATTACGACGGAACTCGTTCTTCATACAGTGAAAGTAGTGTGAACTATTCTATTCAGGAGTATGTAAACGATTCTATCTCTATCATGGTGGATGCTAGTAACAAGAACAATATTCCGCATCCTAATATCATTACAGAGAGTGGTCGTTCGCTCACTGCTCACCATTCTGTCCTAATTTTTGAAGTTCTTGAAACAGCTTCTTTGCCGGAAATGGAAGAAGAGTTTGAGGTCAGCCCTGAAGATCATGAACTGGTACAGGAATTATATCAGATATGGGATAATCTGAATCAGAGCCGTATGCTTGAAGCATGGCATGATGCTCAGCAGATTCGTGAGGAAACGTTGGATCTGTTTAGCCATGGTATTGTGGATTTGAAAACTCGTGCACAGATAGAACGTTTGTACTGGTCGGTTTGTCGTGAAATTAATCACATCGTTTCAGGCTTGAAGCACGCTCCCGATGAGTTCCGCAATCTGGATAAATTACTAGCTGATAAATATTTCTGTAATTTCTCTTTGTTCCAGTCACTGCCGGATTCATGGGCTATCGACCAGATTTTCCCTATTATGCCTATTCAGCGTCTGGATGAACGTCCGGATCGTACGGCTACATTACAAGATATAACTTGTGACTCGGATGGTAAGATAGCAAACTTTGTGTCGACAAGAAATGTGTCGCATGATTTACCAGTACACACCATCAAGGCTAAAGAGTCTTACTATATAGGTGTATTCCTGGTAGGAGCTTATCAGGAAATCTTGGGAGATATGCATAACTTGTTTGGAGATACGAATGCTGTGCATGTAACAGTTAACGAAAAAGGCTATACCATCGATCAGGTTATCGACGGTGAAACTGTAGCAGAGGTGTTAGATTATGTACAGTATAGTCCGAAGAAACTGGTGCGTACACTCGAAACATGGGTGACAAAATCAGTAAAAGAAGGGAAAATCTCTTTGGAAGAAGGAAAGGAATTCCTGGCAAATTACCGTTCGGGATTATATGGATATACATATTTGGAGTAATACAAAATAAGCATACGATGAAAGAGAAGTTGACTATTGTAAAAGTTGGTGGAAAAATTGTTGAAGAAGCTGATACATTGAATCAGTTACTTGCTGATTTTTCTGCAATTCCTGGCTATAAGCTGTTGGTACATGGTGGTGGACGCTCTGCAACAAAAATTGCTGCCCAACTGGGTATAGAGAGTAAAATGGTAGATGGACGCCGTATTACTGATGCTGAAACCCTGAAGGTGGTAACGATGGTCTATGGAGGATTGGTAAATAAGAATATTGTAGCCGGCCTTCAGGCGAAGGGAGTGAATGCCGTTGGATTAACTGGTGCTGATATGAATGTGATCCGTTCGGTAAAACGTCCTGTAAAGGAAATAGACTATGGTTATGTGGGAGATGTGAAGCATGTAGATGCCGAAGTGCTTGTTTCGTTGATTAGCCGTGGAGTAGTTCCGGTTATGGCTCCGCTAACTCATGATGGTGAAGGCAATATGCTTAATACAAACGCCGATACGATAGCAGGAGAAACGGCTAAAGCTCTGGCTGAAGCTTTTGATGTCACTCTTATTTATTGTTTCGAAAAGAAAGGAGTCTTGCGTGACGCCGAAGATGAAGATAGTGTAATACCTGTCATAACTCCCGACTTATTTAAGAAATATGTCGATGAAGGAGTGATACAAGGCGGTATGATTCCTAAGCTTGAGAACTCTTTTTCGGCGGTTGAAGCCGGAGTTTCCCAAGTTGTAATAACCTTAGCCTCAGCGATAGACGGTAAGTCTGGTACGATAATAAAAAAATAATTCAAAAAAATAGGCGGGTGAGTGTAACTTTTGTGTAACTCACCCGTCATTAGTATAGAGAGCAATGCGAGAGATTAGTTTCCGAAATGATATATTGCCTTTGAAAGACAAACTTTACAGGTTGGCACTGCGGATAACATTCGACAGTGCTGAGGCAGAAGATATCGTGCAGGATACTATGATTCGAGTATGGAACAAGAGGGACGAATGGACACAATTCGATTCAATTGAAGCTTATTGTCTGACTGTTGCAAGGAATCTTGCTATTGACCGAAGCCAAAAGCTGGAATCGCAGAATGTTGAATTGACTCCCGAAACACAAGAAATGCCCGATACATTGACTCCCGACAGAGCGTACGAACAGGATGAGCAACTAAGGCTGGTGCATCATTTAATTAATGAACTGCCAGAAAAGCAACGCACTATCGTACAACTTCGGGATATAGAGGGAAAGAGTTATAAGGAAATAGCCGATGTCTTACAACTGACTGAGGAACAGGTAAAAGTGAATTTGTTCAGAGCGAGACAACGGATAAAGTTAAAATACAGCGAGATAGATAACTATGGACTATAAGTACATTGAACAACTTTTAGAGAAATACTGGAATTGCGAAACTTCGGTGGAGGAAGAACAGATATTGCGTTCTTTTTTTCGCCAGAAAGAGCTTCCGGAACATTTACTCCGCTATAAATCTTTGTTTGCCTATCAGGAGGCTGAGAAGGATATAAAGTTGGGCGATGACTTTGATTCACGTATTCTGGCGGAAATAGAACGACCGGTAGTCAAGGCAAGACGCCTTACTTTACATACGCGTTTTATGCCTTTGTTCAAGGCGGCAGCTGTAATGGCCTTGCTGTTTTCTATAGGAGGAGTCGTGAAGCACTCTATGGTAGGGAATAAAGCAGGAGTAGTATATGTTTACGATCAATTCGAGAACGATACTCATGATCCGCAAGTGGCTTATAAAGCCGATTCGGTAAAATCACCGATGAAAGTTTCGGAACAATCTGCTTTGAAAAAACAATAAAGTTGACATTTTCATTTGCTTTTATATAAATAGTTAGTGCTTATTTAAGAAAAATCATTGATGAGGCTGTGAAGTTTCAATTCTCTCAAATTAGAAATTACTAACTCAATAAAAAGGATTACCGCGTGAGCAGTAATCCTTTTCTCTTTTTGTGTTACTGTTAGTAAGTATGAAACGGGGCTTTTTTATTCGATAATTTCTCCTTTTTCAGTGAAAAAGATGTTGGCTTCTGTACCTTCTTCATCTACCACTGTTACCTGATAAATCTTCACGCCATCTTCGTCTTCCTGATAAGCTGCACTCTTTACTGTATATTCACTAAAGTTTTTGGTCAGAGCGTCCTGTATAGCTTGAGGCAAGTCTTTTACTTCGATAGGAGTGTAATCGGCTACATTCAGTTGAATACTGATTTCATTTGTTGTTTTTGCATTTGCAAATGCTACTGATGATGTGCCTAATCCTGCTATTAATGCTATTGCTACAAAAATCTTTCTCATAATCGTAATTTTTTAAGTTTGACAATTGTTTCTGTAAATAGAAAGACAATGGCTGTACCAAACTTTTGCTCCGCGTCGTAAATTCTTGATTATTAATATTGTAATTAATTTCATACTTCCTTGTATATTGAAAAAGTGAGGATTTCTTCCTCGAACCTGTAGAGTTGAAAATGTGAAAGCCACGGAAAATCTACATGGAAAAAGTTAATTTTGTATGACCTTCTAATCGTTTGGCTTTATATGCCGGAATATAAATAGAAGATGAAAAAATGAAGTTTTTTCCGTAAGTTTGCTGTATGATAAGTAAGAAACAAATTATTTCAGATAAAGATTTTGGAAAGATACATTTCGTAGTACGTCGTTCAGCCCGTAATATAACGATGCGTGTAAAAGAAGACGGCTTGCATGTTACTACTCCTCCTTACCGGAGTATAACAGCATTACTTGAAGCAATTGCTCCTTTCCGTGAACGTTTGCGCAATGTCTGTTCAGAAGTAAAGCCGAAACCTTTCGATTTAAATTTCTCTATCGAAGCAGAATGTTTTCGATTAAAACTCGAAACTTCTCCATTGAAAAATTTTACAGTCAGTATGAGGGATGAAACGGTAGTGATAGCCTGTCCAGCTCATGCTGATTTTACAACAGACAGAGTTCAGACTTTAGTAAAAAATGCCGTTATGCGGGCGATGAGGAAAAAAGCAGAAGAATACTTGCCTCCTTTAGTACAGTACTGGTCGAGCTTGTTTGATTTGCCTTATAATAAAGTAACGATATCAAAGGCTCGTTCTCGTTGGGGAAGTTGCTCTTCCAAACGGGATATAAGTCTGTCGTTTTACCTGATGCTTTTGCCGGCACATTTAATGGATTATGTGATTCTGCATGAGCTGGCACATACCCGCGAAATGAATCATGGTCCTAAGTTTTGGGAGTTGTTGAATCAGTTGACGGATGACAAGGCTTTAGCATTGCGTAAAGAACTACGCATGCATCGTCCTGTATTTTAAGAATGGAGCAAATATGATTGACAGGGAACTGTCGTCATAAAAAAATCTGCTGTTGACGATGATAACGGATAAGAAAAGTCAGTATATTCGCTGCCGATAAAGGAAAGATGCCAGAGTGACCGAATGGGCCGGACTCGAAATCCGGTGAACGGCTTGTCCGTTCCGTGGGTTTGAATCCCACTCTTTCCGCTTTTAAATTCGAAATATATTACCCATTCGTTTTTGTTCGTGAACTAAGTTAGCATCAAAAATAATACTTTGATGGCTGAACTAATTGACTCTATTTGCGCATAACAGCATTAATAAGGGAAAGCCTTTTATGAAGCAAAGAGGTTGCTTCATCCTTTAGCTGAATGAAAGCAAGCCTCTTTGTTTCCTAAAAAACACGAGTATCAACTATTCTGTCCTTAAGTTGCTGATCGGGTTGCTATGTGCTGCTTTAAGTATCATACTACAACTGATTGCAAATATAATTATCAGTACAGCGAGTACGCATCCTCCAAACAGATACCATGTAAGAGAAATTTTAGTTGCAAACAACTCCAGTAATCGGGTACTGATAACTATTGCGAATATGCTTCCGGTTAGAACAGCCGGAATAGCTATTTTCAGAATATCTTTCAGGAAGATGAGTTGTACATCCTTTACTTGTGCTCCGTGAATGATACGGATAGCTATTTCCGAGCGTCGGCGGTTTACTTCATCACGGATATAGGCTATCAGTCCGATAAGTGCAATTACCAGAATACATAGTCCGACAAAGACTATACTGTTTCTCACGTGTAACAGCATGTTGTATTGATTAGTCATTTCCAGGTCGAGGCTATATACGTGTTTCTCCTGGCTGGGCATGGTACGGCTGACTATGTCTTGTACCTCCTTGATTTGTGCTGGACCCATTTCTTTCAAACGAATGTAAAGAAGATAGTTGGGATGTCTGTTATAGAACATCACTGTCGGACGCTCGTCAAAATCTTCCGCAACTTGAGAGCCTAGATGAATTTCTTCGTAAACACCACAAATAGTGTACGGGCCTTGATGACTTGTGATAAAAACTTGTTTACCAACAGGAGAGCCCGTCCACCCGGCAAGTTTTTCCATTCGTTTGATAAAGTTACGGCTTACCATTACTTCCTGGCTGGCACTATCTCCCAGTTCAGTAGTAAAGGTACTTCCTTCTAGTACAGGAATACTGAAAACCTTATGATAGTCGGAACCCACGTCGTACATGTCGGCTATGTTCATATACTCTTTACCGCTTTGTGGGTCGTATACATTGTTTCCGCTGCATTTCATAAACATTTCCTGATATCCCCAGGTTACTCCGCTTACGTTGGGAAGTCTTTTTAACTCCTGTATGCAACGTTCACGTTCTACTGTTTGGGTTCCGGGCAGAGAAACGTAGAACACATTTTTGTATTCGAAGCCAGTGCGGTAGTTTGTCAATGCCTGATACTGGAGGCCGATAACGGTAAGCAGACAGACAAAGAAGGTTGTCAGCATGAACTGTACGAATAAAAGTCCTAATTTCCACTGTCGTTTGTTTTCTGTGTATCGGCGGTAAGCGTAGGTGACAGGTATACGTGTATATATGTAGCCGGGCATTACACCGCAAATTATAGCAATGGCAATAACAACTATTAAACACAGAACTAAAGCTGTGGGAGAAAATAAGGCTTGCAAACTATGTCCCATTTGCTCCTGTAAAAAATCTTGCAGCCCGAAGATGATGAGTATGGCAAGTATCAGAGCGATGAAGCAGTGTAATACCGATTCAGCCAGTATCATGCGATAAATATCCTTACTTTCTGCTCCGTAACAGCGGTAAGTAGCAATGCTTTTAGCTCGTTTGACTACCGATGAAACAACCAGCAGGATATAATTCAGGACTGCTACTGCCAGCATAATAAAGGCAAAGGCCAGAAAAACGATATTCATGATACGATTGTATTCCGAAGACAGGAAGATCGTGTTTACAGGTTTCAGGTTCAGGTAAAACTGGCTGCCCGAGCGTTCTAGTTCTTCCATTGGAGCATTGGTGTACAGCATATGCTTGATGTTGGGCTCCAATGTTTTCGGATCAGTACCCGGGTGTAGGCGGACATAGCCCGAATAACGGTCATTTCCCAGCCAGTTATCTCTTCCGTCCCCCATAATTTGTCCGATAGTAGGAAGAGCTACGGCAATGTCTATTTTCGGCAGATGAGTGTTTTCCGGGAAATCCTCAAAGACCCCTGCTACCGTAATGTGAAAGTTTGGGAAAACTTTCCATGTCAGCTGTTTGCCTAAAATATCATTACCCAGTACTTTCAGCAGTTTGGCTGAGATATAAGCATTGTTGGCTTTTTCCAGTCCGGTGTGTGGCTCTTCTCCCATTAAGATTTTTCGTGGAAAGACATCGAAGAATGAACTGTCACACAAATAAGCATTTCCTTTTATGATGCGTTGATCCTCAGTTGTTAACAACAGATCTTCATTTAGTATAGTAAAACGGGTTGCGGCTTCTACTTCCGGACAATATCGTTTGATACCCGGAGCAATGGCTCCCGATACACTGCTGTGGTTTAACCAATCACTACCTTGCTGCTTGTAATTTTCCTGTATGATATAAGTGTCTTCCAGATAGGGAATAAAATTATCATACGACCGTTCGAAAATTACTTCGGCAAGCATTACCAGTCCGATAGCCATTCCTACACCCAGGCAGAGAATTTTTATCAAGTTTCCTTCTCCTTTTCGAAAAAGATTCTGTAAAGCTCTTTTCATTGTTTGGCATGGATTGAAAGAAAGTAAGAAGGCACATCCGGACACACTTTCGGTGTACCTTCTTTTCATTGTATAAACTTAAGAGAGATTACATTTCACTGATGGATGATACGATCTGTCCATCGAACAGGTTGATGACACGGCTGGCAAATCCTGCATCACGCTGGCTATGGGTTACCATGACGATGGTAGTACCTTCTTTATTCAGTTCGGTAAGCAGCTCCATCACCTCCAGTCCGTTTTTAGAATCCAGGTTACCAGTCGGCTCGTCGGCAAGGATAATTTTCGGATTTGAAACTACGGCACGGGCGATGGCCACACGCTGTTGCTGACCACCGGATAGCTGTTGTGGATAATGTTTGGCACGATGACTGATATTCATGCGCGATAAAATTTCAGTTACTCGTTTCTTGCGCTCTTCCGCAGGAATATTCAGGTAAGTAAGAGGTAGCTCAACGTTTTCGAATACATTCAGTTCGTCTATCAGGTTGAAGCTTTGGAATACAAAACCAATACTTCCTTTACGTACATTGGTACGATCTTTTTCTTTCAGATGCCCTACCTCTTTATTGTCCAGATAATAGTTGCCCGAAGTCGGATTGTCCAGTAAGCCTAGGATGTTCAGTAAGGTTGATTTTCCGCATCCGGATGGTCCCATGATGGCGACGAATTCTTTTTCATTAACTTCCAGATTTACATTGTTTAAGGCAATTGTTTCTACTTCTGTAGTGCGGAATGTCTTGCAAAGGTTTTCAATTTTGATCATAGTGGTAAGTATTAAATTATTATTATATTATTCTATTTTTAAGTTCTCTGTTGGGTTGCTTGTTGCAGCACGGTAATTCTGTATAGTTACAATCGTAAGTGTAAGTATTATTATAATGGCAAAAGCTATCAGAAAAACCCACGGTGACAGGTTGATTCGGATAATAAAGTTTTGTAGCCATTTGTCCATGAAGAACCAGGCAAAGGGACTGGCGATGATTGAACAGATTGTTATGATGCGCAGGTAAGTACGGTTAAAGTTCCATAGAATATCAGAAGTTTTTGCTCCGTATACTTTGCGTATGCCGATTTCCTTACGCCGGTATGCTGTTTCGAAAATGGTCAGACCAAATACTCCTACCAATGAGATAATGATAGCCAGCAAACTGAAGAGGGTAACCATATACTGTTGATTGGTTTCTTTTTCATACAGTTGTTGGTAGTAGGTATTGAAGAAATTGACTTCTACCGGATATCCGGGGAAGATTTTCTCAGCGGTTTCGTGAATATGACGGAGGGCAGTAGAAACATCACTTCCTGCCTTAATACGGATATAGGCATAAGGCAGCTTGGTGAGTTGGGATTCTACTGTGAATAAAAATGGGCTATAGGCAAATGCATTGACCCGGCTTGAAGTAAAGATTACATCATCGATATATCCCACGATATAGTTACTCTTTGAGTGGTTTCCTCTAAAAGGAGTATCAGTCGGGATATGTTGTTCATCTTTGATGCGTTTAGTACCCAGGCAATAAGTGTATTTGTTGCTGGATATTGTATCCGAAGCTAGAAAGAAACGTCCTTCTAATAACTTAAATCCCATAACTTCACCAAAATCGGGTGAAACACGAATTTCATAATGATAAAACTCTTCTCCTTCATATTTTGATCCGGTCATACTATACACATCGCTAGCGCCTAGTTTGGTAGAAACATATGCAGTACCTTTAAATTCCGGGAATTTCTCAAGTTCATGTTTGAAAGTGGTGAATTGTGATAGTTCTTGTCCTTTGTGGGGAAGTCCGGCTATCACAATTTCGTCACGTGCAAATCCGGTATCTTGAATTTTCATGTATTGGTTTTGTTGCCAAATGAATGTGGCGCATACTAATAGAGCGAATGATATGATATATTGGAAGCTCGTAAGCAAGGTGCGGAATAATCTGCCTTTGGCCGAGAGAGCATAATTACCTTTCAGCATCAGAGCCGGAGGAAATGAAGTCATATACCATGCAGGGTATAGACCTGCTATTATACCGGTAAGCAAAGCAATGCCTCCTGATATCAGAATTACAGGTAGATAAGTAAAAAAGGAAGGCGTAAATCCTATCAGACTGAGTAGTTTCATGTGCGTTAGAATCCACACGATAAATAGTGAAAGTAACCATCCGATAAGGACGATGGCGATAGTTTCTGATACTAGTCCTATGCGGAGTTGGTTGACAGGGCTGCCCAATACTTTTTGAGTATTGATACTGCGAATACGCATCGGAGTGAGTGCGGTGCTGAAATTAATCAGGTTGATGGCAGCAATGCTGATAGTAAGAATGGCGATGGTAATCAGCAACCAGGTATGTTGGCGATCACCGACTTTATAGAAAATCCAGGGATTCGCTTCATAATAAACGTTGCGGATTGGCATTGCACAGACTTCTCGATCTGATTCAGAATAGATGGTCATGTTTTCTGCCAGATGACTGCTTTTAAGCTGTTCGTTTAAAGTTTGGATATTGATACCGGGTTTCATGCGGATGATAGCATAGTAACTCTGAGTTCCCCAACGGTCTTTATCCTTTTGTTTATCGATATCACGGTAGATAACATTTTTAAACTGACTGTTTTCAGGAAAGTCCTTGTATACTCCAGTGATGAGCAGTTTCTTGTTTTCTGGCATATAGAGATAACTTCCTACGGCATTTCCTTTCGGGAAAAGCTTTCGGGCCTGGCTTTCAGATATAATAGCTCCTCCAGGCTGGCGTAATCCTTCATCATTTCCTGTTATGAATGCCATGCCGAGTGTTCGGGCAAAATCTGGGCTTACTACGGTAACAGGTTCGTAAATGTACTGGGGTTGCTTGGCATCGGTTGAGATAAGTTCTGCATAATTGGGAGAGCAATCAAAAAAAGCTCCACATTCGATTGCAGGTGTTTCTTCTATCACTCCTTCTACAAAAGGTCGGGGCAATACAATCAGTTCATTGGGGTGATGGTCTACACTGAGATTCAGTACAGCAATACGGTCGGAATCAGGATAACAAGTATCAAAGTTGTATTCGTAACTTACCTTCATCATGATCAGGATGAAGGCAGCAAAAGCTGTTGATAATCCCAACAGATTGAGTACGGAAGCTGTCCGAAAACGTTTGAGCGTGTAAAATAAGTTGCGTAATATTGTTTTCATAATGTTGCAATATTATTCTGTTTTTAAGTTTTCTATCGGGTTACTTGTTGCAGCACGGTAATTCTGTATCGTAATGGTTATCAGTGTGATGAGGCTGATAATGATACAGGTAAGAATGAACATCCACGGTGTAATATCTATTCGTTCGGTAAATTGTTCCAGCCACCTAGATACGATATACCAGGCTATCGGGGTTGCAATAATGGAGCTGACTATTGATAGTGTGAGATACGATTGCCCGAATGTCCAGAGAATTTGATGGGTGTGGGCTCCATATACTTTTCGGATGCCGATTTCTTTGCGGCGCTGTTCTGCTTCGAAGATGATAAGACCGAAAACTCCTACCAGTGAGATCAGGATGGCAAGCAAGCTGAATAAGGTGATCATCCGTTGCTGCTCGGCTTCTTTCTGATAAAGTTGGCTATATACCTGATCATAGAATTTTACTTCAACAGGATAGCCGATAAAACATTTGGCTAATGTCTGGCGAATATGCTTCAAGGCTGTCCTCATATTGCTTCCGGCTTTTACGCGAATGTAGGCAAAAGGCAAAATATCACTACTATATTTCCCGTTTGGACAGAATATATAGGGAAGTGCTTCAGAACGGAGCGAGGTGAACTGTACGTTGTTGACGTATCCTTTTAGTTTGACATTCATGCCCCAGACGAAGAAGTCCAGTGTTGAGCCGGTTGGAATACCGGTTTTTTGCTGTAAATCTTGCGTTGCGATAAAGTTTAAATCATTATGAAGAATAGAGTCGCTGGGAAGAAAGTCTTCTCCCGATACTATTTTCATACCCATTACCTTACAGAAATTTGTTGTGACATCAATGTAGTAATGTCCGTACATTTTTCCTTTATATAAGAAAGCATATTGAGTATATCCGTTTTCTCCGCCCAGACTTGATTTGGCATAAGCTATGTCGTCTATTTCAGCAAAACTTTTTAGCGTATTTGTAAAATTGCGGTATTCGGAGCTTTGGTAAGGCATTTGTGGAAGAGAGGCAACTAGTATCTGGTCTTTATCGATGCCTGATATATAATTCTGCATAAAGCGGTTTTGTAAGAAAATGAATCCGGCTGTCACAATCAGAACAAATGAAACGATATACTGAAAACCGATAAGGATCATGCGGAGGCGTTTGCCTCTTCCGCTTAGGGCATAGTTTCCTTTCAATACGAGGGCCGGAGAGAAAGAAGTCATGTACCATGCCGGATAGACTCCGGCAATTACACCTGTCACCAATGCAATGATTCCGGTGTATCCTATAATGTGCCAGTAAGTAATCAGTGAAGGGGTGAATCCCATAAAAGAGAGTGCCTTCAGGTGTATAAGCATTTCGACAATGCCCAGTGACAGAAACCAGCTTATTAGGATGATACCGACTGATTCGGTACTTAAGGCACGGCGTAATTCCCAGTTGCTGCTGCCCAATACTTTTTGAGTATTGATACTGCACATACGAACCGGTGCTAGGGCAGTACTGAAATTGATAAGATTGATGCAAGCGATAATGATAATTAGTAATCCGATACTTACGAGAAGAATCATTGTATTGCGGTTTCCTGTTTTGAGGTAATAGGATGCCGACATGTCATAATATAGCTTCTGGATGGGGAATACATAAAGTCGTCGATTCCCTTTGTCTACAATATTCAGTCGTTTATTGGCTCCACTGGCTTCAATTTGTGAGTTGATATCAGTTGCGTTTACTCCCGGTTTCAGTCGGAAAAAGGCAAAAAAGTTCATACTCCCCCAGTCATCTTTCTGAAAATCACTCATCCGGATGAATATGTCATTTTTAAACTGGCAGTTTTCAGGAAGGTCTTTGAAGATTCCACATATCCTGAATTTGTCTATTCCTGCTACCAGTCCAGTGTTGCCTTCCGTATAGAGATAGGAGCCCAAGGCGTTACCTTTGGGGAAAAGTTTATGGGCATAGCTTTCCGATATAATGATGCTTTCAGGCTTATCCATATCCTCGTCGCTACCTTCTACGAACTGCAGTCCGATAACTTTTCCGAAATCAGGGTACACAGCCCACGGAGTTTCATAGAAATATTGCGGATTTTCAGGATTGGTGCAGAACGCTTGTTTCTGCCAGCAGGGAGCGTAGATGGTTCCATATTCGATGCCGGGTACTTGTTGGATGAGGAAATCGATTGGGCCTCTTGGAAGTAAAGTGATCGAATTATCTTTTTCTTCTCCAAAATTTAGCATGACCAGGCGGTCGGAGTCTGGATAACACGTATCAAAGTTGTATTCGTAGCTCGCTTTCATCATAATCAGCATGAAAGCAGCAAAAGCTGTTGATAATCCCAACAAGTTGAGTACGGAAGCTGTCCGAAAACGTTTAAGCGTATAAAATAGATTGCGTAATATTGTTTTCATGATGTTGCTATGTTATTTTTAAGTTTTTATAGGACTCTCATGGGTTACATTCCGTCTGATGAGTGTAAATTTCATCAGACGTTTCACATCTTTTGTTCCTATTTTAAAAAGTAAAATCTGTTTTTAATTCTTTCATAAATCTTTAGCCGTTTGCTTTTTATAATACAAACAGCGTGCCATTATATTAACTTGTTGTTAATCAGTATGCTATCTTTATGCTAGTTTTAAATGACTGTCTAATAATTTGACACAGGGTGTATGATTTTTAGACACTGTTATAAAAATATCTTCTCCCTTCTAAGCTTCAAGAGATCCTCGTCATGCTTGTTTGTAGAGTTCCGGTTTAGAGCGACGGAATTCTTAAATACCTACTTGTTTTTTGCATGTTCATCGGACATGAATGGTATATTTTTACGTGAAGAAACAGTGCCGCTTTATGTATTTCCGTCATTGCTGATAATCAGTCTGTTCATTATGCTGAAAAAAATATGCTGTAATTTTAAAAAAAGAAGGTGTATTTTAGGTAAAAATATGCCGTTGTTTTAATGAAAAGAAGGCGTTGTTTTTCCATTGTGCCGCTTTTTGCGGATAATGCGGTGCATTTTCCCTCGCGCACATGCGCCCGCCCGCGCAATAAATATTATTGTGCATGTTTTCATCCTCCTTCTGCGTCCGGTAAAAAAATATGCCGCGTAACATGTCTGTTTTCCAGCGTTTTACGAAAAAACTTTCAGGAAAAGTCAAAAAAAAGTCGTGTAAAAGTTGGAGTTTGCGAAAAAGTGCGTAATTTTGCACCCGCTTTCGAGAGAGAAACGCAGTAAAGCATTGACAGAGTGAACGTGAGGTTTCCGGTTTTTCGGGTGTTGCCTTGTATCTTACCTTAGCGGTGCTAAGGGAGCGAGAAGGGCTTGCGGTTCCGGTTTCTGACCGCTGAAAAATTTTTTCAAAAAAACTTCGAAAAAATTTGGTGGTTAAGAAAAAACCTCTTACCTTTGCAAACGCTTTCGCTAACAAACGGAAGCTTAGAAATAAGAAATAGTTCTTTGAAAGACTTTAGATAAACAAACGAAATGTAGTACAAGCAGTAGTCATGTGATATATATAATGTGTATCCGTGATGAAGTGATAAAACCGTCAATCTGATTAAATAATCAAGAAACATTCGGTCACCTGAACAGAGACAAAAGTACTCGCAAGAGTAAAAAGATATTTTACAATGAAGAGTTTGATCCTGGCTCAGGATGAACGCTAGCTACAGGCTTAACACATGCAAGT